>JADMIO010928648.1_pt1 | contig 20423 bp, 28 predicted proteins | sample 8958161 | NCBI WGS metagenome assembly JADMIO01 (sample SAMN16585339, study PRJNA669376) | soil metagenome | isolation source: Crop rotation soil | place: USA: Cullars Rotation, Alabama | collected 2011 | reverse complement strand
TGTCCCAAAAAAACCGGTACCCGATGGGCGTATGATCCCAGAAGACGGCCCGGGGCATGCCCGTGGCTGACGCGGTCGTCGGCGAATTGGAGATATCGACGCTGAGGCTAAGTTGGGTTGGGCGGCTGCTCCCGTTGTAGACCGTGTCCTCCCGATCAGCGATGGGCGCAATCACCGGCGCACCGCTCGCGGTTTGGGCAGCGGGGTGCGGCGCCGCGAACATCGCGTAGAATAAAATTACGCTCGCGCACGCGAGCGGCCGCCGAAATTTTGCGACGTGCATAATGAGAAGAGGTTTTTCGGTCGCGCACGCTCCCAACGCGCGCAAACGCATACCGTCAGCCGCCAGCTGGCAAAGTGACTGGGCTGAGCCACCCAATCGCCAAGGCGGCGGACCTACCAAGGAAGAAAGGGCGAAAGTAAAGCCGAAGACGGCGAACGAGTGCGGTTGACGGCTGGCGCGTGGGTGGGGGTAGCGTCGGAACTAAATAAGTCCCCGCGCGAAACAGCGAACTGAGGACACTTAACAGATTACCATCAACGGAGAGGCGGCGACTTGGCATCCGCCAGGATCGTCCCGATGCTGCCTTCTTCTCATGTTAGACCATCAACATCGGTGACTGACCGTAACGTCGGAACGCAGGGTGCGCATCCGAATTGCTCGGGTTATCGAGTCGTCCCACCGTGTACCTGTGTGTAATCGCTACGAAAAGAACATCGCCGTGATCGCGATAGCGGTGGTACAATTGGCCCATTGCTGACAGAGACATTGCTTCGGTTGATGAGCTTGCGCGCATTACCCGCGCACACTTGGCCGAAATCACAGGCCCCCGGTGTTGCTGCGGACCGCGACCGGTTGCTCGATGCCGTTACTTCGTTAGGGTGTGCGCTGCGAAATCCTGCGAGCAAAAAGTCACTGGGTGAAATTCGTGACCGACCCTCGGATGACAAAGTAAGGGCGCGCAGCTTCATCATGATGACCACCTCGCCGAACGAATTGGCGGCTAGAATCCATGATCGAATGCCCCTCGTGCTCGACGACGCGGGCGCACGCGAGTGGCTCGGGTACACGCCTTTAGCAGTAGACAAACTGCGTGCGCTTTGCTGGCCCTTTTCGGCCGACAAGATGAAAGACCTTACCCTGCCTTCGCCGGAGAAAAAGATCATAAGCACGGATCTAAAATCGGACGGTGGAGAGCTAACGCTGGACTTGGGCTAGTGACGCTGACCGGCTCCGGCACGTACGTGGCGGCGGCCTTTGCCTGTATAGGTTTAAACCATCGCTATATTTGGGTCTATTGACCTATAGCGGACCTCCGTTGCTTTGAGTATTGGTATGCCCGCGGGTGGATTGCACATCCGAAGGCAATGGCGTCACCAATCGATTTCGCCTTGCGAGTGCGCGTCGACACTCAGATCGCCGCGATTGAACCACATGAAAACATCCGCCATCGCCTACGTTTTTTCGTTCCGCCGGCTCGGCCGTGCTTCGCTATTTTGGCTTCTTGGGTTCGCAGGTGTCTTTGCGACGAGCGTTCGAGCCCAATCCCCTGTAGTAACCGCCTCGGTTGTCGATGGTGTCGCCGTGACTGGGAGCACCAATTATGGCGTACTCCGGATTGCAAGGACGGGGGATGTCAGTGCGCCGCTCAACGTCCGCTATACTTGGGCGGGTACAGCGACAGCGTGGGACGAATTTCGCTACCTCGATGACACTTCGCCCAATGACCAAATTATACCCGCTGGTCAGTCCTATGTCGACCTGACGTTCAAAGCGGTTGGGACGCGCGAGGCGACTGCAGGTATACAAATCTTCCAACTGGAAACTTACACAATCGGATCGCCCGACACTGCGATTTTCTACATATACACGACGGACCCGGGTAAGCCGAGCATTACCGCAACGGTGATTGACGGAATCGCTGTCACCAACTCCTCGAATTACGCAGTACTGCGAATCAGCCGGACCGGCGGCCCGAGCATTCCACTTAACGTTCGTTACTACTGGGTCGGGACGGCGACGGCTTGGGACGAATTTCGCTACCTCGACGGCACCGCGCCGAATGACCAGACAATTCCCGCTGGTCAGTCTTACATTGATCTCACGCTCCAGGCTGTCGGCACGCGCGAAGCGACCGGCGGGATACAGATCTTTCCTATGGACGCGTATGACATCGGATCTCCGGACACGGCAGTTTTCAATATCTACACGAGCGAACCTGAAAAACCAACGATCACGGCAAGCGTTATAGACGGCAGCGCCATTACCAATTCGACGGATTATGCCGTTCTACGCATTACTCGCAGTGGGGACTTAAGTCCCCCCCTTGATGTCCGATATTTCTGGGTCGGCACGGCGACGGCTTGGGACGATTTCAGGTATCTCGACGACACCGCGCCGAACGACCAGACGATCCCTGCAGGTCAGTCGTACATTGACCTCACGTTGAAGGCTGTCGGGGCGAACAACGGGACTGGTGGTATCCAGATATTCCCAATGGATTCCTATTCGGTCGGGTCTCCCGACACCGCGATCTTCAATATCTACACGGGTACGCCAACTGCGCCGACGATCACCGCCCAGCCGCAGAATCAAACGGTGAATGCAGGCGCATCAGCGACCTTCACCGTAGCTGCCACCGGCAGCGCTCCCCTGAGTTATCAGTGGGCAAAGAATGGCACGGCGATTACGAGCGCTAACTCGGATTCGTACGTGGTGAACAATGCGCAAACCGCTGACGCCGGCAATTACACCGTCCTCGTCAGCAACAGCGTTGGAAGCACTACGAGCAACTCTGCGACACTGACGGTAACGACCGGCGGTGGTTCGTCGGCGCCACAAATCACTACGCAGCCGCAAAGCCAAACAGTGGACGTAGGGTCTACGGCCTCCTTTTCCGTCGTTGCGACCGGAACCGCGCCAATGGTGTACCAGTGGTACAAAGGCGCGACGCAACTGGCCAACCAGTCGAGTTCTACCCTGACAATCCCAAATGTTCAGGCGACAGATGCGGGGAGTTATTCGGCAACTGTAACCAATTCCGTTGGGACCGCCACGAGTGCCGCGGCAACGCTGACGGTCAACTCGCAATCGGGGTCTACTGCGCTGCAGATAGCAACTCAACCCATCAGCCAATATGTGCGGCGAAACGACACTGCCGTGTTCAAAGTGCTACCGAGAGGAACTGCCCCCTTCTCCTACCAATGGTTCAAGGACGGCGTTGCGCTGTCGGGGCGCACAGACGCCCAACTATCACTGTCAAACGTAACGGACTCTGATGAAGCCAGCTACAGCGTCATTGTGATAAATTCGTCAGGTTCTGCAGCCAGCTATCCCGCAAAGCTCACGATCAACCCGAAGTTCTTGGAAGTGCACAGCGCGGCGCCAACGGTCTTGGTCGCAACAATTGAAACGACGAACTACGAAGTGGTAGGCGGAAGCCACTCGCCGGATGACGTTACGCTTGCCGGATGGACGGTTGAAACGCAGAATCCGAGCCACGTCCAGAGTCCGATTACTCACCGGTACACTCAAACATGGGATGAGCTGGCGCAAGTAGACGGGGCCGTGCAAGGTGCGTCCGTCTGCCCAGTCGTAACTCATCATCGTGTGTATCTCGAACTCGATGCGCCCCTGCAAGACGGCCAAAGCTACACCGTTGTAGGACCGCCACCCTACGGATCCAAAACCCTGAACTTCAATGCGCGAACCACCTACTGCGAATCCATCAAAGTAAACCAAGTTGGATATAGCGGTATGGGTTTGTCTCGTTATGCCAATTTCGGGCTCTTTATGGGTGATGGAGGTACTCGTCCGCTGAATGGACCGCCGGAGTTCGACGTCGTCGACGAGTCAACCGGTGCGGTGGTATTTTCAGGGAATGCCGGGAACCTCGCCTCACTTGATAAATTGGAGGACACGAACATGAATGCGCTTAGTTCCGGCGAACACGTCTACCGGTTGAAACTAGATCTAGTCCCAGTGGGTGGTCCATACTATATATCCATTCCGCACGCGGGCCGTTCGCGGTCATTCGGCATTGGCAACGAGTTTAGCAAGCAAATCGCAGCGGTGACCATGCGAGGACTCTTCCATGCACGATGCGGGATGGCCCTCACACAGCCCTATACCCTCTACACACATGCGATCTGCCATAATTTGGTTTACGACACACTCTCCACACAAGGGCAGGACAACGTTACGGTTCACAGTGGAGACACGCCAATGAGTATGGCAGGGGGTTACCATGACGCCGCGGACATGGACCACACGCCACCGCACCCAAGTATCTCGATCCAAATGTTGTCCTTCTATGAGGCGTTCCCCGGGCGGTTTGTCGATAGTCAGTACAACATTCCGGAGTCGGGAAACGGAATCCCAGACTTTGTTGATGAAATTCTTTGGGGCATAAAGTTGTGGGAGAATCTCCAATACAACGATCCTAATGACACTGCCAATTACGGTAGCGTCCGGTCAGGGTGGAGCACAACCGGGTACACAGGCTACGGAGACCAAAATGCGGCCAATGACACGGTACAGCCGAACGGATTCCCAAGGCCGCCGCACGTTTATGGAACGCTGGAGGTGACAAAAGATACCACCGCGTTGTGTGCTGGAATTTTCGCACAGGCGTATCGACTTACCCGGAATCTGCCTGGACAAGGCACTCACGCCGCGGAGCTACTCGAGCGGGCGAAACAAGCATGGCACTGGTTGGATGTTCAACACTCAATAAACCAGCAGGAGGCGTGCTACATGTATGCAGCGCTACAACTCTATCTCGCAACAGGCGACGCGCAGTACCATTCCGTCTTTAAGCCTGCTATTTCCCTGATGGTATTTGGCCAAGGCGGCTTGGGAGACCGCAACATTTACGTCCCGGGGAATTCATCGAATCTTTGCCAGACAGCGCACTTCATCAGCTACCTCGTCTCGGAACCTCTGGTGGCTCCCGGCGTTACCTTGGATCAAAAAGATGCTACTCTAGTGGGCGACCTCAAGACAAGGATACTGTGGTTCGCAGACCATGGCGGATACGCCGGCCCTATGCCGGAAGACTTGCGGTATCCTCAAGGCCAGATTGGCAGTGGCGTTTTCGGCCTCGGCGCTGGAACTGCTCAGGGTCGATATGCGGAACTCTGGATGTATGCCTCGTTGTTTGTGGAGGGTGGGACCAGACAACAGTATGTGAATGCTGTGTCGCAGTTTGCGGACTATGCCCTCGGTCTCAATCCCATGGGCATTTCGTATTACACTGGTCTTGGGACCGACCAAACGAACAGCGTTGAGGACTGTAACTCGTACTACACGAAATATGGAACCTCAGATGGTGTCACCATGCTTCCTGATGGCGTGACTCTAGATCAACATCGCGACGCAAATGGTTACCCACTCGGAAACGTGCCGGGTATTTTGGTGTACGGGCCTCGGATCAATATGGAGGAGTACACTCACCATCAGATAATTTTAGACAAGCTCGCACCTGCATGGGACAGCCTTCCTCCACTGCGGCGCTACGCGACTGGATGGTCGCTTACAAATGCGAATGAATTCACAGTCCACGAAACGACCGTATGGAACCTTCTCATGTACGCTTTTCTCGCTCAGCCATGAACCCGGCGCCGTCCACCCATTAGTGGGCGATTAAACGCGGCAACCAGTTACACTGGGCCGCGCTAGAGTTTTTCAGCGCGTCCCTCCGCACAGAGCAGATCCATGATGCGACTTAGACGCATTTGTAGGTATGGGGACGGATCGGGGCCAGGACTGTTTGCAGTCTTTGGCTCGTTGTGGCGCTGAGTGCTCAAGAGGTCCTATGGCGCTTAGGGGGGCGGTAGATCGTGTCACGGTCGGCGAACTGCCTGCGTGGTGGTACAGGCATTACGCGAAGGGCGATCGCGATCTGGAGGCGGCTGAAAAGCTGGCCCGTAGCGCAGGGCGGGGGTTGTGGGCTGACAAGGCGCCGGTGCCGCCGTGGGAATTTCGTCGGCCACGAACGAAGAAAAAAGTGCCGGCGTAATGGGGCGGCGTTCCGACTCGCGGGACCCGACCCGTTCATGGTACCTCTCCGGCGGAAAAATGAAGCGGTTCTGCATTATTGCATTTTTGCTTATCGGCGCTTGCGCTCTGCACGACCCCATGAGGGAGGTCCATTTTTGGTATGCGGACCGTAGCACTTCTCCGTTTAAGTGGAGCTTCGACGCGCAGATGACGGCTCTCGGAAGTGCGAATCCCGTTTCCGACGCACAAGCAGAGTTCGATCGCGGGCATCGTGGTTTTGTCGGTATCATGGGTATCGACCGTGTTTTCCCAGGCCTGAATGCTGACGCCGTCTTCGGGTTGTCCGAAGAACCGTGGCGAAGCAGGGTGAAAGTTATTTCGGGCACAAGCGACTATTCCACTGACATCCGTCATGTTGATTTGATGGTCAGCGCAACGAAGTACGCATCGGCGTACAATCAGAGGCTCATCGCTCTCCTCAAAGAGCACGGCGAAAAAGCGCCCATCAAGGCGCCAGAGCCAACAACCATGACCACCACACCGCGTGCTAACTCACCATGAATGGAAAGAGAATATCGAATGAGCAACCGATGCTGGCGCAGGAGCCGCCGGCCATGGTCGTGGCTCATGTTTGACGTTGGCCAAAGAATTATGCTGAAGCGCATCATATCCGCCCTTGCCGTTGGTATCGGCCTAACCGGTGCCACGGCAGCCGAGCAACATTTCAGGATTGGAGGCGCCGACGTGGCCGCCCCGGCCGGCTGGCGCAAGGTGAAGAATGAAGACGAGCGCATCACGCTGCGCTCCGCTGATGACAGCCAGCAAGCGACAATTTCCGTGATGCGCTTCGGAGCCGACGCATCATTTGAGGATTTTAAGCGGCTGTGCGCAGTGCGTATTGAAGCGGAAAAGAAAGAATTGGGTTCAGGCTTCATCGAACCGACCGCGCCCTACGAAAAGGACGGAAGATTCGGCATGATGTTTTACGGTGGAGAGAAGAAGACAGGCAGAATCTTTGCGGGCCATCTTTCGCTGGAGAAGAAAGCGCTGATTACGATTTATCTCGAAGGAAGTGGTGTAGATCCGAAGGAGCACATGGAGGTATTCGAAACCTTTGTGACGGGATTAAAGCGCAAATGAAAAAAGGAGCCGAACAAGGCACAAGAGCCAACGCCACGAAATGAACCCGCACAAAGCTCAACTCGGTTGTGGCCAATTACATTGTTAGCCGAATGAAAGTCGGATTTTGCCTTGTCGCCTTAGTCATGCTTTCATCGTGCGCAGACGTCATCGATGAGACGAAAGGCGTGTCGAACGTCTGTCCGGTACACCAGCTGCGAATGGAAAGGCGTAAAGTCGAGATAGCATACGGCCTGAAGCGCCTTTCCGACGTGATCGAGTATGAGCGAGCAAAGCCGACGCGATTTCCATTCGGCGAGACTATCGCTCCAGGATGTTGTGTGACTCCGTCGTCGGGACCCAATTTTGTGCAGCTCTATGTCTGCAGCGAGTGCGTTGTATCGGTCGACCTTTGGCATCGACAAAAAAAGGCTGACAAGGTGTCAGCGCCAACCTCCACAGCCGTCCCGCCTCGTGCTTCCGAAAAAAACTGAAATGAAATCACGGAATCTAAACCGTCACGCCGCACATGACATGCCCGGCGCGGGCGTGGCTCATCTTTGACGTTAGGCTCAAGTCCCACAATTTCGCAGCTTAGATACAAAGCCAACAATCATGAGTCGCCCCCGAAAAATCATTATCGTGAGTTCACTCACACTAGTCGGACTTGCTTTGTCTGGATGCGTTTGGGGCCCATGTGGCCCAATGTTCAGTAGCGGGGGGACAAAAGAAGTTAAGTCGCCCGCTACAAATAAGACCCGCGGAGAACCTCCATCTTAGCCGGCGCCAACTCCGAAATGAAAAACGGCCTGACTAGTTACTAGAAGAGGCTAACAAGGTGAACGATGATCGCACCGGCCACGGTGGCTCATTTCACGTTGGGCAAAAAATGAAGGCCTTCATGCTCAGCCTAGTGCTCGCCAGCAACACGATGGCGGCCGACATTCGCGTGTTCATGTGGCAAGAGTCGCGGGACGACAAAACAGGCGAACGGCAGTTTGGGTTCTTCGTGGCTAGTAATGCCGCGAAGGAAGCTCTGGAAGCAGATCCCCGCGGGGACGCCGCCAAATCCGAAGAGCTGGCAGCGAAAATTCCGCCAGAGGCTTGGATGTATGGCGTGTTACTCCAAGGAGAGGCGAAGACCTACGTGAAAGAGAAGATCTCGATGTTTCGCGGCCATGATTTGATTGAAGTCACATCCGGACACATCACGGTCGATCTAAAGAAGCGAACGGTCGAGATCGGGTTGGAAATACTCGAAGATGAACAGCGAATGCCCTTTCCTGGAAATGGCATTTTCACATTTGTCGAACGCCCCAAGCGATGAAACCGGCCAACAAGGCGCCAGAGCCAACGACCATGGCTCATCTTGAACGTTCGGCAAAAATGAAAATATCCGCCGTTCTATTTATCTGGTATGCCTCGTTAGCTTCGGCTGCGAATTGGTTTTCGGGAGACCTACCTCAAAATATCTCGGTTCATATCACCCTCAAATCTGAGTCGACAAAGTCTCGACAGAGGACTCCGCAGCCCATCGCGCAAGCGCTGCCAGAATATCCGAGGCAGCTAAGGAAGGAGCTGGTGACAGGAGAAGCGACTTTGCGATTCACGGTTACTGCCGAAGGTAAGATCATTACTCTTCATGTTGTGAATTCCTCCCAGAAGGAGTTTGGGGACGCTGCGATAGCTGCTGTTAAAAAGTGGACGTTTGATCCGGGGTTGGATGTTGATGGGAAGTCCGCGATTCCAGTGCAGATGGAGTTCCTCTTCGTTTTCGAATTTCGCGACATCATTCCGGTTCAGTGAAAGAGCCGAACAAGGCGCCAGAGCCAACGCCCACGTCCGTCATGCCTCGTGCTAACGAAAGTCGAATCGAATGAAGCCACGGATTGAGCAGCCGAAACCTGCACGAGTCATGCCGGCCGTGGGCGTGGCTCATCTTTGACGTTAGCCAAAATGAATAGTCCTCTGCTGTCGTCTGCTGCGCTTTTAATCTTTGCGCCTGCTTTAGGTATCGCAGCGGTTGATCACGGCAAATTGAGCGTTTCTCAGTTAATCGACAGTCTCCAGGACATCGATAGCCAAACAGTTGGAATCCATGCGACGGCGTGGGTTTCGGGATTCTTGCCTGATAGCACGCCAAGGGCATTCGGCGGTGGGGTCATCGGGTCGGCGAATCCGAAAGAATTCGGACAGATGCGAGAGCTTGTCCGGCGTGGTGTTGCATCTCTGCCCGACCTGCTCCGTCACATTGACGATTCCCGACCGACCAAGTTATCAGTCGGCGCCGACGTGTTCCCGATTGGCTGGGCGTTTCACAGCGATGAATATGATCCACGGCGACGAGAGAAGCCGAAAGAGCCGAAGACCGTTGTTGTCGATGGTCGCACACTCGTGTTTTCCGCAGGGGAGCTTCGCGTCGGGGATTCGATTTCTTTGCCCTATGTCGTGACGGTCGGTGATGTTTGCTTTGCCTTAGTTGGGCAGATCACGAATCGAAATCTGGTTCCGCTTCGGTACCAACCAAGTGGTGGATTCATCGTAAATTCCCCGGCACATGACAGCGCACTCGCCGAGCGGGTGCGCCGCGATTGGGTTGGGATAACCGCAAATGAACTAATGGAGAGTTTGATTCGAGATGCGATGGACCTCCCGATTGCGGATGCTGGCCTGGTTCGCCTCAGGCTCTTTTACCCTGATGAGTATCAGAAGCAGAAATTGGGACCCTTGCGGCAGAAGATTGAGGAATTTGAATCCAAAAGAACAAAGGGCTAACAACGCACCGGAGCTAACGTCCCAACGATCTCCTGCGAAATGAACCCGCGTAAAGCTCGACTGGATTGAAGGCGGGAACAGTGTTGGGCAGGAAATGAGCACGCCAGCCACAGCGCTTCGCGATTACGCATATGCCGGAGACATTGTGCAGGTTCGAAGACTGTTGCTGGAAGCCGTCGATCCAAACGTCGCGGATGAACATCATCGGACGGCGCTTTCACTCGCAGCTGGCGAAGGACACCTCGCCATTGTCGACCTATTGCTCGCAGGCGGCGCGTGGGTTGATCCCTACGATGATTACGACACCTGTGAGACGCCTCTTATGATGGCGGTCACAGGTGGTCATTTGGAGATTGTGAAGAAGTTAGTCGAATCGGGAGCGAATCCGTTTTGGCACGTCGGAATATCGCAGGCGAATGCGGCGTTCTACGCCCGGATGCATGGGCACGTCGCGATACTCGAATATCTCTCCAGTCTTCCACCGCGATGAGACCGCACCGCCCACCACCGGGGGGCCAACTGTTGAACCCATGCCCGCGAAATGAACCCGCGTGAATGGACTCGGTTTAGGCTAAGAATACTGGTTCGGCAAAGCAGATACCGAGACTCGTCTACCACATGGTAAGCAAAGTCACATTCGGTGCGTTCTCCGTCATCTGTTTTGTAAGCGCGGCCGGGGTCTGTTTCGGCGATATCGGAGCGAAAGCCGAAATTCCGTATTTCCGACTACAGGCAGTCCTTGGTTTCATTCTGGCAGGCGCGTATCTCTTGCGCGAATGTTTGAGCATTAAATTGGGGCCGCGGATCGAGCGCCCCACGGCGAGGCCAGACAGCACGCCCCGTGATTGGATGGGCAATCCGAGGGATCGCGAATGAGCTTCCGATGCGTGAGAGGAAAAACGGCCGAACAACGCGCCAGACCCAACGATCCAACCACCGGTTGCGAAATGAACCCCGCGTGAAGCTGGACTGAGTTGATGCTAACAATACTGTTAGCCAAAAGAAGATGGCCGAATTCGAACAACGCGTCCGCGAAAACTCGCCTGGGAAGTTCTACGTCGAGTGGACGTGCATCTACTGCGATCTATGCGTTCAGACGGCTCCGAGCGTCTTCAGAGAATTGCGGGAGCAAGGTTGGGCATTCGTCTATCACCAACCCGAGAACGAAGCCGAAAGGATAGCCGCCATGGAGGCGGTCGATGGCTGTCCGACAGAATCCATCGGCTGCAATGGAGATCACCACGATTGGACTCGTATTCCGGCGATGCAGGACCTCAGCGCGAAGCCGAAAAGCTGGTGGCGATTCTGGGCATGAAAAAAGAGGCTAACAAGCCGGCGTCGTGGCTCATCTGTGACCTTCGGCAAAAGATGCACCTCGTCCGCGTTATCATTGCTGCAGTGACCGTTTCCGCCCCCGCCTATGCGGACATGCACCTTCGTGGCGTCCTCCAGAAAGACGGCGAATATCTGCTGTCGTTGTGGGACTCCCATCTCCCATCGAAACCCGAATGGATTGCAGTCGGCGGCACTTTTCACGGATGCGTTGTGAAGAGCTACGATGCCGAGAGAGAAGTCGTGCACCTACAGGTAGGTGCGGAGATCTTGGAAGCGAAGCTCGGTTCATCACCCGCGCGAATCTCGCCGCCGCGTTTTGCGGCCAGCAAAGTCGTCACGACGCAGGGCATACGCCGCTGCGCACTTCATGACGCTACTTTTGATGAGTCGCGAGGGTTTGTGGCGGGCCCGAATGTGATCTGCGAGCGTCCGATCAGCGAGATCATGTTGGCCTACATGCGATATTCCGCAGAGTTTCCGAATCCTTTCGGTTGGAGCGTCAGCAAGCAGGGGTCTGACTTTAGACCCGTGGAGATCGTCAAAGAGTTTTGCCCAAGCTGTCAGAATGCCTTCGAGAAGCGAGTAGCACAGCTGAAGGCCGAGTCACCGCGGAGATGAAAGAGCCGAACAAGGCGATAGAGCCAACGCCACCGGCCGCGGCTCATCTTTGACGTTGGGCAAAACATGCGCCATCTACTCGCCATTCTATTCTTTTTGCCCGTTTCGCCTACCCGCTCATCAGACGAAGGCCCCACGGTCACCGACATTGATTCGTTCTTCGGGACGTCCGCACGCAAAGCGATAGTCCAGCACGCTGAGCAGATCGAGGTCTCGGTCCTTGAACCCAAGAATCCCAATGCCGATTTTCCGTCGTTTCGATTCGACGATTACCAAGTCAGGAACCGCTTCGTGGCCTCTGAGGAGCTGAGGAAAGATATCGTCGCGCTTCTCTTGAATCCGTCGATCTACCGTTGGCCTGATCAAGTGATGCCGGACGGATCAATCTTGCGAGCACTTCCTCTGGGTTGGCGCGGTTACCACGTGCGCGTCACAATTCGAGCGGGAGAGCAGTCCCTGGATATCGGGATCTCGTGCTACTCACTTGTAGCAGTTGTGGAAGGGGAGAAGATTGTAAGCACAGCGCACTTCGGTTCCAACGGCGATTTCCTATTTAAGCTCTGTCGAAGCTTGTTTCCCGACGATCCGCGGCTCCTTCATCTTGCAAAGAGCCAAGGAATGAGAGTCCGCGATCCAGAAGGGACACGGCGATGAAAAAGATCAACAAGGCGCCAGAGCGAACGCCCATCCCGTGAATGATCTCGGGCCAGCCGGTGGCGTCGCTCATCTTTGACGTAGGCAAGAGATTGGACGCTGTTGTAAAAATTATCTCTGCCGCTGCGATCAGCCTGGTCGCAATTGCGCTGGTAAGCCGAGAGCCCACGCCTTCCAAGGAGCCTCCACATAGTGATGCGGGAGAGTTGACGCCGGAAGAACACATCTTTGTCGGCGCCTACGGTTCGCTCGGTGCGGTCGATTCGGGATACAGTCTTCGATTGAAGGTGGATCGGTCGTATCATTTCGCCGGAGTGGGAATGGGGTCTCAAAATAGCGTTAGCGGCACCTGGTCGTTGCAGCGAGGGGCCATCGTGTTGAAGCCGTGGCCCGAAGTGGGCCCGTGGCCACTCGATGTTTCCCACGAGAATGGACAAGTGTATCTCGGAGGGACCAAATTCGGCTATCAAAAATTAGAGTAAAAAGCCAACAAGGCGCCACGCGACGAAGCCGTAAGAGAAGCAAAGGAGCGGTGGCATTTCCGTATCGGAGGAACGCCAAAGTGGCGTCCAGTCCGCGCGTCAACACGGTGCTCGAAATCGATTCACTCAGGTCTCGATTGGCCTCACCATCGTCTCATGCGGCTTCTTCTTTTTCTGCTTTCAGCGGCTATTGCTCACGCCGCCACGAACCCAATGGCGAAATGAAACGACTGCTGATCGGGATTTTTTTCGCGGTCGCTAGGCTTGCTGCGGCTGCGGACCCCATCGTGCTTGGTGAAGAAATGGAGTTTTCCATCGAGGGGAGTTTTCGGGACGGAACGCTTGTCCGCATTTTGGTCGTGACAGGCAAAATTCTCATTTATTCATACTCGGTGCCGCGAGTGATTGTCGCAGATGAAGAGGTTTATTCGCGGAGCCAGAAGAAACCGTTGAAAAGCGGACTCATCTCGAATGGAGAGTATGCCGCTCTTGTCTCCGCCCTCGAAAGTCCCGAATTGAGGATAGAATCCGAGCAATCGCGGGTGGGGCCGGATGGAGAGACTTGGACATTTCGCAGAAAGGCCGGAGGGAGAAATGTCGAATTGACGTTATGGTCTCCAAGCGGAAACGGTTCGGCCGCAGTCGCACTCGGGAAACGCTTGCTCGAACTGGCGGAGCGTCAGGAAAGTGTGAAGGAATCGAACCCCAGCGCGCCGTTAACGCCGGGCGGTCCCACCTTGCGTCATCCATAGGTCCGCGGCCCGCTTCTGCCACGGGAAAGCTAATTGGGAGTATTCCAGTTTCTCGCGCTGAAGAGCCAAAGAAGCGTAGCTGTCACTGCCGTCATCGGGAGCCAAAGAACAATTCCGCTTTGGCCAGCACGGGTCATTCCGTTCGAATCGAAACCGTCAAAGAGTGTCGTTAGAACGACCCAGGCCAACACTACGGCTATTTGCTTTCGATTCATTGCGGAGGCGCTTTCCGGTACCTCCCCGCCCGGCAGACAGCCGTGGCAGCTTGATAATGCCGACAGGCCGCCCGCGGGCAGCAACCTGTCGGCGCGAAACATACGACTTCTACGAATCGGTGCCTAAAGCGCGTGGCGATAACTTCCGAACGTGGCTTTGCCTGTTTAATGCATGGGGATTTTCCGGTTCGGTGGCGCCTCGCGGTCGCGGCATACACACTATTCTTGCGAGGGCAGGGTTCGAATGTACGTGAGGCGCCTTCATCGTTCACCGAACACCGGCCGAGTAGCCACATGTTCCTCGATTCGTTGCCCGCGTGGACTTTTCGAATGGGCCGAGGCCGGGATGCCGCGTCATCCCATTTTAGAGGTCTGCGTGACGCCGTGGACCCTCCGGGACGTCCATCGCCTAGCTTGGGCGCCTAATTGACCGACAAAGTGAGCTTATCTATCGGTTCCTCAGTCGCCGTGAATATTATTCGCATTGTTCGGGAATTTGCCGCACCAGGGTGCCGAACGTTATACTCCACTTCAATCCGTCGAACATTTTGAGGAACCGTAAACTCCTTTATATCAGAGGGTGGATTAAGAGGATTGACCCAACAGTAGAGTCGTCCGATAGAAAACTGGTACATTACAGTCCCGGTCTTTAGCGACAGTTTGTTTATATTCGGTGTTTTAGCGATACCATATGTCATCGGGACCACCGGTCGTCCGTCGCATTTAACCGATAGAATGTCTATAGCCGTTCTGGCCGACTCATAGACGGATCCCGAGCTCCGCGCCGGGAAAATAAATGACCACGTATTTTCTGCATACGGAAATGACGAATAGTATGTATCGTCGGTCTCAGCTTTCGATGCAGCGACTAACGCTATAATCCACATTATCTGCAATTTGATAAGGCATGTTTTCATATCAATGCGCCGGTCTTTCGTATGCTACAGTGACATTCGGATGCATTGCGGGCGGGTGTCGAGGGCAACAACAGCCGTGACGTGAAAAGGCGGGAACCGAGTGCGCTGATGCTGAGAACGACGTCACGGTCCCCTACACGGGACTGCTGACTCGCCAAGAGGCAATGGGGTTTGCCACGGAACTGCCCGAGCTGGTGGACGAGTTGGCGTCGTGGGCGAGTGAAGGACGCCAGGATGACAATCAAATCTTGCTTCCGATCTTCGGCTCGGAGGTAGCGGCGTAGCGTATTTTCGTGGCATCAAACAGCGCCGTGCTGATGCCCCCGAGCGAAAAGCTACTGACGATCAAAGAACTCGACCGGATCGTTAATCTTTCCGACGTTTTGAAAGTTTTACCTGACGAAGGTTTGTCTGCAATTATCGCGTATCACGTTGTTGATCTGCTGATACGTCTCGCAGCAGCCGGATAGGCACTGCGGTTGCTTGGGATTAATGGTGAACCCCATTCCCCAAATAGTTCGTTCTTTCTTCGCAGCCGTATTCCTCACGATTTGCCCAATAATCCAAGTGTATGGCAGCACGGTTGCGGTTTCAAATATTGGCCAAACCGATTTCGGCGCCCTCGGCGTGGGAAAAGGCGGCGGATTTAATTTTCAGGAAGCGGGTAGTTTCACCACCGGAAATGTTTCATCCTTACTTGATAGTGTTCGGATTGAAATTGTGACGCGCGCCACCGCCTCTGGCGTTCAACCGAGCTCTTTTAATTTGTCGCTCTACACCGGGATTGGATCGACGGGGCCTACCGGATTGGTCACATCGCTGCTGGGTTCAACTTCCCCAGCACTTGGATTCGCGACCTACACATCAGAACCAAATATTACGTTGGACGCATTTACGACCTATTGGCTCGTGGCATCCGCGCCTGGTACGGCAGTTGGTACCGCTTTTAATGTTCGGTCGACGACTTCAACGAACGAAGATGTTGGAGGCCTTTCCGGGTGGACCATGGGAGACACTCGCTGGCTAACCAATAATGGCGGCACGTCTTGGAATGCCGCCACGACAAACACATTGATGGAGTTCAGTGTATCCGTTACCCCAAATGAAACGCCGTCTGTGCCGGATTCTACTGCGACCATCGGTTTACTGGGTGTGGCGCTAACAGGCTTAGTGGCTTTCCGCCGCACTCGCTCGATTTGAGAAGGACAGCGCTCTCCGGTGCATTGCTCAGCACGCCCAGCCCGATCGGCTCAGCGCGATCCCCGGCCGCCGTCCTTGCGAGCGGTGCGCACGGTAGGCGCCAACCGACGGATGCCGCAGGATCAATCCTTCGCCACCGGCTAGACGAAATTCGTCCGACGTTCGCTCCGCTTTGCCCTCCCGGCTCGAACGCGCACGCCACAGGCCGTGCCAAATGAAAACCGTGGCGAAGCACCAAACCAGTTGGGAAAACTCGTCTCTTGGATTTGTTGGTGAATGGCCAAGCCACGCAGCACGGCAGAACCCCGACTGCCCCGTTTCATCGAGCCGATGCAACTTCAGCTCACGAACCGGTTGCCAAGCGGACCGGAATGGATCTACGAGATCAAGTTCGACGGTTACCGAGGCATTGCGATTAAACGTGGTGAGCGGGTCGCGCTCCTGTCACGAAACCACAAAGACATTGGAAAGGATTTTCCCGAGGTCATGGCGTCAGTTGCAGCGGTGCAGTGCAAAGACGCGGTTCTGGACGGCGAGGTCGTCGCGCTCGATTCAGAAGGCCGCCCATCGTTTCAAGCCCTGCAGAATCGCGGCAAAGGCGGTTTCAGGGTCGTTTATTACGCATTCGATTTACTTTGGCTGAACGGTACCGATCTGTGCGGCACGCCACTGGAACAGCGCAAGGCGAAGCTGGCGGATCTGGTTGCCGGATCCGGGCTATACTTTTCCGCGGGCCTCGAAGGTGACCCGACCGAAATCGCATCCAAAGCGGCTGCTATCGGCATCGAGGGCATCGTGGCGAAGCGGCGTGATTCGGTTTATGCACCGGGGGCGCGAGATCACCGGTGGCAGAAACTGAAATTGGATCAAGATCAGGACTTCGTCGTCGGCGGTTATTCAGGGATTGCGGCCAAAATGGATTCGCTCGTCGTCGGATATTATGAGGGCGACCAGCTCCAGTTCTGCGGCCGAATCCGAAACGGGTTCAACCCGCATATCCGGCGACTGCTTACGCCACGACTACGGGAACTGAGCGCCAGTACGTGCCCCTTCACGAACCTACCGCAACAGAAACGGGACCAGTTTGGCGCCGGTATCCTCGCCGAGGATATGGCCGGGATTCGGTGGCTGAAACCGGAACTAGTGGTGCGGGTCGGGTTCGTGGAGTGGACCCGCGCGGGAATGTTGCGGCATCCGAAATTCAGAGGAATCCGAGATGATGCGGATCCAGTTCAGGTGCGGCGTGAACTGGTACGGTGACTGGCTCTGCTTCCGGCACAGTTTCGGGCCCGGGCTTTTCGTAGCTAGTCGATTCAGTGTTTGAACACCAAGTACCCGAGTACATCGTTAAGCGGAACTGGGCCGTGATACCGACTATCCATCGAATTCGACGTGTTATCGCCGAGCAGATAGATGGTTCCAGAAGGTATCACGAGATCGACCTTCATCCGACCCGCCGGCAAGACTGGTTGAGGTAGTGGCATCTTCCTTCCGCCGACGCTCAACCCATCCTTGTCGATTACAATTCGCTCTCCAGCGAGAGCCGCGACGCGCTTGGCGTATATTTCTCCCGGTTTGTTCGGAAGCGTGTACACGACGATGTCCAATCTTTGTACGCGGTTCTTATAAGAGTCGGAAAGTCTCCCGATGACCATTTCGTTTTTTTGAATCGTCGGCTCCATCGCTGATGAAGGTATTCGGTAGACGCGGAAGCCCATGAAGTAGAGCGCGCCGAAAAGGAGATGGTACACTACAACCAATCCGGCGACCGCGACGACAATGCGCTTCCACTTATTCATCGTTTGAAACTTCACTGCACGGGGCGAGGGCGGTCACCGCATCGGCTTTGGCTCGTTGTTCACCTTTACCGCGTCAACTTCGATATAGGGGCAGTTGGAAAGAATATCCATAGGCCCTCGCCGTAGAATACCGGAAACGGTCACATACTTGTCGTGATATTCCTTTCCGTTATCCATGGGGACACCAGCGCGCGCACGAGAATTCGGCTTCATCGCGAGCAGAATTTCCCAACCTTGTCCGCCACGCAGCGATTGGAGCGAGTCCCCTTCAAAATGGTGAAAATAGAAACCGCTAACTTTCACCCGCTGCTCGGTAACGGCGGAAGCAATGTCACATGCCTCACGAATTGTCAGGTGGCGTACGCGGCTAACGCAGCTGACGAGAAATACTACAAAAAGAATCGCCGAAATTCGTTTCATTTCCCCCTTTGCACTGGCTCGGTATTGGCGTCAGCGGCGGCGTGGCGCGCCAATCTGGTGGTTGTCGCCGGCTAATTGGCAGGCTTTTTCAGGAAAAACCGCGACGCGATAACCAGCGCAGCTCCGGCGGCTAGATCCCAAAACATCGAATCAGTACCGTTATGGGTCCGTTGCAGAAAGACGCTCAGGACCGCAACCACTAGGACTCCAACGACCAGAAGCCGCGCCCGGTATTTTTCAGCTGGAGTACCGGTTACTGTAGCCAGAACGAAATACAGCGTGCAGTAAGAGACAACGGCCGCCAGGAACGGGAACAGCACGATTCCGGCGATTTGCGCGTACAACGGTAGATGCGAGTACACTGGCCAGGTTAGCCAAAGGACGGGAACGAACAATGCGACGTAGATCGTCCAAAAGCCGCGGGTGAGCCTGAGCGGCGCCTCAATGTCCACTCGCTTCATTCTTTCACGTGCGTCATTGGGGACAGTGGCGGTTGCTGGCTCTGGCGCCGTGTTAATCCCTCTGATTTGAAAGAATATTCTGCATTGCTGCTGGAGCAACGAGGGTGAAATGAAATCCATAGAAGAGCACCTGGAGTAAACACCAGCCTACTAGGCTAGTCCATCGAATCGGTTTACTCCTCCTTTTCTGCTCAATCATAGCCAGTGTTAAGGCATTTCCCGCAAGGAACAGTCCGGCGAAAATAATTGCGGCTTGCGCTGGTATCGTTCCTTCCCGACCAAACCGAAAACTTTCATTGAGTGCCCTCCACGCGGGGCCAACGAGGATGACCGGCACGCAGGAAATAATCGAGAGAATCACGGCCATAGATTTCATTTGTTCGCCGAGTTCACCGAGCCTGAATAACTCGCCCGCCACCGCAACAGGCAAAAACACGGCCGGTGGCCGACGCCGATTCAGAAAACCGCCGGTGCAGGAATCAGACGCATTCCCCCAGCACGTCATCGTTTCAATGACCACCGTCACCTCCACCGCCGTCGCCACATCGCCGCCGCTGCTGTCACTACCGCCACCATCGCTGGCGCCGTCGCCGGAATCGGATCCGGTACTCGTGAGAGTAGCCGCAATGATTATCATCCATGACGGCATCGGCTCCGCCAATGTGCGGAACTCGTTCCGGTTCGTTTTCGCTTGGCCTCAGGATTGAGTGGCGGCGTTGGCCCTGGCGCTTTGTTCAGCAGATTCATCATACTACCTTCCCAATCCCGATTCTTGAAACAACTGAGAGACGAACTTCATAACGCCCAATAGGTTTCTTTCTTCTGTCTGGTGTTGAGGAGTCCAACGATCAAATACCACGTGCTTCCCGTCTTTGATCGCCTCGATGATTAACTCGGATCCGTCGCTGCCTTGGACTTCATCGCGGGGACTGAGCGACCAGAATCCGGATGCTTCTAGTTCGCTGAGGAACTTTGCAAATTGTATCTCGGTCAGTTTCTCGAATCTTTCCTCTTTTATCCCGCCGGGCTCGTAGCCTCCATTGCCAGACAACATTACTGACCTTCGGGTGATCTTCTCTCCTTCTTTTTCGACCCGCAGAGAAATGGGACGGCCCAACGTCGGCAAATACAAGATTCGGAGAGCGAAATAGGAAGGGCCTTTCGCGTCGTTCAAGCACGGCTCCCGCATTGCACTCAAATGCTGCCCATACCACTTCTGCTCGAAGTCAGTGACCATCCCGGTTGGGAAATATGGCTTTAACGTGGGTTGGTCACTCGCACAGCTCGCAAGGACGAACGCAAGAACGCTCACACTGAGCATACCGTATTTCACTGGGATTGTTTTGCCGAACGATTTGAAGCGCCCCACTCAGTATCCCGTCGCAAAACCGAAGATTTGCACCACTTCAACGCTGCGGCGAATTCCCGTGTCCGGATCGATGAAGCCAATGACAGCCGTGCCTTTCCCTTGTAGTCCCTGCCGCGATTGCATTTGCAGCGTCAGGCCGGCACCACGCGCCGCGGTCAGGAACGCTTCATCGTAGCGCCCCTCAGGCACCTGCACCATTCCACGCTTGGAGTAATCGTAGTTCAACAGCAGCGGCGGTGCCGCCATCACTTCCACCGGTTCACGTCGGTTACCCAGCGTTCCGAGCAGAATTCGTACGGTCTCGGG
>JADMIO010871521.1_pt1 | contig 20423 bp, 26 predicted proteins | sample 8958161 | NCBI WGS metagenome assembly JADMIO01 (sample SAMN16585339, study PRJNA669376) | soil metagenome | isolation source: Crop rotation soil | place: USA: Cullars Rotation, Alabama | collected 2011 | reverse complement strand
TCAGCAGCGGCGGACAAGTTGTGAAATCGCACCGCCTCGAAAGCTCGCCAACAGCAGCAATGGCTGCAGCAAGAAAAGCAGGAGAAATTGCAGGCGAAGCAGGCATCAGCGGCATGCACGTCAAGATCAAAGCAGTCGGCGGACCAAACGGCCCAAACAACCCAGGCCCAGGAGCACAAGCAGCAGTGCGAACGCTCTCACGCATGGGATTCAAGATCGGCACGATCGAAGAAGTCACTCCGCTCCCACACGACGGTTGCAGAAAGAAAGGCGGTAAGCGAGGACGCAGAGTATGAAGCTTTCAGTCCTTGAGCACAGCGAAAACTTCCTTGCACTCCACATAGAAGGAGCACTGCCAGCGTACCTCAACACGCTGCGCAGATACATGATGACCGAAGTGCCAGTCATGGCAATCGAGAACATCGAGTTTGGCAAGAACAACAGCATCCTCTACGATGAAATGGTTGCGCACCGCCTCGGACTCATACCAATCACCACCGACCTGCGAGGGTACAACATGAAAGACGTACGCGGTAGCGAAGGAAACCCAAGCACCGAAGCGACGCTCACCCTCAAAGTCGTCAAGGCAAAAGAGAACCACGTCGTAACAGCAGGCGAGTTCGTCAGCTCCGATCCAAAGATCAAGCCAGTCTTCCCTGACATGCCAATCGCAAAGCTCATCGAAGGACAAGACATGGAACTCATTGCAAAGGCAGAACTCGGCATGGGCAAGGAACACATGAAGTGGAGCCCAGGCCTCGTCTACTACAGACAAATGCCACACATCACGATCACCAAGCAACCCAAGAACGCAAAGACAGTACTGGAACGATACCCAGGCGTCTTTGAGCTCAAGGGAGAGAAACTCCAGGTAGCAAACAACGGCGGCTACAAACTGCCTGACGTGGACCTAGACATGGAAGACGGCGAAGCAAGTGTCGACTACAAAGACGACTACATCTTCATCGTCGAGAGCTGGGGCCAATTACCTGCAGCAGCCATCGTGGAACAAGCAATGCACCTGTATGACGAGCAGTTAGACGCGTTCGTCAAGACACTATAGATACGAGGGCGTGCCGGAGTGGTCAAACGGGCTAGCTTGAGGTGCTAGTGGCTTAGGTCTGCGAGGGTTCGAACCCCTTCGCCCTCATAAGCAAAAAAATTTCAGGAAAACAACCATGACAACGAAACACAAAAACGAGCAATTGCAAACGCTCATCAGAGAGCTCAAAGTAGCGAGCAGCACAAACGACGCACCAGTCTGGCGCGCAATCGCGGAAAACCTCGAACGCCCAACTAGACAGTACGCTGCAGTCAACCTCGCCAAGCTCAACCGCTTCACCAAACAGGGTGAAGTTATCGTGGTCCCAGGAAAAGTCTTGGGTGATGGCGAACTAGATCACAGCATCACGGTAGCGGCGTTAGGCATTAGTGAAAGTGCCACACAGAAGCTCAAGGGCAGCAAAGCAACGGTTACGACCATAAGCGAGCTGCTCAAAAAAGACCCGAAGGGCAAAGCAGTGAGGATACTCGCATGACTCAAGAATACGTCATCGACGCAACCGACGCGCGCCTCGGCCGCATGGCTACGCACGCAGCAAAAGCAGCACTGCAAGGAAAGAAAGTGACTATCGTCAACTGCGAAGAAGCAGTCATTACCGGCAGTAAAGCAGACATACTCAACGACTACATACAGAAGCGCGAATGGGGACGACCAACGAAAGGTCCGTTCTGGCCACGCATGCCCGACCGCTTCGTGCGCAGAATTGTACGCAGCATGCTGCCGTACAAGACACCGCACGGACGCGACGCGTTCCACCGCATCCAATGCTACATCGGCACACCTGCGCAATTCAGCGGGAAAGGAGTGCAGGTTGAGAACAAACAGTCAGTGCGACGCATCAAAGTCGGCGAACTCTGTACACTGCTTGGAGGCAGAACCAAATGAGCAAGAAACTCCTCATCAACACCGTCGGTAAGCGCAAGCGAGCAATCGCACACGCAACACTCACCGAAGGAAAAGGAACCGTACGCATCAACAAGCTACTCATCGACCAAGTGCAACCAATCATTGCACGCATGAAGATGCTTGAGCCAATCATGCTTGCAGGCGACATCAGCAAACTCAATATCAGCGTACGCACGCAAGGCGGCGGACAAATCTCGCAAGCTGACGCAGTTCGTGTCGCAATCGGCCGTGCACTGCTTGAGAACAACAAGAAGCTTGCAGACACGTTCCTTGAGTACGACAGACAGATTCTCGTTCCAGACGTACGCTTCAAGGAAAGCTCGAAGCCAAACAAGCACGGAAATGCGAGATCTGCTACGCAAAAATCGTACAGATAGCATTCTGTAACTTGCCAAATTTTATTTTTTTCTTCTTCTCCGAAAATTCTCCGGTCTTTTCGAAAGTTTACACGGGACACTAGACTACTCGCCGTGAGGCTCTTATTCTCCATTATCTCATTCCATATATGGAAACCACCGATATTAGACAATTTATTCCAGAGTTAATTGTATCAGGCGTACACCAAAATCAGTACGTGCTACACGTTCAGGATAACAACGACCATTATTACACGTGGTACGAAACCCCCGTCGCTAATCAAAAAGGGCATGTAGGTATGAGGATCTATGATGAAAACGTACCAAAATCCGTAATTTTTGACGAAGACACTTACGAAGTACTTGGTTTGCTGCAGGGCGAGATGAGTAAAACATATCGGCAAACATTAACCTTTGCAAATAGCGAGCCCGGCATCATAAACAAAGTACTTGCATGGTTTGAAAAAACTGAGTTTGCCAAAAAGTCTGTGTGGAGATGGTACGTCCGAGTAAATCTAAAAGAACCCGCAGACCTAAGTGTGAAACAGGAGATTGATTGTAGAACTGCTCAAGAATGGATTAAATTATGCAATCTCAATCCTTCACTTGCATATGATAAAAGAGTGTCATACATCGCAAGCACAAAAAATGAGCGACTCGATGGTATTGGCACTCTTATGGTGGAAAGGGCAAGTCCAATTATAATTCAAACTGTGCTGAAAATGGTATCAGATATGACATTGTCGATGCCACGTCGATCAGCAGAGGAGATAGCTGCCTACATGAGAGGAATAATAGCAGCTGAAAGCTGCGTAAATTTTGACGAAGGTTCCGCAGTTAGACGAATACTCATTTCAGCAGTTAAAAAAGACGAACGAGATATCTTTCGGATTTGTCTTGAAAAACTCGCTATTGAAGCCAGGGATAAACCAAATATGCGGTGCCTCATCATTACGGGCAAAGAGAACCTAGAGAAAATGCACCGTCTAGGTTTAATGACATTACATCCTGAAAAACACAAAAAATTCCTAGAAATGATCAATTCGTACACGGAGGTGTGGCATGCACGACGAAAGCTATAAATCCCCTTTTCGTTGCCGTATCTTCACTTTGCTACTGACTTGGTACGCGAAGATTGCTTCTTGACCGTAGTGTTCGAGTGTGTAATCGATGATCTTGTCGATCACCACTTCGCTGCAGAAAATGCGCACAGGAATCATATCTTCGCTAAAGAACGATCCGTCAGGGCTGATCCACTGTCCTTTTGCTGTGCGCAGTATCGTGATGCCGCCCGCAAGTGATGTCACGTACGCATCCCATGCAAGGTGATGTTCTTTGGAGAAGTCATTGCCTGCGTTATCGCGCTTTGGTATCATGACTTCCCAGAGCTGGCTATCATGCATGCAGCTGCTATGCGCGCATCACATATATATGTCGTGCATGAAGACTTATAAATGCACAGCTATAAGCGTGACCAACAGGCATAAAAACACCTGTCGCGCATCCGGTAGCTATGAGCAGTTGCTACTTCTGTTCAGGTCTCTTCGTCAAACAGACGCTTTTCGATCATCCGCAGTTCTGGGTGATGTGGGATGCGCATCCAGTCACACCCGGCCACGTGCTCATCTTGCCAAAGGAGCATATGCTTTCACTCACTGATCTGCCACCCGAAGAATGGGGGCAGCTTGCGTCGATTACACGCGAAATTGTTGCGACGCTCAAGCACAGCAACCTCACCAAGGTCTACCAAGAACTCAAATTGCTTGAGCTCACGCCGCGCTCAGGCGAATTCATCGACCGCGCACTCGCAACACTGCGCACCGCACCAGCGTGGAGCGGTGACTTCAACTTTGGTGTGAATAATGGCGTGCTCGCAGGGCGTTCGATCAATCACTTGCTGTTCCATTTCATCCCGCGTTTCGAGGGCGATGTACCCGAGATCAATGGTGGGTTGCGCAGCATTATTGCGTACCAAGCAAACTACCAGAATCCGACGTAGACGAGAAATTATTTAAGAAGTAATTCGCAGGGTTGCGCATGAAACTGAACATGCGCGGGCGCGTCGTTGTACTTGCCGTGCTCGTTTGCCTCGCTGTGCTGTACTGCGCACGCCCTTCTACCGTCGTCGATCCACACGTTATCAACGACGTGAGTAAGCTTAATCCAACAACCGTTAAAGAAGTTGTCTATGGTCACGAAGTCGAAGGCATACAGCAGGTGCTTGCGCAAGCGCGTCAAGAGCATCTCGTTGTCTCGATTGCAGGGAAGCGGCACAGTATGGGCGGCCACACGTTCTATCCTGGCGGCGTCGTGCTTGACATGACATCCTTTAACAAGGTCCTGAGCGTGGATGCGAAGAATAAACTGATTCGTGTCCAGAGCGGCGCGACGTGGGAGCAAGTCATCGAAGCTGCCGACAAGTACAACCTTTCGGTTGAAATCATGCAGGCATACAACACGTTCACCGTTGGTGGCTCAATGAGCGTGAACGTGCATGAGAGTGATCCGAACTTTGGCTCGATGATCGACTCGGTAAAATCATTTACGCTGCTGCTCCCAAACGATACAATCGTGAACGTGAGCAGAACCGAGAACGCTGACTTGTTCAACCTCGTGATTGGCGGCTACGGTATGTTCGGCGTGATTCTTGATGCTGAGTTGTTCTTGACCGACAATGAAATCTACGCAAAGCAAGAACAAGTCATCAATTACAAAGACTACTTGCAGACGTTCCGTGCACTGCATGCAGATCCAAGCGTCAAGAACATTTTTGCTCGCCTCTCGATTGCGCGCGATGACACCTTGCTGCGCGACATGGTCGTGACGACGTATAACGTCACGCAGGTAGAGGACGATGAACTGTACACGCTGTGGCCACAGGAAGGCAGCTGGCTCAAGAAGTTTGTGTTTGATTTGTCGCGCGACTACCGATTCGGCAAGAAGCTGCGTTGGTACTTGCAAAAGGAGCACAGCGACCTCACCGACCCGCCGCTAATTTCGCGTAATAACCTCATGAACGGTAACCTTACATTCCTTGACTACACGCCAACCGACAGAACCGACATCCTCCAGGAGTACTTCGTGCCTGTCGAGAACTTGCCGGCGTTCATCGATGACTTGCGTACTGTCGTCGAAGACAACGACTTGAACTTGTTGAGTGCAACGATTCGGTACATACCGCAAAACGATAATCCAATGCTCACGTACGCGACGCATGAATCATATGGCGTGGTCCTGTACTTTAACATCGGCACGTCTGCAGAGGAGCAAGCTGTCGTGAAGAGGTGGACGCAGCAGCTCATCGAGCACTCGCTTGCACAGAACGGTACGTTCTACCTGCCGTACGAGTTGTACGCGACACGCGAGCAGGTCCGCAGAGCCTACCCGCACTTCGATGCGTGGGTTGCACAGAAGCAGCGCTACGACCCCGACGGCTTGTTTAACAGCAAGTTCTACAGCACCTACGCACAGTAAACCATTTAAAGCGCTGTTGACCCGGGTTTCCATGGCAAAACGCTTCGATCTGATCCAGCAACTCGCGTGGGTATACGCAGGCATCTTCCTGCTCACGGTTGCAATCAGCCACTGGCCTGGTCTTACCGACAGTCAAGGACGGCTGCTGGGGTTGTTCTTCATCGATCCGATCGACGACATCTTCCACTTACTCTCCGGTGTCGGCGCAGTTGTTGCTGCGCTCCACTCGTCGCTGTGGTCGCGCTGGTACTTCATCCTCGTTGCGATACCCTACGGTCTTGATGCACTGACGGGTTTGCTGTTCAGCCGACAGTTCCTGAACCTCGATGTGTTCACGATGGGACTGGGCGGCCCTGACTTTAGTGTGCCAAACATTCTTGTGAACTTGCCGCACATCGCGCTGACGGTGCTTGCGCTGTGGATAGGGCTCTCCCTTGCACCGAAACTAGCCAAAGCACAGTGAATACGCGGCGCGTCGCACGGTGGATCGGTTATAGTTTCCTCGCAGCCCTTGGTATCGTCGTACTCGTGCTGCTCCTCTGCACTCTCCTTGCAGCCTTTCGTGAATCGCACGCAGCAGCCGAAAGAGCACCACCGACCGGCCGATTCGTGAGCGCTGACGGCATGCAGATTTACCTGCAGGAATCTGGTCCCTCAAACGGTCGTGTCGTGCTTTTCATTCATGGCACGGGTGCGTGGAGCGAGATGTGGCGCAGCCAACTTGACCTTGTGGGTTCGCTGGGCTACCATGGTGTCGCCATTGATGTGCCACCGTTCGGTTTCTCCGATGCTGCACCGCCGGGTGCGTACACGACTGCGGACCAGGCTCGGCGCATCATTGGCGTACTCGATGCACTCAACGCGACCGACGTCATACTCGTTGGTCACTCCTTTGGCAGCCGCGCAACTGTTGAAGCAGCGATGATGCAGCCGCAGCGCGTACACGCACTGATTCTCATCGACGCAGCGCTTGGCTTGAACGCTCCGCAAACAAAGACGCCGCTGCTCCTTCGACCTGGCATTCTTCGTACACCGTTCGTAGCCGCAACGGTAACAAATCCACTCTTCACAAAGAAACTGCTCTCCTCACTCATATCAAAGAAGGAGGCAGCGTCGCCAGAGCGAGTTGCCATGCTGCAGCGGCCGTTTCACGTTGATGGTGCAACGAGCAAAGTCTCTGACTGGCTCGCGGTCTTCCTTGCGTCCCAACCACCGTCACTGAGTACGCAAGAAACAAATTATGCCTCGCTGCACATGCCGGTGCTGCTAATATGGGGAGCAACCGACACCCTCACGCCACTCGACCAGGGAAGGCACCTAGCGCAGCTGTTGCCGCAAGCACAGCTTGTCGTGATTCCAGAAGTAGGACATATTCCGTACATAGAAGATCCCGCAGGCACAAACAACGAAGTGCAGGCGTTCTTGGAGCAACAATGAAGTTCGACCCGCTTGCACTCAGTAAAAAAACGAAGATTGCGCTTGCTGTATTCGTGCTCCTCGGTTTGTCGTTTGTCTTATTTCACGTCGGCTGTGCAGCGATTCGTGTGCCTGACATACCGTATACGCTTCAGGAGCCCGTCGTGCCACGACAGGCTACTACCATTGCATTGTATCCACGCGTCGAATCGACATCGATGCTTACACTCCCTGAATGGTATACCGTCTACAGTTACCAAGAGTATGCGCAGTTCGTGCAAACAGAGAAACCGAGCACGTTTCCATACCTCGGCGCTATCGGACAGTATTGGAGCGGTTACTGCACGGTTGCGAAGTCGACACGCAACTACCCGGCGAACGCGCCAACACACATTATGCTGTCAGTCGTAGGCAGTAGTTTCTCTCTCGAGTACGCACTGCAGGGACTGTACGAGAACACGATAGGCCGTATCACTGAGTGGGATTCCTACGCAACGCAGGAGGATCAGTACGCTGCCGCCGTGGCACAAGAATACGGCGCGTTCATTCCGTATGCGCCGTGGTATGACTATCCGTTTGGCAATCGCGCGATCGGCGTTTGGACCGAGACGGACCTGTTCGGTCCTCACTTCTTGCGCAAGTTCGAGCGCAAATATTACTTGAGCTTCAACTATGGCGTGAAGGCGGTGTACGCATCGCTGATTCGACTTGGTACGCACGCAACGTACGGCGCACCTGACGATACCACGTACTTCACGGCGAGCAATGTGTCAGACCTACCCGAAACAGTACGCACAGTCGCGCAACTCGACGCAGACACGTATATTCTTGCAGCACCACACTACCAAGGCTTCACCGATATGCTGCCCGAGCTCGTGGCGAGCGGCGTTATCATTGAGGACGTCGGTGGCAACGACGAGATATTCCTCACCGTACTCGCACCGGCAGCCTACGAGTATCAGCACGCAGGCACCGTGCTCATCACCATGCCCATTCTCACCGATGGTCGCCAGCGTATCGGCGTCGTCGTGCCCACAAACGAACTGAGCAGCGTCGTTTCCGCTGTGCTTGCTGAGCAGCTCGTGCTTGAGCATGTACACGACTACTAAACACATAAGAATATGGGCGTCGTTCTGTCCAGTATGGCAAGTGAGCACCTAGCAATTCCGTATGGACGCGGCGGCGGACATATTGACGCCTGGCTGCACCCTGCAGTGAGTCGAACACTCGTGCTGCTTCTCCACGGCCACAATACGACCGGTGATCGTCCTCGCTTCGTCACACTTGCCGATACGATACAGCAGGCCGGCTTTGCGTGTCTACGGTTCTCGGTATACCGCAAGAAACTCGGCGAGAACGAGTACGAGGTGAGCACGGTGAGTGAAGAAGTACGCCAAGCGCACGTGATCCTTGAGCACTTCGCACCCGAGTACGATGCAATTATTGTTGCTGGACACAGTCAAGGAGGCATTGCGGCCCTCGCGATCGCAGAGCACCTCAAAGTGCGCGGCATCGTGCAGATCATGGCAGTTGCTGATACGAATGACAATGCCAAGGGCAAACTCGAGAAAATAGGCGCGCAGCTGGATGGTAAAACAGATCGTCTTGGCTCGATGCAAGACGGAACAAGCACATTCGTCTACACCAAAGCGTTCTTTGATGATCTCGTGATCTGGGATGTGCCTCGTATGCTGCAAAGCACGAAACCAAAGCTGTTCATCGCGGGCGAGCAAGATGAGTCAATTACGCAGCCGGAAGTCGAGCACGCATACGCAACTGCGCAGCCGCCTAAAGAGCTGCTCATCGTCAATGACGCACACCGATTCTCACTGAGCACTGCGGTACACATTGGAGAGAGTATTGTCGCATGGATAACATCGAACAACTTGTGCTAAGTACAAATGCAGGCCCCGTGTACGGTACCGTGGACCACGTGCGATCAAGTACGCTTGTGACGATCGTTCCACCGCTTGCATTACACGCAAAATCGAACAGCATTGAGCAACTCGCTTTGATGTTGCGGCGCTGCAATCTTGCGACGTGCCGCATCACATTACCTTTTAGCGAGCAGCCACACGGCAACGTGCTGACGTTACCCAACGTCGATATTGATCGAACGAAGCAGATGCTGCAGTACGTGCGAGAGAAAACCCCTCGCTATCTCAAGCACGTGGTATTGGGTAAGTGCTATGGGGGTTTTCTTGCGCTCATGGCAGCATCGCCAAGCAGTGCGGACGCTGCTGTTTATCTTGAGCCCGTGATCCACGGCGATATGCACGTCGCTGATGTGCTTGCTGAGACAGGCACGCGAATGATGCAACTCAGGTTGGACGACTACGTCGTTGCCGAGAGAAAAGGAAGGCAGTGGGTGTATTCGAAACGCTTCCTCGAGCAGATGCTTGGACGAGACATGGCAAAGCCTCTCACAGCACACACAACGCCAAAACTATTCCTCTATTTTGCACACAATGATCGTGCAAAAAAAGAAACGGGGGAAGCGTACGAGACCGCGCTTGCACCGAAACGTCTTGAACCGATTGCCGCCGTAGATGGTACGCTAGAGGTTGCTCGCGTGGTCCGGGAGTGGATTGATGCCGACGTACACTGAGTATCTGCAGTTCCATACTAAGAGCAAGCATGAATTCGTGCTCATCACTGATCGTGTCGCTGCTGCTGTTCAACAAAGCGGCATTCGCGATGGCCTCGTCTTAGTCAATCCTATGCATATCACGTCTGCTGTCTATGTCAATGATGCTGAAGCAGGATTGCTGCACGATTTCGAAGCGATGCTCAAGCGTCTGGTGCCCATGGACATCCACTATCGCCACAATGAAACGGGTGAGGACAACGCATACGCGCATCTGTGGCGTACGCTGATGGGTCATCAAGTGACGATGGCAATTACTGATGGTGAGCTCGACCTCGGTCCGTGGGAGCAAATCTACTATGCAGAGTTTGATGGGCAGCGCAATAAGCGCGTGCTCATCAAGATCGTTGGAGATTAGGCCAGTATATCGTCGGCTTTAATTTCATATACATACCAAAGTGTTCTTCTGATATACGCAATTTACGAGGTAGCTCTTGGTACTTTCTTATGTAGTCTACTGTCGGTCGCTCTCTTTGTTGTGTCTGTTCGGCTAAAAGGTCTGATATTTCGATTCGTTCCTGTATCTCGTAACTTGTCATACGCGCAAAAATTTTGAATTGTTTTTAAGCTTTGCTGCTCACTATTATGTACGTTGCAAGTTGCACAGAATTTAGTCTTCTTGCGGCTCGGTGAGCTCTTTTGCCACTTGGCGATTGTAAAGCACATATCGCGTCTCAGGGTAACGGCTCGTAAAAGCGTTGGCTGTTGCGAGTATTTTTTCTTCTGGTACACTCGGCAACGCGTCTGCGCGTAAAACGTACGATCGGTTTGTTCCGATTCGTTTCACTATATCACCTATGTAGGGATCGTCCCGTTGCAAAAGCCATAAATCGCTAAACTCACCCATCAGGCCAACAGCGTTGCTGTTAAAGAATGTCCCCTCATCAATGCATCGCTCGAGATAACCTTGCATGAGTGTTGCTTGGTGCATACCGGGAGATCGTCCAGCGAATACTACTGAGACGATGTCAACGAGTGTAGGCTCTACAAGGTCAGTCATACACGCGCAAGGACGTGTCAGTATTTGAATATTGCCATGCTACCTTTTAAGTGTCGCTCTTGAGTGCTTTCTTGACGTCTTCCTTGACGCCGAAGAACTCGCCTGCGAGTGTTTCTTGCAGCTCTTCGGTTGTTTCGCTTATTTTCTTGCGTAGTGTTCGTCCCATTTCATCAAGTGCTTCGTCTGTTTTGGCAATGAACGTTCGTCCGAGTTCTACGCGCGTTTCAAGCAACTTGCGCTCAAGCAACTCTTGCAACGCGTTTTTCGTGTGTGAAACACGTTGCTTCGTTTTCGTTTTGAGTGTTCGAGTAGTAGGAGAGGAGGTGGCTTTCGCCACCATCCTTTTTGTTCCGCGAACGGCGCTGCGCGTAGCTCGCTTGACTGCACCCACTGCACCACGCGCCGTGCGAGTAGTTGCGCGGCGTGCTGCTGGTTTGCGCGTGCTTGCGCTGACGCGGCTTTTGCCGCGACTCGTTGCGTTGCGTCTTGATGTAGTTCGTGTTGCCATTGTGACCTCTAGGTTGTGTGTATTTTTTCTCGTTGCTATAGGCTATCGCGCGCGTTTTACGGCCCTTTTTGCGCTTTTTTTCTTTGTAGCTGCCTTTCTTGCTTTCGGCTTTTGTATACGTTTGGTATGCGTGAGTGGTTTGCGCTGAATTGGTGGCAGGCTGCTCGGTTTGCGCACCGGTCCTGCGCCGATGTCTGCAAGGATCATGTCTGCGTGCGTGAGCGGGTTCACTTTCTCGTAGCGATGTGCAATGTTGCCTGCTTCGTCGACGATAACGGTTGTGCGCTCTACGCCCATGAATCGTCTGCCCATGAATGTCTTCTCTTTCCATACGCCATATGCGTTGAGCACTTCATGTGTTGGATCGGCAAGCAGTGTGTAGTTGATGTTGTGTTTGGTTGCAAATGCGCTGACATCGTTTCTGTCATCAGGTGAGATGCCTATCACAACAGTGTCTGTGCGTTTGAGCGCTTCGTTGTTGTCGCGCATCCCCTTTGCTTGTATGGTACATCCTGGTGTGTCTGCTTTTGGATAAAAGTACAGCACAACTTTGCTGCCGCGCAGATTTGAGAGCGTAATCTCATCACCGTGTTGGTCAATGAGTGTAAAGTCAGGTGCTTGCATCGTATGATCACCAATGCCTACATCGTTTATATACATTATGCAGTAATGCGTGCAGTTAATTCATTTGCGAGAAAAAATGTGTTAGTGTTTGTCGTGTGCTTTGAACCAGTCAACTGTTTCTGCAAGTCCGCGATCGAGTGCGTAGCGTGGATGCCAGTACACACTGAGTGGTTCGGTGCGTAAGCAGCTGCGTTGCAGTTCTCCTGGCACGGCTGCTGCGTGTTGTGCTTTCCACGGATAGTTGAGTAGTTTGCTGAGTTGCGTGTACAGCTCGTTGACACTTGTTTCGGTGCTTGTGCCCACGTTGTACGTGCCGACGAGTTTCTTGTGCAGTGCAACGAGGTTTGCATCAACGACATCGCGAACAAACACGTAGTCGCGTGTCTGCTTGCCATCACCAAAGATCGTGCACTGCTCGCCTTTGAGTATCTTCTTCGTGAATACTGCAACGACGCCTGCTTCTCCTTTGAGTGCTTGTCGTGGTCCGTACACGTTGCCGTAGCGCAGCACGCACACGGAGAACTTGTGTACGCGCGCGTAGAACTGTAAGTAGTATTCGACTGTGCGCTTTGCAATGCCGTACGGACTTTCGGGAAACGTTGGATGCGTTTCTGGTGTTGGCAGCTGTTCGGTTTCGCCGTACAGTGCGCCGCCAGTGCTTGAGAAGATGATGCGCTTGCAGCCGTAGCGGTTGCATGCATCAAGTAAGTTGAGTGCGCCGATGATGTTCTGCTGTGCATCCCACAGTGGGTTCTCAACTGACTTGCGCACATCGATCTGTGCTGCTAAGTGAAACACTGCTTCGGGTTTTGCTTTCTCAAAGACTGGTGTGAGGTCATCAACAATGCTACGCTCAAAGAGTGTGACGCCTTTAGGTAGGTTTTCGAGCGAGCCGCTGCTCAGGTTGTCAAGGACAGTGACGCTGTGGCCGTCTGCGATGAGGCTGTCGGTGAGGTGACTGCCGATGAAGCCTGCTCCGCCGGTGACGAGAATTCGCATGGTGTTATTGATAAGTCGACTTTTTATATAGTTAGCGTATTTTTCCTTGCATGGATATCTTGTCGCATGGCTTGTGGGCGCTTGCGATTTTCTGGGGTACCTCGTATCGCAAGCGCGCGTTCTTGCTTGGTATGGTGCCTGACTTGCTCAGTTTCGGCATTCTGTTTGTCATACGCTTGCTGACAGGCGGCCTTGAGCGTGGAGCGCCCTCTCACACTCCAGCGTGGCTGACGACAGCATACAGTGTCACGCACAGTTTCTTCACCTGGATCGTCGTTGGTGTTTTACTCTACCTCTTCTGGCGTAAGTACTGGCCTATTGTGTTTGCACCAATCGCGCACATTGCTCTTGACATCCCAACGCACTGCAACTACTTTCCGACGCCGTTCCTTGAGCCATTGAGTTCGTACCGTTACTGTGGCATGTCATGGGGTACGCCATGGATTTTCTTCCTGAACTGGATCTGCCTCGGTATCGTTTTTGCGCTGATTGGTTACTACGAGTGGAGTAAACGACACACCAAGCACAGTATATAGACGCTTTTTTTGGATGATATTGTTTCTATATAGAAATACATTCAATTTATTAACAATAATGACTTGCGCAAACTTGTTGGTGAAACATGCCTCTTGGATACGACATAACGACGCACTACCATCAAGTTGCCGGAACCTATGCCTCAAGGAGAAGTCTTGAAGCAAGTGGATGCATTCCACTTGATGATCAAAGACTATTCTATGCGCGTATTTTTCCAAACAGAAGAGTGCAGATCTGGAGAGCCATGGGAGATCCCGGACCAGGTGAAAAAGCAACATTCACACCAGTCTATGGTAGTGCACCGTGGCGACCTAATGAATACACGGCACCTTTCAATAAAAAATTGGAAGCACTTTTAGACGATAAGAAACCTAAACAACAATAGTTTCAACGATAGTCTTTTTTTGCATGATAATTTTCTTTCCAGGAATAGCTATAATCGCACAACTCCCGGCGGTTTCCTCGTTATTGTTGTAAGGATTCCTATGTGGCTCACTTCCAAAAAGCTCATTGCCACGATTTCCCATGATCAGAGGTATTCTATAATCAGCATCAAAAGCAAACAATTGCTCATCGAATGGATAGGCAGGGTCCTCATACCAGTTTGCAGGTACACCCATGAGGGAGACAAGAGGTACAATGTTTCCTACAATTTCAGGGAAGGTTATTTCAGCACAGATCACGACACCCACAGGAACGTTTTTTGTGTTCATCAGAAAAACGCTTCGCTGATCCTTTGCACCGTAGCCGTTCGTCCAAGGTACAAACGATCCAGATTTCTCCTGTTGTCTGTGTGATCCTTGGTATCCTGAGGGGCCTACAAACACTGCACTGTTGTATCTGAATCCAGCTTCGTCCACTTCACCTATCCCACAAACAAAATGCGTGTTATACTCTTGCGCAAGCGACTCAAGCAACCTTGTTGTTTTTCCATCAGGAATTCTTTCTAGAAAGTTTGGGAGAATTTTGCTAACTGCATTGTCGACGAAAGCAGCTCCCTCTGAGCTTGCTCGTAGTTCTGTGCTTCCTTCGTGACTACCATATTGCTTCCAGTACTCGCATTCTATCATATGGAAACCCGTATTTACTAATTCGGGAGCCACTGCTAAATCAATTCCTGGATGTGCATCGTAGCAGTCTCTGACTGCTTTCTCAAGCGACTCCCGGTTTTTATCAGGTTCATTGACGTAAATAGCAGGCAAGTAGAGTGCAGCAACCTTCAATTCCACGAATGAAGTAATATGCAGACACATTTATTGATTCTGCATATCAGTAGCAAAATTTACGACCAGCAACGAAAATTTATTTACTATATAGAAACAATCAGAAGCACAAACGTATAAAAGGGATCGGTGTCCTTCGCACTCATGAAAAACCTGATCTCCTTCTGCCAGCAGAAAGGCTTCGTCTACGGCCCCGAACCAGAAATCTACGGAGGCCTCGCAGGCTTCTACACGTACGGACCAACAGGCACTCTACTGAAGCGTCGCGTGGAACAGGTAATCAGACAGACATTCCAGCAGAACCACTTCTTTGAAGTCGAGTGCCCAACCGTACTGCCCGCAGTCGTGTGGCAAGCGTCAGGACACCTCGGCGGCTTCACCGACCCCGTCATCAAAGACAAAGAAGGCAACTCGCACCGCGCAGACAAACTCGTCGAAGAATTCTACCGCACAAAGAACATTACTTCACCGGTGCCAACGAATTTTGACGAACTCCTCACCGTCATCAAGGAATTCAACATCAAGTCGCCGTCAGGTGTAGACCTTGTGCCAGAAATCAAGAAGCACAACCTCATGATGCACACAACGATCGGCCTCGATACTGAAGCGTACAACCGACCCGAGACCGCAACCGCAACGTACTTGCCGTTCCTGCGCTACCTTGAGTTCTTCCGCAAGCAATTACCGTTTGGCGTGTTCCAAATTGGCAAAGCGTACCGCAACGAAATCTCGCCGCGACAGTACCTGCTGCGGTGCAGAGAATTCACGCAAGCAGAAGGCCAACTCTTCATCCACCCTGAAGACAAGAAACTCTACGAGCACTTTGGCAAAGTCAAAGACGCAACACTTCCCTTCTACACGTGGCAAGCGCAGCAAGCAGGCGAAGCGCCACACCAGATGAGCGTCGAGCAAGCACTGGCGAACGGACACATCCAGACACAAGCGTACGGCTGGACAATACACCTTGCATACACACTGTTCCTGAACATGGGCATTCCTGCGCAACGACTCAGGCTGCGCCAGCACGCACCTGACGAGAAAGCGTTCTACGCAGCGGACGCGTGGGACATCGAAATCGACATGCCATCATTTGGCTGGACTGAAGTGTGTGGCGTGCACGATCGAACAGACTACGACTTGACACAGCACATGAAGTTCAGCAAGCAAGACCTTGTCGCGTTTGATGAACAGCGCAAAGAGAAGTTCGTTCCGCACGTGATCGAGATTGCGTTTGGTGTGGACAGGCCGTTGTTTGCACTGCTTGACATCTTCTACGAAGAGAAAGGCGAAGAAGAAGGTAAGACGCTGCTGCGACTACCGTACCACCTCGCCCCCGTCCAAGTCGCCGTACTCCCACTGATTAAGAAACTCGGCGCTGAAGGTGAGGCACTGTTCCAAGAACTCTCAAAAGAGTTCGTTTGCGTGTACGACGAGAGTGGCAGCATTGGTCGACGCTACTTGCGACAAGCCGAAATCGGCACGCCGCTGTGCATCACGGTCGACTTTGGCGAGAACGACGACAAAGCATCCGTCACGATTCGCGACAGAGATTCTGAGCAGCAAGTACGCATCAAGAACGAAGCGATAGCGCAGACAGTGCGAAAGATGCTCAACGGCGCAAAGCTCGCTGATTTCGGCGAGCCTCTCGCGGGCAAAGCGTAACAGTGGTCAGCGCAGCACTAGCTTTATAAAAAAGGCCGAAGTGCATGCTCCATGAAACTCGCAGAACTCCAACCCCGCCAGGGCAAGGTCGATATCGAAGTCACGATTGCTGCAAAGCAAGATCCTCGTCCATTCAACAAGATGGGCAACGCAGGCAAGGTCTGCAACGCCACCATTTCTGACGACACAGGCACGATGACTCTGACTCTGTGGAATGAAGACTGCGAGAAGTTTGCGGTTGGCGACAAGGTCAAGATTACGAACGGTTACGTGTCGGAGTGGCAAGGAGAAATGCAACTCGGCGCAGGCAAGTTCGGCAAAATAGAGAAAATCTAGTTCACAACCCACATAAAGACGTGCATCCACCGCAGCGCATGGCAGAGTATTCGCTTCACGGCAGGGAATTGTACGAGCTCGTCAAGGATGAGCGTCGTGCCTGTGATGTTTTTGATCCGTCAGTCGATGACGACTTGCCTGTAGAGAAACTACGCAAGGGAGATACGATACGCTATGTGTCTGATCTGGGTGCTGATGCACCCTCACGGAGCTTTCGCGTCACGCGCATCACACCCTACAATAGGCTCGAAGCAATACTGGAGACTGAACGCAATTGCATCTCGACGCATGGAGGGCTGCTTGCCGCACGCCTGTTTGATCGCATGCGCATCGCACCTGACGCTATTCGCACGCAGTACTTTGTAACGATGGAACACGTCAACGGAACTGCGTGATGTAGTGCTTGCGAAAATCGACAATCTTCCCGTCTCTAACCATAATTCCTTCTTTGTTGAGCGCAGCAATCTTCTCGTCTACATCGTGCGCCCAGCCACCAATACGACCGTCGCTGTTGACGACGCGATGACAAGGCGTTTTGGTTGGCCACGGGTTCTTGTTTAAAGCGTTGCCGACGGCACGGTACGCTCCGGTTCCTAAAGCATGAGCAATCGCTGCGTAGCTCGTGACTTTCCCTTTCGGTACTTTGCTTGTGAGCTTCCAGACTTTCTCTTGGAATGCCGTTGCCATGTACCCAGCATGTGTTGCTACTTCATTAAATTGCTTTCTGCACGTACTCCTTTGGAGACATATAGAGGTAGAGCGCAAGCAGGCACACGAACAACCCAACTCCCATCGTGTAAAAACCGAGCTTGTACGAGCGCACCATCACGAAACCAACGCCAAGCGCTATGACACCTGCAAAGATACTCTCGATTTGCGCTCGCACAGACAACATCGTTGCTTTGAAACGCTTGGCTTTCACGAGGTGAGCAAGGTAGTGGTGCGTGAATACTTGCGTTCGCACCCAGTAGTAGCCGATGACAAGCGAATAGAGAGCACCAACAACGTACGGGTTCGACAAGTACGCCGTGAGCAGGTAAAACAGCGGTATCGCAACGAGCTCCGCAAGCAGCAGTTGCTGTACGCGAAAGCGCTTGAACACGTGCGTGTACCTACTCAAGACAAACCACACGATGCGTGACATTCCCATCACAACACCGATGAGTACGACAGGATAGCCGAGTGATTGCAAGTACGGATAGCGAAAGTTGATGTCAGCGCCCATGCAACCGGCGATGAGACCGAAGAAGAGCGAGAGTGGCATGAAGCCGTCGTTGCGCGCCGTATTGATGACGCTAAACATGTTGTTGAGTTTGACTTCAGCCACTTCAACCGCCTGTGGCGCTTTCACAAACGAAAACGCGATGAGCACCGCAATCAAGTCAACGCACATGTACACGTAAAACGGCGCACGGATCGAAAGCGACGTGAGAAAAGGCAGCAAGATTATGATAAACGCGCTGATTAGCGACACGTAGCCGCTGATCTTTGTCGTAATTGCAGCGTATTCAGACTCGCGCTTGAGACCGACGAGTGTATCGTGCATGAACGCTTCAAGTGTTCCTGAATTAAACGAGAAGCCGAGTGCGAAGAATACTGCCGCAGCAACGAAGTACGCAAACGAGTCAGCGAACGCGTACAGCGTACTCGCAGCACCCATGAACAGCGCAGCAGCTATGAGCGTGCGCTTGTGACCAAACTTGTCTGCAGCATAACTACTCGGAATTTCAAACAGAAACTGCGCAAGCCAACCAATACCGCTGAAAATACCGATCTGCTTTGCCGTGGTGTCGGGCAAGGTAAGGAAGAAGATCGAGAGAATAGGCACGTAGTTTCTGCGCATGCACAGCACGAACCAGAAATACTTGGTAAGATTGCCCTCGAGATGCGTACGCTCCATAGCGTCGGAGCAGGCACATTTGTTTAAAAACACGCAGTTTCAAACGAAAGCCTTTTAAAAAGGCCTCAAGTTCAGTACCCTATCCCGGGACGGTAGCTCAGCGGGAGAGCACACCGCTGAAGACGGTGCGGTCGCGTGTTCAAATCACGCCCGTCCCATTTACCCTTCTAACGACAGTTTATCGACGACAAACGACGCAATCGTCACAGTTTTGGGTTCAAAATACAGGGTTCAGGAACTCCTCGATATTGTCATAAGTAAGGACTTCTTAGGGAAGCTACCAAAGCACACTCTAGATGCAATTAAGGAAGCCTGTCTAGCTGAAAAGAAGAGACGCTTCAAACGTAGAAAGACTAAGAAGTACGGTAACCTCAATAAGGGCTTTACAGAGTCTGAGTTGAGGCAATTTCTATCTTGCTGTAAGAAACCTAGTGCAAATCTAGCATTCTCTCTAATGGCTAATCTTGGGCTGCGAATTGGAGAGGTAGTGCGAATAAAATTGGAAGAATGCGACTTAGCTAAACGCAGACTTAATCTTCTTACCGAAAAGGCAAGAACACACGACTCACTTTACCTTCATGATGAAATTGCAGAGAAACTGAAAACCTGGATTGATACTCATTATGAAGAAATACTGAAACACGATGGCTACATTCTGTTTTCCAGAAATAAGGCACGGAAGAGAATGCACATTAGTGCCAATTGGTTACGTAATGATTTCAGAGAAGCAATTGTGCTGGCTGGCCTCAATGAATGGTACAGTAAGACCGATGAGACAAACTCTGATAGAGTACAAAGGAAGCTCCATAGACTAACTACGCACAGTTTACGCCATTACTTCATTACGAGAGTATACAAGAGCACCAAAGACCCTGTAGTGGCCCAGAAACTAGCTAGACACACAGACCTGAAGAGCACACAAGTCTACATTCATACTGCTCAGAACGACCTGGATGTTTCAATGAGCAATGTGTTCGAAAAAGGAGTAATTGAGCAGCGTAAGGAGCAAGAAGAAATCAAGAAACTTGTGGAGATATGGAGGGCAATACGATGAATGTTTCAGCTACACTAGCGAAAGAATACGAAGAGCTTGTTCGGCTAAAACAACAGGGCCAATTAAGTTTCGCAGGGGAATGAGAACTAATAATTCATGTGAGAAAGCGAATGGATAGTAATCAATACTAAGACATTTGGAAGTTTAGTATTGCGGGAATGGTTATGAAGATATTGAACAGCAAATAGATTATTCCATTTGCGCATGTCCAAGCATAAAAATTCACCAAGCTTGATTTTTTAACGAACTCCTCTCTTTTTAGTAAATATTGCCATGCAGGAAACAAAGCAATAGCTGCTAAAGTCAAGGCATACATGCCGATTACAATGCCTGAATCATTTCCTTCGTTTGGAGAACCTAGATAAAGCACACCAAAAGATGTGAGAAAAAGAATAGGGAAACAGAGTATAATAAGATTTTTCCACAAAAGTATTATGCCTGCACGTCTCATTTGGTTCTCTTTTTTCTTTGGATACGAAGCATCCATAAAATACCAGAATGAAACTGCTATCACCAGAGCTAGAAACGAAAGCACAGTCATTTTCCAGCTAAGCGAAAAGTCTTTGGAAATGCTTGCTTGAAACATAAACAATATCATTACAGCTAAACCAGTATTTGAGGCTCGTACAATCGTTTTTGATATGCTGTTATTAGTAAATAAGTCAGTGCGAATTATCAAATAAGCTACGATACTTACCATGCACAAAGTCAAAACATT
>JADMIO010703372.1_pt1 | contig 20429 bp, 17 predicted proteins | sample 8958161 | NCBI WGS metagenome assembly JADMIO01 (sample SAMN16585339, study PRJNA669376) | soil metagenome | isolation source: Crop rotation soil | place: USA: Cullars Rotation, Alabama | collected 2011 | reverse complement strand
AACTCCCGCCGTTCCGTCTACTCTACCCTATCCGTTCCTCCTTTTCTATCCCAAATCACGTGTCTAAGGTGCGGTCCCAGAGGATGGCGTTCTGCGCGCCGGTGCCGGCCACGGTGGACGGCTGGGCGGTCGAGCCGCCCCACGGGTCCGTCGTGTAGAGGATGGCCCGCCAGTTGAGCGTCACCGTGGACTTCTCGGCGCCCAGCGGGAAGGTGAAGGGTGGGCTTTGCAGGTAACAGTACCAGAAGCGCCAGGGGAGCGCCACGCCACCGGCCGGCGCGAAGATGTTAAGCCCAACAAGGTTGTTGCCTGGCTGGGCCACGCCGTTGTTGTCCAACGTGCCGGCGGGGGCGAAGCGCGGCAGGTTGTTTCCCATGCGCTGCCCGGCGCGGCCGAACATGCCCTCCGTCGTCGGGGCGCCCATGGAAAGTCGCCAGCACTCGCGCATCACGGCGAAGTCGAAGTGGATCAGGTTCATCGTGATCGTGGCGCCGCCCAGCATTTGCTGCACGTCCGGAGCCGCCTCGCCCCAGGCGTCCACCTTCATGAGACGATGCTCGTAGTCCAGAGTGACGCGGACGGGGTCGGTGGACAGCCCCAGTTGGGTAATCGACGGGATGGCGGAGTCGCTGCGGCCTTTAACCGCAACCATATTTTCTCCGTCAATATAGAAGTCTCGTCCCATAGTATCTTTACCCCCTTAGTAGCTAACACCCGAGGGGTTAACTGACAGCGTTGTCACGTGTCCAGTCCGTGGTCCCAGAGCGGCACCCCGCTGGAGCTGATCTCCAGGTACTGCGTCCCCGACGCCTTGAACAGCGCTGGGGAGTAGACATTCTCCAGAACCCCCGACGTGTGCAGAGTCGCACCCCCGGTGCCGGGCGAGCCGGACACGACCGTGGTCAGGACGGCCTGAGTGAAGCCCGACACCACGGCCAGCGGCACGTAGGGGATGCAGCGGAAAGACACGTCCATCATGGACTTTTCGTTCCCCAGCGGCAGGACGAACGGCGGGCCGGTCATGTAGGCCGCCAGGAAGCGCCACGGCAGGCCCAACACAGGGCTCAGGATGGTCAGGTGGACGTAGTGGTTGCCCGAGGACAGCACCGGCAGCCCGTTGCCCATGAGGCTGCCGGCCGGGGCAAGGAAGCCGTCCACCGGGCCGGGGAAGCCCGGCACCACCGAGGGCACCCCGCCCGCCATGGCCTCGCCCCAGCAGGCCGCCGCCGCGGCGATGTCGAAGTGAACCAGTTTGCAGTTGACGTACACCTCCGCCAAGTTGAACATCACCTCGGCCGGCACGTTCGGGCCGAAGTCGTCCACCTTCATGTCTAAATGAAAGTAGCGGGGGGTGATCCGCACCTGGTCCGTCGCCAGTCCCAGCTGGGTGAGCATTCCGATCTGGCCGCCGGACATGTGGGCGCCGCCCTTGACCGTCAGCAGGCTCTCGCCGTTGATTACAAAGTCGCGTGCCACTCATCACTCCGCCTTCTCGCACAGGTAGGAAGTCTCGGTGTCCTCCCAGTCCACATCCACTCCCCAGCAGGCCAGCCCGCCGTCCTCGACGACCTTCCACTTCTCCCGCCGCTCCTGCAACACGAGCCGGTCGCCGCGCCTCACGAAGCGGTAGGAGGTGGTCAGAATGAACTCGCTCATCCGGTCATGCCCTCCCGGATCGTCACGGTGGTCTCCCCGACGGCGTCGAGCAGCTTCTTCAGGTGCCGAGCGTCGCCGAAGGTGTCGCACTTCCACACGTGCTCCCAGTGCTTGTCGTCCCCGTCCTTGACGCAGCAGGCCGGGAGGTCCGACTTGCGGCCGGCGGCCACCACCAGCTGTCCCACGCGCTCCTCCCACAGGTCGTCGACGGGGCTTTCGCATCTCACCAAAAACACGTCACTACTCCTGACTGTCGATGCCCGTCGTCGCGGGGACCGCGGGCGGGCTGGGCGGGTCCACGCGGCAGCAGTTGATGAAGCAATGGTTCTCGAACAGGCGGTAGTCGATACTCTGGCTGCTCTCCGGCTGCCAGAACCGATTGAAGCGGTCCACGATGCGGTCCAGCACGTTGATATAAGCAATGCCGTTGCGGGCCAGCTCGACGCTGGGGATGTACCAGGTGGTGAACTCCACGGTCGCCATCTCCCCCTGCACCGGCTGGCCAGACTTCGAGATCGGCCGGTGCCGGCAGTCAAAGAGCACATAACTGCGGATCACACTCTCGCGCAGGTCGTTCTCCCGCTTCAGCAGGCGGATGGACTGGAGCTCGCCCGCATAAAGCGGGCGGTGAAACGTCCGAGTGTTATTCTTGCGGAGTGGCACGGGCGGGCTCTTCCTTTACCACGGGGTTGCAAAACACCTTCGGGTACGTTACCCGCCCAGCCGGAGGCAGAGGAATCTTGCGCACTCCCTTACCGACCTCTTCCTCCTTCTCGCAGAGGAGTTCAAGCAGTTCCTTGAAATCAAGTTTCTCTTCCATCACTATCCTCCGAAGCTCCAGTTGCGGAACGGGAAAGTCATACCCTTAGCCACGGCCAAAATGGCGTCCTTACGCTCGTTCAGCGCGCTGATGGCGCGGTCTTCGTAGTTCTCGCTCGCCAGAATGATCCCCAGGGGGAATAGGTAGCGGACCTGGGCCACCAGCTGGTCCAGCGCCAGTCGCACGCTCGCCGGCAGCGTGTCCGTCGTGTAGCCGGCGGTGTAAGTCACCTTCACGTTGCCGATGGCCTTGACCGCCACGAACGGCGTCAGCAGCCCCGCCTGGCGGTTCTGGGGCTTGCTCCAGTAGCGGTTGATCCGGATCAAAATGGCGCTGCGGCTGGAGCCGTCCGTCTGGTCGATTTCCAGGCAGTAGTCGCTGCCGTACACCAGGTCCGGCCCGCTAAAGGCGCCCGGGGCGCTGCCGTAGTAGCCGAAGTCGTCCGCGTTCACCGTCAGTGCCGTGAAGGGCAAACTGGCGGCGAAGGAGGGGGCCGCCGTCGGGTACACGGGGCGGTGCTTCAGCAGAATTCTCTGGGTGCCAGTCCCGTTGGCGTACTCGGTGCGAACCTTGTAGGACAGGTCGCGGAAGAAGACGTTCTCTTCGAGGAGGTTCGACAACTGTTCCATCCAGAACAGGAGCCTGACGTCCTCGATCATGTTCGAGTCGTCAATCTCGAGGACCCGGTGGATCTCTCTCAGATCGGTGTAGAGCACGGGCTACTCCCCCGATTGAGACTCCGAGAACGCGCCTACCACCGCGTGGCCGACGCACCTCTCGCACGGGCCTCGGTGCAACTCGGCCGAATCGCCGTAGGTCGTGCACAGGTGACGGTCGGCGAGATCGACTATCCGCCGGACGCACCAGCGCAGGAATCGCTTCATTGTTCACCTCCGCCCCACGAGCACGCCCACCAGGATCAACGCCACCAGACACAGGACGACCTGTGCGCAGGAGGCGCCGCTCACGAACACGCCAGAATCGGGCAGGCGCACGAGTCCCTCCCGCGAAGGAAAGGGGCGCCTCGGGAGCATCCTCGCCCCCGAGGCTTCTGGCGGAGGACAGACGATCAAACCACGACCGAGCCGAGCTGGGGCGAGTAGGTGAAACCGCCGCCCGAGCCGGTCGTGCGCAGGTTGCCCATGAAGCCGGCCATGACCGGCGCGGCCACGATGCCCGAGGCGATCACCAACCGAGCGTACCGGCCGCCGCCGACCGTGGCGCCGAGCTGCGCCGTGGGCCGCTGGAAGGCTGCCCAGGCCATGCCGCCGCCAGAGCCGAACACGGTCGCGTTGCCGCTGGTCGGGAAGGCCCCGCCCTCCGGCACCTGACCGCCGAAGACCGGGTTGGTCGTAAAACCGAAGAGGTTGATGTTCTGGGCGCCGGACGCGCCGCCGCCCTGGGGCAGACTCCACAGGCCGGAGTTGACCCACAAGATGCCGCCGCTGGAGATGTTCGTCGGCAGCTGCGCCAGGCCGGAGGTGGGGTCGGTGAAGTTGCCGCTCGCCAGCACGGCGGACAGGCTGCCGGACTGGACCAGGCCCGACGCGAAGTCGAGCGTCTGGATCTGGATGCCGACGACGCCGGAGGTCGGCCCCATGGCCACCCACACGTTGGTGTAGGTGTCGCACAGGAGCAGGTCCACCGGGTTGCCGACGATGGCGCCGGACGCGGGACCGTTGACGTTGATGATGGACGGCGGGAACACGCACGTGTTCTGCACGTCCACCACGAGGTTCGCCGACTTGTGCTCCGGCACCAGCCGGATCAGGTCGGCCACCTCGTTGTCGCTCGGGTTCCGGCCGCCGAGGGGCGCCAGTCCGAGGTACTGGTCTTTCATTACTGGTTCTCCTGAAGGAGCCTTGCCCGCCGGGGCGCCCACCGCGGGCGCCCCGCCCCGTCAGGGGTTTCTAAAGAGTCGTGTCGAGGAAGGACATGAGCGCGAAGGCGGCCTCGTGGCGGACCTGGATGTCCGCGCTGAGGATGCCGCGCACCCACGTCTGGTCGTTGACGAAGCTCGTGTCGCCCATGGTCGTGGCCGCGAACTCGATGGCCCCGAACATGCCGATGAGGATGTCGCTGAACATGCCGCCCAGCACGTAGGTGCCGGTGGTGAGGGTGCCCTTGGTCTGGCTCATCGACACCTGGGTGCTCTTCGTCACCGGGTAGCCGGCGATCGTCGCGGGGGTGTCGTCCTGAGCCTCGCGGATGATGTTGAAGAGGAACGGCCCGGCCTTGTCGCCGGCCGCCACGGCGTCGGCACGCAGTTGGTAGTACTTGTAGAGGGTCTTGGGTCGCATGATCCAACCCTCGTACTCGGCGTTGCTCTCCTCGACGGCCGCGATGAAGCGGTACACGTCCTGGCCGACCACCGTGTCGCCGTTAGTGCCCTGGATCGAGCTGTTGATGCGGTTGATGCCGGGGCGGTTGATGATGCCCAGGGGCACCGTGTCGCCGCCCGCACCCTGCAGACCGGCCAGGTCCAGGCCCAGCGCCAGGCTCTTCGTCATGTCGTCGCGGAGGAGGGCCTCCGCGGCGGGGCTGGCGAAGCGGATCAGCTCGTTGGGCGCCTTGATGAGCACCGCGAGCTTCTTGGCCTGGAGCGTGACCTCGCCGGTCCCGATCAGGCTCTCGGTGATCGGGGCGTTTTCGCCGACCCAGTAGGTCGTGGAAGCCGCGGTCTGGCGGGGGTACTTGAGGCGACCCTGGGGGGGCAGCGGCACCACGCGGGCGCCCGCGTTCACCAGGGCCTCCTTGTTGCGCAGGAGTTCGATCAGCTCGCCCATCTCGGGCGGGGTCACCAGCGCGCCGCCGGTGGTCTCGTTCAGCCAGCTCAGCGCCTTGGCGCCGTAGCCCATGCCCTCGAGCTGCTTCTTCTTGATCCATGCCATGTGGCCCTGGTCGGCGCCACTCACGCCCTCGGCGACGAGGCACTTCATCTCGTTGCGGAAGGCGCTGTCCACCGTGTCCATCGGGAAGTAGCTGGAGGCGACCGGCATCAGGAAACGGTCGCCTCGGCGGCTGGCCGTGCCGCCCCACTCGTACCCGCCCGAGCTGCCGGCCTGCATGCTCTTGCCGAGCCGCTCGGAAAGTTCGTACTCGATCTTGGCGCTCTCCTTGTCGACGGCGCCGGACATCACGCCCAGCACCTTCATGAAGGAGAGGCCGCGCGAGCCCATGATGTTCTCGCCCGTGCGCGCGTTCGGCTGGCCGAACACCGAGCTGGCGTTCGGGTGCCCCGCTGCCGGGGTCTTTTTCAGCTGCTCGACGATGGCGCCGACGTTCTTGGTCAGGGTCGCAAGGCCCTCAGCATTCGCCAGCGTCATGGCAGCAACGTCAACGTTGCTCTCCATATTTCACTCCTAGTTAGCACTGCATTGTGCCATGACCGGAGACCGCCCCCGGCCTAACTGACCCACGAATCCAGGCTTTCCTTGCCGGCTGATTTCCGTAAACTATTCCTTGGGGCGTGAGGGACGACAGGCCCTCTGCTACCGAAAACGCCGATGTCCCCGCCCCCTTCCTTTTCACCCCACCGCGATCCCGTTCCGCTCCTTCAGCGCCTCCATGAGCATTTTCAGCTGGCCGTTCAGCTCGACCATCTGCTTGCGCTGCTTCACGACCTCCTCCTTGATCTTCTCGTTCTTCACGGCCAGCGACTTCTCGCCGGTCTCGCCGACGTTGACCTTGGCCGTCTCGTCGCAGGGCTTGGACTGTTTGCCCGTGAGCCCCTGCTGAACCTGGTGAAGAATGTTGTTGAAGTCGGCGCCGAGGGCGGCGGACTTGGCGCGTTTGTCGTTGTCGAAGGCGTCCGGGTGGGCCTTCACCAGCCCATTCAGGAAGGTGCCAGCCGCCTTCAACGTTTTGACATGCGGGTGCAACTCGGCGCCCAACTGCACCTCGCTCAGATCGTCGATCTTCTCCATCTGGGGGAACGGCTCCTCGCCAGACATGTCCTTCTTGCCGCGACCGGCGAGGTAGCCGAAGTATCGCTTCTGCTTCTCGGTAAGCGGTTTGCCGTTAACCTCGCCGTCCTCGAGGATCTTCTTGGCCTTCTCCGGCGAGGGAGCGCCTTCCTCCTCGCTGGGCAGACCCTTCGTCTCGCCGCCTTCCAAACTGGCGCCCGCGGCCATGCCCACCAGCTGCGCGGCCTGACCGATCTCCTCCGGTGTGGCCTCCAGCTTGCCGTGGACGTTCACCCCGCCTTCGGCGGTGGCCTTGCTGCCAGTCTTGCCGGTCAGCTCATCGGCGATGTGGTGACACATCTTGCCGTGGTGGAAGGCGTTGAGCCGGTGGTCGCCGGTCAGCTCGGGCTCGGTGGCCAACTTCGTCAGGAAGGTGCCGGCCGCCTCGACGTGGGGCACGTGGTGGCTCTTGATCCCGTCGCCGTAGCCCTTCTCTTCCTCCTCGTCGTGCTGCGGGCCGCCAGACTCCTCGTCCTCCTCCTTCTCGTGGGCCGCCTCCTCGCCCGGCTCGTGAGAACCCTCGACGCCCAGTTCGCCCTCCTTGTCCGCGCCGCAGGTGCAGGGGTTGTCGCCGCACTCGGGGCACACGCCCTTGCACAGCCGATAGAACTCGAGCGCCTTGGCCGCCTCATCGGGCAGTCCCTTGGTCTTGGCCACCCCGTTCAGGCTCTTTTCGGCGCCGGCGATGGGCGGCCGACTCTCGCTCTCGTCCTCACGCTCCTGCTCGCCGGTCCTGGTCTGCATGCCCTCGACGGCCTCCTCAGGCGTAGGCTCGGCCAACCCCTCGGTGGCGCCGGCGGGCGTGGGCGGCTCGCCCCCGACGTTGGCCTCGTCAATGTCACCGCCACCCTGGTCGATGGGCGGGTACTGGCTGTAGTCCTCGTGGGAGCCGAAGAAGTCCTCGATGGCGGACATCTCCTCGTCGCTGGTCGCCAGCAGGCCCTCGATGAGCTTGCGGACGTCCGGCTCCTCCAGGTGCTGGAGGTAGTCGTGGAACTCCTGCATGAGGTGCAGCCGGTCGGCGTGCAACCTCCGAAGTAGCTGTGCGCCGAACTTCTCGTCGGGCAGGTCGCCACCGGCGGCCCCAGCGTCGGGGCCTGCACCAGCGCCAGCGGGGGGCGGGGTCATCGGTACGTCGGCCATTATCTGCCTCCGATCACTCGGTAATGTTTACGCAGCTCGGACAGCGACTTGCCGCGGCGGTTCCGCACCGACTGGGCCACGGCCTCCTCGGTGGTCGTCTGCTCGGGCAGGCCGGTCAGTTCTTTCTTTCGGTTTACCTCATGCCGCATCCGCTCGTCGGACACCTTCTGGGCCTCGCCAACGTGGGTGCTGTCGGGACCGCGAGTCCCGCTAACGCTGCGACTTATTCGCTCCAAGTACCCGTGTTGAACGTCCACCACTTTCGGCATTCCAGCCCGCGCAGTGGGCGAAGGGCGTCGCGTCGTCTGGGTCTGGTTGGCGCGGGGGCGCGCGGCCTTCTCGTCAGTCTCTAGTTCTTTCTTCTTCGGCTTGCGGGCGCGGTACTCCCGCAGCGCCTCGGCGGCGCCGGACGCCTCGAAATCCCCCTTGGTCCCAGTTTTCGGCACCGCGTTGCGGCGGTCGGCGTGGGCCTGGGCCTCCTCGCGGGTCTTGAACGGACCCTGGGGGTGTGCGTCTGGCGTGGTGACGTTCTCGACGTAGTGCCTCTCCACGGGGGGATCGCCCACCCGATCAGTAGTCACCTGATGAGGAGGCATGGCCTTGGACGGCTTCTGCTCGGGCTCCTTGAAGAGCTCCTCGGTGCCGCCGGGACTGTTCGCCAACGTCTCGTTGCTGATGGAAGCCCGCTCGCGCCAGCTGCGGTCTGGCATCTGGTGGTCGAGTCCCTTCACGCGCCGGCCGAACTCCTTGGCCACGGCGTCACAGGGGCCGTCGGCGCCGAACAGGCGGGCCTTGACGTGCCCGCTCTTGTGCCAACCTGCCACCTCGAACTTCAGCCCCATGCGCCCCGCCATCGCCTTGCACTCGTCCATGTCCTTAGCGCGGATGTAGAGGACGGTGCGGCCCTCGCGACTGCTCTTCACGCGCCGCCGCATGCCCTTGGCGCCGCGGCGGTACATCTTCCTAAGTTCGAGGCTCTTGGAGCCGACTGCGAGCTCGGACATGTCCAGCTCCTTCTTGCGGCGGTAGCGGCGGCGGACGTCGAAGGGTCGCGGGGCCTCCGCGGCGTCCAGTTTTCGGTGCTCGACCTCGGTCTGTTCCTCTTTCAGCCAGTGCAAGTCGCCGACGAAGCCCTTGGACTTGTTCGCGGCGGCGCGGCCGGCGGCCTCGCGGCGGGCGGCGTTGGGGGCGTGCTCGTGGGGCGGGTCTTCGTACTTCGGTTTGTTCTGCGCAACCCTCCAAGCCTCTTCGCCGGGCTCTCCGGGAGACGTGCCGCTACTAGCTCCCACGATCTTCGCCGAGCGCCGCTGGGACATCGCCTTGTACAGCGCACGCAGCGTCTTGACCGACGGCCGCCGCGGGTTCTTGACAGTGGTCTGCTCGTGCCCGGGGGTAGGTGGGGGGCGGGGCTCTTTCCTCGTCCTGATATGTGCCTCGACCCCCGCCGCGGTGTGGTGGGGGTTCGGCGCGTAGCCGCTCGGGGGGTGCTGATGGATGGCGTTGGGCCTCTTTCTTGCGCGACCCGCCATGTACTCCTGGGATTCGCGGTGGAGAGTGTCGGCGCAACCCGCGCAGACGTGGCCTGTCCCCGTATCGGGGTTGCCCACCTCCTCGACCTCGTGCGTGGCGGGGTTCTTGCCGCACAAATCGCAGGTGCCGCCCGCCTTGATCATCGCCTTCACCATCGACGGTCGCAGGAAGCGCTGGCGCGAGGCGGGGGGCGGGATCTTGGTGTTCGACATCGGGTTGTCGTAGTGGGGCGGGGCGCCGATGCTGCGGTCCTTGGGGGCGGTCAGGACGTCGGACTTCTGGTGGGTTACGGGTGTGGACTCCTCCTTGAATTTGTCCATTTCGGTGTGCAACTCGACGCTCTTCATGCGGTGATTGACGCTCTCGTCCAAGGCGTCGCTCCCCACCAGCACGGGGGCCTGCTTGGTGTTGCAGGTGCACACCTTCTCGGCGCCACCGCCGCAGCCGCAGTGGTTGTGATCGGTCTCCAGGTGGTCGGCGTTGGGGTTGGATCCCATGTGCTTCCTGGGCTCGTAGCCCATCTGGGCCTTCTTAGGACTGGCGAAGGGAGTAAGGCTCTTGACAAGGTGGGGACTCATGGGCTTACCGCAGACCCCACCGAGGCACAACGCCTCCCGAATGCGGTCGCCGCCGAGGCCCTTCTGAACGGTGTCCTGATTAGCCGGCATCACCACTATGGAGGATTCGAGCTTTCGCACCTTCTGGAGATGAAGTCCCTGGGGCGTGCCCGTGGCATAGTCTGGCGGTATGTGCGCAGCCTGGATGACCTGATAACCCACGGACCCGCCGCGGATGAACCGCTTGGCCCACAGGTCGAACAGCTGGGCGCAGAAAATGGCGTGCTCGTACTCCTTCTGGCGGTCTACGTTCGCCAGCCCCTTACCCTGATAGAAATGGACTCGGTCGCGCGCAGTCTTGTTGAAGTTGTCAACCTCGGACATGTAGGCGCCGGTCTTGGGATCCTCCACGGTGCCGATCGGCATCACGATTTGTTTGCCGTGATCGAAGAGGGCCGTCGGCGACTTTCGATGGCGGCTGAAGTCGATGCCGGAAACTTCTAGAAGGTCGCCCACGCCGTCGCGGGCCTGGCCGCTGGCGTAGCAGACCCACGCCCACATCTCGCTTTCGGAGATCTCGGGCGGAGTTTCGCTCAGCACGTCCAGGGCGAAATGCGCGTTGGCGCCGTCGCCCGCCAGCTTGTAGGAGTAAGCGTCGGTGGGCAGGTCTTTCCTGCCGCCGATGAGTGAGGTGAATTCCGAGATGTTGGGCGATGAAGCAACCGTCACTTCTTACCGGATCCTCTGGCCACCACGTTCAGCAGAAACTTGCACTGGGCCTCGCTGTCCAGCGCCAGTTTACTCAGTTCCACAAGGTCGCTGACACTGCCCCCGCACAGGGGACTCAGCGCCTCGGCGATCTCGATCATCCCCTCCAGGGACGCCTTGAAGGAGTCCTGGATTTCCTCGGGGGTCAACTTCTTGCTCGCGTCGCTCGTCATTGAGCACCCTACTAAATGATACGGGTTAGCCGTATTTTTCGTAAAGGCGAAACGTCAGGAAACGCCGAAGAGCCGCCGCTGCATGGCGGGGTCGCCGGCCAGCCGCCGCACCCAGGCGGGGTCGCCGGACATGCGCACCAGCTCGTAGTAGCGAGCCTCGTCGCGGCCACGCACGTCGGACAGAAGTGTGGCCAGGAGGGCGCTTTCCGCGGGGGACAGCGTCGGGAAGGACTTGGCGTAGGGGGAGGGGCTGACCTTGGGCGGGGCGGCCTTCGGGGGGCCGACCCCCTTTCGGACTCGGGCACCTCCGAGGACACCGTGACCACGGCCAGGTGGGCGTCGGGCTGGGACTGGAACGCCTCCAGCACGTTGTGGGTGACGTGGTCGATGTCCGGCTCGTCACTGACGTTGTCGCCCAGGCGTGCGAAGTCGGACAGCACGGCGCCGGGGTCGTCCGACCAGCCCTCTGCGGCGAAGCGTGACAGGCTGGGCGTTTCCTTGACCATCGACATCCAGCGTGCCCACTTGCCCCAGGCGTCCGTGGTAGACACCTCGGCGTGGCCGCCCGCGTCGGTCCAGATCACCACCGACAGTCTGGGGTCCTGGCCCGCCAGGTTATTGAGGGTGAGGCGGCCGGGGGGCTGGGGCCGCTGCTCCGGGGTCGGCGTGCCGGACGGCGCGGCGGCGGGGGGCTGTCCTTCGTCCTCGTCCTCGTTTGCCTCGTCCTGCTCTGGGCCGCGGTGGCAGGCCACGCGCTCGCCCTGCTCGATGCACACCTTGCGGCCCAGGCTGTCGACCAACTGGGTGGTGACCCGCTTGATCCCCGCGTAGGGGAGGGACTTGCGCCCGGCGAAGGGAGACGGCCCGACGGAGGGGGGGCGGAACCCGGCGTCGGGCTTGGCGCGGATCTCGTCTTCCCCAAGGTGCCTGCAAAAGTTCGGACGTTTCCCGTCCCACAGGATGATGTCCCACAGGTTGCGGAATATGTTCCTGGCCTCTTCCAGCTCAGCTCTCGTAGTCACGGCGTGCCCCCCTCTTCCGGTTTCGGCTCTTTCGACCTGCGTTTTGTGGGCGCCGCACGCGGCTTGTACTTCTTAGCGGTCTCCCCGAACAGTGCAAACAGCTTGTCGCCGTCGAACAGGCCAGGGAACATCTCGTCCATGATCTTAGGTGCGTTCGCGCGGATGTTTTCCTTGACGGTGTTCACGTACACACGCGCCTGGGTCGGGGTTTTGAACCTGTCGGGGAACAGCTCCTGCAGTTTGAATTCCTTGGACAACTTGTCGGGGCTGCTCTCTCGCCCCACCAGCATGCGGTGGACGAACTTGGCGCGCAGGCTGTCCTCGCCCTCCAACTTCTTGTAGTAACTCATGAAGTGTTCGGCGATCCCCTTCATGGCGGGCGCCTGTTGGTCCTGAATCATGGCACGATTTCGCTCGCCCTCGGACGCCAGCTCTTGACGCTCCTGCTGCTCCTTCAGGTCTTCCTCGGGCACTTCCGGCTGGGCGACCTGCAACATCTGCCCCTCCCCCTCCTCGCCCACGTACTCCTGACGTTCCAGACCCTCCCGCTCGCGGAAGTGGTCGGCGACCTGCAAGTAGACGAGCCTGTTCAGGGCCGCCGTCAGACTCAGCCGGCTCTCGTCGAACGGCTTCGCCTTGGAGCCGGCGGGCGGCCGCAGCCACTTAAAGAACCGGATGAACGTCTCGTTGACGACGTCGTTGATGTCGTCGTGGCTCCTGATGCCGCGGCCTTTGACGTACCGAGAAAGTCCCCTGTGAAACTCCTCCTCCAGCCGCGTCCACGCCTGGTGATCGTTACGCCGCAGACCGTCGATCAGCTCCTGCTCGCCCTCGATCCGGGGGGCCATCTCCCTCTTCTTCTCCGGCGCGGCGGGCTGGGCGAGCGGCAGCTCGGGGGGCGGAGCCTGCTGCGGTGGGGCCGCCTGGGGCTGCTCCTGCCGCTCCCCGACTGGCGGCGCAACCTGTGGCGGCTGGACGTTTTCCGGCGCCTCGGCCGTCGGGCGCGTGTCGTTCTCCGGGGTGCATCCGGAGTTCACTGGATTCCAGCCGGGCTTGGTGCTGCACGGCTGACCGGCCCCGACGTTCGACTTGGCGCGGGCGCCGGGCAGACTTTTGTAACGGGCGAAGGGCGAGGGTCGGATTGTCGGTGTCTTCATCACTACCTTACCTGCGGCGGGTTTCGCCAGCCGTTATTTTACCGCGCTGGGCCGGCGCCACGTAGGGAATTCCGGCGCCGAAGCCGTCCTGGCCGCCCGCGCGCCAGCTGCGACAGTTGGTGAGGAGGACTTCCCTGGCCCTCTTGGCCTCGAAAACGCCCTTCCGCACGACCTTCCTCCGTCCGGCCAAATACTTTACGTCGTAGGTCAGGAGGTCGAGGTCCCCCTTCAAAGGCTCGAAGAAGCCGTCGCCGACGTCGCGGTTGCACAGCATGACGTAGCCGCCGGCAGCAGCGGCTTCACGCGCGAAGGCGACGAGCTTCGCCTGCTGGTCGTCGCCGAAATCTCGCCCGTACCCGAAATCGGCGAAGCCTCCTCGGTAGGGCGGGTCCAGGAAGTGGAAGGCGTCCTTTTCCGGGCGGACGGCCGCGGACCAATCGCCGCAGCGCAGCTCCACGTCCTTCAGCAGCTTGTGCCAGGCGAAGACGTCGTGCCTGCTGTACACCGAGGACGTGTGATTGATTCGCCCAGGCGCGGTGTTGAAGCGGCCGTCCTTGGACAACTGGTAGACGCCGTTGAAGCAGGTCTTCAGCAGGAAGTAGAACGTGGCGGTGCTGCCGCGGCCGGAGGTGTGCTCCTCGCGGAGCGCCAGGTAGTAGTCCTTCCTGGCCCCGTAGGTCAGTCGCAGGTAGCGCTCGGACAATCGATCCATCTCTCTCACGAAGTCGGCGCAGCGGGGAGAGGCGATTTCCCGGTAGACCGACATCAAGTCCTCGTTGACGTCGTTCAGGACCACCCGACGTGGGCGGCGGTTCTTCATCACCCACAGGAACATGGCGCCGGCGCCGAGGAACGGCTCGTAGTAAGTAGTAACCTCCGGCGGCACCAGGGGCGCGTAGTGCCCCAGCATTTTCGTCTTGCCGCCGGCCCACTTGAACAGCGGGGTGGTCACGTGTTGTACCTCGGGCGGAACACGCTGGGGGGCGTCAGCGCCTTGACGAGGCGACGCTTTTTCGGCCTCGGCCCCGCGTAGGCCGGCGGGGGGACCAAGTCACCACCGGAACCAGAGCCTAGCCAAGACATCGCCTTGTCGCCGTCCGCCAGATAGTCTGGCGTGGGGTCCTTCGGCGCCCGCGTGAACGGGGGCACGGGGGCCTTGCCCACGTTGGTCGCGGGCGGGCCGGCGTCCTCGTGCCTCCAGGTCTCGTCGGGTCGGCTGTCGCGGTCGGTGCCCACGTAGGGCTCGGGGGTGGGCTGGATGAGACCCTTGGCACCTTCCTGACCTTGGCGGGCGAAGTGCACCTCGTCAGCCTTGCGCTCGGCGGCAATCTCGGCGTCAACGTCACGTAAAGAATCAGTAGTTACGGAACTCGTTAGGTACAGGTTTCCTGAACTGTCCGTAACCGCCCAAAGGCCGGGTTGTCCGTTTTGCCCCTTCAACGTCCCAACGAAATAAAGATCACCCACTTCCTTGCCCGTCGTATGGTTGCCCCCCATATCCGTTAACAAACGAGTGCTATGGACCCTCTCGCCGGGCTCATAAATCAGTCCATGTTCTGTCACCCATTGATTCGCCTCGTAAGGACTTTCTTCCTTAACCAAATTGGCGAAGTCACGATGATTGGCCGGTACTTTCTTGTGGACATCATCGCGAGCGAAATGAAAGTCGTGTTGTCCTACCTCCACCGTCTTACCGTCGTCGCGCATTAGGATCGCTCCGTAAATCCTATTGCCCGGCTCGTCTTCCCCAGAGTAGTTCGTGACGAAGAAGTAACGATGGCCTCCGCCCTCTAAATCCTCCCTCAACTTCACTTCTTTTCCGTCCTCCCAATCGCCGCTCTTATCGGCTTGTACGTCGGACAGCCAACCAGGCACCGCCAACTTCCAGTTTTCGCTCCTCAACACGTCGTTGATTTCCACCTTCCGCTCGTCGTAGTTCATCGGCTTCCGCTCCGGCGGCTCCTTGACTCGGACGAAGCGGCTGTAGTCCTCATCGGCCTCAGAGTGCTTCGGCGGCGGCTCGAACTCGATCTTGTTTGGGTCGATGCCGTACTTCCCCATGTAGTGCTCGAAGTGGGTCGGAAGTTCGCCCTCCTCGGTGGGCTTGTTATATCGAGGGTAGTGCTCGGTCGGGTCTGGATTCTCGTGGGGCGGAATGTGGATGTGGACAAGGGGGTGGTCGTTCTCGTCGTGGTGGACGACGCCGGACGGATGGCCGAACTGGTCGGCCAGCTTCATCACGGCCTGGGTCGTCGGGCCGTGCTTGATTTTGGGCTCGGGGGGCTTCGGCGGTTCCGGCGCCTTCTGAGCAGGAGGCGCAGCAGGACTTTTGCGGACCTTCGGCGGTTGGGGGGCCTTGTGCGTCTCCGGCTGCGGAGGGGGCTGCGGCGTCGGGGCGGGGTCGAGGGCCTTGATGCGCCCAACGAGCCCCTTATTCCCCAGCCGGCCACGCAGGTCCTCCAAGTTATGCCGCACCTCTTTTTCGCTGGCCCCGCGGACCATAACGGCCTGGCCACCGGCCTTCAGCGGGAACACCTGCAAGTAGCGGGGGACCGCCCCCTCCTTCTTCCACTTCCGGTACTCCGCCATGAAGGGCGCGTCGGCCGCCTCGCGGTGGTAGTAGGTGTTGAAATCGGGGTTGTGCTCCACGGCGGGCTCTCCCGCGGCCACGGCCGTCCTCGGCGGCTCCTTTTTGGGCTTGGGCTTCGGCGCCGCGTTGAAGTCGGGGGCCTCGGCCACGCCCGGCGCCCGCGGCGCCCAGGGGTAGCGCGGTCCCGCCGCGCCCTCGGTCGCGGCCTGCTCGGCCCGGACGTCCTCGGGCGCCTGGGACACGTCCAAGGCGCCGACGGCGCCGGCCACGGAGGCGCGCAGGGTCTTCATCTTGGAGGCGACCAGACTGGCGTTCCACTGGTCGATTTCGGTGTCGCCGAACAGGTATTCGATGCGCGGGTTGCTCTTGGTGTTTAGTCGCCACACCCGCCCCGCGGCCTGGACGTTCTCCATGGCCGAGAACGGCGGCGTCATCATGACCACCGTGCGCGGGGCGTTGCCCACGGTGTCGTCCAGGTTGATGCCGGTGCCGCCGCTGGCGATGGTCGCGATCACGACCCTATTCTTGCCGGACTGGAAGTCGTCCATGCCCCGGCGCATCAGCTTCTGCCTTTCCGCCTGGGCCTCCGCCACGCCACCGTGCAACTCGGACACGTCGGTGATGCCCTCCTTCGCTAGCGCCTCCTTCAGCAGCTTCAGCGTGCCCTCGCTCTCGGCCACCACCTCACCGGCGCTGTTCTTGACTGTCGCCTCGTTGACGCGCCCGGCGAATACCACCACCTGCCGCCCGTCCGCCAACGCCTTCTTCACCTTGTCCACGGCGGCGGGCACCTTGTAAGGCTCCTGCTGCAGCCGCTGGTTGAGGAGGACGCGGGCGGCGGCCATGCCCGGGCTCTCCTCGTCCTCCCCGGCCTCGGCGATCCGCTTCATCAGGTCGTGGACTTCCGGAGGCATGGGGACGGTGTCGAAATTGACCCCCACGCCCTCCATGCTGATCTCGCGCTTCACCATAAGGCCGTCTTCGGTGAGGCGGTCGAACAGGCCACCCAGCCGGCGGTACATCTCCGCCATGCCCACGTCCGGATTCACCTTCCACTGTTTGCCGGCGCGCTGGAGCCCCAGCTCCTCGAACACCTCCTCGTAGGGGCGGTCGCCGAACACCTTGGCGCGGAACAGGTAGGCCAGGTGGTAGGGCTTGTCGATGGGGGTGGCCGTCGCGTAGACCACGCCGCCGGCCTTGGAGGCCAGATTGTACATCTGGACGGCCTGTTCGGACAGCGTCGGCTCCCCGATGAGTCGCTTGGCATTATGTGAATTCGATACCAATGCGCCCGCGGCGAAGTAGTTATGGTTGTCAACGACTTCTAGGTTGTATACCCACGAAGGTGACGGCGAATTCTCTCTAGAACCACCCCCAGAGAACCATCCACCTCCTCGTTCCAGAACCTCAACGTATGCCACCCGAGCCCGGCCAGTTTTTCCTCCTTCTTCCGGTCTTTCAGCCGCGACTCTTTCGACGAATGACCACGTCCGTCTATCTCTATGTCTATTTTGTAGTGACGGCTCCCGACGTCCGCCTTGTAACTTGTCGGATACCCAGCCCCCCCTCCGGTTTTGATAGGCAGGTCCATTACCCAACCGGCGTCCTCCCCACCGAGTCCTTCCCACACAGCGATTTGCTGGGGCGTAAACTTCCCATTGCCTCCACGCTCTCCCAACCAAACGCAGAGCGTACCGTTTCGCTCCTTCGTCTCCATCATTCTCTCCACGACGCCGGACATCGCCATCGGATTTCGCGCTTTCATTCGGTCCGAATGAGCCTTTCTGCAGCGTAGTCCCTCCTCGGTCTCCAGCCAGACGGCTCTGCCGGCCTTCGATTTCCTGCGACTCTCCTCCGAACCGCACTTCTCCAAGATCTCCGGCTGCGTCATTCGCCACTTGGCAGAGCACGACTTCCCGCAAAAGCGGTTTTTCTTCGCCTGCCCAGGCGACACCATTTTCACCTTCCCGCACCAGGCGCACATTAGCTGAACCTTCGGCTTCGTCATTCTCCGACGAAGGTCCTCTACAACCTCCGGCCTCAGCGCTCGCTCCCTGGAAGCACAGCTCCGCGTGCAATAGTTCGTCCCGTACCCCCCCTCCGCGTAACTCCTCTGGCAAAAGCTCTTCCCGCAGTACTTGCAGATGTAGACCGGCGACGAGTTCTCCGGCTCGGACGTACCCCCGCTCGTGGGTCCAGACTTTGTGTTGCAGCGTGCAATCGAAGTGTCCTTGCTCATGGTGTACCCTTACTAAACCACTGACCAACGGATTCTTTACCCAGCGGACCACCTCCTTATATTCTAACACATCAGTCGATAAGTTTCTACTGAGAACTTTTACCGGAATGCGTTTCTCAACAATCTCCCCAATCTTCATCCAACCACGATTAGTCAGCACGGGAACATCGTAAGGGAAGCACTCGTCCGTGATCAGAATGGTATACTCGTCCACCTGCCCCTCGAAGGCAGCCAGGTTCTGGTAGGTGGTGAGGGTGACGCCGCCCTCCTTCAACTGGTCGCGGGACAGGCTGAGTTCGGTGTCGAGGTCCCTGGCGGCGTCGGCGTAGCTGCCGGACACGGCGCCCGTGGCCCAGTCCGGCTTCAGCACCATGCTCGGGGCCACGACCAGTACCTTGTAGCCCTGGTCGGCGTAGGTCTTGGCCGTGGCGACCAGTTGATGACTTTTTCCTGCTCCAGTTCCGTCCGCGAGGATGAAGCCTCCGTAAGTGTCCAGGGCGTGAATGGCCTTGGCCACGCCTTGAACCTGGTGCTCTCTCAGCTTCCCTCGTAGAGCCTCCGGAACCACTCCGGGATCGGCGGGCCGAGTGATGTCTGCGCGGGCGGTGATGATGCGTCCTTTTTCATCAGGTCGTCCAGCGCCCCCGCCGCCAGCTCCTCCTGGTCCGGCAGGCCCTCCAGGTCCGGGAACTCCTGCAGGTTCGGGTCCGGCGGTGGTTGGTTCATTGGGGTTCTCCTCGATAGGTTGGAGTTGGTTCTCAGCGGCGTGCGCTTCAGGGGCACCCGCCCTTACTTTAGCCCCTTCGGAGGCTGGCGGCGGTTCGGTCGAGGTCTCTGTCGCCGTGATCGGCTCCGGAGTTGGAGGCTCGGCGGTCTCCGGCTCCGAAGCCGGCGTAACGACTTCAGGTTCGGGCGGCGGCGGGGCGGCCGGACTCGGCTTTACTTTAGGCTTCCGCACCGGCTTCCGAGTCGGCACCTCCGGCTCAGGGGCTTTCGCGCGTTCCGGCGCCTTGCGCCTGGGTGCCTTCTTGGCCTCGGGGGGCGAGGGCGGTTCCTCGGGTTCCGGCGCCTCGGCAGGTGCGGACGCTTCCGGCGCCACTTCCTCAAAAGCCTTCTGGCCGAACGCCGTCAAAAAGGACAGGGGGATTTCCGTCCGCGTCTTGTCCGCCGCGCCGAACACGGCGACGGTCGCCACCACCTCGCGGCCCAGGAAGGACGGCTTCTCCTTCAGGTAGACTGGTGCCACGTCCTCGCCGGACAGGTAGGCCAAGGTGAGGTGGGGCTTGTAGTCGGTGTGCTTGTTGCCGGGCAGCGGGAACTCGCTGGCGACCAGGGCGTGCAGCTCGCGTAGGTCGTCGGAAACGATTTCCACCTTCAGCGGGGTGCCGTCCTTATTCGGCCCCTCGAAGATGGACAGCTCGTCGGCCAGGCGCAGACTGACTGGGCCGTGGCGGGCCAGAAGGGCGGACAGGGCCGGCAGCACGTCACTATCGTCGAAACCGTAGGCGACGGTGACGTGCGCCGACAGCTCACGTCCGTCGGGGCCGAGGTGGCAGTCCAGGACGTGTTCGATCGCCCAGTCCCGAACCTCCTTCTTGAGGTCGGCCGGCAAGTCGAGCATGAGGCATCCGAACTTGTGCGTGCCCAGCGACTTCGTCTTCTGTTCGCCGTCGGGCGCCCATGCGCGGACGGCCCCCTTCGTGTCCCAGTATTTGCAGCAGTTTCTGGGCGTGACCGGCTGGCCGCGGATCCTCTGGTGGTCGCAGTAGTGCCCTTCCCCCTCGGACTTCATAAATACGCAGTTCGAGCAGTTAGAGCCCTTGACGCTGGTCGGGAAAGTTATGAAGTCAGCGGCGGCCAGCGCCTCGGGTAGCGTGGCTGTGATGGTGTCGTTCTCGGGGTCGGCCACGCTGCCCGATTCGTCGTCCCAGGCGCGGAGCGTGCCCGGCCGATCCCAGTAGGCGCACGTGTCTTGTTCGGTGACAGGCAGACCAGTCAGCTTCCGGTGGGCGCAGTAGTGGGAGTCGGGAATCTTATCCTTGACGAACAGGCAGTTGGTGCAGCGAGTGCCGTCGACGCCGCGGGGCAAGGTAACGAAGTCGGCCTCTTTCAACAGGGTGATGGGGATGGCGGGCAGTTCTCCGCCCTGCTTGTCAAGCGCCTTCAATCGCGTCTGGTCGGTCGTGAGATGACTGTAGGCTTCCTGCGCCGGCGTCTGGGTCTGGTCGATGGGTCCGTAGGTGTGCTTGTCGTCGTCAATGCCGAACAGGTTGCCCTTCTCCTCCTTGAAGGCGAAGATCGACTGGGTCGGCTTGTCCTCGCGCTTCGTGCCGCGGCCGTTGGGGCGGTTGACTTCGGATAAGTCCTTCACGCCCTCGCTCTGGATCTCCTCCCCGACCCCCGCGGGGGCGTCGTCCACGCCCGGCGCCAGGTAACTCGTCGGCAGCGTGCCGTCCTTCTCGTAAGCCTCGCGGGCGGCGAACTCGACTTTCGAGGCATACTCGTGCGCCTTGTCGTAGTCCACCTTCCGGTTGCGCATCAGATGTCGCTCGGTGAACTCGTGAAGAAGCACGAACGACCGCTCCTCCTCGGACACCTGGTCTTCGATCCAGATCTCGTCCTCGGGCATAAAGGGGTAGACGTAGGCGTGGCCTCCTTCGACGAAATCAGTCTTGGTGGTGTTGCGTACCATCAGGCCGTTCACGATCCATACCTGAACCGGCCCAGCCTTGCCCTGGACGGTCTTCCACAACCCCGCGTAGACGTCGGGGATCACCTCGTCGTGGTAGGGGCGGTCGCCGCCGACCTC
>JADMIO011135850.1_pt1 | contig 20432 bp, 18 predicted proteins | sample 8958161 | NCBI WGS metagenome assembly JADMIO01 (sample SAMN16585339, study PRJNA669376) | soil metagenome | isolation source: Crop rotation soil | place: USA: Cullars Rotation, Alabama | collected 2011 | reverse complement strand
GCCGCGACTTCAAGTCACGTGAATTCCAAGCTTCGGATCCCACTGTGCTGGAAAGGCCCAAGGCGACATCGAAGGCGCTTTTAGACGCTATGAGCAAAAGCTTCGACCGTTGATCGAAAAGAAGCAGCAGGCGGCGCGCCGGTTTGCATCCTCGTTCGCGCCAAAAACAAAACTTGGCTTGCTGGTTCGAAACTGGGTCACCGATGCGATGGCGCTTCCCTTCATCGCCGATATTGCGCTGGGGTCCAGCCTTCGCGATGACTTCGCTCTGCCGAATTACGGCTAGAAGTCCAAAGCGTGCTTCACGCAATCGCTCTTTCCTCGCTTGCGCTCGCTTTGCTCTCGGCTGCCATCATTGTCGGCGATGAGATCAGGCGCCCCAAAGAGATGTGGATCATGAACGCAGTGTGGCCGCTGACGGCGCTGTTCGGCAGCGTTGCCTGGCTTTGGCTTTACTGGATCGACCGCAGCAAAAAGCCAAAGCATGAAAGCATGTCTGACGATGCGGGACAGATTTCGTTCTTGGACGTGGCTAAAGCCGCAAGTCATTGCGGGGCGGGCTGCACATTGGGCGACATTGTCGCCGAGACATGGGCGCTCTCGGCGCCGGGCCTCTTGGCCTATTTCGGTTTGGGCGCGCTGTTTGCCAATCGTATCTTCGCGGTCTGGATATTGGATTTTGTGTTGGCGTTCGCGATTGGCATTGGATTTCAATATTGGACCATCAAGCCGATGCAGCAGCTCTCGACCGGCGCTGCGCTCGCCAAGGCGCTTAAAGCCGACGCCGCCTCGATCATCGCCTGGCAGGTCGGCATGTACGCCATCATGGCGCTCGCTCAATTCGTCGCGTTTCCTCAATGGCTAGGCCATTCCGCCAACGCCGCCCAGCCTGAATTCTGGTTCGCCATGCAGATCGCGATGGTGGGCGGCTTCTTGACCAGCGCGCCAGTGAATTGGTTTTTGCTCAGCCAGGGCGTGAAGCAAAAGATGTAGCGCTGGAGCGGGGGAAAATCGGGGGATGATGGACGCTTTTGCAATTGCGGCGAGTTTTCTTGCGCTGATCGCTGTCGCCGGCTGGATCAATGCCAAAACGGCGCACTTGCCGAGCGCGGTGGCGATGATGATCGCTGGCGTCGCCGCGACGCAGGCGATCTTGGCGCTGCGCAATTGGTCCCCGCAAGACGCGATCGGCCACCAAGCGCTGGCGCTCTTGGCCAATGTCGATTTTCCGACCGCCATCCTGCGCTATCTCTTGGCGTTCCTGTTGTTTGCGGGCGCCATGCAGGTCGATCTGACTCAGCTTCGAACCCATTGGACCCACGTCGCAGGGCTTGCCAGCCTCGGCACGCTCGCCTCAACGCTCATTGTCGGGATAAGCGTGTGGGCGATCGCGCTTGTGCTGCACGCGCCTCTATCGCTGCCTTGGGCGATCGCCTTCGGCGCGCTGATCAGTCCGACCGACCCGGTGGCGGTATTGGCCGCCGTCCATCGCGTGAGCTTCTCCAAATCGCTCAAGACCATCCTGCAGGGCGAGGCGCTCTTCAATGACGGGGTCGGAATTGTGATCTTCACCGCCGCGGTCGCGATAGCGAGTGCTGCGGGCGAGGCCCGCATGGGGCCGGAATTCATCAGCGTGCTGATCGAGGCGTTTGGCGCGGTAGCGCTGGGCGCGATCGCTGCCTGGCTCGTGGTGCTGGCGATGCGGGCGATCGACGATTATGCGGTCGAGGTCACGCTTTCGCTCGCTCTGGCGACCGGCGTTTACGCACTCGCTTCGGCGCTGCATTTAAGCGCGCCAATCGCTGCGGCGACGGCTGGGCTGATCGTTGGCAATATTGGCGCGCGTTCGGCCATGAGTGCGACCACGCAGCGTTATGTTGAAGGATTTTGGACGCTGATCGACGATATTTTGAACGCGGTGCTGTTTGCTCTGTTTGGGTTGCGGGCGGCGACGATCAGTTTCGATTGGCGCCACGCCGGTCTATGGGCGTTGGCGGCCGTTGCGGTGCTGATCGCGCGCATGATCGTGATTGCGCCGACAGCGCTGGCGATGGCAAAGCAGGGCGAGAAGGGTGCAGCGCCCATTCTGCTCTGGGGCGGCATGCACGGGGCGCTTTCAGCCGCGCTGGCGCTGCTGTTGCCGGCTTCACCCGCGCGCGACGTGCTGGTCCCACTGACCTTCGCTGTCGTGTGCGCCTCGATCGTGGTTCAGGGTACGACCTTCGCGCAACTCGCGCGCCGATATTACGGCGCTGAGAAGACGGTGATCCAGGCCTCGCACACTGGCGGCGGATCGCAGGCCGATGGATGAGTTCGAGCCAGATGCGGGCGCGTTGGTCCCGGCAAAGCGCGCGCCGTGCAGATCGACTGCGATCCTCAGCGCATCGGGCGACACGGCCAAATCATCGACGCCTCGTTGCCCCGACTACGGCCGGCAGGATCAACATTTTCTGACCCACGCGCAGAAGCAGCGCACTAGGCTGGATTCGCGCCATGCAGAGATCATGCTTTTGTCGACCATGGCTTGTCCGGCCTAGGCGCGCGCGATCGAGGCGCGATAAAGCGTACGGTCGTCGACCGAATAATAGAGCCAAATTTCATCCGCCGTGCGCACCAGAGAGGCCGCGAAGGCGATGTCGCGGGCGCCTCGCTCGCGGGGTGGCGGGGCGATGAGGGGCGCATCGCAGCGTTGCACGACCGATTGCAAATCGTGATCGAAAGCGATCCAGCCGATGCGCCATTGAGCGGTTTCGGTGGCGCCATTGTAGAACATCACCGGCAGCTGGTTCGCTTCCATCAAGAGCGGCCCGGTGGAAAGATGATGACAATCCCAAAGCTCGGGCCGGGCGTGAAACGGTTCTGCGCGCTCTTGCCAGGGACCGGCCGGTCCTTGTCCTAACGCCAAGCCGACGACGGATCGCTGCTCGCGCGAGAATTCGTAGAACAGGCGCCACGCGCCATCCTTGGTGTAATTCACCGTCGCTTCCTTGGTATGTCTGCGGGTCTTCCGCGACTTGAAGACGACGCCTTTCTTCTTAATCGTGGCAATGTCGGCGCCCGCTGCATAGAGCATTTGCGCGTCGCCGTTGCGATCAAGGCCCGTGTAATAGACGATGCAGGCCTCATCCGTCGGCACAACAGTTGGATCCTCGCAGCCAAGCATTTCGTCCGGATTTGGTCCAGGTGTCAGCAGCGGCGCTTCGTCCATTTGAAAATCCAGCCCGGACGCATCGCCTAGCCCATGCCAGATACGACCCGTAATGAGACTGCCTGAAGCCGGATCGGGCACGGCGCGCATCAGCATGTGCAGGCCTCCATCGCGCGCGCGCCACACATAAGGGCTCATCAATTGACGTTGGCTGAGAATAGCGGCGCCGTGAACCCGCACCGGGTCAATCGCCTCCACCGCGAAACCCAAGCGCATGTCTAAGCGCCCTGCGCCAACAGCAAAGACAAGCCTCCGTCGATCGTGATGCTGGCGCCGGTGACATAAGCGGCCGCGGGAGAGGCCAGAAACACCGCGAGCGTTGCGACTTCCTCCGCCGTTCCGGCCCGCCGCATTGGAATATGGCGCTCCAGCCTTCGCCTTAAGTCTAAATCGTCGAGCGCCGCTTGGTTCATGGGCGTCAAGATCATGCCAGGGGCGATGGCGTTCACGTTGATGCCTTCGCCCGCGAGCTCAAGCGCAAGAGTGCGGGTCAGATTGTGCAAACCGCCCTTGGCGCAATTATAAGCGCTGCTGCCCGCGCGCATGGCTTCGGCATGAATGGAAGTCATGTTGATAATGGCGCCGCCGCCCTTGGTCGCGCGTAAATCCCGCACGAACCGCCGGCAGGTGAAGAAAGCGCCAGTGAGGTCGATGTCGATGCGTCGCCGCCAAGCCTCGGTGGTCATGTTCGCCACTTCCACATGCGCCATATTGACGCCGGCGCTGTTCAAAAGAATGTCGGGCGAGCCAAGCGCATCGCGTGTTTGGTCAAACATTCGCTCAACGTCGTGCTCGCTGCTCACATCGGCCTGATAGATCCAGCCTCTGCGCCCAGATTGGCGCACCTCAGCCAATGTCTGTTCCGCACCGTCTTGATCGGCGTGATACATGATGGCGATATCGGCGCCGGCGCGGGCGAACGCTGCTGCGCAAGCAGCCCCGATCCCTGATTCAGCGCCCGTCACTAAGGCCACGCGGTTCAAGAGCACGCCATCCTGCATCTTGAGTAAAGCAGTCGTTGATCCTGGAGTTCCCTCAGGTTCCGGAACAGCGCGGCAGATCGCCCGTGATTGCGAATTCCTTCTCAAGCGGTCGGGGCCAGGTGCGCGCAAAACATGGATGTCGTGCCGACGCGAGCGGTCATGAGGCGGAAAGTGTGGCGAACGCCCAGCATGATTCGTACGCCAGCATTGGCCGCGCGCCCACTATGTTGGTGACCTGAACGCATGATCACCAGCGACATTCAAAACAGCCTCGAAACCTCGAAGGCGATCCAACCTCTTGGGCTAAGCCCCGGGGGCGCCCGCGGGCGATGGTTGGCGGCGCCTCGATGGCTTGCGGCTGGGCCCCGTGTCGCTCAACCGTCAGAACCCGATCGCGCCCGTCGTCGAAGCACGCCAGGCATGGTCTGACACTCAAGGAGCGCACGCATGCGACGTGAGCGCGCGGCGGCGGAACGCACGCGCGCGCCTTTTGGTTGGTCCGTTGCGATGGCCATCTCAAGCGCCGCCTCGGAAAACGCCAATCTAAATTCCGCCGTTGATGAAACGCGCCGGGATTTTATCTTTGTCGCTGCGGGCGCGGCGGCGACGGTGGGCTTAAGCTACGCCGCGTGGCCCTTTATCGATCAGATGAATCCCAGCGCCGATACGCGCGCTCTGGCGACGACGGATATTGATCTCACTCAGATTGGCGAGGGCCAGGAAATCACGGTGCGCGCGGCGGGCAAGTCCGCGTTCGTGCGCCACCGCACGCAGCGTGAGATCGAAGCGGCCGAGCACGACGATTTTGCCCACCTCAAGGACCCAGCGAGCGATGCGTCTCGACTGGCGCAGAAGAATGGCGCGCCGGGTAGGACCGCTTATTTGATCGTGTGGTCAGCCTGCACCCACCTTGGATGCATCCCGCTGTTCGCGGAGGGTGAATTTGGCGGCTGGCGCTGCCCGTGTCATGGCTCGGTCTACGACACATCTGGGCGCATCCGTAGCGGGCCCGCGCCGAAGAATCTTTTTGTCGCGCCTTATGTTTACACTGGCGCCAACGCCGTTCGCATTGGTTGAGGGGCGTCTGATCGTGCAAGCCCAATCGACAAGGCGATGCTGGGCCCAGACGGAGGAGCTTGCGGGGAAGCTCCCACACGCCAGCATCCACGGCGAGTAAGAGCGGCGTAGCGCGTTCTCGATGGTGTCTGGCCGCGTCGCCTCCCATACAAGATGAAAGCGACACGCATTTAGCGCTAAGTCCGATCCGAGTTTTGCAACAGTATCAGCGATTAACCGCCACTGGCAGAGTGCATGCGCGCCGCCCTTTGGTGACTGGACGCGGACGTGAGAAATTGGCGGCGCAGTGGCGCGGCGTTGGAGATTGCGATGGCGCTGACCCCATATGTCGCAGGTCAGATATGGCTTCGTCCATATCCGATACGCTTGGCGGGTACGCGATTTGAGGCGCGAATGACCGTGATCCGGCTCGCTTCTGGTCAACTCATGCTGCACTCGCCTTGCAACATTACGACGGCCATCGCAGACGAACTCTCCGCCCTTGGTCCGGTCGCGCACATCGTCGCTCCTGGAAATTTCCACCACCTCTACGCAGCAACCGCGAAAGCGGCGTTTCCGCAGGCGAAGTTATGGGTGTGTCCCGGCGTCGAGCATAGGAATTCCGCTCTGAGATTTGATGGTCGCCTCGGTGATGAGGCCCCCGCGGACTGGGCAGGTGAAATCGACCAAGTGCTCGTGACAGGGACGCACATCATGCGCGAAGTCGCCATGTTTCACCGCGCCAGCCGCACGTTGATCCTTGTTGATTTGATCGAGAACTTCACTGACGCGACGCCAAACACCGGGGGCGCCTTGAAGTTCTGGTTCAAGTACGTGTTTCGCATGTGGGACAACCCGCGTCCCGCCCCGGAATACCGGATGGGGTGGAGCAACCGTAAAGCGGTGGCGGCGTCGCTTCGGAACATCTTGGCGTGGGACTTTAGGCGAATAGTGCTTTCACATGGCGATCTCATCGATCAAAACGCGCACGACGTGGCGACCGCAGCTTGGTCTGAGATACTCAAACACTGACGCATACTGATAGTGTCCGAGCATTGGACTGTGTGCCGGAAGTGCGGGACGGCAAGCTCATGGAGCGGGCCTACCGTCCCGCATCGCCCCCCAGCGATTGTATTGATCGGCCTTGCGAGGATCGGGATCCGCGTAGCCTTGCAGCCAAAACCTGAACCAATCGATGTTGCGTCGATACATCGCCAGCCGATGCGCGGGTTGCCACGGCACGTGCATCTCATTGGAATAGATGTACATCTCGACCGGTTTGTTGTTTGCCTGCAGCGTCGTGAACGGTTCAAGCGCCATACCGAGTTCGGAATCCGCCGTTTGGATCAAGAGCGGCGTGGTGATGTTCGCCGCGTTCCGGGACATCGATAGGCCGCTCCAGTTGCGATCATCGACGCTGCCAGGCAGGCCAAGTCCCCAACTGGAATAGAGTGCGCGCTGACGCGGTGAGGACATGTAGTAAAGAATGGGCTCCCAGGCGCCGCCTGAGAGGGACGCCGCTCGGAAGCGGTGCGTGTGCGCAATGGCGTAAGCGGTCGATGCCGAACCGTCGCTAAGCCCGCTAATGCCAATGCGAGAGGCGTCGACGTCTCCACGCGCAATCAACGCATCGAGTGCGGTGTTGAGCGCGCCGAACACGTCGGCGCGAAGCCGCAGGCCATCGAAATTGCGCCGCTCGATTTCATTGTCATCGGTTTCACGCGCTGTTGCGTCCCAATCTTCCGGGCGGTCGACGGCAAGGACAGCGATGCCCGCCGCTGCATAGGCTTGAATGGGACTGAAATCGCCCGTGCCGCCACGCAGGAAGCCGCGCGCACGGTAGTGAGTGATCACCAGCGGGAAGCCGCGCTCGGGCTTTGGCCCAAGCGGGCGAACGAAATAGCCGTAATCTTCATGCCCGAGCGGCGAGCGCCATTCCAGCCGCCCGGCTGGAGCGAGGGCGCGCCGATCGAAATCTAGATTGAGATCGAGCAGCGTCGCCGTCACACCCGTCGCGAAATCGATCGAAACCAAAGTTTGCGGCGACACCGAACCCTCGGTGAAGCAGAGCAAACGCTCGTCGGCGGCGTTGCAGTCGTAGAAAATGTCGTGTGTAGCCACGAGCTGGCGCACGGCGCCAGTCGATGGCCGCCAACGATAGAACGCGAACGTTGAAAAGGCCCAACCCTCGCGGCGGGAGAATATGATGTCGCCATCGGCGGCCCGCCATGCCTCGCTCAGCCATCCTGCGCAGCGAACGTCCGGGCAGGCGACGAATGCTTCGCCGCTTCCGCCGCGCGCATAGAGTCTGACCGGCGCGCTGGCGCCCCGGAGGCTGGGGTCCGCGAACGCGAGCACGACCGCAGCGCCTGCGGCGAAAATCTTTCTCCACCGCACAAGCGCCGGCTCGCGGTGCAAGGCCGGCAGGTCGGCTTGTGCGCCTTGTGCGCGCAGGGTCCACATATGCGCCATGCCGGGTGTCGCCTGATAAGCGGGGCGGGGACGGTTGTCATTGAAGCGCGCGACCTCGGCCGGCGTCGCGTTGCGCGCCGTATGGGTATCGACATCGACAATTTGGCAGCACGGCGGATCGGCTACTTCGCCGTGCGTGCGGATCGGCTCCCATGACGATACGGGGTCGAAGCGATCGTCGAACAGAAAGCCGGTGAGACGTTCGCTTTCCAAGGTGTGTCGCATCGCATCGCGCGATGGTCCCGCGTCATAGATGAGCGCGCGGCCATCATCGCTCCAGACGAAGTCGACGACATTGCCGGCGGCGCGGCTGACTTGCTCCTGTCGTGAACCGTCGATGCGCGCCCGCCAAATTTGGGTTTCGGCGCCATCGCGACGCAGGTACGCGATCCAATTTTCGTCAGGTGACCAACGCGGCTGCAGCGAGACCCACACGGCCATCTGCTGTTGGTTCGCGGGGGCTGCGCCGAACGGCATGTCTCCGCCGTCGGCAATGGTACGCGGCGCGCCTCTACCAGTCAGATCCAACACCTCCCAATGCGCGTGATAGGTGTTCGCGTCCGGATCAGCGCGGCGCACCTCATAGACCGCCCAACGACCGCTCGGCGAAAGACCGAGGCCAGCCGCTTCGTTCAGTTCGACAAGGGCGCGGGCGATCATGTCCACGCGTTGGTCGCTTGTCGGGACAGAGTCGGGGGCGGCAGCCGCGATGAACGCGGCTGCCCCGCCAATTAGAAGCGCGCGCATGTCTTACCAGGTCTTGGTCAGTTCAAGCGAGACGAAGCGCCCGATCGGGTCGGCATTTTCTGGGTCGTAGCCAATTCCAGTCGGATTGTTGAAGAAGGGCGGATCCTGGTCGAAGGCGTTCCGTACATTGAAGCGGGCGGCGAAACCATTCAACGCACCTGCCCGGAACGCATAACCCAGGCCTAAGTCCAACGTCGTCCAGGATATGACCTCGCGATTGGGCGTGCTCAGATTGTCGCGATAATCATCGATGTAATTGATGAAGCCCGCTGCGTTCCACCCGCCATTGCGCCAAGAGAGCCCAGCGCGGAGTTTGAGGTCGATCGGATTGTTGGCGGTGTCGATGAGATTGAGGAGCGGGCTCGTTTCACTGAAGGCTTGCTTGTAGTCGAACAAATATGTGCCCGACAGGGACGCGGTGAACGCATTGGCGCCGATGCTGAAGCTCTGCGCCAGATTGAGATCGATTCCTTGCACCAGCAGGCGCGAGAGGTTCTTCAAGCGTGCATCGACCACAGCGTCGACGTCCGATGCGGGCGGGATCGGACCGGTTGGAATGTAATAGGGCGCATCGATCACACTCTGAACGAACGCATCATCGGGATCGCGCGTGATGATGGGCGCGAACACGTCGGGTTGCAGCAGCACCGTGAAGGGCGAATTCGGCGAGGCGATGCGCCCGTCGAAATCAATTCGGAAGATATTGAAGTCGAGGCGAAGACCGGCATCGGCGGGCGGTTGCAGCGTAAAGCCAGCGGTCCAGGTTTCGGCGCGCTCAGACTCGAGGTCGGGATTGGTGCCGAGCAAGATGAGCGTGTTGGTGAAACCGGAGACGGATGCGGCGTCCGGAATGGCCGTGATCAGAGCGGCTTGAGAATCCGCGTCCGTCTCGGTGAGCGCCGGAGACTTGAACGAACGGCCCCAAGCGGCGCGCAGATCAAGTCCGGTCACCGGCGTCCACAACAGCCCAACCTTTGGCGTGGTGTCGGCGCCGCCGTTGCTGGTGTCTTCGTGCCGCCCCGCTAGCGAGAGATTGAGCCGGTGAACCAATGGCACGTTTTGCTCTTGGGCGATGAGCGGCACACGCGCTTCCGCGAAGAGGGCGTCGACGGTCCGGTGCGCGGTGGGCGAGGGCCGCTCCGTCGGCGTCAACGCCGAGGAAAACTCCAATGTGTGCTGGCCGAAGGATTCGTTGCGGTGCTCAGCGCCGATGGCGACCTGAATTGCGCCAGCAGGCAAATCGAACAGATCGCCGCTGAGCTGGAAGTCAGCGGAAGTCATTTCTGAGCTGTAGTCAGTGACCGCCCAGCCGCGGATGTAGTCGATGACGCTCGGCGAGGAATTGGAACCGTCCCCGAATGGATTGAAGAAGCCATCCATTGTGGGATCGAAGTTCGGATCGAAGTCCGAATTGCCCAACGCCTCATTCAAGCGCGCATTGTTGATGATGTTGTCTTGGCGTGCTTCGCCTGATTCTTCGTTCCACGTGCCGCTCAATTGCGCACGCCAGGTGCGGCCAAGCTCGAGATTGGCGCCTAAGACGAGGCCTTTGCTCTCGACATCGCCCGATCCAATCACCGGCCCCAGGTCGTCGATGAAATTGTATTGGAGTATCATCGAGGTCGATCCGGGCGTCAGCTCGACGAAGCCTGGATGCGCTGGGGTGATAAACATGCCCTGGGTGGCGGCGCCGCCGCGTGCGCGCTCATAGTCGCGCCGCGACCAACGCGCTTCGCCAAACACGTCGAACCGATCCGACAGATTGACGCCGCCCGAGAGGTAGACGCCCTGACGCGTTTGCTCGCCGAGGATTTCCTGGCCTTCGTTGGTGTTCTGAAGGTTGGGCTGGCCGACAATAAAATCACCCGCCGTCAGTCCCGTTCCGTCCTGGCCTCGGGGTAGTGCGGCCAAGATGGGACTGACGACGGTGGCCGGATTGGACGCGGCCAAGGAGAAGTTCGATCCACCCAATGATGTCAGATCGCTGTTGCTGGCGAAAGCGCGATCAGCGTTCGCGAGCGGATCGCGGTGATAATAATCGTAGACGCCGAAGAGGCGCCCGCGTGCGTTGGACCAACCCAGCGCCTGGCTGAATGAACGTTCTGCGGCCTCGCCGTCATCGGCAGCCCCGTATTGAGCGCTGGTTTCGGCGCCATTGAAATTGTCCCGAAGGATGAAATTGACGACACCACCAATCGCATCGGATCCATAGATGGCGGACGCGCCGTCGGTCAGAACTTCGACGCGCTCGATGGCGGACACGGGAATCGATGACACGTCCACGTAGAGCGCGTTGTTAGTGCCGCCCGTGGACACGCGTCGTCCATTCAAGAGTACGAGTGTCGAATCCGCGCCAAGCCCGCGTAGATTGATGCTGGATCCTTCGAGCAGATTGGATGCGCCTTCGCCCGTACGTGTGGTCTCATTCGGCCCAGCGCCAAAATTTTGCGGCAACGTGCGCAGCAATTGGGTCACGGTGTGGGCGCCGCTCTCTCGGATATCCTCGCGCGAGATCGTGGTGACGGGTGAGGGGCTGTCGCTCCCGCGCAGCCGCGTGCCGGTGATGACGATTTCCTCAGGCGCGCCGTCAGCGCCTTGAGAGGCGTCTGTTTGGGCGGTTTCAGCGCCGCTCGCGGCGCCCTCGCGCTGGGGGCGGGAGGATTGCTCCTGCGTCAGCACGAGATTGCCGCCGCTGATGCGGCCGTTATAGCCAGAGCGACCGAGCAGGAGGTCGAGCGCCTGCTGGCGCGTGTATGATCCGCGCAGCGCCAGTGAGGAGACGCCGCGCAGATCGTCTGAGAAGTAGAGCGCGTTGATCTGTGCTTGTCGGGCGAATTCACTCAGGGCGCTGCTCAATGGTTGGGCCGCGATATTGAACTCAACGCGCTCATCGCTGATCTGCTGCAGGTCTTGCGCGAGCGCCGGTTCGGCGGCGACGGCGCCCAGGGCGCCGAGAATGAGAGCAGTCGCCAGCTTTCGCCGGCGGCCATGCCGCGTAGTGGTCTTGCTTTTCATTGTCTCCCCCTTCCGCCCTTGAACGAGCGTTGTCGGGAGGAAGACACTTTAGCGCGCCAAGTGCGCCACTCTGACCACGAGAAAGTAGAACGAGATTTGAAATGGGACGGCGCGCCTGCACGTGCGCGCCGCTGATGCTTCGAGCGAACTTCACGTCGCCAGCGGAGATTTATGTAACAGCTACTTTCAAAACATGGTCTCCAGATGCGACGGGCGAGCGATGCCCAAGCGACACCGCCAGGGCCGCGTTGCAGTCTGCGCGCTTGAAATGGGCGTCAGATTGAAACTTCACGCCGATGGCAGTTTGGAGGTGTTGAGCCCGTTCGCGGCGCCAATCGTCGGCGAGACTGAGTCGGGCGTGCCGAGCGCGTCTGCTGCTGTTGCGATACAGCTTTGACGGGTGCGCCAGTTGCGCCGATCAAAGTCGCTCGAGTGAAACCAGCGGCGCCTCCGCTCCGAGGCCGGCGTTTGCACGAAGAATGTTGGTCTCTTACCGAAACTGCCTATGAACTGGCGGTGAGCCGGTGGACGCTACGGCGCGCGTCGCCCAGCGATATTCCGGACTTTCCCGACCCCGTCATTGTTTCGGGTCGTCGCTATTGGCGAAAAAGGACTTCGACCGGCTTGAAGCCGCTATGCTCTTCCTTGAAGGCGGTTGTGCGTTCGATCGCAAAAGAAAAGCAGCGCGGCAGCAGGATGCCCGAGAGGGAGGACAGGCTTGATCTCGACTCAAGAAATGGCTGTCCAAGAGGGCTAAGGGGCGCTGTCGCCGGGATTCATGAAGCGACGAAGGCAAATCCCAAGCGCGCGCGGTGGGCTGGCGGTGTTCGCAAGCGCGTCGAACGAAAAAGCTTGAGCTCGCGCGCGTTCGCCGCACTTGAAGCGCCCCACGCGATTGCGCGCTGAAGGCGCACTGAGCGGATTGTCGGCGCGAGGAATTTATGCAGCTTTTGGTGCGTCCCATTCAAAGATGCAGGTGACGCCTTGTGGTGTCACGGCATATCGGACTTGGGCGTCGGGCACGCCATCGAGCGCCGCGCGGATGAGAGTTGCGCCAAAACCGGACGTCTCTCCGATGGAGACGTAGGCCGCGCCTGCTTCCCGCCATTCCAGACTGCACCGTGCATCATCGCAGCTCCATTGCAGTCGCACCAATCCGTCGGCGTGCGCCAACGCGCCATATTTTAACGCGTTGGTGGCCAATTCATAGAGGGCCATGCCAACGCCGGTGACGCCCGCGCGCGGCACGATAATGTCGACCCCCGGGCGGACGTGGATACGCTCATCGGTGAGAAAGGGGGCCAGGGCTTCGTTGACCAGAGAGGCAACGCTCACGTCTTCACCGTTGCGTCTCAGCAAAAGATCTTGCGCGACGGCGAGCGCGCGCAGGCGCCCCTCGAACGCCGATTGAAAATCAGGCTGCGGCTGAGGCCGCCGCAGCAGGTCGCGTGACAGGGACTGCACCACGGCAATGAGGTTTTTTACGCGATGCACGCTCTCTCTGGCGGTGCGCTCGTGCTGGGCCTCCAGAATTGTCACTCTGTCCAACAGCAATCTGGCGCCGCCTGCCGTCAGCACCGTCAAACCGGCGGTGAAGAGATAGACAAGACCAGTGGCGGCCTGCAGAGGTTGCGGCGGCCATGACAGGTGGGGACTAATCCAGAGACGCCATGCGATCGCCGCGCTGATAACGACAGCTGCCGCGCCAATGCGAACTCCGCCCGCAAACGCTGCCATCACCACGGCGGGGTAAAGTGTAATGTAGGGCGGCAATGGCCCCGTCGCGATGGCGTCCAAGGCGATGCGTGCGAGCACAGCGATCGCGATCAGCGCGACAGTCAGCACCGTCGCAGCGAAGCTATCGACCGGAGGAAGCCACCTGCGAACCGCTCGAAGCAATGTGGTCGCGTCACCTGACATGGCGCCATTCCTTACGGTGTACGCAGCGCGCGGGCTACGGCTCACCACTGAATGTAGATCATGCTCAAGCAAGCCTGTTGCGAAACGCAGAACGAGCGAGCCGCGCAGCGAAGGTTCCAAGAGAGTGTTAAGGAAATGGACCGGCGCTCGTCGCGCTGGTCCACCCTCCCGCGACATGGAACTTCGAGGGCAGTTAGAAGTCCATGTCGCCCCTGTCGGAAGCGCCGGTGACTTTTCCTTCTTCGGCGCTTCCGCGATGGACGCCTCAGTGGTGATGATGAGACCCGCGACCGAAGCCGCGTTCTGCAGCGCCGAACGCACCACCTTGGCTGGATCGATCACGCCCGCCTTGAACGTGTCGCCATATTCTTCGGTCTGGGCGTCGAAGCCGATCACTGCGTTCTTCTCGGCCAGAAGCTTTGCGACCACGATCGAGCTTTCGACGCCGGCGTGTTCGGCAACGCCGCCGGGCGCGGGTCCGGCGGCGTTGGACTGAGGTTCTTAGGTGTGCGCCTGTTCTCGTCCGGGCGCGGCGGCGCTGGAATGAGCCGGTGCGCATGAACCGGACACCCGCCGTTCCACATGCGGCTTGCGGCCCGCTTCCTGGGTGACAGTGACGCTTTCAGCGCACCAGCGCGCGCCCGGCGCGCTGGCGATTGCTGTTGGGGTGTCTGGGGCGGAGCTGAGCCGCTCCAGAGTGGCCCGCATCGCGGTGAATTGGCGATCCATGTGGGCGAACATCGCCTCCACATCAGCCCCGCGCCAGCCGAGCGGTTCGCGCCAGAAGCTATCGGCCCACGGCGCGTCGGGACCGGCATTGATGGTGACCTCGGGCGCTTCACCGCTGTAGTGAATAATGGCCTCGCCGCCATCGGGCAGCGCCACCCGCATCACGTGGTGACCGCTCTGGGCGTAAGCCACGCCGCCAAGTGCGAGCGCGCACAGCGCCGCCCCGGCAACAGCTAAATTGTGGAATTTTCTCATCATACATCGTCTCCCTTGAATTGAACGATCGTCATCAAGACGAGGGGCGCGAGCGATTAAGCTCGCATGCATGAGAAATGAATGCGATCGCGGCGAAATTTCAACCGCGGGAGGCGACAAAGCGGCGCGCCCAGTGGGCCATGGCTCAGGCTTCGTAAACGCGTCTTTTTGCACTGCAAAAAAGCGCCGGCGGGCGGGGCGGAAAAAATTCGCGCGGGATCCTTGAATTCCTCTTGAAGGGATATTTGGCTTTACTAACTCAACGCCGCCGAGCGCCGAGAAGGGTTCGGCCACGGGCGCTGGCGACGTCCAGCGCGCCTCGTGATCCATGTTGCTAGAGCAAAGGATGTGGAGATGAGGATGTACGATTTTTCGCCTTATTACCGCTCGTCGATCGGCTTTGACCGTATGCTCGATCTGTTAGGCGCCGGCGCTCAACGCCAGCCCGAGACCAAGATCGAGGAAAACTTCCCGCCCTACGATATCGAACGCATGGGCGAGGACAGCTACCGCATCACCATCGCGCTCGCGGGCTATTCGCGCGATGAGATTTCGATCATGGCCGAACCCAATGCGCTTCTGGTCGAAGGCCAGAAGGCCGAAAGCGCCAGCCCGCGCAACTTCATGCATTGTGGCATTTCGCAACGCCCGTTCCGGCGTCAGTTCGACCTTGCCGATTTCGTCAAGGTCAATGGCGCTGCTTTCGAGAACGGTCTCTTACAGATCGATCTCGAACGCGAGATCCCGGAGGCGATGAAGCCGCGGCGCATTGAGATCGGCGCCGCTTCGAGCGCTGAGCGCCGTGAGCGCGTGCGCGAAGAGTGCAACACCGTCAGGCAAACGGAGAGCGCCGCCGCTTAAAGCGTCGTCGCGCTTGCGAAGAAAATGGAGCACACGATGAAAGACCTGATCCCTTGGGGTCGGTCGCGCGCGCCCGCGCGTTTTGAAGACCGGCTCAACGATGCATCCATCAGCCCGTTCTTTGCCCTTCGCCGTGAGATGGACCGTCTGTTCGACGACGCCTTCGGCAGCTTTGGCCTCAGCCATTTCGGCAACGCTGGTGGACTGAACTGGCCAAACGTCGAAGTCGTCGAGCGCGACAAGGACGTGCGCGTCACCGCCGAATTGCCGGGCCTTGACGAAAACGACGTTGAAGTCCGTATCGAAGACAAGGTGCTCGTGCTGCGCGGCGAAAAGCGCACTGAGATTGACGACAGCGAACGCCACTATAGCGAACGCTTCTATGGGCGTTTCGAACGTCAGATCGCGCTGCCGGCGGAAGTCGACGACGAGCGCGCCAGCGCGACTTTTAAGAACGGCGTGCTGAGCGTGACCTTGCCGAAGACGGAAAGAGCCCGCCTTCAGGCCAAACGCATTCCGATCTCGCACTAATTCTACACGACAGTCCTGGTTTTAGAAAGGATAGAGACAGGGAGTTCGCGACGTGAGCTTCTCAACAGACCCCATCAAAATTCGCCCGCGAATGTTGCCTCGCGGCTGGGGCAGGGGTGCTGCATCCGCCTGGTGTGCGACAGCTGAACGGCCAGCCGGTCAAGTAGGCGAAATCTGGCTCGCGCATCCCCATAATGTCACCTCTCAAGGCGCCCATCTGGGCGCCCAGATTGCACGCGACCCACAAAAGATGCTGGGCGAACTCGGACGAGCCCCGCCGAGCCTGCGTCTGCTCGTTACCGAGGAGCCAAGCGATCCACTGAGCGTCGATGCTCCGGTTGCGCTTTGGCGCATTCTAGAAAGCCCGCTCGATGGCGCGGTCACGCTTTATGAGAACGATCGCACCCGGCCCCGCCAAGTTCGCGCCAGGCGTGGCGACCTTTTGCGTGTCGCCCACGAAGCAAAGCTCGTCCTGCCCGCCGGCATGACCGCTTTGGAGGCGCGCGCCAATTTCGCGCCGAACAATCAGCCCTCGGCCCAGCGCGCGCAACGATTCCTCGCTGCAAGCGAAAAGAAGCATCGCGATGCATGGTTGCGGGATCCCGCGATGAGCGTCGAACTGTGGACGCTTCCTGAGTTAAGCTTCCTCGAACCGGACGGGGAGACTTGCCATCTGATCATGGCCCTGACGCCGGGGGTTACGCTCGATGGCGAACCGCTCAGCCGAGGCGATGCGGTGTTCTTGCCGGCCGAGGGGCGCCGTGCGGTGTTGACGGGTCGCGGGTCGCAAATCGTCGTCGCCTATCCAGATCTTATTCCAACCAGCATCTGGAAGACGCCGCACACGCCAAGGCCTGCGGCGCTCGCTATGGATCCAGCCTTTGCGCAGAGCGCTGGGCGGAATGCGGCGCCCAGCTTCGGAGCAGCCACGCGTGCTGCAGCATGAACCCGTTGGCGCTGTTCGTTGTTGGAAATCAAGTCGCCGCGAGCGCGGCAGCGCTCAATGTGGCGATGGCGAGCTGTGTATGGCTCGCCATTGTTTCCTCACTTAATAACCGCTAACGCGCGCCCATGCCCACGTACCGGTGCATTCGGCGCCGCCACGCCACACCGCGTGAGTTACGGCGCGCGCTAACACACAGCGGCGCGCACGCGTCCCCCGCCTACGACGAGATCGTCGAAATAATGTGATGCGGGGCTGGGTCGCCCGAACAAAAAACCTTGACCGCGCTGGCAGCCGAGGGCCTGCAGCATCATCGCTTGCGCCTCGGTTTCGATGCCTTCGGCAGTCACACTCAGACCCAATGATTTCGCCAGCTGGATGATCGCCTTGACGATGCTGAGCGCCTCTTCGGATGCGTTCATCGCACTCACGAAAGAACGGTCGATTTTGAGCGCGTCAAACGGCAGTTCGCGCAAATGTCGCAAGCTTGAATAGCCGGTGCCGAAATCATCGAGCGCGATACGAATGCCCAGATTGCGCAGTGATTGCAGCAGCAGACGCGCTGCTTCGATATTTGCGACCAATGCGTCTTCGGTAATTTCGATCTCTAGACGGTGAGGAGGGAAGCCGCACTGGGTCAGAATGCGCAGGATCTTCGCCGCCAAAGCCGGGTCTTGTAACTGGATGGGGGCGATGTTGACCGCGATCCTGGGCGATCCTGGCAGCATGAGCGCCTGTTGGCAGGCCTGGCGCAGAACGTTCAGGGTGAGCTCGCCGATCACGCCTATCTCTTCGGCCACTGGAATGAACACTTCTGGCGACACCAACCCGCGCGTCGCGTGCGGCCATCGCGCAAGCACCTCGTAAGCGGGCGCGCCATCGCCGCTGAGCGCAATGAGAGGTTGAAAAAAGGGAACGATCTGGTCGTTGGAAACCGCGATCCGAAGATCGCGCTCAATCGCTGCACGCTCGGCGAGTTCAACATCCATACCCGCTTCGAAAAAAGCGTATTGGGCGCGGCCCCGGGCTTTGGCCCGGTAAAGCGCCACGTCGGCGCGGCGTAACAGCAGGTCGGCGTCCATACCGTCGCGGGGCGCAACAGAGACGCCCAAGGTCGCGCCGACCACCACGTCGTTGCCATTGATGGGAACGCACTTATTGAGGGTGGCGAGAAAAGTGTCGAGCTGACTATCGAGCGCCACCTCGTCCTTGAAAGGCAGTAACACGACGAATTCGTCGCCGCCGATGCGGGCCGCAAATCCACGCGCGCCAACGCAGTCGTTGAGATGGGCGGCGATGCGCTTCAACACCTCATCGCCGGCGCCATGGCCGTAGAGATCATTCACGGGTTTGAAGTGGTCGAGGTCAATAGCGATGACCGCCATCTCGCCCGCATCCGATAGAAGCTCAGCGAAGGTTTCAAACAATAATCTGCGGTTGGGAAGTCCCGTCAGCGGATCGCGCCGCGCAAGATCGGAGGCGCGTTGCGCGCCCGCGAGTTCTATCGCAACCAAGCGCCGGTCAGCCATCGCCAGCACAACGCCGAGCAACAGCGCCCCGGCTGCGCCCGTAGCGACGGTGACCCCGAGCAGCGACCTGTCCAAACCCGCGGCCGGTGCAGCAAGGCGGGGATCAAACTCTAGAGTGACGGCGCCCATGGCCGTGAAGTGCAGAGCGACGGTCGCGCCAACCAGAAGCGCTGCAGCCGCCGCGAGCCGGTAGCGCTGCGGGGCGTTTTCGAACGCATGCAGCGATGCAATCGAAAGGCTGGCGCAGAGGAGGCAGGCCGCAGCGACGAGGTCGAGCGACCACACCTGTCTTGCCCCGGCTTCAACACCGGCCATGCCGATGAAGTGCATCGCAGCGATCGAGACGCCAAGCACCGAACCAGCGATGGTGGTGCGCCACGCATCGGTTGGCCGATCGAAAATGCGTAACGCCAGCAAACAGCCGAGAATGCACGTGAGCGCCGAAACCAGAGTCACGCCCAGATCGAAACCGATATTGAGGCCGGGGTCGTAGCCGAGCATGGCCACGAAATGGGTCGCCCATGTACCGCTACCGGCGATCACGGCGGCGACCAGGCGCCAGCGCCCGCGATGAACCCCGTTCGGCAATCCATCCAGCACGACAAAAACGCCGAGACTTGAGACGATGCAAATCGCCGCGGCCAGAAGAACCAGCCACGGATTGTGTTCATGAGAGACGCAGGCGAGGACGCGAAACATTGCTGGGCCTCACGCGCACGCTAGTTCGGAGCGGCGGGGTTCTCGCGCCTGCTCAATTTGAGCGAACGGCCAGAGCACATTGCTGGTGGCGAGATCGACGCCAGCGGCGAGAGCTTGCTGTAGAAAGCCTGCTTCCTTGAAGCCATTCACCGCCAAGCGCATGCCTTGGCTGTGCACGGTTTTGGACCAAAAGCGTACATGGTCCAATGTTTGTGCCGCGCGCGGTCCGCACTGTGCGCCAGAATAGATCGGGAGGTGAAAGCCCGCCGCCCAGGCTCCCGTTCCGCCAATGCTGGAGAGCGCATGGTCGGTGTAGTGGAAGTCGAGGCACACGTGACTGACCAGAGGTCGAAGGCCGTGACACCATTCTTCGATGGAGATGAGCGGCGTGCCCTTTTCGATTTCAGCGATGGTGATGATCGCGCTGCGAAGCATTGAACACGAGCTGCGCGAGAGCAGCGACAAGTAGGCCTCACGGTTGCGCCGGCTTCGTAATGTGGTGGCATGCACGGTGAAACCTACCGAAGGTGCGTGAGCCGGCGCCGCCAGGACTTGTGCGGCTTGATCGAGGATGGCTGTATCAAGGAGGCAATAGCTGCGCTCGTGATGCGACCCGTCAAGAATGTAGTCGGGATTGTAAGCAAGGCGGCGCTCGTTACCCTGTCCACGCGCCGAGCAGACCCAATCGGCGACGATTTTGCCAGGACGCGCGGCGAAGACGCGGGCGAAAGTGGTCTCTTGCCAGTGCGGCGCAACGGGTTCGTCTTCGCTCACCCCGTTTTGCATGTCCGCCGCGATTAAATCGGCAAAGCCTTCGCGCGTCAGAGAGCGGGGCATCACCGTGGCGCGCAGAGATGCGAGCGTTTCCTCTCCCAAATAGAAGGAGAGCAAGGCTTCACGCATTCTGTTGCAACGCTCTTGATTGTTGCCGGGGGCGCCAGGCGCCAGAATGACCAGGAAACCGTCGCCGGCCGGCACGATCACGTCGTCCGATCCGGTATATCTTGCCAGGATTTGCATCGAGCCATGACGCACGCGTTCGCGCATGCGTGGCCAATTGGGTCCAGCCGCATGGCGGATTTCGTCGAGACCGATCACGCGCACTTGAGCTGCGTCGATCGAGCCGTCGTCACGCGAGATCGAGCGAAGCTTGAGCGCAAGCTCCAACACGTCGGTCTTGGAAGGCGTCATGGGTCCCTCTGCACGAGATGAGCATGCACGCTTGTGGTTTCGGCTCGCTAAACCACAGGTAGGTCAGAGGACTTAGCGGCGGCCAGAAAGGGGCCTATGCCCTCGCCTAGTGCGTTTGGCTGAGGCGTTCCATGGGCCTCTTTGGCGCCGCGCTTCAGGCAAGATTTACGATGCCGTGCCACCAATGCGTCTGCGATCGCGGTCTTGTACCCCAATTCTGGAGACTATCGTGCGCATTTGCGTTGTCGACGACAATGAGACTGTGTTGGACGCCATGGCCTTGTGGCTCGGCG
>JADMIO011419557.1_pt1 | contig 20436 bp, 14 predicted proteins | sample 8958161 | NCBI WGS metagenome assembly JADMIO01 (sample SAMN16585339, study PRJNA669376) | soil metagenome | isolation source: Crop rotation soil | place: USA: Cullars Rotation, Alabama | collected 2011 | reverse complement strand
AAGATCATACGAGCCTGCATCCCTTCTGTGTTCTTCAACGTTGTAACCGATCGTCAACAGGTGTTTTGATTTGTCGAATAGGAAATCATAGTTCACATCCGCAAACTTGGCGCAGAGCGCTGCCAGCCGGTTGATCGTAAACACACGTTCTTCCGCCCTGCTCCGCGCTTCTATAATGGCGTCTCCGAGGTTGTCAAGCCAGTCTCTCTCTTCGGCAGTATTGTCTTTTGCAAGCAATGCATCAATTTCCGCTGTGAATGATTTAATTTCCAGCAGCTTATTCAGGCTTTCGGGTTGAAGAGTATCATAAAAAGCGCTGAATTTTTGAGGCGGCGGCGGCAGTAGCAGCCACGGATACAGAAATATCAGTTCGTCGTAGATATTCCTGCATTGCCTTATCAGTGCATTTATCCACCAGCTGCTGCTCTCCTGCGTTGATGTCTGGTCGTCCTGCAGTTGTTCTGCTAGTCCGGTCAGGTGCGTTGAATGAACCTTTATTTCTACAGGTGTCAGTATCGGAGCCCTTAAAACGGTATCGAGATAATCCCTGATGGATTGTAAATGCATGTTGCCAGGCAGCATGTCTCCAAGAACATACAGGATATCACTGAGGCCCTCAAACAATTTTCGGCTGATTATATTGGCATCCGGAAGGGCGAGAAGTCCCTGCCGCATTACCAGCAGATGGCCGGCCATATTCCCACTGTCAACGGTAGATACGTACCTCGGATACATTGGCTGTAACGTAATGGTATCATACCAGTTAAACAGATGCCCCTGGTATTTTTCCATCAGCTCCAGGGTACTTATCGTGTTGTTAGTTCGGTCCACGAGGGTTCCTCCCGGAATATACCCAAAATCATAAGCTGAAAGATTCGCGAGCAAAGCCAGCCCTATATTGGTTGGCGATGTGCGGTGCGCCACTACATTGTTTGTGTTTTGATAGTTGTCCGGCGGCAGCCAGTTCTCTTCGGCAGTCACAAAATTCTCGAAAAACCCCCATGTCTTTCTCGATATCTTTCTCAGGAATATGATCTGCTCGGCCGTTAATTGCGGTTTGTCCTTCAAGATAGGTTTGCTGACCCACCATGCTATAAAAGGCGAAAGCGCCCACAGTATTATCACCGGCATTGCCGCTATCAGCGTAAACGGAGCGTATACAACGAGATAAGCAAACGTCACAACGGAAATGAAAGGGCTAAACCACATGGATCTGTACGCTGCGACTAAAGTCTTATCGCTGGTATGCTCCTGGTGACCTGATGGGTTCCACTCCAGCAGTTTCCTGTGCGACACAATCATTCTCCAGGTGGTGCGCGCAATGGCGTCTATACTATAATATGCTTCGTAGGGCAGACACGCAAACATAAAGGCGTTCTGGAAAAAATTACCCGCTATAGAGCTAAATGTCAGTACAATGTGTCTCGTCAGGGTGATTTCTCCTGGCTTCTTAAAGATATTCCAGGTCGAGACTATCAGCGATGGGAGCATTATTATTAGAAATACAGACAGTGTCCAGAACCATGAAGTATGCAGCACTGTCCAGCCCAATAATAACAATATTGTGAGCGCAACCGGTACCAGGCTCCGCCTCAGGTTGTCAAATATTTTCCAGCGGGACAAGGCCGACAGCGGATTCTTACGAAGCTTCCTGTTTTGGTCAGGCACCATAGGCAATGCCCAGTAGCCGATTTGCCAGTCTCCTCGTATCCATCTATGCCGCCTGTTTACATCCGCGCTATAATGTGTGGGATATTCTTCATACAGCTCCACGTCGCTCAGCAATCCGGCTCTCGTATAGCAGCCTTCCAGCAGGTCGTGGCTCAGGATCCTGTTCTCAGGAAAGCGGCCATTGAGTGTCTCTTCAAAAGCATCAATATCATATATGCCCTTGCCTATAAATGATCCCTCGTTAAAAAGGTCCTGGTATACATCAGATGTAAGACGTGTATAAGGATCTATTCCCGGCTCGCTTCCGTTTATCTGTGAGTAAAATGTCTGGCCATCTCTTGGCAGGCTCACTGATGCTCTTGGCTGCAATATCCCATATCCCTTCGTCACAAGCAATTTATTCGTATCGAAGTAGGGCCGGTTTAGCGGGTGGGCCATAGTGCCCACTAACTTCCATCCGGTATCTCTCGGCAGCTGTGTATCGGTATCCAGCGTTATAATATACTTCACGTTATGCAGCGCTTCAAGCCGGCCCTCTATTAATGAAAAATACTCCGTTGCATTTTTTCTCAGAAGGGCGTTTAGTTCAGAGAGTTTCCCGCGCTTGCGCTCATATCCCATCCATATCTTATCATACGGGTTCCATTTGCGTGGCCGGTGAAAAAGAAAAAACCGTTCGCTCCCCGATTCATACTTTTCGTTTAGCTCGCTTATCTTCTTCCGGGCGGCTTCAAGAAGCAGATTATCGCCAGGCATTGTTTCTTCGGGTGCATCCATAAAATCGGTTAGCAGTCCGAAAAAAAGCTGTTCATCCCTGTTCGCGAGAAACCTAATTTCCAATGCCTCGGTCAGGCGCTCCACCTGCGCTTCGTTCACAAGCATCGTAGGTACTATTACCAGTGTTTTAAACTCAGGGGGGATGCCTTCCGAAAAATCCATGCGGGGCAGCAATTCAGGTTTTATTAAAATTGTCGCCAGCCAATTAACTACCGATGTCGCAAAATGGCTGGCCGCCAATATGGCCGTAATAGCCGTTAATACAAGTATCCAGTTGCTGGTGACTACGCTGTATCCCCTGGCAAACAAGTAACCGCCAAGAGCGAGGGTGATCAATGTAATAGTGCCTCCATAAAAACTTAGCGGAAACCGTTTTATTACTCTCCGTATCTTATCGGTAAAGGGCAGTTGTTCTCCCGCTATATTTTCGGTTTTACCCAGTCCCTCTCCTATTAGGTAATAGCCTATGTGCTCCTTGCCTTCATCTCTTTCACCTTTTTGCGCGCTTTCTTCTGAGAGCCGCACAGCTATTTCCGCAACCTCGTTTTCCGGCCGGTTGCTGTACTTGGCGATCCGCTCTACCGAATGCCTGTATCGGTCGCGGGTTGCAAAGTCCATTGATGGGTATATGCCGCTATGGTCTTTTCGCAGTGTATGCTCTACTACGCTCATCGCTTCCACGAATTCCCGCCATTCCATCGAGCCGAGGAAATGCAGGCTGCCGATACTATTGCTGATAGATACCTGCACTGCCGCCTGCTTCTGGTTTTCCAGGTTCACCAGTTCATTGCTGGTAAGGCCGCTTTCCGACAGGCGTTGTTCCATCCATGTCAGTGGCAATGCCAGGCTTGGGCCTTTCCACATGAGTTTGCGGATTAGTTCTGCGACAAACGAGCTTTCCATCGGCGGCCCCGACCTCGCCATGTCGGCAATGATCAGTATCAGGCTTTTAGGGTCTTTTTCGGCAGTCTCGGTCATTTGCATGGCCCAGTAGCCCGCCAGGTTTTGATTCACCCGGTCTATCGCCACGCGTGCTGCCACGCGGCGCAGGTTTTCTATCAGGGCAAGCCGGAGCATAATGGGTATCGCCCATAGCTCCCCCAGCTGCAGGTGCAGCACTTCCTGGTAGGCGGTTATGTAACTTGTCAGGCTTTCTGCATCTATTCTGCCATCACTATGCGATATCAGCTCAAGGGCTATATCATATACTCGCGGCAGCCCTTCAGACGGACCGCTTATCAGTCTCGGAAGCCCCTCGCTATACCCCTTCGGCAAATGTCTTTTTCCTGTGCGGATATGGTCCTCTATCAGGTAAAAGTTATCCAGCAGCCATTCACCCGCTGGCGTTATCAGGCTGTCTTCGCTTATTGCTTCCGTCAGCAGATCACGTACCTCTACAAGTATCTTCTCATTGTTTGCCAGCCGCTTTAGCAGTTTTTCCGGGGCACGGCCTGTTTTTACCTTATGTGTTTTTGCAAGGTATCTCCCGTATTGAGTTAGTTGATCAGTATTATATAATTCAGCACGCAGGGGGGGCTGCTCATTAGCATACTTCCTGGTAATATCACTCTCCTGGAAATACGAACGCAGGCGTCCAAGGAGTTCATAAACATTCATGTTTTTCGCCTGCATCAACTAGTTAATTAAGAGTATGTTACAAGGGAATAAAAAATCATTCCATTAAACCATTTTTAATGGAATGATTATGATACTAACGATGTCAGCATCTCTTAGTGACTTTGATATACGTCAAAAGAAATTAGCACATATAATGCAGTGAATAAACGTCTGATTTTAGTGAAATGTTGGGAAGCCGCCTTGCCAGGTGTATTCCCCAATATAATATATACCCTACCCAAAAAAGACCGAATAGAGACTTGCGTTTGTGGGTTGAGTAAAAAAAGTCCCCGTGATTTTATGGTTTTCGCCTCTTAAGGCAACCATAAAATCCGGGGATCAAGGTCTTGCTATCTATCGATTACAAGCTCACGTTCACAGTTATCGTGGTTTGTACGCCGCCATTGCATATCGTAACCAGCGCAGTACCGACACCGGTGGGGATAATGGCGCTTGAAGCAGCGTCGACGGTGCACACAGCCATATTATCAGAGCAGAGCATGAGGGCGGCTCCGGGTACCGGGTTGTTGCCTGCGTCTACGGCCTGTGCGGTTACACTAACAGGCATCCCGCCTACTTTCAGGTTGAGGGTAGTGCCGGAGGTTACATCAATCCGGCTTACACCGGCCGTCGTTGTGCCACAATTACAGTCGCTTACCATTATAAGGCCTGCACCTTCCGCCACGGTAGGGGAGCTGACTGAAGCAATTACAACAGTGGACAAGCCAACAGTTGCCGATGAATTCATGGTCACAAGGCCCGTTGCACTTACCGATGCAATATCAAAAACCGGCACGCCAGTTGTGGGAATTGTCCAGGTAAGGCCTGCCGGCATAGTAATTGCGTTCAGCGTTCTGTTCGAATGGTTTACTGCATAAGCTTGCGCAGTAAATTGTTTGGTACCGTTCGGAGCAATACTTGCCATTATTGGCGTCACAATTATCGCTGTATCTGGCAATACGTCTACTTCAGCCTGGCCGGTAATGCCACTGGCGGTGGCGGTAATAATTGTTTTGCCCAGCTTCACGGCTGTTACCTTTCCCGTAGCGTCAATGGTTGCGATACCCGGGTCTTGTGATGCCCATGTAAAAGTGGAGCTCACTTCCCCGTTGGAGCTGTTATATGCCTTAGCAGAGAAACTTGCGGTTTCGCCACGAAACATTTCCGCGCCGGCAGGAGTCACAGCTACCCTTACTACCGGCAGGGTTACGGTAGGCATTCCCACCACCAGCACAGGTATGTACACTTTATTATTGCCCGAGAGGCCATTGGCGGTAACGGTAATGATGCATTCGCCGGATCCGTTGAAGCTCACATTGCCGCTGCCATCCACAGACGCTATACTCGTGTTGTTCGACGCATAGCTATAACTGCTTACGGTGCCTGTTCCCAGGTACACCGGGCTCAACGGTATTGTTCCCGCATTGGTCGTCCATACGATAGCCGATGGCACCACGGTGAAAACAGCCGGCAGGTACACGCCCACTGCTACCTGCGCTGTAAGTGTTTTCCCATCCACCACTGCTGTAGCCGTAATAGTGCCGCTTCCCGATCCTGAAGGAGTGAACACGCCGCCATTGAATTTTCCAAGTGAGTTATTTACACTCCACGTTACGCCGGTGGCCGGTGATGTGTTGCCTTTTGAATCCACCAGCACCGCATTATACGTTGCAGTACTACCGGGTTCTATGGTCCTTGCTCCAGTCTGTATCGACAACACTGCAGCACTGGACAGGCTTACATTGTTATTGACGTCATTTGTTTTCTTCTTACAACTCTGCCAGGTAGTTGTGACTACTGCAACAAGTGCAATACTTAAAATAGCGATTGTTTTTTTCATATGTTGTTGTGTATTTGACACAAAATTATCGCGTAGAAGGGCCGATGGCATTAATAATTGTTGCGAAATCAGTCAATTTCGTTGCATCAAAACAATGAATCAATTTGTTATAAAACAAAAAAATAATAATGCTTTAAGTGGTGTCTTATATCTCCAATGCCGGAAATTTAATTACCGGTTGACCTTCTTCCTTACTTGGCGGGTATCCGAAATGATCAGAAAAACATTTTGTAAAATAGGATTGCGACGTAAATCCGGTAGCATAAGCAATTTCCGTAATGTTGCCCTCTTTCCTTTGCAGCAATTCTTTCGCCTTTTCAAGCCGAACAATCCTGATTAATTCTGACGGTGAATAACCCGTCAGTGCCTTTATCTTTCTTTGAAAGTGGCTCCTGTTTATATTCATCAATGCCGCAAGCTTCTCAACAGATAGCTGAGCATCGTCAAGGTGATCTATTATTAAAGCAAGGCATTTTTTGGTAAACGGGTCGGATTCCGAAAATCGCTCTTCGATAGTAATATCTTTTTTGTCCGCCTGCTTCCTGAAATAAGATCGCTGCTTTTCTATCAGTTGTAACTGGTTATATACTACTGACGCCAGTTCTTCAGGTTGAAACGGCTTGGACAAATAGACCTGCGCACCGCCGGTCACCCCTTCCATTTTTGCCTGTGCCGACGTCCGGGCGCTTAAAATGATCACCGGGATATGTTCTGTAAGCGGATTAGCCCTGATATCTCTTATTAAACTCAAACCATCCTTACCAGGCATAAGCAGATCGGTAATAACAAGATCTGGTAATTGTTCCTGCAGCAGCTTAATGGCATCGTCCCCATTGTTCGTGGTGATCACCTGGTATCCTTTTTCTGTCAGTAAAGAGCGGTTAAAGTCCAGTATGTCGCCGTCATCTTCTACCAGCAGTATCAGTTCGTCCGTGCCTGTCACGTTTAGGTTATTTAACTCACCCCTGGCTATTTTTTTCATCGGAAGAACCACGGTGAACACAGAGCCTTTGCCGGGTTCGCTGGCGACATTTATGGTGCCATTCATTAACGTTACAAGATCTTTGACCAGCGATAAGCCAATACCCGTTCCCCCCGTATGAGCCCCCCGCTGCTCTTTCACTCTGAAAAACCGGCTGAATATTTCCTGCTGCTCTTCTTTTTTTATACCAATGCCGGTGTCCCATATACAACAGGTGACATCTATTTCTTTTTCCAGTTCAGCTGAAGTTATTTCCATTCCCACTGCGCCGCTGGCAGGTGTGTACTTGATAGCATTGCTGAGCAGGTTGCCGATTATCTTTTCCACGGCGTCCCGGTCAAACACCGCCTTCACTGTGCCGCAATCTATTTGCCTGGAAAATGATATGTTCTTTTCTTCAGCCTGGGGCCGGTAATGCTCAAATATTTCATTGATAAGTTCATCCGGTTGCCCTACGCCCTCGTTAAGCTGGTATTTAGCCGATTCAATTTTTGAAATATCGAGCATCTGGCTGATCAGGTTGTGCAGCCGGTTGGTGTTCCGCTCGGCTATATCAAGCTGGTATTGAAGCGCCGGATCAGATATTTTGCTTTGTAGTACTTTTATTGGTCCCTGTACCATGCTCAGTGGCGTCCTTATCTCATGTACCACATTAGCGAAAAATTGCTCCTTCGCTTCATCCACCTCCTTACGCACCCTGCTTTTTACTGTCAGGTAGCTGAAAAGAATAACGGCCACCAGCACCACCGCTATCAGTACGATGATAACCACCAGCACCTTGCTTTTTTGCTGCTGCATTTGCAGGTTGGCTTTGTTTAGCTTTAGTTGTTGTTCCTGTATCGTTTCCCTGTTCTTCTCAGACTGAAACTGTTTGTCCAGCTTCACCACATAGCCGTCAAAATCGCTCTTGCTGAGCGAATCGCTTAGATTGGCATATTTATATAGGTAATAGTAGGCGTTCTTAAAGTCTTTGATATAAGAGTAGGCTTCGGCCATAGTGCCATACACATGGGCTATTTCCCGCTGAAACCCAAATTTCAGCGCCGCCGCTTCTGACAGATGATAGAACTTAATGGCCTCCCGGTAGTTCTTTTTTTCTTCAGCTATAAACCCAAGATTAAAAGTAGCCTTGTAAATCTCCGATTCGTTACCTATACTTTTCCATACATCGTAAGCACGCTGATAGTAATAAGTAGCTGAATCAAGATTGCCCATGAATTCCAGCAATGCCCCCCGGTCCAGGAAATAGAAGCCGGCTATTTTTGTGTCATGAGTTCTCGACAATATGTCTGCTACTTCATTGAGCGCCATCCGCGCGCTGTCATATTCTTTCAGGTCCTGGTGCATTACCGCCAGGTTGATAAGTGGTCTTCCTAAGCTATCATTGCCATACAGTTCTCTCCTTACGGCCAGTTCTTTCTCAAAATAATTTTTGCCTTCCCTGGCGTGGCCCTGGCCATAGTAAGCGTAGCCTATTTCGTTATACAGGAATGCCAATTGCTTATTGTCGGCGGGAGCTTTGCAAAGGGCCAGCGCCTTGAAATACATATCCACCGCCTCTTTGTTTTTTTTAAGATGGAAAAATGCTTTTCCTTTTGCCTCTATAGCACGTATAGCAGATGCATGGTCGTTGTATTTCCTTGCCAGGTACAATGCACTGTCTGCAGCCAGGATGGCCTCGTCTGATGAGTCTGCATCATTCAGGTGGGTTGCTCTGTCAAGCGTATACTTTATGTCCGCCCGCTGCGCATAACTGCGCACACAGAATAACATCCCCATAAACAATATGAAGCACGCAATGAGTCGTTTCACCCGCCTGTCTTTTTATTAGTAAGCGCAAATTAGAAAAACTATAAATAAGAAAGGGCAATGCCGGGAAAATACTTATCCTGCTTATGGTTCAGACAACGTTTGTTCCATCATCTTATAAAGCAAGGCTGCGTTCTCAGATGCGCTGCCCATTTTATGCACGATAAAGTCTCTCGCGCTTTTGCCAAGGTAGTCTCTTTTTGCTTTGTCGCCGATCAGCGCCAGCAACTCTTTCGCCAATATGCCCGGTTGCTTTGGGGGAACCAAAATACCCGTTTCGCCGTGTTTTATCACTTCCGGGTGCCCGCACATGTCGGTAGTGATCACCGGCAGGCCAGATGCCATAGCTTCTGTTACTACGGTCGCCAGCCCCTCCCAATGTGACGGCAGGCAAAAAATATCCGCTGCATTGTAGGTCTTACTTAAATCCCCGGGCTTTACCTCGCCAAGGTTTAAGAAATTCCCGGTCAATCCACGTTTTTCTACTTCGGTCATCATATCAAAGTCATGAAGCCCCGCATGGCCGCCAACCAGCAGAAAACCATCATTCTGTTGCTTTACTTCGATGAGTGCGTCAAACAAATCCAGCCAGCCCTTCCGTTTGAGGGCCGTCCCAATGATCAGTATTATTACTTTGTCCCCTGGTAGTTTGTATTCTTTTTTTATTTGCGCTTTAATTTCTTCAGTTACAGGTTTGAATACCGAATGATCTACTCCCAAAAAAACAACCTTGTACGGTAGCTTTTGCCCGGCCACCGCGTTCATTTCCCGGCCCAGGTAATCCGCATTCACTACCCGAAGGTCTGCTTCTGACAGCAATTGTTTAAAATCGCGCATATTTTGCTCCTTGCTTTTGGGCCAGACTATTATGTCGTCGCCTATGCCCAATACGGCCGACTTCACACCCAGGCGCTGAGCGGCTTTCTGCACAAATACTGAAGATGGGAGCCATTGCGAATAAAAAATATCGCTCTTGCGGTTGAGTAAAATTTTATTCTTCTTAAAAAAGTTTACGATGCTCTCCACATATCGTTCTTCATAGGTTTTCTTTACCAGCCGGCTCGGCTTCATATTGGCATATCGCGGATGGTAGATTGTTATGCCGTCATATACACGCTGTTTAGGGTAGGAGAGTCGTTGCGCTTCTTTCCAGTCTGGATGCAATAAAGAAAATGGGTAAATGGGTTTCCAGCTCACCGGCAGGATTACTTTTAGCTCAGCCCCACACTCTATGAGTCCTTTGTACTGCCTGTGCGCAAAAATGCCCGCATAGGTCATCCCCGGGGAATTATATGGGTAAAAAGAAGGGAAAGCCCAGATCCTCATATGCTAAGCTGTAAATGTAAAATAGTGTCAACGCAATAAAGTGCAAGATAGAGATACCCGGTAATATTCACCCGGTATTATTGAAAAAGCCACCCTGTTGGTGGCTTTTCAACGAAAAAAAATATCGGTCTGTTACTCTAGTTTGAATACGATGGGCAATGTGAAATATACCTTCACCGGTTTGCCGTTCTGTTTGCCGGGCTTCCAGGGTGGCATGGCCATCACCACGCGCTTCGCTTCTTCATCGCAGCCTGCACCTATACCACGTTGTATCACTACGTCACTTACACTGCCGTCTTCATTTACCACAAATTTCACGATTACGCGGCCTTCTGTATTGCTTTCGCGGGCTGCATCAGGGTAGCGTAGATTCTTTTGCAGGTAGGTCGGTACATCATACGGTGCAGAAGGCATCTGCTCCACATAGTTAAATATAGCCGGTGGAGGCGGTGCAGCCACTACACCTGTGCTGGGTGGCGCCACTATACCCGGGTCAATACCATTCGGATCTCCTTTTTCAGTCTTGGGGCCGGATGCTGTTATTTCTTTCTGCGGTGGCGGTACTTCTTCCTCTTTTACTTCCTCGTCTTTTTTGATCACCGGCGGCGTAAACTTCACTGTGGGTTTTACAGGAGGCGGTGGCGGTGGGGGAGGTGGTGGCGGTGGTTTCTTGGGGTCTATCGGCGGCGGCTCAGCCAGCGTTACCTGCTTCATCATAGCCACCGGTTTTTTCTCCGCCTTAATATTCATACTGATGATGGCGTATGCGCCTATAGCGATGCCAATGCCCAATAGCACGAACATTGCAGACCTTACGCGTTTATTGTAGTTTTTACGCAGCTCATAGCCGCCGTAATTTTTGTTACGGCCTTCAAATACAATATCTATGTAGTCGCTGCTTAATATTTTATTAATATCCATTTTATTTCTTTTTAGCCTTAAGTGATCTTCTACTTTCGACTTTTATATAGACATAATTACATTAGCCTGTACCGGCACTATTTTGGAGTGCTGCTGCTGGCATCTTCTGTCGCCTTTATAAATCCCTGCTCTATATCTGAAATGTCAATGATCGCGTAGACTTTTACGTCATTGATGTTCATTTCGTCCAGTATATTTACAAGGTCGCTGTAAGTGCTGGTTGTATCAGGTTTTATCAGCACGGTGGCTTCGTCTTTCGCCGTGAGCGCTCCGCTGCGCTTCAGATCGTCCACCATTTTCTTTTTTGCTATTATCTCATCCCTTATGCCATTTTTAGTCGTAAAGTGAGTTATTTTCAGTTCAGGCGCATGGTTAGGATCGTCTCCTATCCCTTCGTAGTAATAAATGCGATGATTTTTGCTCAATAATACGGTAAGCGCAACGCTGTTTTTGATCTTATTTTTTTCCTCCTCTTTCAGGTTCGGATCCTTATAGGGCATGTTTATTTCCATTGTCTTTGGCTTGGCCAAAGTGGTAGTAAACATAAAAAAGGTGATCAATAAAAATCCAAGATCCACCATTGGGGTAAGATCGATACGTGTACTCAGTTTTTTACCTTTTTTGACGCCGGGGCCCTTTTTATGCCCCCCGCCCGAGGTATCTAATTCTGCCATAACGAAGTTTTCTTCTTTATTTTAAAAATCTATGAATGCATTCAATCACATTCACCCACATTTCATCACACTCAAATCATATCACCACATTCAATCACATTAAAAACCACATTCCACCACATTAAAAATCACTTTCCTTTAGGATTCTGTGATTCCACAAAGGCCGCTGTTCCCGGAGGTATCGCTTTCAGATTGGTGATCAGGTTAAACTTGAACAAATGCCATCCTTCCAGCGTTTTTATGATTTTCTGCACACTCGGGTAAGATGCGTCTCCATCGGCTTTAATACATATACGCAACTGCGGATTGGTTTCCCTGCCGTTCTTTATCCACGATGCCAGCTCATTATGCGGAGACAGCACCGACGTATCCACCGGTATCCCCGGTGCATCTTTTTCCATTAGCTTTTGCTGGTCTGGTGTGGCGGATAAGAAAGATTTCAACTGGTTCAGTGGTATACCTACAGATGCACCCAGGGCAAAGGCGGTTTTCTCCGGCTCCGTCAGGTTCAGGCTTTTATCCGCATTGATTGCATCTATAAGAGATTTACGCATCTTCTTATTATCTATCGAAAAGAATATCCTTCCCTTCGGATCCACAGTAAGGAGCATAATGTCTTTGTCAGGCAGTGGTATTTCTGATATTGACGAAGGCGTTTTTACCACCACCGGCTCCTCAGGTTTGAACTTGGTTGCCAACATAAAGAATGTCAGCAGCAGGAAAGCCACGTCGCACATCGCCGTCATGTCAATGTGGGTGCTTTTCCTAGGGAGTTTTGCGTGAGGCATTTTATAAAGTCAAAAGTTAATAATTAAAACCAAAAACAGGCGCAGTCTCAGTTGCAAAGACTGCGCACTATTATAAAGACACTATTTCAGTTAAATTCCACAACACTTATCAGGTATTTATTCTTAGAGTTGCTCTTTGGACGTTCTAATGATGCTATGACCATCTACTATCTACTAATTACTATCTACTAAAAGATCATTTGTAAGTAGCGGCAAAGCTCTGAGTCAAAGTGAACCCGCTCTCGTCAATTCCGTACGTGATGCCATCGATGATGGTAGTGAAAAAGTTGTACGAAATGATAGCGAAGAATGAAGTGCTGATACCAAGCGCTGTATTGATAAGCGCCTCAGAGATACCGCTTGCCAGTGCTCCTGCGTCAGGGGCGCCAGCCTGCGCCATCGCACCGAATGACCGTATCATACCCATTACCGTACCAAACAGACCCAGCAGGGTAGCGCACGAAGAAATGGTGGAAAGGAATACCAGGTTTTTCTCCAGCATAGGCAGCTCCAGCGCCGTAGCTTCTTCTATTTCTTTCTGTATGCTCAGCACTTTTTGCTCGGTATCCAGCTCATGATTGTTAGTCATTTCGCGGTACTTCACAAGGCCCGAACGCATAACGTTTCCTACGGATCCGGCTTGTTTATCGCATTCTGCAATGGCGGCATCAATATTCTTATTGGCAAGATGGTATTGCACTTTACGCACAAATTCACCTGCGTCCATTTTACCTTTTGCTTTGAATATAGTCAGCGCGCGCTCTACGATAAATGACAACAGAGTAAGCAGTGTGGCCATCAATATCGGCACAACGAAACCTCCCGAGTACATCTGCCCCATGAAGTTTTTTGATTTCTCCCTGAGTTCTCCGTCACTAAAATTCGAAGGGCTTCCCAGCACAAACTTATAAAGTACTACACCGAGAACGATACAAGCTACCACCACCAACAGGTTAGTCATGAAGTTGCTTGAATTTTTTGGTTTACCGGCGCTGCCGGATGGTCTTGCTGCGGCCGTTTTTACTTCTGCCATATTTCTGTTTTTTGTTTTTTTGTTTTCTGAATATTAGTTAAGGAACATTTTTTAGCGTGTGCAAAGATATAGTTACCACCCAAAAAAACTATTATGAATGATAAAATATTTTTTCAAATATAGCGGTTTAAAACAATGGTCATCATAAAGCTTTGTTATGTTTTTATTTTTTTTCTACATGACGAATAATCTTAAAGAATGCCTGCTTTAGTATCATTTACATAGACGATTAAAAAAGAATTCATCTTTTTGTGCAATTAAGCGGCAATAGAAATCGCCACCTTAAGAACATAGACGTATTTCTGAGCCATTTCCTTTGTATTTTCGCACTAATTTTTTAATCCTTTAATTTATTAGATGAATTTTAATCCATGGCATGCTGTCAGCTACGGAGACAACGTACCTGATACTGTAAATGCCGTAATAGAAATACCCAGGAATTCAAGGGCGAAGTACGAATTAGATAAGGAAACCGGTATGCTCCGGCTCGATAGGGTGCTGTACTCCTCGGTATATTATCCCGCCAACTATGGCTTCGTGCCCCGCACTTATTGCGACGACCACGACCCGCTCGATATTTTAGTGCTCTCCCAGATAGATATGCAGCCTCTTTGCCTTGTGGAAGCGAAGATAATAGGCGTAATGCGCATGTTCGACCAGGGAGAGGCAGATGATAAGCTGATAGCTGTTTGTGCCAACGATATGAGCGTAGCCCATTTTAGCGACATCAACGAACTGTCACCGCATTTTATCGGTGAGCTGCGTCATTTCTTTGAAGAATATAAAACGCTGGAGCATAAAGAAGTCAAAGTGGAAGAATTTCAAAATGCCCGCCTCGCAAAAAAAATATTGCAGCACAGTATCAATGATTACCGCGTTAAATTTGGTAACGAGTATAAGGGTTAAAGTTGTAAGTGGCCTTTCAATCGCTTTCAGCCCGCGGCGAACTGCAAACCTGCCGAACCCGGAAAAGTTTGAAAGCGCTATTGCGGTGACGCCATCTCGCGAAATGCCGGACAGCACCATGCGGGATGTGCAGCGCGCAACAATATCAGGCGACTACTTCGTCGTCTCCAGCCCCATTTGTACACCAAGTTTTTCATAGGCGACATCGTTGGGCTCCCATAGCTCAAGCTTGTTGCCCTCTATGTCCATGATATGCACAAATTTTCCGTACTCAACTGTCTCAATTTTGTCAACGATGGTAACGCCGTCCTTTCTTAATTGCTCCACGAGTCCGTCCAGGTCATCAACCCGGTAGTTGATCATGAAGTCTTTTGTTGATGGTTCAAAGTACTTCGTTGTCTCTGCAAAGGGGCTCCATTGCGAAAATCCTTTTTTGGTGGAGTCAGTGGCCTGCCTCCATTCAAATACCGTTCCGTATTGGTTTGTATTCAGGCCAAGATGTACTTTATACCATTCTCTTACTTTTTTGGGGTCTTTGCATTTGAAGAAAATGCCGCCAATTCCGGTTACTTTTTTCTTAGCTGCATTCGCTGTGCCATTATTTGTAAACGTATTAAATGCAACGCCAAGGCCGAATGATGTTAGTAGCGCCAGCGTGATTAGTAAATTTTTTTTCATGTTGCTATATTTTGAGTGGTAACTATTGTCACATTTTCGGTTCACTTTTTCTGATGATACTTGGCACCGGGTGATCTTAAAATCCTCTAATCTCAAAAATTTTAGTTCTCACAAAAGATGCACGGTCGATTCGTGTTAAGCTGCTATTTTTTATCTGGCAGGCCAAAGCTATAAATTAATTTAAAAATAAGTATTGTTGTTCACGTGCAGCTATAGTGCTTTCGCACTCGTCCACGTTTCAAAGGTGAATGCCTAGGGTATGCCTTTGCAACGCATGAAAAGCACAAACTCTTCCCCAGCGCACCAGCCGCCCCTGACTGCATTTCCGAATATCTCCCCCCACCTTCCTCGCTATGGCAGGGTTTTAGTAGGCTCCATTGTATCTAAAACAATGCAAATGAGCTCATTTATACGCTATTTTTTATTGATACTGGTTTGCTCGTTTTATTGTGTCGCTGACAGCAGCGGACAGAGCCTTTTATCAGATAGGCGGAAGGATGGAAAAAAACGTACGTTCCTGCCGATGATTTACTATGCCAATCCCGATATGTTTTTTGCGGGAATTAAATGGCGATTCCTGCAGACAAGACTTAAGGACGATCCCTATGGTATAGAACAGTCGCTGCAGGCGCGATATTCCATCTCCCAGAACTCCGTTAGCCTGCTTTACGATGCCGGGTTCAAACATCTGATAGGCAACTGGAATTTAGGTATCAATGGTTACTACGACTGGCTGATTTGGACGAACTATTTTGGCTTGGGCAATGAAACGGTGAAGCAAAAGCCGCTTTCTTACTATCGGCTCAGCACCGGCGAATTTGCAGGCAGCATTGGCATCAGCCGGATGTTTGGCAATAACCATTATATAGACCTGCATGCCTTTGTGCAGGGCGTAGAAGTCATGAACAATAAGCCTGGCACACTCGCTGCTGATTCGTTTGTTAACAACCGGACATTTTATTTTGAGCACCACCTTTATACCGGGTTCAGCGCAGGCTATGCTTATCAAAACGTCGATGATCGCATTACGCCGCAAAAAGGCGTGATGTGTTACATTGGCGGCCGCTATACTATAAATACTGCCGAACCGGGTAAAAATTTTCTCCGGGGCGACGGCATCGTCCAGGTATACTTACCGCTATTCAGCAAGTTTAGTCTCTCATTGCGTGCGGGCTCTGCTGCTGTGGCAGGCACACCGGAGTTCTACCAATATGTATCTGTGGGTGGGCCCATAAGCATCCGTGGCTACGTACGAGACCGGTATTGGGGTAATATTATGTTCTATAACGCCAATGAATTGCGCTACATCACAGACTTTCACCTTATCAGGGGCAAAATCGGCGTGCTTGCACTATTCGATGGTGGCCGTGTATGGGTAAACAACGAGCAGTCAAACATTTATCATACAGGTTATGGCGGTGGACTTATCCTGGCCCCCCTCAATAAAATATCCGGCTCTGTGAGTTATGCAGTATCTCCTGAAGGAGGCATCATACAGGTGCATATTTCGCGCCTGCTCTCGTTCGAAAGGCAGCAGCAGGCAACTGGTAAGCAATGGAAGTAAGGACGCGGACAATTTTCCTCGTATGGACACTCTTTTTTGTAAACAGGAAAAAGACCGGACAGATGCCGGCCTTTTCGGTACTTGCTCTCGTTCGAAACCAGGCTTTTTACAAGGTTGTGCCTGCATCTGCTATACCCTGCGTACGTTTATTTTCCTTTTATATCTTTTTTATCCATCTTATTTGCCTTCACATCTGAGCGCACATCTTTTTTTGCTGCTCTTTCCGTCTTGCCTTTGGCCTCTTTTTTCTCGCTCTTGCTTTCTTTCACTTCAGATCGTACTTCTTTTTTGTCTGCCTTTGGCGTTTGCGCATTGGCTGAGACAGTAAATATACATAAAGACAATAGCGTGAGTAACATCAGTTTTTTCATAGACGTTTGTTTTTTTTAATAGTATAGTAGAAGCATAAAAATTATGCCGGTGCCAATCCTAATTCCCAATTACAATTCCCCGTACTAACTTTCTTTTTTATATTTATGGCTGTATGGCATTAAATTACGTTTGGATAGCGTTCTTCATTATCGGGTTCACGGTAGGTATCTTTAAGGCGCTTATCCTGGGCCAAACAGGCTTGCTGGCAGATATGCTCTCATCCATATTCGATGCCGCTAAAAACGGCTTCGAGATTTCTCTTGGGCTGGCGGGCATTATGTCGTTGTGGCTGGGTATCATGAAGGTAGGGGAGAAGGGTGGTGTGATAAAGGTATTTTCAAACCTTGTGGCCCCCTTATTTAGAACTTTATTTAAGGGTATCCCCAAAGATAGTCCGGCCAATGGCAGTGTAATGATGAATCTGTCGGCCAACATGCTTGGCCTCGACAATGCAGCCACTCCGCTGGGCCTCAAAGCCATGAATGATCTGCAGGAGCTAAACCCGGCAAAAGATACAGCCTCCGACGCCCAGATCATGTTCCTGGTGCTCAATACCGCGGGCATAACCCTGATCCCCACTTCGGTAATAGCCATGAGGCAAACAATAGCGCTGGAGCAGCATGTACAGAACTTCAATGCCGCCGATATTTTCCTCCCGACGCTTATTGCTACATTCATTGCCTTTATCACCGGCATGGTGGTGGTGGCTATATACCAGCGTATTAATTTGTTTAAGTTACCGGTTATCCTGTTTCTCTGTGGTTTTACCGGGCTCATAGCCCTGCTTCATTATTTCCTGGGAAAGATGCCTGCAGACCAGATGAACCAGGCAATTGGTGCTATAGGCAGCGGCGTTATTCTTTTTATCATCATACTGTTCATATCAGCCGGGATGATAAAACGGCAGAATGTTTTCGATAATTTCATAGAGGGCGCTAAGGAAGGGTTCGGCGTATCGCTGCGTATTATTCCTTATCTTATTGCCATGCTTATTGCCATCGGTATACTCCGGTCTTCCGGCTGCATGGATTACCTTATTAATGGCATCGCCTCGGTGGTAGCATTTTGCGGACTGAACACTGACTTTGTACCGGCATTACCCGTTGCCCTGATGAAGCCCCTAAGTGGCAGTGGTGCGCGCGGTCTTATGGTAGACGTAATGAGGCATTACGGGGTTGCATCTTTCCAAGGCAAGGTAGCCGCGATCATACAGGGATCCACCGAAACGACGTTTTATGTCCTGGCAGTGTATTTCGGAAGTGTGCAAATAAAGAATACCAGGCATGCACTTGTATGCGGACTGATTGCAGACTTTGTCGGGCTGATAGGTGCGATAGTTGTCGGCTATATCTTTTTCGCAAAATAATAAGGGCCGACGTTTAAGCCAGCCCTTATTGAATATCATTTTTAGTTTCTTTATTGTCCGAAGGTTTTCATGGAAATGAACCCGGTAATCTGGTCCCATGCGATTAAAAAACCATCATTGGTTCCGGTAATGGTAAATGTCTCTACCGCTTTATCAGCAGGCTTTGCAGCTATGGCAGCATAAAGGGCATCCTTACTCTTTACCTTTTCATAATTGAAAACACCTTTTTGCCCCATCTGGCTGTTAAGGATGACCATCCACTCCATGTTCATTGGTTTTATGAGCAGGGTGTAAGTACCGGCCTTTAATTGATGACCTGCGAAAAGACAATCTTTGTTGATGGTAATTTCTACCGGCTGAGATTCGGTGCCCGGTCTCCATACTTCCCCTAATGGAACCACTGCATGGTTTTGCTTGCTGCCAAAAATCACTCTGCCGTTTTTAGCAGGCTGGCCATAAGTGATAGTGTAGTTGCTCGCAGTAACGGTTGCCGGCTTAGCAGCGCTTTTGCTGTCTTTTGCAAAAACTGCGCTCGTAGACGAAAGAACAATAAGGGCAAGTACCAATATACGTTTCATAATAAATTTTTAGGAATTAAATGAAAATCCTTCGCTTGTTATTTTGCAGGCATAATCGGTATCAATACGCTTACCTTATCCCACTGTACCAGTAAGCCATCTTTCTCAGCCTTCATGGTGTAGTTTTCTACGGCATTATCCAGGTGCGCAACACGGGCGTTTGTATTCATAACCACGTTGGCCTTGTCATTCGGATTTGCATTGGCCGCTGTTATTTCCGGGTTCGGGCTAACCATTATTAACCACTCTCCCTGCACCGGCCTGAAAAACAGGGAATAAGTACCAGCCTTCAGCAACTGCAGGCCAGACCCAAAAAAGACGTTTTTTGTCAGCGTCAGCTTAGTTGGATCGTCAATGAATTTTCCATAAGGCAAAACAGGATTTTCTTCCGGCTTGCCAAAAATAACTCTTCCATTTTTTGAAAGCTGTTCATAGGTAACAGTGTAGTTAGTACCCTTAACTGTTGTTGGCTTTCCTGCCTGATTTTTATTTTCTTTTGCGGAAGCGCCGCCAATGGCTAACATCATTATTATAGCCAGTGAGATAGTTTGTTTCATAGAAAATTATTTTACTGCAAGGTAACTTATTTAATAATATAAAACAAAGAATGATCGTGGTATTTTTAAAAATTGCCGCAAATAAACTGACGGATTTAAGCAATTATAACTTTTGGTTATAAAAATAAACGCATGAGTATTTTTGGGCGGAAAAAATATCTTGCAGAACCTGGTAACAGCGGTTCTCTACTCCGGGAAAGTTCGTTATTGCACCCGCTTAAACCTTCTTTACTTTCATCACAACCCGGCGATTCTTAGCCCGTCCTTCAGGTGTTTTATTGTTGGCTGCCGGAGACTTGGAGCCATGACCAACGGTCTTCAGCCGTGTAGGATTAACCCCTTTATTCTGGAGATATTTCTTCACAGAAAGTGCCCGCTTTTCCGATAACCTATTATTGAAATCGGCTTTGCCGGTTATATCGGTATATCCATGAATAATAAGGAGTATTTTCTTGTTTTGACTCATTTCTGAAACAGCTTCCTCCAATACGGGATAAGACTCCTGTTTGATTTCAGATCTATTCAGATCGAAAAGCAGCGGAGTGGAGATGCTTACCGGTTTTTGGGGTTCCTGTATTTCTGTTTTAGCACTTACCTCAGGAGTAGCAACTTCCGTTTGTGTTTCTTCCTTCTCCTCTTCTTCCTTCTCGTCGGGAGCAGCTGCAGGGGCTGCCGCGGTCTCACTCTTTTTACCCAGGAATACGCGCACGCCAACTACTATTCCATAAGAATTATTAGCAGATTTAGACACGCCGCTCAACACAGAGTTGTAATCACCAATTTTGTTGGTAAGCATATTGTTGCCCGAATTGCGCTCAAAAGACTGGTATAAATAATAGGCTCCAAGATTGACAGCTACATTGTCAGACAAATAAAAACTAACTGCAGGCCTTACTAAAAAGCCCACAGAGCCTTTCTTATAGCTCTTTCCAGCACATTGGGATCCTAAGCTTAGAATTCCACGTGGACAAGTTGTC
>JADMIO011014771.1_pt1 | contig 20438 bp, 15 predicted proteins | sample 8958161 | NCBI WGS metagenome assembly JADMIO01 (sample SAMN16585339, study PRJNA669376) | soil metagenome | isolation source: Crop rotation soil | place: USA: Cullars Rotation, Alabama | collected 2011 | reverse complement strand
ACTTGCTGATTCGTTTGCCTGCATTTAACCTAAAAGATCTCTGCGAGATGACGGTCTGCCATTTTCATTCGTGTCACCTGCGGTGACAAATAAATATCCATCATTTATTGTTTGTAGATGTATAGTAAAAATTGGAGTTTTGGAATATGTATGTATATATTATAACTAATCCAGGTAAAACAGTTTTTTATACGGGCGTTACGAATGATTTAAGCGGAAGACTTTATGAGCATGAACAAAATAAGGGAACTGAAAATTCATTTGCTGGTAAATATTATTGTTACAAGCTTTTATATTATGAAGAAATTGAAGATCCAATGACAGCGATCAATAGGGAAAAAGAAATAAAAAAACTCAGTCATGAAGCAAAAATTAAATTAATAAAAACCAAGAATGTTAACTTGGATATTTTGTCTTTTAAAGTTCGCCCTCGGTGAAATTATTCCAAACGCGAAGCGTCGTCTCGAAGAGATCTTTTCAGTAAATGACTTTAAATTATATAGCAGCATGCGATTTACTAATACCGTACTCCAGGAATAAAATTAATATTGATTATGATTATTTAGCAAAATAATCCTTCACGATCCTCGCCTTCGCCTGGCCAATAACCTCTGCTATTTCCTCTTCAGTCGCTTCCTTTACGCGCTTCACCGATTTAAATGATTTTAAAAGTGCATCTGCTGTCGCTTCCCCTATTCCTTTTATTTCTGACAGCTCTGTTTTTACCACTCCCTTCATTCTTCTTTTGCGGTGATGCGTTATTCCAAAGCGATGCACTTCGTCGCGGAGCTGCTGAATGATTCGCAGCGTCTCACTTTTTTTATCGATATAAAGCGGAGCACTGTCGCCCGGGTAATAAATTTCCTCCAGTTTTTTTGCAATTCCTATTACGGGAATTTTTCCGTTGAGTCCGAGCTTTTCGAGACTGTTCATCGCCGATGAAAGTTGCCCCTTGCCTCCATCGATCACGATCAGGTTAGGTAATTCCATGGCCTCATCGAGCATGCGCCTATAACGTCGGTAAATGACTTCTTCCATCGAAGCAAAATCATCAGGTCCTTCAACAGTTTTAATATTGAAGTGCCTGTATTCTTTCTTTGAGGGTTTTCCGTTTCTGAAAACGCTCATGGCAGCAACGGGATATGCTCCCTGGATGTTGGAATTGTCGAAGCATTCAATGTGACGCGGGAGATCCGGCAGTCGAAGATCTTTTTGCATCTTTTCCATCAATCGCAATACTTTGTTTTCCGGATTCTGCTTTTCGTCCTGGAGTTCTTTCTCTCTTATATAATTGCGAACATTTGTTTCTGATAACATGAGCAAATGTTTCTTGTCACCGATCTTCGGAACCGTAAATGTCACATTTTCGAATTCCATCTTCATTTCAAACGGAACAAGAATCTCATTTGCATCGCTGTGAAAGTTGCTACGAAGGTCAGCGATTGCCATCTCCAGCAATTCCTCATCCGATTCATCCAGCTTTTTCTTTATCTCAATGGTATGTCCCTGGATAATCGCTCCATTCATGATGCGAAGAAAATTTACATACGCGCAGTCTTCTTCCGATACAATTGAAAATACATCGGTGTTGTGAATGGATGGATTTACGATAACCGATTTCGTTCTAAATCGTTCGAGCAAATCGAGTTTCTCTTTTACCAGCTGCGCCTCTTCATAGTGAAATTCGGAAGCAAGGATCTGCATCAGCGATTTCAAATGCTGAATTACCATCGTAATATTTCCCTTCAGTATCTGCCGGATTTCTTTGATGGACTGATCATAATCTTCGCGTGATTGATGCGCCTCGCACGGACCTTTGCAGTTGTTGATGTGATATTCGAGACAGACTTTAAATTTACCCCTGCTGATATTTTCATCGGTCAGGTTGAGGCTGCACGTGCGCAGCTTGTAAAGCTGACCGATGAGTTCGAGGAGCGTGTTGATCATTCTCACCGGCGTATACGGTCCGAAATATTCGCTGCCGTCTTTGATAAATTTTCTCGTTGAAAAGATCCGCGGGAAAGGTTCGTTCTTGATGCAGATCCAAGGATATGTTTTATCATCCTTCAGATTGATGTTGTATCTCGGCTGATGCTTTTTAATCAGACTGTTTTCCAGCAGCAATGCATCCATTTCCGAATTGACAACAAGTGTTCTCACATCAGAAATCTTGCTCACCATCACACGCGTCTTTCCGTTCAGGTTAGCGTCTTCACGGAAATAGGACACTACACGCTTCTTAAGTGACTTTGCTTTTCCAACGTACAGAAGCTTATCTTCCTTGTCGTAAAACTGGTAAATGCCCGGACTGTCGGGAAGGGCGGAGATGACGGGTTCTAGATTCTTGGGAACGGGCATTCAGGGGCAAAGGTACTTGAATAATGAATAGTGAAAAATGAATATTGAATAGTGAATAGTGATCGACTGATCAGTATGACTGATTATTTTCCTGGACTAGTAAATTGAGTAAAGCAAAATATTTTATAAATCTATTTTATACTACCTATCAGAAAGTTACTATTCAATATTCATTATTCACTATTCATTATTCATTCACTATAGTCCGTAAGTTGTGAGAAGGTAGATCATCGCAGACATTGCAGCAGAGCCTAGCAGGAGTTCGCGTTTGTTGACTTTGTCGAAGGTGTCGGATGCAGCATGATGGTAATCGAAGTAGCGTTGTGAAACGACTTCCAGTCCCAGACGTGGAACATTCATGTTTTCGAGCTTTGAAATATCTGCACCATCGCCTTCATTATCGAAACTAAATAAGCCGTAAGGTTTAAGCAAAGGAATCCAGCTTTTTATTTTTGCTTTCTGATTTATTTCCATGTCGAGTCCGTAACCTGTGGGCATGAATCCGCCGGCATCGCTCTCGATTGCGGCTATGTGTTTTTCGTTTTTTTCTTTCGCAGCGTCTGCATATTTTCTTCCGCCTTTCAATCCGTTTTCTTCGTTCATGAATGCGATGGAACGTATTGTTCTTGCGGGACGAATTCCCAGTGCTTTTAAGGTGCGGATGATTTCGATGGACTGCACAACTCCGGCTCCGTCGTCGTGCGCGCCTTCTGCAAGATCCCAGGAATCGAGATGTCCGCCGACGACAACGTATTCATCGGGATGTTGCGAGCCCCGGATTTCGCCGATGACGTTATAGGATTTCACACTGTCTGTAAGCAGCTGACAGCTTTGTTTCAGAAAAAATTTCGTTGTCTTGTTTGCATGCAAAATATTGCTGAGAAGATTTGCTGCATTGGTGCTGATGGCTGCGCAGGGAATTTTCGGAAGAGAATCATTATAATGCATCGAGCCGGTGTGAGGATAATCATCTTCCGATGTAGACATCGACCGGCAAATAGTTGCGATTGCTCCGTAACGAGCTGCTTCGCTTGGTCCGGCCCAACGATACCAGACTGCCTCGCCGTATGCTTCGAATGTGTTGATGTATTTTTCATTGAAAGGATGATTGTAAAAAACAATTTTTCCTTTGATGTTTTCTTTTCCTAATTCAGTGAGTTGCTTGAAGTCAGTGATCTCAATCACATTTGCAAGAATGCCTTCCTGAGGAGTTGGTACTGACATTCCGAGCGCACACATCGGAATGTTGGTTTTGTTTCCGTTAGCTTCGATGATTTGAGCGATGCCTGCTCCGCCACGGACCCAGTGTGGCACCCAGACTTCCTGCAGGTAAACAGTATCAGCGCCCGCTTCTGACATTTTTTGTTTTGTCCACTCAACTGCTTTCGCTGCGGCATTTGATCCACTCAGTCGTGCGCCGATGTTCTTTGTAAGTTCACGAAGCCACTCATAAGCTTTGCCGTTGGAGAGAGTTTCGTTGTAGATTTTGCGGATGGCAATGGAATCGCTCTGAGAATTTTGTGCGATGAGATGAAACGGGAAAAGTAGAATAAACAGGAAGAGCTTTTTCATACGGGGACTAATTTAAGAAATTGCAGGATTGGCAGGGGCTGCATGTTGATGTGACCATGATTTGCCAAAAATTTCCACGCAAAGGCGCCAAGGTGCGCTAAGGCGCTAAGACTGTGTATATAAATGAATGTAATTGCTTGTAGAGGAAATTGACATTTATACTCTTTGCGTCGTTGCGCACCTTTGCGTCTTTGCGAGAAAAAAATTTCCGCGCAAAGGCGCCAAGGTGCGCGAAGACGCTAAGACTGTGTATATAAATGAATGTAATTGCTTGTAGAGGAAACTGACATTTATACTCTTTGCGTCGTTGCGCACCTTGGCGTCTTGGCGAGAAAAAAATTTCCGCGCAAAGGCGCGAAGGTGCGCAAAGGCGCTAAGACTGTGTAGATATATGAATGTAATTGCTCATTAATAAACTTCACCAATTACCTTGATTTTTCTTCGTGATGCTCCTAACCGAAAAGATCCGCCTGTCGGCGGATGACACGGGCGCTACGCTTCGTGTCTCTGCTCGCAGAGCATTAATGCACATTTTCATCGGTCCCTGATCGAAGTCGAAGGGCCGATGATTAAGTGGATGGAACATCCAACTTAATTTCTTCCGGTTGTGGTTTTAATTCTTTTGTTGCTGTGAATTTTTTCTGGAAGAGAATGAAAAGAAAAACTCCGACAGTGATTGATGAATCGGCGATGTTGAAAATGGGACGAAAGAATTGAAAAGGTTCGCCGCCGACGAAGGGGAACCAGGAAGGGAATGTTGAATTGATAAGAGGGAAATAAAGCATGTCGACGACGCGACCGTGGAGGAAGGTCGAGTAACCGCCGCCGGATGGAAATAATTTTGCAACGTCATGAAAATCGTCGGAAAAAATTAATCCGTAGAAGGCACTATCGATGATGTTGCCGATGGCGCCGGCAAAGATCAGTGAGAAACAAACGATAATTCCGGGATGAGAATTTTTTCGGATCAGTGTAAGCAAATAATAGCCGATGCCGAATGATGCGACGATGCGGAAGACACTGAGAAATAATTTTCCGGCAGTTCCTCCGAATTCGAATCCGAATGCCATGCCGTTATTCTCCGTGAAGTGAATGATGAACCAGTCGAAGATTTTTATTTCTTCGCCTGGGAGCATGTGCGTTTTGATCCAGATTTTAAGCGCCTGATCGAGAATTAAAACTGATAAAACAAGAATCAACGCAAGTCGAAATTTGCCTTTGTTCAGTGTGTCGACCGAATGATTCAATTTTGCTGCTATCGATTCATCCATAAATAAGTATCATTTTTATCACCTTGATTCTTACTTTCTTTTGCTTGATCAAAAGAAAGTAAGCAAAGAAAAATCTCCCGAAGGAGTCCTTTGGACAAGACAAAAAAAAGCTGCCTGCCGCACAAGGCCGACGCTTCCCGCTCCCGATAGCTATCGGGATTTGTCGGGCCTCCGCGCTGTCCTAATCGAGTGTCGAGCAAGATCTTTTCAGATAAGAAATATATTTTTTAATCGCGATATTGATTCAGCTTCGCTTCGATGCTTTGTGTGGTGTGCGGAACGGCGCGCAGTCTTTCTTTCGGAATTAATTTTCCTGTGACGCGGCAGATGCCGTATGTTTTATTCTCGATGCGCACCAATGCATTTTCAAGCTGCTCGATAAATTTTTTCTGGCGGCTTGCAAGTTGTCCTGCTTCTTCTTTTGCAAGAGAATCTGAACCGTCTTCAAGAATTTTAAACGTGCTTGCTGTATCATCAGTGCCATGCTCATTCGCAGCAGTCATTTGCGCCTGAAGTGTTGCAAGCTCTTTTCTTGCTTCGTCGAGTTTTTTATTGATGATATCGCGAAACTCTTCGAGCTCGGCGTCAGAATATCTGTTCTTGCCTGACTCTTTCTCTGGTTCCCTGTTGCTGATGATTGCGCGTGCAGGTTCTGGACGGCGATTCACTGGTGCAGGCCGACCAATGGTCGGACGATTCACAGGTGTTGCAGGTTTATTTTGTTCTGTATTTTTTTCTGCCTCTTTTGGCGTAGCGGCCTTCGGACTTTCCTTCATTTTATTTTCCTTCGTACTTTTCTTCAACGGTGCAGCAACATGTTTCGCTGCGGGTTTTGATTTAGATTTAGATATAACAGGAGCCTTCGCCTTTTTTGCAGGCGCAGCTTTTGCTTTCACTGGTTTTTTTGCAACAACTTTTTTCTTCGCAGGCTTTGCAGTCTTCTTCACTGGTTTTCCCTTTGCAGATGCTGCAGGTTTTTTCGCCTTGGACTTAGCGGCAACCTTTGCTTTAGGTTTGGTTTTCTTGCTCATATGAAACCGATTTTGGAATGTGGGATGGCACCGTCAGTTCAACCCAACGGTATTATGTTTTGTTATACTAATAAGTGTATGTATTTCATCGTCGACCTCGACATTTACCGCGTCTTCGCCATCCAGACGGTCGACGAGATCGAGATTAGCTGCTAAAGTTTCGGCGCAAATATAGTCTTTATTATTAATCAGGGAACTCCGTATAGACGCATGCTCCAGCACCTTCAGGTCGATCCTGTCAGTCACCTCAAACCCCTTTTCTTTCCTCAGATTCTGAATCCTGTTGATGAATTCACGGGCTATTCCCTCCTCGCGCAGGTCGTCGTTAATCGTTATATCCAGGGCGACCGTCAGCTTGCCGTCATTCGTTACCTGCCAGCCCGGGATGTCCTCCGAGGTGATTTCTACATCCTCACCGGTGATGGATATGTTTTGGTTTGAGACTTTGATTTCAATCTGATTTTCAGATTCAAGTTTTTGTATTTGCCCCTGATCAAAAGATGAAATTTCTGCCGCAACATCTTTCATCATCGCTCCCACTTTCTTGCCGAGTACTTTGAAATTCGGTTTGATTTTTTTTACAACAACACCGGAAGTATCGTTGATGTATTCGATCGATTTCACGTTGACTTCTGCGAGGATGAGATTTTTAACCGACTCAACTTTCTGAACGAATGTGTCGTCAGTGACCGGAAGTAATATTTTATTCAATGGCTGACGAACGCGGATGCTGACTTTCTTGCGGAGTGAAAGCACCATGGATGAAATCTTCTGCGCCAATTCCATACGTTCTTCGAGTGACTTGTCGACGATCTTCTCATTGTATGCAGGAAAATCAGCGAGGTGAACTGAAGAAACATTTTTTCTATTCGTCACTGCATTCAGGTCGCGGAAGAGATGATCGCTGTAGAATGGAGCGATCGGCGACATCAGTATTGCAACTGTTTCGAGACAGGTGTATAAGGTTTGGTAAGCGGCAATTTTATCGTCGGTGTAATCGCCTTTCCAGAAACGGCGGCGGCTCAGACGCACGTACCAATTGCTGAGATGCTCGGAAACAAAATCAGAGATTGCGCGCGCTGCTTTCGTCGGCTCGTAATCGGAATAACTTTCGTCGACCAGTTTTATCAGCGAATTCAATTCGGAAAGAATCCAGCGGTCGAGTTCGTTGCGCTTCTCCATCGGCATTTCCTTTTCAGAGAAATTAAATCCGTCGATGTTAGCGTAAAGAGCAAAGAATGCATACGTGTTGTGAAGCGTTCCGAAAAATTTCCTCTGAACTTCTGTGATGCCTTCGAGATTGAATTTAAGATTTTCCCACGGCTGTGCATTGCTGATCATGTACCAGCGTGTTGCATCGGCGCTGTACTTTTCAATTGTCGTAAACGGATCGACGGCATTGCCTAGACGCTTCGACATTTTATTTCCGTTCTTGTCGAGGACGAGTCCGTTGCTGACAACATTCTTGTAAGCGATCGAATCGAAAATCATTACTGCGATTGCATGCAGCGTGAAAAACCATCCGCGTGTCTGGTCGACGCCTTCAGCGATGAAATCTGCGGGATATGCTTTTTGAAATTCTTCTTTGTTCTCGAACGGGTAATGCCACTGTGCATAAGGCATGGAGCCCGAGTCGAACCAAACGTCGATGAGATCGCTTTCGCGGAACATCTTTTTGCCGCTCTTCGAAACGAGAACGATGTCGTCGACATACGGACGATGCAGATCGAATGAATGCATGTCGACAATGTTGGTTGACATGAAACCTGCCTTCACTGATTTTTCAACTTCATCGTGCAGTTGCTTCGTGGATGAAATACAAATTTCTTCGCTGTCATCTTCACTTCGCCAGATCGGAAGAGGAATTCCCCAGAAGCGGGAGCGTGACAGATTCCAGTCGACGAGATTTTCCAGCCAGTTACCAAAGCGACCGGTTCCCGTATGCTCGGGTTTCCAGTTGATGGTTTTATTGAGCTCGACCATGCGATCTTTCATCGCAGTGGTGCGGATGAACCAGGAGTCGAGCGGATAATAAAGCACGGGCTTATCAGTGCGCCAGCAATGAGGATAGGTGTGTTCGTATTTCTCGGAGCGGAACGCTTTGTTTTCTTTCTTCAGCTTGATGACGATGCGTTCGTCGACGGTGAGGTATTTTTCTCCGCCCTGTTTTCTTTTCTCGTATTCCTTTTCTTCGTCGGTGAGGTATTGTTCTTTCACATATTCGCCGGGAAAGTCGGTGACTTCCTGTGTGAAGCGACCCTGTTTGTCGACGAGCGTGAGTGAGCCGATGCCGTTTTGTTTTGCAACGCGGAAGTCATCGGCGCCGAAGCTTGGAGCGATGTGAACGATTCCTGTTCCGTCTTCCGTAGTTACGAAATCGCCGAGCAGAACGCGGAATGCATCGCCATCGGTTGGATGTGCATACGGAAGCAATTGCTCATAGCGAATTCCTTCGAGATCTTTTCCCTTGAACTCTGCGATGACTTTGTAAGGAATTGCTTTTTCTCCGGGCTTGTAATCATCGAAGCTGAGCCCGGCATTCTTTTCAGGAAAATATTTTCCAAGAAGATCTTTTGCGAGAACGACGGTGATGAGCTGTCCGGTATATTGATTGATCGTTTTAACTGCGACGTAAGAAATATTTTTCCCGACGGCGAGAGCGGTGTTGGAAGGCAGCGTCCATGGAGTGGTCGTCCATGCGAGGAAATAAAAATCGTCGTCGATGCCGCTGAGTTTATTTTTCGACTTGAACTGGGCGATGACGGTTGTGTCTTTCACCATCTTGTAAGTGCCGGGCTGGTTGAGTTCGTGAGAACTTAGTCCGGTACCGGCGGCAGGAGAATACGGCTGAATGGTGTAGCCTTTATATAAGAGTCCTTTTTTATAAAACTCGCCGAGCAGCCACCAGCACGATTCGATGTATTCGTTTTTGAAAGTGATGTAAGGATGTTCGAGGTCGACCCAGTAACCCATCTTGCGTGTGAGGTCGTCCCAAACGTTCGTATACTTCATCACCTCGCGGCGGCATGCAGCGTTGTATTCTTCGATAGAAATTTTTTTGCCGATGTCGTCTTTGCGAATGCCGAGTGTTTTCTCGACACTGAGTTCGATCGGTAATCCATGCGTGTCCCATCCGCCTTTTCGTTTCACCTGGAAACCTTTCAACGTTTTGAAACGACAGAAAATATCCTTGATCGCCCGCGACATCACATGATGAATTCCCGGCAAGCCATTCGCCGACGGCGGACCTTCATAGAATGTAAAAGCAGTCTTCCCTTCACGGCTTGTTACGCTCTCTTCAAATGTCTTCTCCTCATCCCAGGACGCAAGAATCTCAGCTCCGATTTTGGGGAGGTCGAGTTGCTTGTATTCGGGGTATTTTGTTGGTTTTGAGGACATTGTCCGCTTTCTTTCTTAGGGATGAGTAAAAATTGGGCGTGCAAAAGTAAGAAAAAATGGGTTTGGGTGGGTGAAAGTGATGAGGGGATTGTAATATCAATAAGGTAGGAAATGAGAGGATAAGCAAAAGGTTATTATATCATTTGGTTTATGACTATTGAGTGTTTTAAAAGAATTGGCTGGTAGATATTTAGTAGAACCCGTACTTAAAATTTTTTTTAAAAATAATTTGGGGATGTGGTATCAGCGTCTATCTTTGAACCCTATTCTTAGAATTCATACTATCAAAAAAAAGTGAAGACACCTCTAAAAGACATCGCAATTATCCATTCTGGTGTATTCGCCAAACCAATTTCCAAAGGTGAGGTCGTGTATTTACAGGCGAAGCATTTCTCCGAATCGGGGCATCTTCAGGCAGTTCTTCACCCCGACCTCAAAGCCGACAACATCACTGACAAACATCTCCTCCGGTCTGGTGATGTTCTGTTCGCTACCAAAGGTTCTAAAAACTTTGCAGCCCTTTTTGAGAAACACAACGAGCCAGCCGTTGCCTCTACTTCCTTTTTTGTAATTCGGTTGCATGAAAGAAACATCCTTCCGGAATATTTAGTGTGGTTCATCAATCATCCGGTCACACAAAAGTTTCTGAAAGGAAAGGCAATCGGAACTTCCATCGTCTCCATTTCAAAATCTGTGTTGGATGAATTGGAAATTTCCATTCCTGATTTACAGACTCAGAAAGCAGTTTTGAAAATCACTGAGCTTCGGAACGAAGAAAAAAAATTAAACAACGAAATTCAATCACTAAGAGAAAAACAAATCCAGCAACAAATTATAAACGCAATAAAATAATTACAATGAAAAAAATTACTCAGCGTGACATCAACGATGCAGTATGGAAAGCTTGCGACACCTTTCGCGGAAGCATTGACCCGAGTGTTTACAAAGACTATGTGCTCACAATGCTATTCGTAAAATACCTCAGCGATGTGCATGATGATAAATACGAAGCGCACTTAAAGAAATACAACAACGATAAAGAACGTGCAGAACGCGCCATGAAGCATGAACGCTTTGTTGTGCCGGAAAACAGCCACTTTAAATATTTGTTTGAGCACCGCAACGAAGCAAACATCGGTGAACTCATAAATGTTGCCCTCACCGATTTAGAAGAAGCAAACCGCGAGAAACTTTACAGCGAGGACGGTGCAGGAATTTTCCAGAACATTGACTTCAACAGCAGCAAGCTTGGCGAAACCAAAGACAAGAACACACGGCTGAAAAACCTGTTGCTTGATTTCAACAAACAAGAATTGGACTTGCGACCATCCCACCTTGACGGTGTTGACATCATCGGTGGTGCTTACATGTTCCTCATTGAAAACTTCGCCAGCGATGCCGGAAAAAAAGCCGGGGAGTTTTTTACACCGAAAGAAGTTTCCACACTCATTGCCAAGCTCACCAAATCAAAACCCGGCTCTCGCATCTGCGATCCCACTTGTGGCTCTGCATCATTGCTGATTAAAGCGGGAGAAGAAGTTGGCTCTGATAATTTCTCGCTCTACGGTCAGGAAGCCAACGGCAGCACCTGGGCTTTGGCGGTAATGAATATGTTTCTGCATGGCTTTGATAAAGCAACCATCCGTTGGGGTGATACCATCCGCAACCCGAAACTGAAAGAAGGCGATGCGCTCATGAAGTTCGATACTGTTGTTGCTAATCCGCCATTCAGTTTGGATAAGTGGGGCAAGAGCGATGACAAGGAAGAAAATAAATCTGCCGACAGCTTCGACCCCGAAACAGATAAATACAATCGCTTCTGGAGAGGCACACCGCCAAAGAGCAAAGGCGATTGGGCTTTCATTTCTCACATGATTGAAACCGCTTACGAGGGCAAAGGAAAAGTCGGTGTGGTAGTTCCCCACGGAGTTTTGTTCCGCGGAGCAAGCGAAGGAAAAATCCGGCAGAAAACCATTGCCGAAAATTATTTGGAAGCCGTAATCGGTTTACCGGCAAACTTGTTTTTCGGAACAGGAATTCCGGCTGCCATCATAATTTTCAATAAAGGAAAAGGCAGCAACAAAAATGTGTTGTTCATTGACAGTAGCAAACATTATGAATCGGCAAAAAATCAAAACCGATTGCGCTCACAAGATATTGACCACATTGTGAACACCTATCGTGATTTTAGTGCCGGAAAATTAAAGCCCGGTGTGGTGGAAGATAAGTTCAGCTACGTTGGCACACCCGAAGAAATACAGGAGAACGATTACAACCTCAACATACCGCGTTATGTTGACACCTTTGAAGAAGAACCCGAAGTGGATATTGCCAAAGTGCAAAGTGAAATTGAAACGCTGGAAAAAGAATTGGCCACCGTGCAGCAGCAAATGAAAAAATATTTACAGGAATTAAACGCATAAACCCAACCCTGATGCAGTCAAACCTTGACAGAATAAATCAGTTGACGCAAACGCTGAAAACGTTGCAGCCCATAAAGCCCGAATGGAAATCCAAATTGGATAAAAAATTCCGTTTGGAATTCAACTACAACTCCAATCACATGGAGGGCAACACACTTACTTACAGTGAAACCGAGTTGCTTTTGATTTTTGACGAAACCAAAGGCAATCACACTTTACGTGAGTATGAAGAAATGAAAGCGCACGATGTCGCTTTGCGTATGGTGGAAGAATGGGCAACGGATAAAGAACGACCGCTGACAGAAACCAATATCAAAAATCTGAACGAAGCCATTCTGGTAAAACCATTTTGGAAAGATGCCATTACTCCTGATGGACAAAAAACAAGGCGGCTTATTAAAGTTGGCGACTACAAGGAATTTCCCAACTCTGTGCGACTGAGCAACGGAGAAATTTTTGAATATGCTTCTGTGACTGATACTCCTATCATGATGCACGAACTCATGGACTGGTATCATGTCGAAGAAAAAGTATTGCATCCTGTTACGCTGGCTGCCATGCTGCATTACAAGCTTGTTAGAATTCATCCTTTTGACGATGGCAATGGCCGCATTGCACGGCTGATGATGAATTATGTTTTGTTCAAAAACGATTTGCCGCCTGTCATTATCAAATCTGCGGACAAAGCTTATTACCTGCGTGTGTTGCGCAGTGCCGACACAGGTGACAACGAGCCGCTTATTACTTATATCAGCGAACAACTGATTTGGAGTTTGGAACTCTGCATCAAGGCCGCGAAAGGAGAAGATATTGAGGAGATAGAAGATTTTGACAAAGAAATCTCTGTACTTAACAGGATGCTTGATGGAGCATCAGATGAAATCAAAAAAATAAAAAGCGAACCAGTCATGCAGGAAATGTTGCATGAAGTGGTAGAGCCCTTATTCAGAACAGTGTTTGAGAAAACATTAAAGCTTTCTCCACTTTTTGCGGATACTGAGTTCACCTATTTTATTGACGGTGGAGGGAGCCATCATGACAATATCAACCACCTAATTGAGAATATAGAAATTAGTTGGGAAGAGAGGAAAGGCGATGTGGGTTCAATTGATTTGAGAATTCAGTTGGTAAAGCTAAAGAAGCTTGGCATGAAGGCATTTGACATTAGCGATAACATAAAAATCAATTTTGAGAAGCACAAATATCAAATCGTTATTCAGAACAACGAAACCATTGATCGCCTCTATCATCAATTGCTTACTAAAAAATCCATTGATGAAATAGCTATCAGGTTTGTGAAAAATATTTTCAACAGGATTGAAGAACAGGTAAAAAATCATACAAAGTGAAGAAGCACACTACAAAGCCATTTTTCAATTTAGAAATTCCAGTTGAATGGGATGTAAAACATTTTGAAGATGTTGCTCAAATTGATAAGGAAAGTTTGAATGGAAATACAGCGAATGATTATGAATTTGATTATATCTCTCTTTCTGATGTTGACTCTTCAGATTTCAAAATTGAACCAACAAGACAAATTTTCTCAACAGCACCCTCAAGAGCAAGACGAATTGTAAAACAAGGCGATATTTTAATGTCAACTGTTCGTCCAAACCTGCAAGGATTTTCATTGATAAGAGATGAAGTTAAAGATTTAGTTGCTTCAACTGGTTTTGCGGTTATATCTCCAATCAAATGCAACAACGAATTTCTTTTTCATTTTCTTTTTAGTGGAGTAATGTCAAAGCAGTTTTATCAATTGCTTGTTGGTTCAAACTACCCGGCTATCAATTCATCTGATGTTCGGAAATTGAAAGTTTGTCTCCCCCCACTCCCCGAACAAAAAGCAATCGCAAGACTTCTTTCTACATGGGATGATGCCATTTCCAAAACTGAAAAACTGATTGCTCAAAAAGAACTGCAATTCAAATGGCTCATGCAGCAATTGCTTACAGGTAAGAAACGATTGAAAGGATTTGAGAAAGAGAAACAAAAATCAAAGTGGAAAGAAATGAAAGTTGGCGATTTGTTTAATGAAATTATTGTTAGTAATGATGGTGATGAAAAACATATCATCATGACAATTTCTTCTAAGCGTGGTTTAGTTTCTCAGGAAGATAAGTTTGATAAAGTTATTGCTGGAGATAGTTTGAAGAAATACACTTTGCTGCGCAGAAATGATTTTGCTTACAACAAAGGCAACTCAAAAACCTATCAAATGGGTTGTGTATTTCAGTTAGAGGATTTTGAAAGTGCCCTTGTTCCTTTTGTCTATATCTGTTTTTCTCCGACTGAAAAAGTCAATTCAAAATTTTACAGTTATTTTTTTATGGCTCACGGTTTAGACAGACAACTTAAAAGAATAATAACTTCAGGAGCGCGGGGCGATGGATTGTTAAATGTAAACTCTGATGATTTTTTCAAATTGAAGATTCCATTTCCAATCAAGACAGAACAAACTGCAATTTCAAATGTGCTGCACTCAGCGGAAAAAGAAATTCAATTATTCAAAATGAAAACAGAAAAACTGAGAGAAGAAAAGAAAGGATTGATGCAGCAATTGCTTACTGGAAAAAAAAGAATTTTATAATGAGAAGAACATCATCGAAGAATATTCCAATCTCAAAAGCGATTGAAAAAGCTTTGAGCATCACATTCAGCAATGAAGAATTTTCCCTTGGTGGCTGGGGTGAAGTTGATAACTGGTGTCAGTTGTCATACGATACGCTTATCCTGTTGGAATGTGAACACGGTCAAAAACATCCCACAACAAATGTTTTAAAACTGTTTCCTTATCTGGAAGAATTTCCGAAGGTGCATGTTATTCTTCTTCATTATTTCTTCCCTGAAAATAAAGCCCCGAAAAACAGAGTGGAACTTTGCAGTTTTATTGGTAAGAAATTAGAAAGCAATTTCGGAATCCGTTTTCAGTATGTTCATCTCAACTGCACTCAGGATTCAATAGCAAATGAATTAAACAAACACGACAGGTTGCTCATGCAATCATTACCTAACTGGAAAAAAGCAACAAAATAAAAAATAAGACATGGATAAGGAAAAAGAACAAACCCGGTTTATCATTCTACGCTTTGATAATTATATCAACGCTGCAAACACAAAAGGAAATTTCCTTTTAGTGTTCAACACATTTTTGTGTGGCGGCATCATTGACAACTACAAAAACTTTAAAGAACTTATTGAACTTCCCGCCAACTACTACCTCATAAATATTTGCCTGTCTATTTTGTTTGCCTTAAGCATTGTCACAACAGTTTTAATCATCAAGGCCGTTTATCCGTTTCTGGTTTCCGGTAATTCAAGCAAAGACAAATATCATTCACACATCTTTTTCAATGCAGTTGCGCAATTCGAAAACGCAAAAGAATTCTGCGAATCATATAGTAAGCAAACGGATAAAGATGTAGAAATGGATTTAACACATCAGGCATTTCATAATGCATCAGGGTTGAAAAAAAAATATTACTTCCTCGAATGGGCGATGCGGTTTGTGTATGCCGAGTTAGCTCTCTTAGCAATTTTAGTAATTATTTTAATTATCTACTGATATGAGATTATTTGACAATTACCTCACAGGACTAGACGGTGTCCTCGCAAAAAAAAACCGAGCAGCAGCACGATTCGTCAACGAATCAACAGCCTTCAGTGGAAAACTGAAGAAAAGTTTGTCGAGTGAGCCGATTTCAAATTTCAATGGAGAAAACCTCCCCGATATAATTGAGGGGCCCAAAGTTGTTTTCACTTACGACAAAGGCAGCTTGACAAAATATTTCGGTGAGAATCCTGATTCATTTGACACAATCACAATCGGTGCGCATCCTGACTTCAAAGACCTTGCATTCAACAGTACGCTGTATCATCACTGTGTTTCAGTTTTTGTTGACATCAAAGGTTCAACCCGACTCATTGAAAAGTATTCGCTGGAAGAAGTGCGAATGATGAAAGATTCATTGCTCACATTGGCAATTCATGTTGCCAATCAGTTTGGCGGTCATGTTCACCGTTTGCAGGGTGATGGAATCTTTTTGCAGTTCGTGAGAAAAAATAAAAACCCTAATGATGCCATCATAAATGCGTTGAACGCGACTTCAATTCTTACGCAATTCGTGAGTGTTGATTTAGCAGGAATGTTTAATCAGTATGGTATAAAACCGATAAAGATTAGAACAGGAATTGATTTCGGCAGCGATGAAAAAGTTTTATGGTCTCATTATGGAATTTTAAACTGCAAGGAATTAACGACAACAAGTTTGCATACTGATATGGCTGCAAAACTTCAGGGCAAAGCTTATGACAATTCAATTCTTATCGGTGACAATATTAAAAAAGCTCTTGACTTGAAGCCGGAGTTTTGGGAGTATTTTGAAAATACAGCGAGTAAAGAAAAAGTATACAACATCTCGACACGGTTCTCATATCCTTTTTATGTTTTCAACTGGAAGGAATTTTTGCTTTCGCTTCCATTCATTGGCAAGCAGTCCAATGGAACTGATTTGGAAATAAAAGAAAGCAACTACTCCATTGAATGTTACATATCCGATAATAGTGACAACAACATGGAAAGATATTATCCGAATTCAAGGTCAATTCCAAAGGGAAAAAAAATCACTTACAAATTAATGAGAGGTAATTCTCCATTTTTAATACAAGCATTTGAAAAAATTGAATGGTATGCTTACAATTCAGGCGAACAAGCGAAAAACAAGAATGAGTTACGCCATGATTTCGGAAAACAGTATGTCAATCAAAATTATTGTGAGACACATGCCGCTTACTTAGGTCATCATCATGTAGAATGTAAAATCATACGAGAGCATACTGGCACTGAGAAAATTACATTCCCAATATTTGTTCAATAATGGAAACTCCATCATTCAAAGAAGACCACATTAGTCAAATCCCCGCTTTGCAATTTCTGCAGAAGTTGGGTTACACGTATTTAAGTCCCGCAGAAGCCGAAAAATATCGCGGAGGAAAAACAAGTAATGTGTTGCTCGATGATATTTTGCGGAAGCAGTTGAAAGAAATCAATTCAGAAAAAAGAATCAGTTCAACGAAAACAACCTACATCAGCGATGCCAACATTGAAAACGGAATACGTGCATTAAAAGAGTTGCCGATGAATGAGGGCTACATTTCCGCTTGTGAGACTGCTTACAATCTTATCACCCTGGGAAAAGCATTTGAACAGAGTTTTGACGGAGATAAAAAAAGCATCACGCTACAATACATTGACTGGAAAGAACCGGCAAACAACGTGTTTCATGTAACAGAAGAATACAGCGTAATGAGAAGCACAAGCAAAGAGCATTACCGTCCCGATTTGGTTTTGTTCATCAATGGCATTCCGGTTTCTATCATTGAGTGCAAGCGACCTGACATGAAAGAACCACTTACACAGGCAATCAGCCAGCACTTGCGCGGCCAGCAGGACGATGGCATCCGCAGCTTGTATGTAAATACGCAATTGCTTCTCAGCATTTCATGCAACGAAGCATTGTATGCCACTAACGCAACATCCGAAAAGTTTTGGGCACAATGGAAAGAAAAGTTCAACACTCTTGAAGAAGAAACAAAATACAGACAGCGATTGCAGCAATTGAAAAATGAGCCATTGAGTCTAGAGAAGAAAGACAAATTGTTTGCAGATCGCTTCAAATATGTCCGGCAGTATTTTGATGCAATGGAAAATGAAAACATTCTGCCTACAGTTCAGGACGAATACATATATGGCTTATGCAGACCAGAACGGTTGATGGATTTAATTTTCAATTACATCTTGTTTGACAACGGAGAAAAAAAAATTGCACGATATCAGCAGTTCTTTGCTATCAAAAAATCCATGTTACGCATTTTGCAAATTGAGAGTGGCAAAAGAAAGGGAGGAGTGATTTGGCATACTCAAGGCAGCGGAAAATCTTTGACAATGGTACTGCTTGCCCAGGCCATTGCATTGGAGAAATCAATCCGTAATCCGAAAATTATTTTGGTAACAGACCGCACAGATTTGGATGCACAGTTGACAGGCACATTCCGGAAGTGCGGAAAGTTTGTTGAGAATGCTACAACCGGGCAACGCCTTATTGAATTGTTGGAAAGTAAAAGCGATGCAGTGATAACAACCATCATCAACAAGTTTGTGGCAGCTATAAATAAAATTCACAAGCCTTTGGAAAGTCACGACATTTTTGTTTTGGTGGATGAAGGTCACAGAACGCAGCACGGCATTTTCAATATTGACATGCAGAAAACTTTGCCTAATGCCTGCTTCATTGCATTTACCGGAACGCCTCTTTTTCTAAGGCACAAAAACACCGCAGAGAAATTCGGAGGCATGATTGATTCATACACTGTGGATGAAGCCGTAACCGACAAAGCCGTTGTTCCGCTCTTGTATGAAGGCAGAGTCGCGAAACAAGTTGTGAATGAAAGTCCGATTGATACTTTTTTCGGTATGGTTTCAGAACCGTTAACGGATTATCAGAAAGCGGATTTGAAAAAGAAATTTTCAAGAGCCGACCAGCTTAATGGTGCAGAGCAAAAAATTTATGCAATTGCCTGGAACATCAGTTTGCACTTCCGCGATAACTGGCAGGGCACACCGTTCAAAGCGCAATTGGTTTGCGACAAAAAAGTAAATGCCATTCGCTACAAAGAATTTCTGGATGAAATAGGAATCGTGAGCAGCGAAGTTTTGATTTCCTCCATTGATGAACGGGAAGGAGAAGAAAGTGCCTATGAAAAATCAAGTGAGAAAGAAAATCAGTTTTGGAAACGCATGATGGATGAACACGGCAATGCAAAGACTTATGAAAAAAACATCATCAGCCGTTTCAAAAATCAAAGAGACCCGGAAATAATTATTGTGGTGGACAAGTTACTCACAGGTTTTGACGAGCCGAAAAATATTGTTCTATACCTCACAAGAAATTTGCAGGGGCATAAATTGTTGCAAGCTATTGCGAGAGTAAATCGCATTTACCCCGATAAAGAATTCGGTTACATCATTGACTATTACGGAGTGATTGAAAATTTGGATGATGCCTTGGAAATGTATTCTTCGTTTGCTGAGTTTGACAACGAAGATTTAATAGGAACACTCACAAACATTGCCGATGAAATAAAAAAATTACCTCAGAAACATTCTGAATTGTGGGATATTTTCAAGACGATAGAAAACAAACGCGATGCGGAAGCATATCAGTTGTTATTGAAAGATGAAGCCATCAGGGTTCTGTTCTACGATAAGCTGGCAGCATTTGCAAAAGGTTTTAAGCTGGCACTTTCCTCAATTCAGTTTCACAATGAAGTTGACGAGAAAACCATCAATCGTTACAAAGAAGATTTGACAATGTTTTTGAAATTGCGTTTGGCAGTTGTGGAAAGATACAGTGATAAAATTGATTACAAACAATACGAAGGCCAAATTCAAAAACTGATTGACACGCACATTACCACAGAGAAAGTTGAAACGATTACAGAGTTGGTAAACATCTTTGATAAAGAGAAATTTCAACAGGAAGTAGAAAATACCACAGGGAAGGCAGCAAAAGCAGATAAGATTGCCAGTAGAACTGCAAAGCACATTTCTGAAAGGATGGATGAAGACCCCGCTTTCTATAAAAAGTTTTCGCAGATGCTTAAAGAAACCATTGCTGACTATGAATTAAAGCGAATCACTGAAGCAACATACTTAAATAGAGTTCAGGAAATCATGAATAACGTTTTATCACACACCGACAGTGAAATTCCCGAATCTCTCAAAGATAATGATGTAGCTAAAGCATTTTATGGTTTGAGTGTGGAATCACTGAATGGAAAAATTCAGGACAGCGAAACAAGAAAAAATATTTCATCTCAAACGGCTTTGCACATTGACGATTTGATTCAGGAAGCGGTTTTGGATAATGGCAAACCGATTATTGACTGGCAATACAAAACCAATATTACAGGCAAATTGCAAATTGACATTGGTGATTATCTAATTGATGAAGTTCGAGACAAATACAACATCAATCTTTCATTCAGTGAAATGGATGAGATTGCAAATAAATGTTTGGAGGTTGCTAAAATCCGTTACAAGTAATGACTTCAGCAATTCAGTTTGGCAGCAAGCAGATAAATTTTCGATTGGAATATTCAAACCGGAAATCCCTTGGCATCACAGTTACACCTGAAATGACTGTGGTGGTGAAATCTCCAGCAGAAACTTCATTGGAAAAAGTAAAAGAGAAGTTGCGGAAAAAAGCACCTTGGATAATTAAACAGCAAAATTTTTTTCTTTCCTTCCAACCAAAAACACCTGCGAGAAAATTTATCAGCGGTGAAACGCATTTGTATTTAGGAAGGCAATACCGTTTGCAAAT
>JADMIO010866704.1_pt1 | contig 20443 bp, 12 predicted proteins | sample 8958161 | NCBI WGS metagenome assembly JADMIO01 (sample SAMN16585339, study PRJNA669376) | soil metagenome | isolation source: Crop rotation soil | place: USA: Cullars Rotation, Alabama | collected 2011 | reverse complement strand
GCCGACAAAACCAGCGACGTCAGCGGATTGCCATCCAGGGTCAACGAAAACAAATTCGTCATGTCCGGAGGCAGCGTGACATTTGTCAGTTGATTGCCGCTGAGGTGCAGAAAGGCCAGGCCGGCCAGGTTCCCGGGCAGATTGAGGCTGCTGAAACGGTTGTTATCGAGATTCAGGCTGATCAAATTGCGCAGGTCTGCGGGCAGGTTCAGGCTCGTCAGTTGATTGGAGAAGAGATCGAGCACGTGCAGATTGGTCAGGCCCGCGGGCAACGTGAAGCTGGTGAGTTGATTTTGATCGAGGTAAAGCTGGGTCAATCTTCTCAAGCCGGCCGGCACAGTGAGATTCGTCAGCGAATTGCCGCTGAGGCGAATCAGGTCGAGATTGGCCAGTCCGCCCGGCAGGGAAATATTGGTGAGAGAATTGAAACCGAGATCGAGCACGCCCAGATTGACCGCGGTCGAAGGCAGGTCGAAGCGGGTGAACCGATTGTTCCCAAGATCAAGTTCTTCCAGCCGCTGCAGATCCGGCGGCAGCCCGAGATTAGTAAGCAAAGTGGACACAATGACGATCGAGAAGAGATTGGTTGCGCCCGCCGGAAGTGAAACGTTTCTGAGGGGATTTCCGCTGAGATTCAGAGAGACCAGATTTGTCAGGCCGCTCGAGAAAACGAAATTGGTCAGATCATTGGAAAACAACAGCAGCGTATTTAAATTCCGGGCGGCTTCCAGCCCGAGGACGCTGCTGATGTTCCGGTCGTGAGCGTTCAGGAACGTGAGCTGAAGCATATCCTGCGAGGTCAAAGGTCCGGCCGGTTTCTGCAATGCCTCGTGAATGGCGGCGTTCAAGCCCGGGTCGGGAATGATTACTTCCTGCGCCGCGGCGGCAGTGATGAAGCCGGTCAAAGCCAGCATTCGAACAGTTCGGGAAATGTATTTAAGTTTAGTCACGCTTGTTCGAGGCGGGAGCGCGGCATCTGTTCCCCGTGCTGAATGGGACTTAAGCCCCATCTGCTCTGGTGGCGGCCCGGTTTTGAACTTGAAAACGGAAAGGGCTCGCGCAAAGGCGCAGAGATCGCAAAGGTGGAGCGCCAAAACTTCGCGCCTTTGCGCCTTTGCGCGAACCTCCATCAGGGGGCAGGGAGAACAAACTCGCACACACGGGAGACCGCTTTCACGCGCATCCCAAAAAACGAGATGCGCCCATCCATCAGAATGTAACGGATCGAAGATTGCAGTACGCCCCGGGAAGTCTATGATCCGGGTGGTTCCACCAACATCATTTCGGGCCACACTCTATGAATCTTCCGGCGACAGGACTTGAACGGGACGAAAGTCCCAGTGCGGCAAACCCGCCGATCGGTCAGACTGGATCTGTGTTTGAGAGTTTCTTCGAGCGGAGTGTTGACGCGGTCTGGCTGTTGGATTCGCAGGCGGGCGTGTTTGTCGATTGCAACCAGGCCGCGGTCGAACTCATCGGCGCGGAGAACAAACAACAACTCTTGCGCACGCGGCCGGAGAATCTTTCGCCGCCGGTCCAACCCGACGGGTCGCGCAGCGACGAAAAAGCCGCGAGGATCATCGCCCACGTTGAAACCCAAAAGACGCTTCGCTTCGAATGGATGATCCGGCGCCTGGATGGCCGGGACATTCCCGTAGAGGTTTCTTCGACCGCCCTGCTGATGAACGGCAGGAACATGCAGGTGGTCATCTCCCGCGACATCAGCGAGCGGAAAAATGCCGAACGCGAACTGCTGGAACTGACCTACGCCCTTGAACGCCGCGTCACCGAACGCACCGCCGCGCTCAGCACCAGCGAAGCGCGCCTTCGCACCATGGTCGAGCATGCGCCCGAAGCCATCGTCGTTTACAGCGCGGACACCGGAAAGTTTTTGTTCGGCAACCAGCATGCCTGCGACCTTTACGGCGTGCCGATGTCGAAGCTCGCGGAGTTGACGCCGCTGGACGTCAGCCCGGAATTTCAAGCGGGAGGAAAATCGACCGCCGAATCAGCCCGTGAAAAAACCGCCGAGGTTCTCGCCGGCGGCACGGCGGTGTTCGACTGGATTCATAAACGCCCGGATGGGCGGCTGATTCCCACCGAAGTGCGGCTGGTGCTGCTGCCGGCCGAAGGACAAACTCTGATTCGCGCCAGCATTATTGACAACACCGACCGGAAGCGCGCCGAACGCGCGTTGAGCGAATCCGAAAAGAAATTCCGCGCGCTGTTCGAAGGCTCCAGACACGGCGTGGTTCTTCACGATGAAAATCAACTTCTGGAGGTCAATACCGCCGCCGTTCAACTTTTCGGATGCGACAGCGCGCAGGAGCTGCTGGGCAGGCATCCCGGCGAACTCGCTCCCCTGCTCCAGCCAAACGGCGAACGCTCCGAGGTCATGGCCCGCGGTTACATCGAAGAGTGCATGACTCGTGGCAGCGCGCGCTTCGAATGGGTCGCCCGCGCTCCGAACGGCAAGGAAATCCAGATGGAAGTCGCGCTCACCCAGATTGAATGGAGCGGACGCCAGATCATCCAGGCCTACATCACCGACATTTCCGAACGTCGACGCGCCCAGGCCGCGCTGGCGGAGAGCGAAGCGCGCTTCAGCGCTGCTTTCCAGGCCAGCCCGGCGTTCCTCGGGATCATTCGCATGATCGACGAGAAATATGTCCTGGCGAATGATGCCTACCTGGGCTGGCTTGGTTATCCCCATGAGGAAGTTGTGGGGCGCACGTGCCTCGAGCTGGGTTTGTGGGAGAACGCGTCCGAACGGGACCTGGTGTTGAGGGATATGCGGGCCCTGGGTTCGATCCGACAGAGAGAGTGCGTTTGGAGGAACCGTCGCGGCGAGCGATTCACGATCCTGCTCTCAGCCGAGAGCATCCGGCTGAATGACACGCCGCACATGCTGTCGATGGCCATGGACATCACCCAGCGAAAGCGGGCGGAGGAGGAACTGTTCAAAACCCTCGAACAGGAAAAGGAACTGAGCCGGCTCAAAAGCAATTTTGTCTCGATGGTGTCGCATGAATTTCGCACGCCGCTTGGCATCATTCAGTCGTCGGCGGAACTGCTCCGCGATTTTTATCAGCAAATGCCTGCGCCGGAACGCGAAGAGCACCTGCAGTCGGTCATCAAGAACACGCGGCGCATGGCCGGGATGATGGAGGAAATCCTCGTTCTGAGCCGGCTCGACGCGGGGAAGCTGGAGTTTCAACCGGCCTTGCTCGATCTGAATGGATTTTGCCGCCGGGTCGTGGACGAAGTTCTCTCGGCGACCAGCCGCCGCTGCGTCATCGACCTCTCGCTCGAAGCGCTCCCCTCCGAAGCGCAGGCGGACGAACGGCTGCTCGGCCATATTTTTACAAACCTTTTAAGCAATGCCGTGAAATATTCCGAACCGGAGGACACGGTTTATTTCACCATCAGACGGAACGGAGCAAACGCCGTCTGTGTGGTCCAGGATCATGGCATAGGGATTTCCGAGGACGACCAGGAACAATTGTTCAAAGCCTTTCATCGGGGAAGCAACGTCGGAACGCGCCCCGGCACAGGACTCGGATTGCTCCTGGTGAAACGCTGCGCCGAACTGCATCGTGGCCAGGTGCAGGTGGACAGCAAAATGGGCCAGGGCACAACCGTCACGGTGACACTCCCCGCATTTGAAACCAGATCATGAAAAAGATACTCGTCATCGAAGATGAACCGGAGATGCGAAGGAACATCACGACCCTTCTCCGCTACCACGGTTACGAACCCATCGCGGCGCAAAGCGGACGCGAGGGGATCGAAACGGCCCGTCGCGAAATGCCGGACCTGATTTTGTGCGACGTGATGATGCCGGAACTGGACGGCCACGGCGTGCTCCAGGCATTGCAGACCGATCCCCGGCTTGCGCGGATCCCGTTCATTTTCCTGACCGCGAAAGGAGAGAAGGAGGATCTGCGCAGCGGCATGAATCTCGGGGCTGACGATTATCTCACCAAACCGGTCGCGAACTCCGACCTCATTCGGGCGATTGAAACCCGGTTGCGCCGGTCGGAACAGCAGGTGAAGCGCGAGTTCAAACCCGATTTCTCCTCCGCGGAGCCATTGCTGAAGCTGGGCCTCACGCCGCGCGCCGCCGAAGCGCTGCTCTGGCTGGCCCAGGGCAAAACCAATGCCGACATCGCCTCAATTCTTGGGGTGACCGAGTCCACCATCAAAAAGCATGTGCAGGAGATGTTCGAAAAATTGGGAGTCGAAACGCGCGGCGCCGCCACGGTGCGCGCGTTGGAGGTGCTTGGTTCCTGAATCGTTGGTCCCCGGAGATTCAGAATGACGAACCGGGCCGGGGGGAATGAGAAGAAACAGCCCGGTGCGACGTGGGATGGCGGGACGTTCTGAATCTTTTGTCATGCGCCTCTGCATCACGGTTTGTTCAAGCGGTAGAAGCGATTTCCAGAGAGCGGATTCACGATGATGAATTTATTCGTGCCGTCGTCCAGGATCGTGCCCGTGACGTTGCTCCAATTCGCGAAGCCCGATCCCGTCGGGATTTGCTGGAGCACGAAACCGGTCGCGCCAGATGGCCATGAAACTGCCGCGGCGTCCGGGGCTGTGAGCCGGATGGTGAGCGATGGCAGCGGCGGAACGCCGGCCAGACTGGCCCGTGCCGCATTGGGAGAAGTCCTGCCGCCCGCAGTCGTGAACCAGCCACCCGCGTACAGTTCGTTTCCCGACGTGGCTGCCGCTATCGCATAGACCCTGGGCGAGGCGCCGTCCATCCCCGAACCGAGCGCACTCCAACTGTTCCCATCCCATTTGGCGATGCTGTTGGCCGCCACGCCGCCAGCCGTCGTGAATTCGCCTCCTACGTACAAATCGCCGCCCCGGATCGCAAGTGCATAGACATTGTAGCCGCCAGTAATCCCCGACCCAAGAGCCGACCAACTGCTCCCGTTCCATTTGGCGATGCGATTGGCCGAAGTGGAACCCGCCGTCGTAAAGGCGCCGCCCGCGTAGAGGTCGCCGCCCGACGACGCCAGGGCGAACACGGCCTGGTCCATCCCCGAGCCAAGCGCATTCCAACTGCTCCCGTTCCATCGGGCCACATGATTGGCCGCCACTCCGTCTGCCGTTATGAATTCGCCACCCGCGTAAAGATCGCTTCCTGACGCTGTCAGCGCGCATACCATGCCGTCCATCCCCGACCCCAGGCCCGACCAACCGCTCTCGTTCCATTTTGCGACGTTGTTGGCCGCGGTGCCATCCGCCGTGGTGAACACTCCCCCCGCATACAGGTTGCTGCCGGAAACGGCCAGCGCGTTCACGGAGGGGAAATCGGAGAAGGAATAACCGAAGAAATCCCCCCAGCCCGACCAATTGGTCCCGTTCCATTTGCTGACACGGCCGACGTAGTACTCGTCGAAGTCAAAGCTGTAGGTGAGGTATTCACCCCCCGCGTAAAGGTCATCGCCCAACACCGCCAGCGCATAGACGTGTGCATCCGCGACCCACGGCGCGGCCATCCAGTCGGGCAGCACGGTCCAACTGCTTCCGTCCCATCTCGCGACGTGATCGTCGACCCCCGCGTAGAGATTGGTTCCCGATACCGCCAGCGCTCCCACGGTGCCACCTGCCCAAAAGTTATTCGTCCCCGCGCCAAGCGCCGACCAATTGGTTCCATTCCATTTCGCAACACAGTCGGCGACTTTGCCGCCCGCTTTCGTGAAATTACCGCCCGCATAGAGATTTCCACCGGACACCGCCAGTGCTCTCAGGCTGCCGTTCAACCCCATGCTGAGCGCCGACCAAGTGCTCCCGTTCCATTTCGCAATACGATTGGCCGCCACCCCGCCCGCGGAAGTGAAATATCCCGCCGCGAAAAGATCGCTTCCCGATGGCGCCAGCGAAGTCACGATCCCATCCAACCCCGAGCCGAGCGCACTCCACTTGTGCCCGTTCCATTTCGCGACGGAGTTGGCCATCACACCGCCTGCCTCGGTAAAGTAGCCGCCCGCGCAGACATCGCTGCCGGAGACTGCCAGCGCAATCGCGGCGTTGTTCAGCCCCGAGCCCAGTGCCGACCAACTGCTCCCGTTCCATTTCGCGACGTAGTTGGCCGCCACACCACCGGCAGACGTGAAGCCACCCCCCACGTAGAGATCGTTCCCTGAGACGGCCATGGCTCCCGCGTAGTTGTTCAGCCCCGAGCCCAGCGCACTCCAACCGGTCCCGTTCCATTTCGCGATGCGAATGGCGGCCAGGCCGCCCGCCGTGGTGAAATTACCTCCCGCATACAGATTTCCTCCCGACACCGCCAAAGCGAGCACGCCGAGATATGAAACGCCGCCGTCCAGCCCGGAGCCGAGTGCCGTCCAGTTACTCCCATTCCATTTTGCGATGTTCACTGCCGCCACGCCGCCCGCCATCGTGAAATAGCCTCCCGCATAGAGATCAGTTCCCGCCACCGCCAGCGCATAGACACCCGCCACAGTACCACCGTTCGGATTCACCGGGCTGTCCATTCCCGTACCGAGCGCCGCCCAATTGGTCCCGTTCCACTTCGCGATGTTCGAGGCTGCGATGCCGCCGGCCCAACTGAATTGGCCGCCGACATATAGATTTCCCGAAGCATCCACGACCGTCGCGTAAACGATTCCGTTCACGCCGGGAAGGTCCATGGCCATCCAGTTGGCGTCGCTGAAGGTCGGGTCAATGCGCACGGGATACACGGCTCCACGGTCCTCGACCATCACCGCCAATTGCGTGGCGGACACCACTTCCATCCGGGCCGCCAATTCCCGGCCCGTGGCATCGGTCGCGCGCAGCCGATGGTAATTGAGTTTGCGGCCGCTGCCCTCGAGGACCAGGTGCGCGCCGTCCGGCGAGGCGTCGGCAGTTGCGCCGGACAACTTCAGCTCCACGCGCAACGTTCCCTCTCCCGGCAGCAGCCGATCAGGAAGAACGAAATCCTGCTGCAGCCCATCCACGCTCACGCGGTATTCCTCGATCAACGCCGGGCGAATGAACCGGGCGAGGCCGCTGCTGGTCTCGACAGTGCCAGTGGATGCGAGCGTGCGCACTTCGAGCTCACGGCCGATCGATGTCGCCAACACGCGAAATGGGGTGTTGGACGAGCTCGCGGTCGAATTCAACCACAATCCCATTGGCGTCACTTCGCCTTCGAGTTTTTGAAAGACGCAGCGGAGCCGCGCTCCATTCGCTATCGCGTTCACCGCCAGGCCGTCGCCGGAATACTGCCCGGTTGCTTTTGCACCCAGCTCATTCCAGGCAATCGGTTGCGTCTGGCTCGCAGTGTCCCGGCGGGCCGGGTTTGCGGGCGCACCCTCGCTATCGAGCGCCGGAGCCGCGGGGTCGGCTTTACTGCTGCGGCTGGTCCAAAGCGGAATAGCGCCTTGCGCTTCGGCGCGCGGGGCCAACGAAACCAGATTGAAGAAAAGACAAATAACGACAGTGGACGTAAGATTGATTTTCATGGTGCCTTCCGCTTTCGGGCGCTGGCGGTTTTTCGGCGGGATTCGGCGCGCAGAGTCCTGGCCAAATCCCGCGCTCTCCTGTTCTCAGTTTAGAGTTGGGCAAAGACCTGGGTTCGGCAAATCGATCCGCGGAAGGGCGCCTTCGGGAAAGAGCCTCACGGCGACCACCACGAGAGCCACAGCGCCTTCGTTTCGCACCAGGTGACCAGTTTCCTCACCCGGATCAACGAACGTCGTTCCGGCGGGGTGTATGGTGGGAGCGCATGTCGAATCGTCTCCGTGATATTCCGTCGCCGTGCCGGACACGACAACGACCAGGGTGGGTCCCGGGTGACTGTGCCAGCCGAATGATCCGCCCGGCATGACTGTGTTCTGCACGACATAGAGGTGCGAGAGTCCCTTCGTCCTGATCATGGCCTTCCAGAAGTCCTTCGCCGGGCCGGGATCCATGTCCGTCTTCGCGTCGATGTCGAGTTCGTCCAGAACGCCATGGGCAATAGTCACTGACGACACTCCCGCCTGCGGCGTTGCGCGAGCCGGGATACTGAGGACGGCCGCGAGTGCCGCCAGTCCCGTCGCCAATATCGTGGCGATGGGTTTGATGGAGATATTCCGTTTCATACAGTTTTTTTCGTTTGGTTTAATTGATACGTTTAATTTTTTGCTTTCCAGGCGGCGTGCACCTGAGTTCTTTTTTCTGTACTTTTCAATGCGACGCGGGAGGGCGGGATGGGCCAAAAACTTTTCGGCTTTGAACTCCCGATCAGACAAATCTCTGTCTGCCGGATTTACAGCGGGAGTGTTTTGAATCTCGTGGGAAGAACCTCGGCCACCGAATTCGCAGGTTATGACCCGCGATTATTTGGAACTGCGTTCGCCCAAGGTAGCAGACTACTTCAGAGTTTCCGTGTGGCCCTGGATGAGCGCCGTGGCTTCGCGCAGAAAAATTCCGGCTTGCAACCATTCGTAATAGCGCCCTTGCTGGCTCAACTGACGTGCATTGAAGGCGGATGGTCCGGTTTGAATTACCGGTTCTATAGCCAGCCGGGCAGACTCCAATTCCCGGAGTGCTTCGTCCTCCAGATGCAACTGGTGATGAATCATTGCCCGGATTGCGAGCGCGGTCGGCAGAATGGTCGGATCCTTGAGCGGAGACAGGCAATCTTGAATAAGGTCGTCGGCTTTGGAATAGTCACCTCTGCGGTAATCGAACAATGCGCGGCGCAAGTAATTTTCGCTCCTCTCCTCTTTTGCCCGATCGACAGGGTATTCTTCGCGCTTCGACGCGGCTTCATAGAGCGGACTCAAATCTGCCAGCAAGGCTTGATCGGGAGGCGTCAGAAGGGCGAGCAAGCAAACTAGCTCGGCCCCGCCATGATCGGTGGTGCCGATGAAACGCTTTACCAGAGCGCGCCTGAAACGCTCGTAGCCGGCTTTGTCGCCTGCTTTTACCGCAACTGACGCGTAATGGTAATAGTCCACGGCAACATCACGATCCCACGCCGTCCCGTCCACCTGCAATACCGCGGCGAGGTTCGCAGCGGCACTGGTCCACTCGTTTTGCAAAACTCGCTGCCAGCCAAGCTGGCGGCGCAAACTGGCGTGGACGGCGTCGGGCACGATCAAACCCGGATCAATTTCGTTCAATAGCTTTTCTGCGTCGTCATATTGTTTGTTGTTGAAAAGAGTTCTGGCTTGAGCAATGTCCAAACGGGTCTCCACTTTTTGCCGCAATCGGGCTTCGTTGGCGCGGGCGACCTCGGCCCGCTGCCAGAGCCGCGTGAAAACAACCAATCCGATGGTCAACACCAGGAGCACAGCGCTGGCGGCGGCGAAGGCCAGCTTGTTCCGACGAACCAGTTTCTGAAACCGGTATGATCGGCTTGGCGGACAGGCCTCAACCGGTTCGTCATTCAAGTGACGTTGCAGATCCATCGCCAACGCGTTCGCCGTCGCGTAGCGGCGCGTGCGGTCCTTCTCCAGGCACTTCATTACGATCCAATCCAGATCCCCGCGAATCTGGTGGACCAGTCGCGGCGCCTCGGTCCGCCGATGTTTGGCCGTCGTTGTCAGCGCATCGGCGGCCATCGTGTTCAGCCGCGTCGAGGGACGCGGCGGCTCGACTTCGCGCAGGGTGCGGCGGATGGCGTCCAGGCCGGCGGACACGAGTTCCGAAGTGTCGAACGGAGTCTGGCCGGTAAGCAGTTCGTAGAGCAGCACCCCCATGCTGTAGATGTCGCTCCGCGTATCGATGTCCAGCCCGCTCATCTCCGCCTGCTCGGGACTGACATAGGCCGGCGTGCCGATGAATTGCTGGAACGACGTGAACAGTGTCTTGTCCGTCAGCCGGCCTTCAGTCGCCTTGGCGATGCCGAAGTCAATCACCTTGGGCACCGGCACGCCGTCGTGCAGGGTCACGAGCACATTGGACGGCTTGATGTCGCGGTGAACAATTCCTTTCTGATGCGCGTGCTGGATGGCGTGGGAAACTTTAACGAACAGGCCCAGCCGTTCAGTTGTGGAGAGATTATTCTGGTCACAGTAATCGGTGATCCTGATGCCTCGAACCAGTTCCATGACGAAGTAGGGCCGCCCCGCATTCGTCGCTCCGGCATCAAGGGCCCTCGCGATGTTCGGATGATCCATCATCGCCAGCGCCTGGCGCTCGGCTTCGAACCGGGCGATGACCTGCCGGGTGTCCATGCCGAGCTTGATGATCTTGAGCGCTACGCGGCGGCGCACCGGCTCTTCCTGCTCGGCCATCCAAACCACACCAAAACCGCCTTCGCCGATCTGTTCGAGCAATTTGTAACGTCCGATTTTGTCGCCGGGCTTTTCGCTGATGATGGGCCCCGCGTCCTTCGGTTGCTCCGGCAGAAATTCCTCGCCCATCGCATCCGCGCGGAGCAACGCCTCGACGCGCGCGAGCAGAACGGTGTCGTTTCCACAGGCGCTTTCCAGATAGCGCCGGCGTTCCTCCGCCGACACGAGGTCAAGCGCGTGCTCGAAGATCTCTTTTTCGCGATCGGATATCTCATCCATGGCGGTCACCTGCAATCGGCCTTCCACTCATGAGTGCGTCGCGCCCGGCCGCTTTGGGCCAACTTTTTCCACCGAATCAAAGATTCTTTTTCAACTCCTCAAACAGCCAGGCACGGGCATAGGCCCAGGTGCGCTTGGCCGTGCGTTCGGGGATCCCCAACAGCCGCGCGGCCTCGACATTTGGCAACCCGGCAAAAAAGCGGAGCTTGATCAACTGCGCGCCAAGCGGGTCGCGCAGGGCGAATTTTTCCAGCGCCTCGTCCAGCGCGAGGAGCTGTTCATCGTCCGTTGTGATCGCGACATCGAGCGTGGTGAAATCCACTCGCCGCATTTCGCCGCCATGCTTCACGCGACGCTTGCGCCTTGCGTTTTCCACGAGGATGCGCCGCATGGCTTCCGCAGCCGCGGCAAAGAAATGTCCCCGGCCATTCCAAACCTGATCGGCGTTGCCCGTGAGCCGCAACCAGGCTTCGTGAACGAGGGCCGTGGGCTGCAACGTGTGGCCCGACGCTTCATTGGCCATGCGCGCGGCGGCGAGCTTGCGGAGTTCGTCATAGATCAGGGGAAGAAGTTCGCCAGCGGCGTTTGGATCGCCCGCCTGTGCCCGATTCAAAATAAGAGTCACGGCACTCACGACTGGATAAGGCTGAAGACTATTACAAAGGGGAGAAAATTGCCAAACCTTCCTCCAGCATGAAATCCACGGGTTGGGAGACTTCAAATCACCGATGCCCCCGGTACTTTCCGCGCGGTTGCACGGGATGTATTTTTCCCGCCCCCGGGCCGGGAAGCGGGAAGTGACAATCTTTTACCGCGCGACTTTCGACAAGGGCATCACGCCACGGGAAAGCTCTGATGTTAGCGCGGGTGAAAGCGTTGGCTGCCAGACCGGCTGCTTGCGCTCAGTTGCGTTCCCGCTGCTTGTCGTCGTTTTTATCCTCGTTTTTGTCCTTACCCTTGCCGTTGGCCTTTTCCTTGTCTTTCTTCGACGAATTCTTCGACGCGTTTTCCCTCGGCGATTTGAACTCGGTTTCGGCCGGGCCCTGGCCGGTCTGAGGAGCGGAAGCTTTCACCTGCGATGGATTCGCCTGAACCGGAATGATCACCGGCGAGGTTTTGGGGGAATTGATGTGGTTGCCAGTTTCCCTGGGTTCCGCCGGCGGCGTCGCCGCAACGGCAGCAGGTTCGGTCGCCGGTTGAACCTGGGCCGCAGACTGAACCGGCGCAGGTCCGCCGGGTTTCCCCGGCGTCTTCTCCGGCTTGCCTCGACCGTGAGCCGGCGACTGCTTCTCCGGCTTGACTTTTCCGACAGCCGGCTGCTTCTCCGCAGGAGTTTCGACAACGGGCTGCGGCGCAGGAGAATTATTAAGAGCGACCGGAGGCTCGGCTTTTTCGGGTTTAACTCCGCCGCTTTGCGGAGTCTGCTTCTCCGGATGGATCAGATGGGCCGGCACAGGTTCGGGCGGCGGAATGGTGGCGACTGGCCGGGTCGCCACAACCGGCGTCGCCGCGTTCGCGGGCCGACCGGCTCCGGCTTCATTCTCCCGACCTGTGGGCCGCGGCGACTCGTGCCGGTTGGGCGCCGGTCCGGTGACATGATCGCGGCCCCGGCGTTCACGTGCTTCGTTTTCGTCGCGTCGACGCACTTCGGAAACGGAATTCCGATGCAACCGCTGTCCGGTCACCCGTTCGATGTTGTCGGTGCGCGGGCCTTCATTGATGACGACGTGGTTGACGACTTTGACTTTGGTGACGTTGACCGTCTTGTTCACGATGGTCGTGTTGTTGACGATGACGTTCGCGGGCCGGATCGGGTGCAGCAGGCGCGGAGTTTCGACAAAACAAAATCGAGATGCGGCGATGGTTCCGTGGATTTCCAGCGTGCCGTTAACCTGGATGCGTGCCGTGGGAGGCAGCGGAGCCCAGCCTATATACCCGGAGCCTTCACGCCAGGTCACCCACGCGGGAGCCCATTGGGTTTGCGGAGCCCAGATCCATCCATATTCGGGAGTCCAGTCCCATCGCCCATAGTGGTACGTCGCCCAACCCCAGGGTTCTTCGCTGACCCAATACCAGCCCGCTTCAGTCCACTCCCATCGGCCGACCGCGTAGGGCCGCCAGGAGGCATCCACATGACGAGGCCGCCAGCAACGTCCGTAACCCCGCACCACGATCCATTCGCCGTAGGGCGACAAGGGTGCATTGAAATCCACTTCGTTATGAATAACCGTTGGGATTTCCACGACCGGCGGTGGCGCCTGAATGATGATCGGGGCCGGTTGAACGACCACTGGCGCGGGCTCCGGCGTGGAAGGTTCGGGAGCCGGCGCCGGAACATAGACCGTTCGCACTTCCGGACTGTTATGCACGTGAGTGACGCATCCGGCGAGCGTCGCCGTGAGTGTGGCGATCAGGCCAAGTTTTCCGGCGAAGTGGTTGGGGTTGTTCATAGCTGTCTTTTTATTGTTTCAATTCGTTATGCATCAGACGCTGGGTGGACGATTTAATTCAGACTCACGCTCACCGGGCGCCGGTCCCCCGCCCGCTCGTGGCAGGCAATCCTTCAGTGCGCAAACATTGCAGGCCTGACACGATGATAAGGGCGATACCGTGCACCTCCAGTGCCAACCAAAAGGGTTTCAGCACCCGGGGAGCATCGGCTGCTCCGTTCGTTTCCGGGTGGGAAGTGTCCAGAGACAAGACTTCGGCGGATGAAACGATGTCCCTCCGCGCAGTTCAGAGTTCCGTCTTCAGGGGCGCGTAAACGCAAGACCCCAAACGCCGCAATTATACGTTCGCCGATCTCAGGGAAGAAATCGGAACCATCAATCTTCGCTCCAGCGTCCGGGAAGAACTCGCTAGGACGGATCGGCTTCCACAGTCGGCACATCCACCAGGTGTTCGGCCAGGAACCACACTTGCAGTTCGTTGGTCCGAATGACGTCGCTGACCAGCAGATCATTCGTGCCGTCATCGCCCGTCCCGGCAGCGTGCCTGGCTGCCGCGCGTGCTCCCTGGAGAACAATCTCATGGGCGGTGAGCAATCGCGAAATCTGGACCGGAACCTCCTCGCGACCTTTTGGAGGGCGCGGAATGTTGGTGTTCTCGGCGACGTCCGCCGCCATGGCGTAGCTCACCCCGCCGAGGATCTGAATTCTTTCGGCAATTTCATCCACGAGTTCAGCCTGCTCGTTGAAATGTTTGTCGAACAAAAGATGCAACTGGTAAAAGGTTTTTCCAGCCACCTGCCAGTGATGTTTCTTGTACAGATCGCGGAGCGTCATCGTGTCGGCCAGAATCTGGTTCAGCCGATCGACGCTGGCCTGGCAAACCTTTTCGCTGAGGGCGATGGGCAGCCGGATCACGGTTCCAAACGGCTGAATCTCCGGCGCTTTCTGACCGATCCTGGGTTGGGACCGGTCCTGGCGGTATTCGAAGCGGGGCGTTTTTGATCTTGGTTTCATAAGCAGTGCAGTGAGTTATTCGTCCAAAGCTTTGCGAAGTTGTTCGTAGTCGGGTTCCTCATCGAAGCTGAAGCCGTTGATAAAAAAGAATGGGGTGCCGTCGACTCCGCTGCGGCCGCCGCTTCTGAGGTCATTCCGGATCCGTTCAGCGACCTGTTTTTCCCGGATCCCTTTTTCAAATTCATACAGGTCGAGGCCGATCTGCCGGGCCCACTCGGAGAGATTGGACGGATCCAGCCGTTCCTGATTTTCAAAAATGATGTCGTGCATTTCCCAGAATTTTCCCTGGAGCGCGGCGGCTTCGGCGGCCTGAGCGGCGAGCGCGGCGTAAGGGTGAACCTCGGTGAGCGGGAAATTGCGGAAGACAAAGCGAAGTTTGCCCGCGAGGTCCCGCTGGAGCTGTTTGACGACGGAAAAAGCGATTCCGCAATAGGGGCACTGGTAATCACCGAATTCAACGAGCGTCACCCGGGAATCCGGCTTCCCAGCGATGTGGTCGAGTTCAGATACCGAAGGGGAGAGCGTTGCGGACGTATTCCTGCTCCACTCAGGTTTTAAGCCTCGTGGCTTCGAAAGGTTGCGAGTTCTTGTTCTCATTGGTCTGTGGTGCGCGAGTTTTGTTTCCGAGTACCGTAGTTCCTTCTCGGCGCAACGCGACTGGGAATAGACCGCATTTACGGGTGGCAAATCCTCGGTGTCCCGGATCAAAACCTGAAATTCCCCGGGGAAATCAAGAAGCTGGATGGGAAGGGATCGTCTTCCGTTTAGGCCGGATCCCGACGGAATCATTGGCCCGAACCGCGCCGGAGCGATTTTCAGCCGGAGGAATCTCGACTTGGCGCGCGACCGCGGACGGAGTTTTGACTCACGGTCGCAAACCAAAGCCGCGAGGACTCGCTATGCCCGTTTTTCAGCCACGAGCTCCGCCTCGTGTTCGTCAGAAAGCGAGCCGTGCTCTTCCGCCTGCATGGCGTTGAGATGGCTGCGCGAGGCCTTGACGTATTTTTGGTCCGGGACCCCGACGACCACCGGCGCACCAGTACGGACCGGTTCAGACAATCCGAGATCGACCATCCTGGCCGGAAGTTCGGGTTTGCGGTTCAAGGTGCGTCTCCGGAATGGACTGCTCAGAAGTTTGAGAATGTCGGTGAACTTCATGTGCCGGCCCAGGGTGCGGAGAAGTTTGAACGTCTGGATTGGGCGGAAGCAAATTCTCTTCGCGAACAACAACGCATAGCCCTTCTGCCGCGCCCGATTCACGACCTCGCCGGGCAGGACGGTCGGATCGATGTCCGAACACTTGAACCATTTGGCCCAATCGCGTTCGTCGTCGATGATGCCGCGTTCAAGATACTCATGCCACAATGGCGTGCCGCGATAAACGCAAAGGCGATTGAATCCAAACGTGTCGAGCTTGAGCCTGGCGCAGAACCGGAAGCTTTCGATGATGTCCTCCTCCGTTTCGCCGGGTGAACCGACCAGGAAAAATCCGTGCGCCCGTTCAATCCCGCACCGCTTGGCTTCGCTGACCGCGCGGTCGATCTGTTCCAGCGTCTGGCGCTTGTCGAGCCGGTCGAGGATCTTTTGCGTCCCCGCTTCCACGCCGAAGGCGAGGAAGTTGCAGTTCGCCTTGGCCATGATGGGAAGTTGATCGACGGCGACGGAATCCACGCGGCCTTCACAGCCCCATTTGAACGCCAGTTGGTGATCAATGATGTTCTGACAAATCTGGCTGATGCGCTCCCGTTTCAGCAGGAAATGGTCGTCGGTCAGATAAATCGAACGGTAACCCTGCTCGTGAAGCTGCTTCATTTCTCCGAGAACGTGCTCGGGCGACCGGAAACGCCACTTGCCGTTGGTCAACGCCGGGATGTCGCAATAGATGCAAGTGTAGGGACAGCCGCGCGAAGTCTGCATCGTGCAGAATTTTTCGAGCGACAACACCGCCGGGACATCGAGCGGCAGCGACTCGATGTAATCGATCGGCAGTGAAGTCCGATCGGGATACGGAAACTGATTCAGATCCTTGAGAATCGGGCGCGGAATGTTTTTGACGATTTTTTCGCCGTCGCGCCAGATCAGTCCGGCAACTTTGCCCTGGGAATTCAAATTCTTAAGATAGTCCGGCAGCAATTCCTCCCCTTCGCCAACCCCGACAGCGTCGATGTAAGGACAGTCCTTCAGAATCCGCTCCTGGTTCATGGTGGCGAAAACGCCGCCGCAAATGACGGGAACTTTCGGCAGCACGCCTTTGACGACCTCCGCCATGCTTTTCACGCCGGGATAGGTTGTCGTGGACAAAAATGAGAGCGCGACGGCGTCGGGGGGATCTTCCCGGAGCGCTTGCGCGATGTCCGCTTCCTTCATTTTGGGATGGCAGGTGTCGAACATCCGCACCTCATGACCGTGCTGTCGCAGAATGGGTGCAAGGGTTTCGATGCCGAGCGGCGGGAACCCCATGACTTTTACCCGCTGATCGCCGGGCTTCGAACCGCCAAGGTCTTCCGGCAGGAGCCGGTAGAAATTCACGTCATTGACCCACACGAGGAATACTTTCATATACAGGATCCTTTCAGATTTAGGCGATGCATGTGGCGGGCGGTGACTCGAGGACGTTTGTGAGGACGGAAATTCCCGGGGCTGGTTGAGCACCCCGCGGCTGGATCAGGCTGATTATCATTACGTCAATTCTCAACCGTGGCCCCGATATAAATGGCAACTGGGCTGGCGATGGCAATAATAGTCAGGATTTTAATGCTTTTGGCAATTCATTTTCATTGATATGGCACCGCGGAGCCTTTTTAGTTCTTTTCAAACGGCCGCACTTTCGTGCCAGGGATGCCGGATTGTCCTCTCATCCGATGCTTGATTTATGAGAACAGCCAGATTCTCACACAGGTTTCTTCAATCGCCATTGCCAGGTTTCGCCGCCGTGATTTGCGCCATCCTGAGCCTTGGGTGCTGCATCGCCCACGCAGCCACGATCGTGGTCACCACGACTGCCGACGGCTTCGATGCCGCTGGAACGGCGGCCGCGATAACGCTGGCGGCATTGCCCGGCCCGGACGGGGTGGTCACGCTGCGCGAAGCTGTTTGCGCCGCGAATAGCAACGCCGGCGCCGACCTCATCACCTTTGCCATCAACGGCACTTTCACACTCGCGGGCGCCGCCAACGAAGACAACGGCGGGAGCGGAGACCTCGATATCAAGCAAAGCCTCACCATCCAGGGCAACGGCATCGGGAATACAATCATTGACGGCAATGGCATCGAACGGATTTTCGACGTGTTTCCGGCGGCGGCCACCAGCTTCACCGTCACCGGCCTGACGCTCCGGAACGGCGACACGCGCGCAGCTTCGTTCAAGGAAGGCGGCGCGATTTATCTGCACAACAACGTGATTACCCTCATCGGCAGTTGCCGGATCAACAACAACTTTTCCGGCGCAAATGGCGCGATTGAAAACCGCGGGACGCTGACAATCACCAACAGCGACCTGTCGGGCAATCAAACGATCCCGGCGAGCGGCAGCGTGGTGGGCGGCGCGCTCCACAACGCCGGCGCGCTCACCATTGTTAACAGCACGATCACGAACAATCTCGTCCGCGGCGAAGGCGGAGGCATCGCCACAACAACCGCCAATGGAGTCACAGTCAGCCTGGTCAATACTCTGATCGCCGGCAACACCGCGAGCGTCACCGGCGGCGGACTTGGCAATGGCGGCGGTGTCTCCACCACGGGCAATCAGGGAACGATCCTTTTTCACAATTGCACGATCTCCGAGAACCACGCGGATAACAACGGCGGTGGAGCCTATCTGGTGACGCCGGGCGGCGGGACCGGAAACGCGACTTTGATCAATGCCACCGTCGCGAACAACACGGCTGATTTTGACAATAACGGCGCCGGCGCCGGCGGCGGCATTGCGCAGAACACAGCCGCCGTCACCCTGCGAAATACGATCGTCGCGAGTAATTTCAACTCCATCGTCTCAGTTCGCGACGACCTCAGCGGAGCCATGGTTGCATCGGGTTCGTTCAACCTGATTGGCGATGCAACGGGTTCTTCCGGACTGGTCAACGGGATCAACAACAACCAGGTCGGCTCGGGAGCCAGTCCCATCGATGCGAAGCTTGCGCCCTTGCAGAACAACGGCGGGTCCAGCAGAACACACGCGTTGCTCGCCGGCAGTCCGGCGGTCAATGCCGGGAGCAACGGCCTTTTGCCGGCCGATGCGTTCGACCTCGACGGGGACGGGAACAATGGCGAAGCGTTGCCAGTGGACCAGCGCGGCGTCGGATTTGCGCGCGTCATCGGCGGCGCCGTCGACCTGGGCGCATACGAACAGCCGCCGGTCAACATTGCGCCGGTTGTGGGCGCGTTGAACAACTACACGGTAAATGCCGGTGTCAGCATCAGCTTCACCGCGACCGCGACCGATACGAATGGCGACGCGATCACGTTCAGTCTCGCGAATCCGCCGCCCTTCGCCTCCATTACAACCGCAGGCGCATTCTCCTGGCGTCCCCGCATCTCGCAGGCGGGCACGACAAACGCGGTGAGAATTGTGGCGACCGACAACGGCACGCCGAACCTTTCCGGCACCAATACGTTTACCGTCGTGGTAAACCCGCTTTCACCCGTTCACTTTTCAAGCGCGGCGGTGAGCAATGCCAATTTTTCTGTGATCATCTCGGGCTTTACCGGACCTGACTATGTTGTGCAGGCGAGCACCAATCTCATAAACTGGTTTGCCTTGAGCACCAACGTTTCGCCCGTCACGCCTTTCCAATACACCGACCCGGCAAAAGCCTCGAACAGCTTTCGCGCCTATCGGATCTGGCTGCAGCCCTGAACGGATGGCAGCGCCGGCAGGGATTCGGGAGAGCCCGCGATTGTGGATGGCGCGGTCGAGGACTCAGCGGGAGCACGGCCTCATTGCCGGTTCACCTTTGTCTCCAGCCACTGCTCCAGCTTCGAATAGAACAGTCGCTTTTGTTCCGGTGAAAAGGCGCTGATCCGCGCGCCGTGATGACCGTCGGCGACAACGATCTTGATTGCATCGGTACGCCCGATCAGTTGCATTTGTGTGGCTGACCAGGCGTCGAGTTCGCCGTAGATGTAAGCCACTCGGTTCGCCTCATACTGGAGAAAGTGATAGACGAACGCCATCGTCGCCGGATTGTAAACGATCTTCGCGCCGTCTGGACAGATCACGAGGTTGGACGGATTCTTCAGCGTCTTCATGCACGATTTAAAATCCGTGATGTCATAGTTATAGTAGCCCATTTCGGTGAACGCCTGGTAAAGGAACGGTTCAAACTGTTTTTTCCCCTGATCGGAATAATAAAACAGCGTGTTCACCTGGCGGTAATTCGCGGCCAGCTTTTCAGCCGGCGCGTCCGGCGCCGGAATATCGGCGGCCTTCGCGCCGAACTGCCAGAAAGCGTAGGGATATTCAAGGACGCCGTATTCGTATGCCGCTGAAAGGCCCATGGCAAAAGTCCAGTGCCGCCGATCGGCCTCTTGCTTCACCAGCGGCAGAATCTCGTCCTCGCGTTTGAACATCGCGATCTGGAATTCCTTGATTTTGTTTCGCGTGGCGGCGTCGCCGGTGGTCTGGAGGAATTGATAAATGCGCGGATCCTCCTGGGCGAGGTTGATGGGAGCGACGTAGGCCACCGTCGCATCCACGTCCTCGGGGTAATAACACTTGTAAAACAATGCGGTCTGGCCTCCCTTGCTCGTGCCGGAACTCACCCATCTGCCCGGATACAATTTCTTGAAGGCCGATACAATCGCGTGCAGATCGTCGGCCGATTGTCTGACCGTCAGAAACTCCCATCGGACCGGCGACGGCACCGAACGTCCGAAATAACGGTGCTCCACCGTGACCTGGTTGCCTTCCAAAATGCGCAGGAGTTCGCCTCCCGAATTGCCGCGAGCCGCATAACCTTCGGTTCCCAGCAGGACCGGACGGGCGTAGTCGCTGTGCGCCAGGAAAACTCGCTGCCGGAATTTTTCACCGTTGGGATTCCCATGGTCGAGCGGCTGCTCGAACATCAATTCATAGGATTCCCTGAACGACTGCGAGTTTCCCTGAAGCTCACGAACCTCGACCACTCCCGGCAACGCCTTCAGTTTCCGGCACAACTCCGATTCAGAACCCGCCGGGGCGTTGGTCGGTTGCGAATGAACCCACGGACACAGCGACAGCGCGAGCAATAATAGGGGACCGGCGCGATTGAATTGCGGTTTCATAATCCGGGTGTGCGGACAATTGAGCTTTGTTACAGCACCTGAGTAAAAAACCCGCGGAAGAACCGGGCCATGCTCGAAACGCACCCCGGCCTGTCGGATATCATCCATCGGAACCCCGCGGCGCATCGCTTTGGTGCCTACCGGAGAATGCTGAGCTTCGCCTTGAGCAGCCCCTGGTCCGAGGCGGGGCCGACC
>JADMIO011460687.1_pt1 | contig 20444 bp, 22 predicted proteins | sample 8958161 | NCBI WGS metagenome assembly JADMIO01 (sample SAMN16585339, study PRJNA669376) | soil metagenome | isolation source: Crop rotation soil | place: USA: Cullars Rotation, Alabama | collected 2011 | reverse complement strand
CTTCTCGAGATCCTGGCGGCTCGGCTGGCAGCTCCATGCATTCAGGCCACCGACGGTGCACGTCTTCACGTCGTCGCCGGTGCACGTCGTCGGCGTGTGCGTGTGCATCTCGGGCTGGCCGGACGGGCACTCGAACTCGATGCTCGACGGCCCGGCGTTCACCACGGGCGCATCCTGCACCGTCATCACGCGGAAGATCGTGTCGACCTTCGCCGGCGCCTCGCGCGACACCTGGTAGACGCCGTACGTCCACGTGGCCACGCAGTACGCGCGCTCGACCTGTCGCGCGTCCTCGGTCCACACCTTCTCGAGCGCTTCGCGCGGCTGGTCCATCACGACGCCGAGCCGCACCGCCTGCCCCTCCACATGCCCCGTGCCGAGCGCGAGCGCCAGCGCCGAAACCATCACCGTGCTCCAGGCGGCGGAGCGACGAGTCGTGCCACGACGGTGCTGCCGGTACATCGACGGCCTCCACGAGCGCCGCGCGCCGGGGGGCGAGGGCGCGGTCGTCGAAGGCCATTAAAGCAGCGGGCGTGCCACGGAATCGCCGAGGGCCGAGACCCGAATGTAAGAAGGCCCTCGGCGAAAGGAGCCGAGAGCCGGAGCGCGAGAGCCGAGCGCCGAGTGCGCGAGAGCGCGAGAGCCGAGAGCCGAGAGCCGAGAGCCGAGAGCGCCTTATTTCCTCCAAGGTGGCGCCGCGTCCTTCTTCCGCTCGAGGTCCGGGTTCTCGCGGAAGAGCGTCACCGTCTTCCCGATCACCTGCACGACCTCCGCGTTCACGGACTCGGCGATGCGCGCCGCGAGCGCCTTGGCGCTCTCCTCGACGGGGCGGCCGAGCTGCACCTTCACGAGCTCGTGCGTGCGCAGCGCGTCGTCGAGCGAGGCGACGACGGTGTCGGTGAGCCCGTGATGTCCGACGTGCACCATCGCATCGAGGTGGTGCGCCTCGGCGCGCAGTGCGGCGCGCTCCTTCGAACTGAGACTCATCGCTGTCCGGTCGCGCGGGCGTCGTCGTCGCGGCGCCCGTCCATGGCGAAGTGCGGCCGCGGGTCGAGCGGGGTGCCATCCCACCAGCGCGTCGCCGCGTGATCCGCGCGCATCACCTGGAAGTGGAGATGCGGCGTGTCCTTCGGTGCGTTCCCCGTCGTGCCCACGTACCCGATCACGTCACCCTTTGCGACCTTCGTGCCCTCGGCGAGTCCGGCGCGGTAGTGGTCGAGATGCGCGTAGTAGTACACGAAGCGCTCATCGGGATCGACCGCGTAGATGGTGATGCCGCCGAGCGAATTGGAGCGCATGCGGAGGATGCGGCCGTCGTCTGCGGCAAGCACGGGCGTGCCCCTGGGCGCAAGGATGTCGACCGCCTGGTGCATGCGCCCGCCGTCGCGCGCCTCGTGGAACGTGTCGGGAATGCGCGTGATGGCGATGCCGGCGACGGGCACCATGAGCTCGCGCCTGTCGAGCGCGCGAAACGCCTCGGCCATCTCGGGGGCGAGCTCGGGGCGCGCGGCGGTGGCGGTCGCGTCGGGGAGAACCGCGGCCGGCTTCGCGGCGGCGGCCTCACGCCGCGGCGCCTCGACGGGCTCGGGACGGCGCGCGAGCGCGACGCCGCAGGCGGAGGAGAGGAAGACGAGGGGAATGGAGAGAAGTACGTGGGCGCGCATGGCTCTCGTCTGACGAGCGGACGCGGGGCCAGGAAACCACCGTGCGGATTCGGGGAGTTCACGCCCTTCGGCTGCGCTCAGGGCCGGCTCCGCCGCGAATTCGCGAAGGGCGCGAGGTGTTCGAAGAGCTCACGCCGAGACGCCGAGGGCGCCGAGAACGCCGAGGGTTCCCGGGCAGAGCAAAGCTCCTCTCGCCAGGTCGGAGAGAGGAGCTTTGTGATACCTAAGTCTCTCGGCGTCTCGGCGCCCCTCGGCGCCTCGGCGTGAGCTGTTCCTCGCGCTCTTCGCGCCCTCGCGGCCTCGCGTGAACCGGCTGCTGCCGGGGCGTGGCCGGGCCGGGCGCGGAGAGATCAGTCTCCCGCCGCCTCCACGAGCGTCTCCGACGACGCCGCATCGAGCGACGGGATCCCCTGCGCCTTCGCGAGCTCGGCGATCCCCTCGTCGATCGTCCGCGAGTGGTGCATCGAGCAGAACTTCGGCCCGCACATCGCGCAGAACTCCGCGCTCTTGAAGTACTCGGCCGGCAGCGTCTCGTCGTGATACTCGCGGGCGCGCTCGGGGTCGAGCGAGAGGCGGAACTGCTCGTTCCAGTCGAACTTGTACCGCGCGCGGCTCAGCGCGTCGTCGCGGTCGCGCGCGTTCGGGCGGCCACGCGCGATGTCCGCGGCGTGCGCCGCGATCTTGTACGCGATCACGCCCTGGCGCACGTCCTCCGCGTTCGGCAGGCCGAGGTGTTCCTTCGGGGTGACGTAGCAGAGCATGTCGGCGCCGTACCAGCCGATCATCGCCGCCCCGATGGCGCTCGTGATGTGGTCGTAGCCCGGCGCGATGTCCGTGACGAGGGGACCGAGCGTGTAGAACGGCGCCTCGTGGCAGATCTCCTTCTGCTTGCGGACGTTCATCTCGATCTGGTGCATCGGGATGTGGCCCGGCCCCTCGACCATGACCTGCACGTCGTGCTGCCAGGCCCGCTTCGTCAGCTCGCCGAGGGTCTCGAGCTCCGCGAACTGCGCGCGGTCGCTCGCGTCGTGCAGGGAGCCGGGACGCAGCGAGTCGCCTAACGAGACCGTGACGTCGTAGGCGCGCAGGATCTCGCACACCTCGTCGAAGTGCGCGTAGAGCGGGTTCTGCTGGCGATGCGCCATCATCCACACGGCGTGCAGCGAGCCGCCACGGCTCACGATGCCGGTGACGCGGCCATAGACGAGCGGCAGGTGCTCGAGCAGGATGCCCGCATGCAGCGTCATGTAGTCGACGCCCTGCTTCGCCTGGTGCTCGATCATGTCGAGCAGCTGCTGCGCCGTCATGTCGACGACGTCCTTCACCACGTCGGTGACGAGCTGATAGATCGGCACGGTGCCGATGGGCACCGGCGAGTTCGCGATGATGGCCTGTCGGACGAGATCGATGTCCTTCCCGGTGGAAAGGTCCATCACGGTGTCGGCGCCGTACTGGATGGCGAGGCGCAGCTTCTCGAGCTCCTCCTCGATCCCGGAGCTCACGGCCGAGTTGCCGATGTTCGCGTTGATCTTGACGCGCGACACGGTGCCGATGGCCATCGGCTCGAGGCGGCCGGCGAGGTGATTCACGTTCGCGGGAATCACGAGCCGCCCGCGCGCGACCTCGTCCCGGATGGTCGCCGCGTCCACCTGCTCGCGCTCGGCGACGAACTGCATGGCGGGCGTGATGTCGCCCTGGCGCGCGAGCGCCATCTGCGTCACTGCGTTTCGCATTGTCTCGACTCCCTACGCCGGTGCGAACCGGATCAGGTTCAACGGGACTCTCTCAGCCCGCGCGTGGAGATACGGCGGGCACCCCGGTCGACGCGGAAGTAAAGCGAACGGCGTGGTGCGCGGCTAGCCCCCCATCTCGCTCATCGGCGGGAAGCCGTGCTGCTTGCGGCCCACGTCGGCGTCGTACTTCGCCGTGGTCTTGAACAGCTCGAACCGCCCATCCGCCGCCAGGTCCCTCACCCGCTCGCGCAGGCGATGGCGCTCCTGCTCGCTCATCGCCGTGAAGCCGCGCGCGATCTTCAGGTTCTGGCGGAGAACCTTGAGCGAGTCGACGCCCATGATCGTCGTCGTCGCGCCGGTGCTCATCGCGTAGCGATAGGCCTCCTGCGCCGTCACCGCGCGCTTCTTCACCGGATCGCCCTCGCCGCCTAGGGCCTTCATGCCGAGCACGGCGATCGCGCGCGCCTGGCAGACGGGGACGACCTGCTGCTCGAAGCTGCGGAACGAGCCGTCGAACACGTTGAGCGGCATCTGTACCGCGTCGAACGGAAAGCCGTACGACAGCATCTTCAGGTGGATCGCGGGATCCTTGTGGCCCGTGAAGCCGACGTAGCGCACGAGTCCCTGCTCCTTCGCCTCGCGTAGCGCCTCGATCACGCCGCCCGGCGCGAAGTGACGCTCCGGGTCGTTCGGGTACACGCATTCGTGCACCTGCCAGAGGTCGAGCCGATCCGTCTTCAAGCGCTTCAGCGATTCCTTCAGCTGCCGCATCGCGACCTTCCGGTCGCGGCCGTGCGTGCAGACCTTCGTCATCAGGAAGACCTGCTCGCGGCGCCCGCCCTCGAGCGCCTTGCCCATCCACTCCTCGCTCCGGCCCTCGTTGTACTCCCACGCGTTGTCGAGGAAATTCACGCCGGCGTCGATCGCCTCGTGCACGATGTTCGTCGCCTCGCGCTGACTCGACGCGAGCCCCAGGTGGTAGCCGCCGAGCGCCATGACGGAGACGAGCTCGCCGGACTTGCCGAAGGGACGGCGCGGGATCTCCAGTGACGGCGTGCGCGGCACGCTCGACGTGCGGGGTGGCTGCTCGATCGCGGGACGAGGGCGGCGCGTCGTGGGCATGGGTCGACGATGGGTTGGAGTGCGTGTGCGCGATGCAGGATCCGAACCTCGATGCCCACTTCTTGCCCCTGCGCGAGCTCGTGACCATTCCTCCGCCCGACCCCGCCGATCGCACCCGCGCCGCCGCGCTCCGCTCTCGCGGCGCCGCCCTGCTCGGACTCGTGCTCCTCGGCGTCCTCCTGCTGCTCGGCATGTGTGCCCGTGCCGGCGAGGGGCTGCGCGGCATGCTGCCGGGTCGAGTGCGCACCACCGTCTCGCACGATCTGGTGGTGCAGCAGGTACGCAGCGTCGCGCAGCTCGTCACGAGCGAGACGCGCGTGCGGGACGTCGTCACCTACCAGAGCACGTGGATGGGCTCGACCAAGCGCGCGCTCATCGTCGCCAGCGGTCGCATTCTCGCGGGGCCGGATCTCGACTCGACGAGCGGGGCCGACGTCCAGGTCGACGATGTGGCGCGTCGCATCACGGTGACGCTGCCGCCGGCGCGTGTGCTCTCGATCGAGGTGACGGACGTGAAGACGTACGACGAGCGCGGCGGCCTCTGGAATCCGTTCCGCCCGGAGGATCGCGACGAGATCAATCGTCGCGTCCGCAATCAGCTCGCGCGGGCGGCGCTGGAGATGGGCGTCGTCGAGCACGCGAACCGGAGCGCCGTGCTGCTCCTGCAGCGGCTCCTCGCCCGCGAGGGCTACACGGTGGACGTGCGCGTGCGCTCCGGGCTCACGACCGCGCCGGCGGGATGAGCGAACGCCCGTTCGCCGCGATCGTCCTCGCGGCAGGCGCCGGCATGCGCTTCGGCGAGCCCAAGGCGAGCGCGCTGCTCCGGCCCGGCGTGCGCTTCGTGGATGCCGTGGTCGCGACGGCACTCGATGCGGGGGCGGCACGCGTGATCATCGTCGGCGCGCCGGGACTCGCCGTCCCCGCCGGGTCCGCGCTCGTGCCTAACGAGCACGCGTTCGGCGAGCAGATCGCTTCCTTGCGGCTCGGGCTCACGGCGCTCGCGCAGACCGATGTCGCCGGAGCGCTGGCGTGGCCGGTGGATCACCCGTTCGTCGAGGTGGACACCGTGCGCCAGCTCGCTCGTGAGGCGAACGAGACCGGCGCGCCCGTGGTCGTCCCGTTCCACGCGAGCCGTCGCGGACATCCGACGTGGTTCGCGCGCGCGGCGTGGAGCGCGCTGCACGCGCCCGCGCCCGACGGCGCGCGCGGGGTGATCCGCGCGTACGGGACGCGCGTGCTCGAGGTGCGCGTGGATGATCCCGGCGTGCTCCGCGACATCGACACGCGCGGCGACCTCGCGTGCGCGCTCGAAGCCGAGCCGCGCTGATGCACTCGCTGGTCGATCGCGGGGAGATCTCCATTTGCGAGCTCGCGCTGCCGGACGGGCAACGAATTCCCGTGCGCGTGCTGCAGGTGCGCTTCGGCCGCGCGACGCCCGACCGTCTGCGCGAGGGAACGCTCGCGCCGAGCTACACCGCGAAGCCGCTCGTGAGCGTCGCGGGCGACGCGATGTTCGGCGAGCTCGCCGTCGTGCGATGGCTCGAGCGCGACGGCTGGCGCGCGGTATGGGTGGACACGGCGCACGGCCGGAACTTCTGGGTGGAGATGCCGCAGCGTGGCGCTCCCGTCGCGCTGCCGCCCGAGGCACGCCAGCGCTACGACGCCATCGTCGCCGCGAACGATGGGCGCGCGAGCGGTTTCTTCGACGTCATGGCCTGGCGCGACGGCCAGTTCGTCTTCGTCGAGTATCTCGGACCCGGCGAGCGGTTGCCGCGGAGTGCCGCGCGCTGGGTGGCCGCCGCGATCGCCGCCGGGGTCTCGCCGCACGACCTGTGGATCGTGCGCTGCGGGGAGCCGGGCGACGACGATCCTACCGTCTGAGCTTACGCGTCACGTCGCGGTGAATTCGCGCAGGAGGAACGTCGCCGCGGCGTCGAAGTGCTTCGGGTCGCCGTGCGCGCGCGCCAGGAGCATTGCCCCCTCGAGCGCCGCCGTGAGCGCCCGCGCCGAATCCTCGGGCGAGCCCTCGAAGCGAAGCGTCGCCGCGGCGCGTCCGCGCTCCAGCAGCGCGGCGAGCCACGTCTCGTTCCGCGCGAAATACTCGCGCAGCGCCTCGCGCATGCCGTCGGGCAGCGTGCCGAACTCCGCGGCGAGCATTCCGCAGAGACAGAGCCGGTCGCGACTCAGCACGTCCGCGTAGAGTCGCACGTAGCGACGCAGCCGGTCCGGCTCGGCCTCGCCCGTCGCGTCGATTTCGTCGAGCGCGCCCATGAAGCGGTCGGCGTAGCGCGCGATGAGCGCGTGGCCGAGGTCCGCCTTGGAAGGATAGTGGTAGTGGAGGGCGGCCTTGGTGGTGCCGACGACGGAGGCGACGTCCGCGTAGCTGAAGCCGTTGAAGCCGCGCGTCTGCGTGAGCCGCTCGGCCTCGTCGAGGATGCGGGTCGGCGTGGTGGCGTCGGGGGACGCGGGGCGCGCGGAGGGTTCGGGTCTCATTCGTCTTGACGAACTTACCTACTGGTAAGTAAGGTAGCCCACCGCAAGATATCACCCGCCCCGCAAGGGCGCCAGCCGAGGGAGACGACCATGGCGAGCACCGCGACGCAGCAGACGGAGCATCGGTCCTTCCAGCAGCCCGACGAGACGCGCGACTTCCCGCGCGGCCGCGCCGAGATCGTGAACGTCGGCGGCGCGGAGGTGGGGCGGCTCGTCTTCGAGCCGGGCTGGCGCTGGTCGGAGCACGTGAAACCCATCGCCGGCACCGCGAGCTGCACCGCGCCGCACTTCCAGTATCACGTGAGCGGCCGCCTCGCGATCCGCATGGACGACGGCAGCGAGTTCATCGCCGGCCCCGGCGACATCACGTCCTTGCCGAGCGGGCACGACGCCTGGGTGGTGGGCGACGAGCCGGTGGTCGTCGTCGACTGGTTCGGCGCGAGCAATTACGCGAAACAGTAAGGCGGCTCTCGGCTCCGTGTCGGGAGAATTGGTACGCCATCCCGCTCTCGGCTCCGTGTCGGGCGAGATGGTACGCCATCCCGCTCTCGGCTCCGTGTAGGTCGAGATGGTACGCGATCTCGCTCTCGGCTCTCGGCTCTCGGCAGTAGCGTTCGGCCGAGAGCCGAGAGCCGAGATCGAGAGCCGAGAGCCGAGAGCCGAGAGCCGAGAGCCGAGAGCCCTCTATCCTACCGCGTCACCCGAATCGTCGTCGACGTCCTCGCCCCCGCGCCCACCTCCAGCTCGACCCGATACGCGCCCGGCGCCAGTTCCGGTATCCGCAGCGCCAGCGACCGTCCCTGCCCCTCGCCCCCACCCGACTCGCGCCAGCGCATCGTCACCGGGCGCGACGAGGGCGCGAGCTTGATGCGCGCCGCGAGTCGCTCCAGCAGGCCGACGTCGAGCCGCGATATCGAGAGCGAGAGCTGCCCGGTGTCGCCCGGGGTCGGCGCGCCGTACGCCTCCCAGTAGAGGTACACCGCGTCGCCGGCATGCACGGTCGTCGTGCCTAACGAGGCGAGCAGCACGCGCTCGGTGAACGCGGCCGAGTCGGGCGGCGGGCGGCGGAGGATCGCGAGCGACGAGACTCGCGCATCGCGCGCGAGTGGCCGCACGCCGTAGCGCGAGCGCGCCGCCCACGAGCCCGTCGGCGTCCACGCCTCCACGCTCGCGACCGCGGCCTCGCGCGGCATGCGCGCGATGAGCACGCCGACGCGACTCGCGCTGTCCTCCACCGCCCGCGCGAGCTCGCGCGTCGCCGAGGACGCGAGCACCACGCCCACCCACGTATCGCCGTGCGACCACGCGCTGTCGCTGCCGAGGTCATAGCCGACGGCCACCAGCAGCGACTCGCCGCGGCGGAACATCACGAGCTGGTGGTCCAGCGGACCGAACGCCTTGGGGCGCCGCGCGTATCGCGGCGCGTAACGCATGCGCGGCAGGTGCCGCCGATCGAACCAGTCGTCCTCCTGCGCGTCGATCGGCCGCCGCCGCGGGCGTCACGTCGTAGCTCGGCGTCGGCTCGTGGCCGATGGTGCTCTCGCCCGTCAGCCGCACCTCGCGCGACCAGGCGACCGGCCACGCGTAGCGCACCGTGAGCTCCGCGAGATCGCCGCCCCACGGCGTATCGTACGCCTGCGAGGAGCTCGACAGGATGCGCGACATCACGCGGCGCGAGAGCAGCTCCGATCGCGCATCGTCGCCCGGCAGCATCCAGAGCGGACGCGAGAGCCACGTGAACTGGCGCGTCGCCGAGTCGCGCGCGGCACCGCAGCCGAGCTTCCTGTACTCGCCCTGGCCGTCCTCCATCCACGACGCCACGTCGTCCCACGCGCAGCGCTGGTCCGCCGGCATGAGCGTGAGCGCCGAGTCGTACGCCGCGGCCGCACCGGCATGGTCGCTCGACTCGTGCAACGCGAGTCCCACGAGCGCCTCGCACCACCACGGCGTACCGCGGCAACCGCGCGCCGCATTCACCGCCGCGGGAAGACGCCGGTCCTCGACGAGATAGTGCACGAGTTGCCCCGCCACCCAGTCGTCGTCGGGCGAAGCGGCCGCGGCATCCATGAGACGCTCGATGAGCAACCAGCGCCGCGGCGGGATCTCCTTCGGCTCCTTCGGCGGCGGGCCCTCTTCGTTGTTGTCCCAGTAGCAGAACCGCCCGATGTGCTCCTCGCACGGTCCAGCGCCGCCGCTCGACTGCTCGGCCCGCGAGCGCCGGAAGCTCTCGAACTCGCGCTGCGCCTGGCGGGCCCATTCGACGGCGCGGGGACGAGCGCGGGTCCCCTGCGCGTACGCGCAGGGCACTGCAGCGAGGAGCAGGAGCAGCGCGGCGCGGAGCTGCATGGCAGCGAGGATAGCGCGCGGCGTGCCACGGGGCGAGAGCGGGGCTCTCGGCTCCAGGCGGCAGCAACCTGCGTACATCCTCCCGCTCTCGGCTACTCGCGGCCGCAACCGGCGTACATCCTCCCGCTCTCGGCTCCTCGCGGCCGCAACCGGCGTACGCCATTCCGCTCTCGGCTCCTCGCGGCGGCATGGGCTGTACGCCACTCGGCTCTCGGCCAGGCGCAACTGCCGCGAGCCGGATTGCGTAGCATCTCGACCTACACGGAGCCGAGAGCCGAGAGCCGAGAGCCGAGAGCCGAGAGCCGAGAGCCGCAAGCCTCACGCCTCGTCCCCACACCGAGCCGAGAGCTACATTCCTTCCGTGCCCTACATCGACTTCGCGGGCAACACCCGCGAGCTCACCGCCGGCGAGACCCTCGTCGGCAGCGGACCGCAGGCCGGGTGGCGGCTGCAGAACGACGGCCTCGCGCCGCGACATCTCACGTTCGTCGTGGATGCCGACGGCCGCACCACCGTGCGTCCGCACTCCGGCAACACCGTCGTCACCGTCGACGGAGAGCGCGTGCCGTCGCACGGCCGTGTCCTCGCCGATGGTGACGTGCTCTGCGCCGGCTCCGCGTCGATGACGTTTCTCGAGTCCATCGCCGCGACGCGCGGGAGCCGCTCGTCGCGCGTCGCGGCCAGTGGCGCGCCGGCGCATCTCGTCGACGAGGCCGCGGGCGTCGCCTATCCGCTCGACCGACTCGTCACCCGCATCGGACGCGGGGTGACCAGCGACGTGTTCGTGCCGAGTCTCGCGGTGTCGCGCGAGCATGCGGAGGTGCGCGCGGAGGCCGGCGGGTTCGTGCTCCACGCGCTCGGTTCCGCGGGCACACAGGTGAACGGCGGCCGCGCGTCCGTCGTCGTGCTCGAGGAGGGTGACGTCGTCGCGCTCGGGGGGACCGAGCTGCGCTACACGCGCCAGGCGCTCCCGCCCGGCATTCAGGTGCGTCGCGCTGGCGACGTCGACGCCGCGGTCGCGAGCCGCGCGACCACGATGCTTCGCACCTCGGACATCGCCGCGGCCGCGCGGCCGACGCGCCCCTGGCTCGTCGTCGCCGCGCTGCTCGGATTCGCCGCGCTTACGGCCGCGGCCGCTTTGTGGCTCCTGCGGTAATCGGCTCGTCGGCCGACGGCGGCGCCGACTCGATGGGTGGCACCGAATCGGGGAGCCGCGGCTCGGGCTGAACCGCGGGCGCGGTCGCCGCCGGCGTGATGTTGGTGGAATCGACCACCGGCGTCGTCACCGCACCGTTCGATACCGTCGCCCCCGCGCGCTTCGGGCTCGCGTGACGCGGTCGAGCGGCCGCCGAGGCGACGATGGCCGCGATCACCGCGACCGCTGCGATGCCCGCGAACACCGCGCCGACGCGCCGCTGCTGCCGCTTCCGCATCGACTCGCGCACGGCCATCGGGCTCATGAACGTCGTCTGCATCTGCGCGACGTCGCGCTGCGACTTCGACACGCGCGACGGCACCGCCGACCCGCGCGGCGGCGCCACGGTCGTGAAGCGCAGCAGCGTCTGCCCCAGCGTCAGCTCGTCGTCCTCGGCGAGCACCGTCGGCTCCTGCACGCGCTTGCCGTTGAGCACCGTCACGCCGCGCCGCGGATGCAGCTGGTACGCATCGCCCTGGCGCACCACTTCCGCGTGCGTGCGGCTGATGTCCGGATCGAGGATGAGCACCGCGCAGGTGAGATCGCGGCCGATGGCCGTGAGATCCGTGAGCTTGTACCAGCGCTCGCGCCGCACGTCGCGCAGGTAGGCGCCGTGCTCCTCCTCCGGCGCATGCGGAACGCCGGCCGAGAGCTTGAAGACGGCGTCGCCGAGGCGGATCTCGTCGCCGGGACGCAGCTCGGCGGATGCCGCGCTGAGCGGATGACCGTTCAGCTCGACCCAGGCGACCTCCGAGCCGCGGCTGACGAGGACGCGCCCATCGCGCTCGATCGAGACGAGCGCATGGACGCGGTCGAGGCGCCGGTCCTCGATGCGCCATCCGGCCTCGCGACCGCAGCCGATGATGAGCACACCGGGCCCGATGACCCGAGTCTGACCGTTGTATTCGAGGTAAGGCATGGATGCGTGAGCCGGGGGGGCCGTCTGCGCGCCCGAACGGCTCGGGGCGCGGAACGCGGAACGCGGGCAGTAGGCACTTTAGCCCAGGTACGTTGGCGCCCCTGGAGGATCGCCGCCTGTGACGTGGCTCACCCGGACCGCCAGACGTTTGCGGCGGGGATCGCGGCCACCGACCGGCCCCACCCGGAACCTAGTCTCGGCTCCGCGGATCTCCGTCATCATCGCGAGGCCCCCATCATCGGTTGCCTGCACCCCCAATGGGGAATAGTTTTCTCCCGTTGCGCGACGCGCCGGGATTCCGTGCAAGCCGTTGCGCCGGCGCTGCTTGCGCCAGCCCGTCCCCCACCCGCGTGCGGGGACTTCCAGGAGACAGCATGAGCACCGACATCGAGGCCCTGATCAGCCGAGAGTACCAGGCGGGCTTCGTGACCGACATCGAGTCGGACACGATCGCCCCCGGGCTCAACGAGGACGTGATCCGGACCATCGCCGCGAAGAAGAACGAGCCGCAGTGGCTGATCGACTGGCGCCTCAAGGCGTTCCGCCGCTGGAGCGCGATGAGCGAGCCGCACTGGCCCAACGTCCATTACGACGCCATCGACTACCAGGCGCTCGCGTACTACTCGGCGCCGCGGACGAAGAAGCCGTTAGGCTCGCTCGACGAAGTCGACCCGAAGCTGCTCGAGACGTACACGAAGCTCGGCATCTCGCTCTCGGAGCAGAAGATGCTCGCGGGCGTCGCCGTGGACGCGGTGTTCGACTCGGTGTCCGTCGGCACGACGATGAAGGAAGAGCTCGCGAAGCACGGCATCATCTTCTGCTCGTTCGGCGAGGCGGTGAAGCATCACCCCGAGCTCGTGCAGAAGTACCTCGGCTCCGTCGTGCCGTACTCGGACAACTTCTTCGCGGCGCTGAACAGCGCGGTGTTCTCGGACGGCAGCTTCGTCTACGTGCCCAAGGGCGTGAAGTGCCCGATGGAGCTGTCGACGTACTTCCGCATCAACGCCCAGGGCACGGGGCAGTTCGAGCGCACGCTCATCATCGCGGACGAGGGCGCGTACGTCTCGTACCTCGAGGGGTGCACGGCGCCGAAGCGCGACGAGAACCAGCTGCACGCGGCCGTCGTCGAGCTCGTGGCGCTGGAGAACGCGACCATCAAGTACTCGACGGTGCAGAACTGGTTCGCGGGCGACGAGAACGGCAAGGGCGGCATCTACAACTTCGTGACGAAGCGCGGCAAGTGCGCGGGCCGTCGGTCGAAGATCTCGTGGACGCAGGTGGAGACCGGCAGCGCCATCACGTGGAAGTACCCGAGCGTGATCCTGCAGGGCGACGAGAGCGTCGGCGAGTTCTACTCGGTGGCGGTCGTCAACAACGCGCAGCAGGCCGACACGGGCACGAAGATGACCCACATCGGCAAGAACACGAAGTCGAACATCGTCTCGAAGGGCATCTCGGCGGGCCGCGGCCAGAACAGCTATCGCGGGCTCGTGAAGGTGCTGCCGAAGGCCGAAGGCGCGCGCAACTACACGCAGTGCGACTCCATGCTCGTGGGCAACCGCTGCGGCGCGCACACGTTCCCGTACATCGAGGTGCAGAACAACAGCGCCACGGTGGAGCACGAGGCGAGCACGTCGAAGATCGGCGAGGACCAGATCTTCTACCTGAAGCAGCGCGGCCTGTCGGCCGAGCAGGCCGTGTCGATGATCGTGAGCGGCTTCTGTCGCGAGGTGTTCAAGGAGCTGCCGATGGAGTTCGCGCTGGAAGCGCAGCAGCTGTTGGGAATCACGCTGGAAGGGTCGGTCGGGTAGCGCTCTCGGCTCTCGGCTCCCGGCTCTCGGCTGCTCGTCCGCCGTGGCCGAGAGCCGAGAGCCGAGAGCGGCAAGCATACCATTCAAGGGACATAGACAGTGCTCGATATCAAGGACCTGCGCGCCACGGTAGGCAACAAGGAAATCCTCCGCGGCATCAACCTCACCGTCAACGCCGGCGAGGTGCACGCGGTCATGGGGCCGAACGGGTCTGGCAAGAGCACGCTCGCGCAGGTGCTCGCCGGCAATCCCGCGTACGAGGTCACGGGCGGCTCCGTCGCCTACGACGGCAAGGATCTCCTCGAGATGGAGCCGGAGGAGCGCGCGCAGGCGGGCATCTTCCTCGCCTTCCAGTATCCGATCGAGATCCCCGGCGTCAGCAACGCGTACTTCCTCCGCTCGGCGTACAACGAGATCCGGAAGTCGAAGGGTCAGGAGGAGGTCGATCCCATCGAGTTTCTCGACCTCATGACCGAGCGCCTCAAGCTCGTCGAGATGGACGAGGCGATGCTGAATCGCTCCGTCAACACGGGCTTCTCGGGCGGTGAGAAGAAGCGCAACGAGATCCTCCAGATGGCGGTGCTCGAGCCGCGGCTCGCGATCCTCGACGAGACCGACTCCGGCCTCGACATCGACGCGCTGCGCGTGGTCGCGGACGGCGTGAACAAGCTGAAGCGTCCCGACAACGCGACGATCGTCGTCACGCACTACCAGCGCCTGCTGAACTACATCGTGCCCGACTACGTGCACGTCCTCGCGGGCGGTCGCATCGTGAAGTCGGGCTCGAAGGATCTCGCGCTCGAGCTCGAGGAGCGCGGCTACGACTGGATCCTCGAGGAACAAGCGGCGGGGGCAGGCCGGTGACGACGCCCACGTTCGCCGAGGAGCTGGATCAGGCCACGAGCGCGGGGCCGGCCTGGCTCGCGCCCGTGCGCGAGCGAGCGCTCGCGCGCTTCCGCGAGCTCGGCTTCCCGACCACCCGCAACGAGGACTGGAAGTACACGAGCGCGGCACCCATCGCCGAGGGCGAGTGGCTCCTCCTGCGCGAGCCGGGCGGCGAGGTGAGCGCGGCCGACGTCGCGGAGTACACGTTCGGCAGCGACTGGATCACGCTCGTCTTCGTGAACGGCCGCTACGCGCCCGAGCTCTCGAGCGCGAACGATCTTCCGACGGGTCTGCGGGTCGGCGATCTCGCGAGCGTGCTGCGCGGCGACTCGTCGACGGGCTCAGGCCAGGTCGATGAGGAGCTCGCGCAGCTCGCCGAGCGGCATCTCACCAGGATCGCGAGCTTCGACGATCGCGCGTTCACGGCGCTCAACACGGCGTACATGGCCGAGGGCGCGGTGGTGCACGCGGCGAAGGACGTGGAGGTCGCGCGGCCCATCCACCTGCTCTTCCTGGCCGATGCGGCCGCGGCGCGCGGCGTGACGCATCCGCGCAACCTCGTCGTGGCCGAGCGGAACGCGAAGCTCACGGTGGTCGAGACGTACGCGGCGTTGGGCGACGCGACGTACTTCACGAACGCGGTGACCGAGGCGGTGATCGCCGACGGCGCGACCCTGCGCCACTACAAGGTGCAGCGCGAGAGCCAGCGCGCGTTCCACGTCGGCACGATCGAGGCGAAGCAGGCCCGCGACAGCCACTACGTGAGCTTCTCGTTCGCGATCGGCGCGCGGCTGTCGCGCACGAACGTGTACACCTCGCTCGCCGGCGCCGGCTGCGGCGCGACGTTGAACGGGCTGTACCTCCTCGACGGCGATCAGCACACCGATCACCAGACGCGCATCCATCACATCGAGCCGAACTGCTACAGCCGCGAGCTGTACAAGGGCATTCTCGACGGCACGTCGCATGGCGTGTTCAACGGCAAGGTGTACGTGGAGCCCGAGGCGCAGAAGACGGACGGCAAGCAGGAGAACCACACGCTGCTGCGCTCGGAGCGCGCGCACATCGACACGAAGCCGCAGCTCGAGATCTTCGCCGACGACGTGAAGTGCACGCACGGCGCGACGGTGGGCCGCATCGACGAGACGGCCGCGTTCTACATGAAGAGCCGCGGCGTGTCGCGTGACCTCGCGCGCAACCTGCTCACGTACGCGTTCGCGGCGGACGTGCTCGAGACCATCGAGGAAGACGCGGTGCGGGAGCGCCTCGAGCAGCTCGTGCTGTCGCGCTTCGTGACCGACGGCACGGGGGACGTGCCGCATCGGAATGGCTGACCTCACGGAGCTCTACCAGTCGATCATCCTCGATCACAACCGGCGCCCGCGGAACTACGGCGAGCTGCCGGACGCGGATCGACGGGCCGAGGGACGCAACCCGCTCTGCGGCGACACGGTGGCGGTGTACGTGAAGCTCGACGGCGATCGCATCGCCGCGGTGAGGTTCACCGGGCAGGGCTGCGCGATCTCCAAGGCGTCGGCGTCGTTGATGACCGCGGCGGTAAGCGGGCACAGCGTGTCCGACGCCGACGCGCTGTTCGAGAAGGTGCACGACATGATGCTCGGGAAGGCCAGTGGCGACGACCTGGGTTCGCTGCGCGCGTTGCAGGGCGTGTCGCGCTTCCCGGTGCGCGTGAAGTGCGCGAGTCTCGCGTGGCACGCGCTGCGGAACGCGCTGCACGCCGAGGCGGCGCAGGCGCCCGTGGCGCAGACGGAGTGAGCGACGAGGGCGTGAGCGACGAGTTCGAGCTGGCCGCGTACGTCAGCGATCTGCCCGAGGGCGAGGTGCTCGGCGTCGAGACGGCGCGCGGCGAGAAGGTGTGCCTGGTGAATCGTGGCGGCGAGCTGTGCGCGGTGCACAACGTCTGCACGCACGCCGAGTTCGCGATGAGCGAGGGGACGCTGCTGCCGGACGGGACGATCGAGTGCGTGTGGCACGGCGCACGGTTCGATCCGCGGACGGGCGAAGCCGTGAAAGGACCCGCCGTGGATCCGCTTCCAACGTATGAAGTCCGCGTAGTCGGCGACGAGATCCAGGTGGGCCCGCGACGGGAGAGCGCATGAGATCGAACGTGAAGCGGGACTTCCCTCTGCTCGCGAACGCGCCCGAGCTGCACTATCTCGATTCCGCGGCCACGTCGCAGAAGCCGCGCGCAGTGCTCGACGCCATCGTCGCATTCTATGAGACGAGCAACGCGAACCCGCATCGCGGCGCGTACGCGCTCTCGGCGGCCGCCACCGACGCGTATCATCGGGCGCGGGAGCGCGTCGCTCGCTTCATGGGCGCGTCGGACGACGCGTGCCTCGTCTTCACGCGCGGCACCACCGAGTCGCTGAACCTCGTCGCGAGCGCGTGGGGCCGCGCGCACGTGGCCGCGGGCGACGAGATCGTCGTCACGGGGATGGAGCATCACGCGAACTTCGTCCCGTGGCAGCAGCTCGCCCTCGAGCGCGGCGCGCGGCTCCGGATCTGCACGCTCACCGCGCTCGGCGAGGTCGATCTCGACTGCCTGCGCGATCTCGTCACGGATCGCACGAAGGTCGTCGCGTTCAACCACGTCTCCAACGCGCTCGGCACCATCAACCCGGTACGCGAGATCGCCGCGATCGCGAAGCGTGTCGGCGCGCTCGTCGTGTGCGACGGGGCGCAGGGGGCGCCGCATCTCCCGGTGCGCTGGGATGCGCTGCTCGAGCAGGGCGTGGACTTCTACGCGTTCAGCGGCCACAAGATGTGCGGGCCGATGGGCATCGGCGGGCTGCTCGGGCGGCGCCGTGTGCTCGAGGCGATGCCACCGTATCAGACCGGCGGCGACATGATCGACCTCGTCGAGGATGAGCGTACGACGTGGAACGTGCTGCCGCACAAGTTCGAGGCGGGCACGCCGAACGCGGCCAACGCCGTCGGGCTCGCCGCCGCCTGCGAGTATCTCGACGCGCTCGGCATGGACGCCGTGCGCGCACACGAGCGCGAGCTCGTGCGCGCGTGCGGCGAGCGCCTCGCCACGCTGCCGGGCATCACGCTCTACGGTCCGCCGCCGGAGCGCCGGAGCGGCGTCGTGAGCTTCACGCTCGAGGGGGTGCACCCGCACGACGTCGCGACGATCCTCGACGAGGGTGGCGTGTGCGTGCGCGCGGGGCATCACTGCGCGCAGCCCCTGATGCGTCGCCTCGGCGTGCCGGCCACGGCGCGCGCCTCGTTCTACGTGTACAACGACCTCGCGGACGTGGATGCGCTGGCGGACGGGCTCGAGCGGGCGCGCGCGATGTTCGCCCCGGCGGACTCTCATGCCTGACGATGGTGGTACGAGGCCAGGGGGAGCGCAAAGCACGAACGTTGCCACGGACACGCACGCGCTCTACCAGGAGACGATCCTCGACCACTACCGCCGTCCACGCAACCGCGGCGCGCACGCGCACCCCGACTCGCGGGCCGAGCTGCGGAATCCGCTGTGCGGGGACGAGGTGACGGTGACCGTGATGGTCGCCGGCGACCGCCTCGGCGAGGTGCGCGCCGAGTCACGGGGGTGCTCGATCGCGGCCGCGTCGGCGTCGATGATGACGGAGCTGGCCGCCGGGCGCACGGCGGCGGACATCGCGACCCTGCGGACGCGTCTCGACGCGCTGCTGGCGGGCGCGCCCGACGCGGCCGCGGACGACTCGTTAGGCGACCTGCGCGCGCTGGCGAGCCTCGCGCGCTTTCCCGCCCGGCATCGCTGCGCGCTGCTCCCGTGGGAGGCGCTGCGGCGGGCGCTCGACGACCTAGTGCTCTAGCGGCGACGCGGGGAGGCTCGGCGACGCGAGCAGCGACGCCATCGCGTCGATCGGTCCCTCGCGCACGAGCTGCTCGACGTCCGAGAGCACCCGCGTCAGCTCGGCCGGCTTCGCGTGCACGCGGTCGGCGCCGGCGCGACGCGCGGATTCGGCATCGGACGGCTGCGTGCGCGTCGTGAGCACCAGCAGACGCGCGCGATGCGCACCCTCGTCATGCCGGAGCTGGGCGGCGAACAGGCAGGAGCCGCGCTCGTTCGGCACCCAGAGCTCGCTGACGACGACGTCCGGGGCGGTGCGGCGTGCGAGGTCGAGGCCGCGCTCCGCGTCGGCGGCTTCGCTCACGGCGTAGCCGAAGTGCTCGAGCGCCACGCGCAGGATGGTGCGCGTATCCGCATCGTCGTCCACGAGAAGCACGCGCGGTGAGGCCATGGCCCCACCTCCGTGGCGTAGGGGCAGACCCATCATGGGTGCGCGACGGCGAGGAGGCAATAGCGGACTCGTTAAGATCGCGCTCATGTTCGGATGACTGTCGGTCCGCGGGTGGAATGCGAACGTTTGCGGACATGAACCTACTCGCAGGCAAGCATCTCGACCCCTCTGGGAAAAGCATGAAGTAGACAACAATGCCCAATACGCATTCACGGTCGACTTCGAACGACAGACGGAGGCGTACACGGGGGAGCAGCCGTGGACACTAAATGATCTCGACCGGGGGATGATTCGTTCACACGGCTGGCGTCCGTGTGTGATTGGGAGTCTCGGGCCGAGATCATTTAATGTCCGCGGACGCCACCCGCGTACGCCTCCCGATGTCGTTCGAAGTCGACGCCGAGTGCGTATTGGGCATTGTTGTCTAAACCAGCACTGACGGAGCCCCGCCCCCCGCGTACGAACCATCCAGGCCACACCCAGCCCCGAGACAACCTTTCGACGCCGGCCCCTATCTGACCCCTCGACTCCCACCGGCCCGAGGCCCTCCGTGTCGCACCGCGTTCGTTCCGCTCTCGCCGTGCTTGCCGCACTGGCGACGCTCTCCCCCGGCGTCGTGCCGCGCGCCGGCGCGCAGCCCGATGACCTTCGCGAGGGGCGCTGGACCCTCGATCTCGTCGAGCCCGCCGGCAAGGAGGCCGTCATCCAGCTCACGATGTCCCGCGACAACTGGAACGGCATGTGGTCCGTCGGCCGCACGACGCCGCTCGAGCTGCTCAGGGGCGTCACGCTCGCCCAGCTGCGCAGCACCGCCGGCGAGACCGTCCGGTTCGACGTCCTGCGCGACGCGGGCACGCTGCACTTCGAGGGGTGGATGCGTCGCGGCGAGGGCGCCGGGCACTTCACCTGGAGCGCCAATCCGGCGTTCGCCGGCGAGCTGAAGAAGCGCGGCATCGAGTCTCCGACGGAGCGCGAGCAGTTCTCGCTCACGCTGCACGACGTGAGTCTCGCGCTGGTGGACGAGCTCGCACGGGAGGGCTACGAGCGCCCCGACATCGACCAGCTCGTGCAGCTCGGCACACACGGCGTCACGCTCGACTACGTCCGCGGGCTCGACAAGCACGGCGTGCGCGTGAAGGAGGTCGATCGCCTGCGCGAGCTTCGCGATCACGGCGTCACGCCTGGCTTCATCCAGGCCCTCGCCGACGCCGGCTACTCGAAGCTGTCGGCCGACGAGCTGCAGACGGCGCGCGATCACGGCGTCACGCCGGAGGTGATCGCCGAGTTCCGGGACATCGGCTGGAAGGACCTCGACATCGACGACGTGCGCACGCTCGTCGACCACGGCGTGCGCGCCGACTACGTGCGGGCGATGGCGAAGCTCGGCTACTCGAAGGCGTCGCCGGACGACCTGCGGCGCGCCCGCGATCACGGCGTCACGCCGGGCTACGTGCGCGCGGTCCGCGAGCGGCGCGGCGACGCGGTGTCGCTCGACGAGGTGATCCGCATGCGCGACCGCGGCTGGGATCCGTGAGCTACTCGGTCTTCCCGCGCGACCCCCACTCCCACATGCCGAACATCGTCTTCTGCGAGAGGGGATGACCCACCTGGCGCGCGATCATCGCGATCTGGCCGCGGTGATGCGCGTCGTGTGACACGAGGTACCCGAAGAACCCGGCCGCGTCGGGGCGAAAGCCCTTGACGCGGCCGTCGCTTGCGAGCGCGTCGCGCAGCACCTGCGCGAGCGCGTCGCGGCTGCGCGCGAAGGCGACCATCGCGGCCGCGCGCGTGCCGTTCTTCTCGAGCTGCGGGGGGACGTCCGCGGCCTTCGTGGCCTTGAGCCACATCACGCGCACGTTGTGCATGTGCGCCGCGATCGCCGCGATGCTGCGTCCCTTCCCACCCGGCGGCTCGGCATGCCATGCCTCGTCGCTCACGTTCTCGAGGAGGTACTGGTTGATGCGATCGTTGGTGTCGTAGGCGCGCAGCAGGGAGTCGGCGAGCGAGAGAGGGGCGGGCC
>JADMIO010957485.1_pt1 | contig 20445 bp, 19 predicted proteins | sample 8958161 | NCBI WGS metagenome assembly JADMIO01 (sample SAMN16585339, study PRJNA669376) | soil metagenome | isolation source: Crop rotation soil | place: USA: Cullars Rotation, Alabama | collected 2011 | reverse complement strand
CTCGCCCCGCCGAGGACGCGATGAACACACCGGGCTCGCCCCGCCGAGGACGCGATGAACACACCGGACTCGTCGCGCTGAGGACGCGACGACGCCGGACTCGTCGCGCTGAGGACGCGACGACCGCCCCGCGCCCGGCGCGCCGAGGAACCGACAGCGCCGTCGTCGCCGGCCGTGGTCCGCACTGCTCGCGGACCGGGCGGAGCCGACCGTGACGAACGACCCGCGGTACGGACCTGCGGCCGCCGGCACCGACCACGGGTCCGTACCGTGGAGTCGTGAGCAGGACGCCGTTCGGGATCTACGTGCACGTGCCCTTCTGCGCGTCGCGCTGCGGCTACTGCGACTTCAACACCTACACCGCCTCCGAGCTCGCCGGTTCGGGCTCCTCGCCCGACGGCTGGCTCGAGGCCGTCCGCCGTGAGCTCGCCCTGGCCCGCCGGACCGTCGGCGACCGGGCCGTCGACACGGTCTTCGTGGGCGGGGGCACGCCGTCCCTGATCGGCGCCGCCCGCCTCGGCACCGTGCTCGAGGCGATCCGCGACGAGTTCGGCCTCGCCCCCGGCGCCGAGGTCACCACCGAGTCGAACCCGGAGTCGACCTCCCCGGAGTTCTTCGCGGAGCTCGTCGGGGCCGGATTCACCCGCGTCTCCCTCGGCATGCAGTCCGCGGCGCCGCACGTCCTGCGGGTGCTGGAGCGCCGGCACACGCCGGGCCGGGCCGTCGAGGCCGCCCGCGAGGCCGCGGCCGCGGGGATCGCGCACGTCAACCTCGACCTGATCTACGCGACTCCCGGCGAGACCGCGGACGACCTCCGCGCGTCGGTCGAGGCGGTGCTCGCGGCGGGCGTCGACCACGTGTCGGCGTACTCGCTGATCGTCGAGGACGGCACGGCGCTGGCCCGCCGGGTCGCGCGCGGGGAGCTGCCCGCGCCGGACGACGACGTCGCCGCGGAGCGCTACGAGCTCGTCGACGACCTCCTCACCGCCGCCGGCCTGCACTGGTACGAGGTGTCGAACTGGGCCCGCACGCCCCAGGCCGAGTGCCGGCACAACCTCGGCTACTGGCTCGACGGCGACTGGTGGGGCGTCGGCCCCGGCGCCCACTCGCACCTCGCGGGCCGGCGCTGGTGGAACGTCAAGCACCCGGCCCGCTACGCCGCGGCCGTCGCGGAGGGATCACCGGAGGCGGACCACGAGGTGCTGACGGCGGCGGACCGGCACACCGAGCGCGTGATGCTGCGGCTGCGCCTCGCCGATGGCCTGGACCTCGCGCTGCTCGACGGCCCCGCCCGTCGCGAGGCCGGACGTGCCGCCGCGGACGGCCTGCTCGACCCCGCCGCCCTGGACCGCGGCCGGGTGATCCTCACCCGCCCCGGCCGCCTGCTCGCCGACCGCGTGGTCCAGGACCTGCTGCTCGCGAGCGAGAGCACCCCGGCGTGAGCCCGCGGCGCCGGCTGCTGGTCGCGGTCCTGACCGCGCTCGTGCTGGTGGTGGCGGTGGTCGTCGGGGTGCGGGTGGCGAGCTCGTCCCGGCCGTCGGTCGACACCGACGTCCGCCCCGCCCAGGACCGCCCCGGTCCGGTGCTGCTCGTCCCCGGCTACGGCGGCGGCCGCGACTCCCTGCTCCGGCTCGCCGCGCAGATCGAGGCGACGGGGCGCGACGCCCGGGTGCTCACCCTCGTCGGCGACGGCACCGGCGACCTCTCGGCCCAGGTCCGGGTGCTCGACGACGCCGCCACGGCCGCCCTCGCCGCCGGCGCCCCGTCCGTCGACGTCGTCGGCTACAGCGCCGGCGGCGTGGTCGCCGGCCTGTGGGTCGCCCGGGACGACGGCGCGGCCAAGGCCCGCCGCGTCGTCACCCTCGGCTCGCCCCTGAACGGCACGTCGATCGCCGCGGTCGCCATCGCCCGGGCTCCCGACGCCTGCCCCACCGCCTGCCGCCAGCTCGCCCCCGGGTCCGCGGAGCTCTCGGAACTGGCGCGGGCCCGGGTCGCCAGCGCCGTGCCGTGGCTCTCGGTCTGGACCGGGGACGACGAGACCTCCACCCCGCCCGACACCGCGAACCTCCCCGGCGCGGTCAACGTGCCGGTGCAGCAGGTGTGCCCGGGCGCGCGCGTCACGCACTCGGGCCTCCCGACCGACCCGACCGTGACCGGCCTGGTCCTGCGGGGGATCGCGCCGCGACCCATCGACCTCGCCGGGGCCGGCTGCGGCAGCGCGGCCCCCTGAGCGCCCGGGCCCGCCGCATCACCGGACAGGGCCCGGGCGCAGCGTGGTTCCCGGGCCGCTCCGCCCGTCGTCCGTTCGTCCTCGTGCTGCGGTAGGGTCCGCCGGACGGCCGATCAGGGAGGGGCGACCGGCATGACCGGGGGGAGCGTCGGCACCGGCCGTGCCGGGGGCGGGGGAGCAACCGGGGGAACGGGAGCCGCTGCGGAGCGGGCCCATGCCCTGGAGGCGCTCGGGATCGCGGCGAGCGAGCGCGAGGAGCGCTTCGACCGGATCACCCGGCTGGCCCGCCGCCTGTTCGGGGTGGAGATCGCCGCCGTGACCCTCCACGACGAGGACACGCAGTGGGTGAAGTCGGAGAGCGGCTACCCGGCGGCCGAGCCCGTGCCGGTCGAGGACTCGATGTGCCGGGTCACGCTCGGCGAGCCCGCTGCGCGGACCGTGGTGGAGGACGCCCGCACCGACCCGCGCTTCGCCCGCAACCGCTTCGTCGTCGGCGAACCGGGCGTGCGGTTCTACGCCGGGGAAGCACTCACCACCTCCTCCGGCACGCGGGTGGGCACCCTGTGCCTGTTCGACTCCCGCCCGCGCACCCTCACCCCGGGCGACCTCGAGGTGCTGCACGAGCTCGCCACCTGGGCCGAGGCGGAGCTGCAGCGCTCGGTGGAGATGGACCGCGCCGCGGAGGTCCAGCGGGCGCTGCTGCCGGGCAGCGACACCCTGATCGTGGCCGGCTACGAGATCGCGGGGTGTTGCGTCCCGGCGCGTGCGGTCGGCGGCGACCTCATGGACTGGTACCGGCTGCCACCGGACGACGACGGGGACGCCGATGTCGTCCTGACCCTCGGCGACGTCATGGGCAAGGGGATCGGGGCCGCACTGCTGATGGCCACGGTGCGCTCCGCCCTGCGCACGGCCGGGCGGCGGGCGGGACCGGCCGAGGCGGTCCGGCAGGCCGCGCTCGCCCTCGAGCCGGACCTGGAGGGGACCGGCACGCTGGTCACCCTGTGCCAGGCGCGGCTGAGTCCGCGCAGCGGTGTGCTGCGCTGGGCGGATGCCGGGCACGGCCTGATGCTGCTCGTCCGCGCCGACGGGACGGTCCTGCGGCCCGGGACGGGCGGCCTCCCGCTCGGCGTGCTGCCCGACGACCGGTGGCCGGAGGAGTGCGTCGCCCTCGGTCCCGGCGACCTCGTCGTCGCGTTCAGCGACGGCGTGCTCGATCTCTTCCCCACGAGCGACGCCGCGTTCGCCGAGGTGGCCTCGCTGGCGGCGGCCGACCCGGCCGGATGGGTCACGGCGCTGGAGAGCCGCGCCCGGGCGGCCGCCGCGCCGGACGACGTGACCTGTCTGGTCGTCCGGAGATGCCCGTGATCACCCGGACCCTCCGCTACCCGGGTACGCCCTCGTGCCTCGACGTGGTGCAGGACGCCCTCGCCGCGCTGTGGCAGGAGGCGCCCCGGGTGGGCGACGGGGACCGCATGTCGTTCGAGATCGCGCTGGTCGAGATCGTCGGCAACCTCGTGGAGCACGCCCGCCGGTCGGACGGGCGGCCGGTCGACGTGCACATGCGCATCGCCGTGCACGAGGACCGTCTGGAAGCCCGCATGGAGGACAACGGCATCCCGCCCGGCATCGTCGCGACGGGGGCGGCCCTGCCCGCGGACGAGCTGGCCGAGAGCGGCCGAGGCCTCGCGCTCGCCGCCGCGGTCGCGGACCTCGAGCACGTTCGGCACGCGGGCGGCAACGTCTGGACGGTCGTCCGCCGCCGGACGTGACGGCCGAGGTGCGGCGGGACGCGGGACCGGTCCGGGCCGGGGCCCTCAGCTGCCGAGGGCGCCCCGTACCGTCGCCGCCGGGCGGAGGACGCGGTCGAGGTTGGTGAGCTCGAGGACGGTGCGCACCTGCGCGCCCGGCCGGGCGATCCGCAGGTCGCCGCCGGCCTGTCGGCAGGTCTTGAGCCCGGAGACGAGCGCGCCGAGGCCGGAGGAGTCGATGAACTCGGTGGCCTCCAGGTCCACGACCACGTGGGTCCGCCCGCTCTCGACGGTCTCGGTGACCAGGCTGCGCAGGGCGGCCGTCGAGGTCATCGTCAGCCGGCCCTCCGGCCTGATCACCGCGGTCCGGGGGTCGATCTGCTCGGTTGCGAAGTTCATGGCGTCTGGGCCACCTTCTGCTCCTCGGACTCGGGGCCGGTGTAGGTGGCCGCCGAGATCACCACGGACAGGATCACCAGGTCGAACAGGACCCAGAAGAGGTTCACGACCAGGCTGAGCAGGTCGAAGTCCGCCGCCCCCAGCAGGTACCGCAGGGTGCCGACGACGGCGGACAGGGCCAGCATCGCCATCGCGGTGAGCTGCGGCCACACGAGACGCCAGGGCGGGCGGGCCCGCGCCTGCTTGGTCTTGGGGGTGACGACGAACCCGAGCGGCCGCCCGAAGCACACGTTGGCGAAGGCCGTCCAGGTGGCGCGGATCCAGAGCGGGAACAGCGCCAGGCTGTACTGGGTGCCGCGCCAGGTGCGCTTCCCGTAGCCGATCACCAGGAACAGCAGCTGGTTGAACACCAGGTAGGGGATGAGCCTCGCCAGGAAGTCCGGGCCGTAGCTGACCACCGGCCGGATGTCGAAGCACAGGAAGACCACCGGGGCCACCAGGTACACGACGGCGAAGAACCCGCTGAGGTAGCTCCACATCGTGGCGAAGTACATCAGCCGCTGGCCCCAGGCCAGTCCCTTCTGGACCAGCGGGTTCTCCTTGAGCATCACCTGCAGCGTGCCCTGGGCCCAGCGCAGCCGCTGGTGCAGCATCGTGCCGAGGTCCTCCGGCGCCAGGCCCTTGGCGAGGATCTCGTGGTGGTAGACGCTGCGCCAGCCCATGCCGTGCAGCCGCATCGCGGTGGCCATGTCCTCGGTGACGGACAGCGTGGCCATCGGCATGATCGGCTGCGCCTCGTCGGCCCGGCTGACGTCGACCGCGTCGACCAGGGCCCGAACCGAGGACAACGCGTTCAGCGGGGACATCTCCCGCGTCGAGAGCCGGGCCAGCGCCTCCTCGTCGAGCACCGCCGAAGCGAGCTGACCGTTCCCGCCGTCCGCCCCGCCGGAGGCCCCGGGCGGCCCGATCTCGCCCAGCTCCTCGAGATCACGGGCCAGCGCGGCCAGGTCGGCGTCGACGACCCCGCGCGAGGCCTCGTCGACGCGTTGCCGGAAGCGGTAGGTGACCTCGGAGAAGGACGAGCGGGGGGAGCCCAGCTCCCGGCGCGCCTGCCCGACGGCCTCCGAGACCCTGTCCAGCGCCGCCCGGACCTCCGGGCCCTGGCCGGCGGCCTCCCTGCGGGCCTTCGACAGCAGCGAGTCCGAGGTCCGGAGCACCTGCCGGAGGCTGCGCTCCACCTGCCTGACGTACTCGGCCAGGCCGAGCTGCATCAGCGCCTCGCGCCGCAGGACCGCGTTGGACCCGCAGAAGAAGGCCGCGTTCCAGCCGTCCTTGCCCTTCTGGATCGGACCGTAGAACAGCGGGGCCTGGCTGCCGAGCGGGTCGGAGGCGGTGACGTTGGTGAAGAACTGCGGCGTCTGCACCAGCGCGACCTCGGGGTCGCGGAACCAGCCCAGGGTCCGGTGCAGGATCTCCGGCTCCGGGATCTGGTCCGCGTCGAGGATCATCAGGAACTCGCCGTCCGTCTGCATGAGGGCGTTGTTCAGGTTCCCGGCCTTCGCGTGCCGGGGCATGTTCTCCCAGCTGGGGTCCCGGGTGACGTACCCGATGCCCGCCTCCTCGGCCGCGGCGCGCATCTCGGGCCGGGCGCCGTCGTCGAGCACCCACGTGCGGTGGGGGAAGCGGATGCCGCGCGCGGCCCGGGCCGTGGTCATCACCATGTCGACCGGCTCGTTGTAGGTGGTGATGAACACGTCCACTGTTGCGTCCGGGGACGGCGACGGCGGCTCGCCCCGCTCCTTCACCCGCCACATCGTGATGCCGAACAGGAACGCGTCGACCAGGCTGTAGGTCTCGGCGACCACCAGGGGGACCGCGATCCACCAGACCGACCAGTTGACCGACTCGAGCCAGCGCCAGACGACGTAGTTCACCCCCAACGACAGGGTGAGGACGACCAGGAGCCGAACGACGGCACGGTTCGCCGCCTTCGGCCTACGGTGCCGGTGCCGCTCGGGTGGCCGGTCTGTGCTCATCGGCGCACCCTCGTGCCGGGCCGGGGGAGCCGGGGGTCGTTCATGACCGGGAAGGATAAGGAGATGACCGGTGATCGGCAGCGCGGCGCGCGTGGACGTCGCGCGGTGCGGTTCTTCCGTGGAGGTCTGGTCACGGTGGGTGCCGGCGTTCTCGGGATGCTCCTGCTGGCGGCGGCCGCCCCCGAGTCGGCACGCCTCGCCGTCGGCGTCGCCGCCGGTGACCGCTCCGCGGTCGGCGAGTTCGCCCGGGCCGCGGGCGTGCGGCCCGGTCTCGAGGAGTGGTACTCGAGCTGGGCCGGAGCCCCTGCCTTCGACGCGGCCCGCGCCGACGCCGCGGTGGCCGACGGCGCCCTGCCGGTCCTGACCTGGGAACCGTGGGCACCGGGCGGCGGCCCGGTCCAGCCGGAGTACGCCCCTGCCCGCATCGCGGCCGGGGACCACGACGGGTACGTCGCCGACTTCGCGCGGCAGATCGGACAGTGGGGCGGGACGATCGCGCTGCGGTTCGCGCACGAGGCCGACGCGCCGCTGTACCCGTGGAGCGTCGGCGTCGGCGGGAACACGGCCGCCGACCTCGTGGCGGCCTGGCGGCACGTGCACGCGGTGTTCCGGGCCCAGGGCGTCGACGTGATCTGGGTGTGGTGCGTCAACGTCCACGCCCCGGGCTCGACGGGGTACGCGCCGCTCTACCCGGGGGACGACGTGGTCGACTGGATCGGGGTGGACGGTTACAACGGCGGGGACGCCCTGCCCTGGGGCGGGTGGCGCTCGCCGGCGGAGGTGTTCGGCGCGAGCCTCGCCGACCTGCGGTCCCTGTCGGACCGACCCGTCCTGATCACCGAGACCGCCAGCGCCGAGCAGGGCGGCGACAAGGCCGCGTGGATCCGGGACCTGTTCACCATGGCGGCGCAGGAACGCCTCGGCGGCCTCGTCTGGTTCTCCGAGGACAAGGAGGCGGACTGGCGGATCACCAGTTCGCCGTCCGCGGCCGCCGCCTTCCGGGCGCAGGCGGTGGTCTCGGCCCCGCCGCCGGTGCCGCTGCGGTTCCGACGGTGACGCGGGTCGGGCAGGGCCTCAGGTCGTGACGTCCTTGGTGCTGAAGTTGGCCCAGGCCGCACCGAAGGCGACGACGACGTAGCCGAGCTGCACCAGCACCCCCTCCCGCAGGTTGGTCCAGAGGATCGGGTCCCGGTAGAGGTCGATCCACGCCAGCCAGTGCGAGGTCGGGAGGTAGGGCTCGATCGCCGCCGCGGCGTCGAGGGGCTGCAGTGCCGCACTCGCCACGACGAACGCCAGGACGCCCAGGGTGGCGGCGAGCGGGGAGTCCGTGAGCGTCGAGAAGAACAGCCCGACCGCACCGAGCGCGAGCATGCACAACGCCAGGTACCCGACGGTCCCGGCGGTCCGGCCCACCACGTCGAGCGGGGTCAGCTCGACTCCCGACAGCGACGGGATCGCGCCCGCGCCGCCGACCGAGGCGTCGGGCCCGAAGCCGAACGCGGCCACCCCGACGACGTACGACACGAGGGTCACGAACAGCACCGCGAGCAGTACGAACGCGGCCACGGAGATCAGCTTGGCCAGCAGCAGCCGCACCCGCCCGACCGGCCGCACGAGCAGGTACCGCAGCGTCCCGGCCGAGGCCTCGCCCGCCACGGTGTCGCCGGCGACGATCGCCACCGTGATCGGCAGGAAGATCGGGATGACGAGGGCGAGCGCCGCCGCCGGGAAGATCTGGCCGTTGCTCACCACGGCGGACAGGAACGCACCGCCGCGACCGGGCGGTGGGGCGAGCCGGGTGGTCGCGAGCAGGATCGCGACGAGTGTCGGCAGCGCGCACAGCAGCACCCAGCACAGCCAGACGCGGCGCCGACGCAGCATCAGCCGCAGCTCGACCCCGATCACCGCGGTCCTCCCGCTCCCCGGGACCGACCCGGTGCCACGTCCTCCGGCGCCGCCCGCGAACCGCCCACGGCCCCGCGTGGTGTCCGGTCCACCCGGTCGGTCCCGCTCCCGGTCAGCTCCAGCACCACCTGCTCCAGCGTCCGCCGCTCCTCGGTCAGTCCGGTCACCCGCACGCCGCCGGTGACCAGCCGGGCGTTGAGGGCGGCCGGCTCCACCCCGCGCACCGTGACCGTGTCGCCGCGCCGGTCGACGACCTGCCCGTCGAGCAGCCCGACGACGGCGTCGGGCTCGGGGGTGCGGACCAGCACCCGGCCGGTGGGGGTGCGGAGGGCGGCCAGCTCCGACGAGAGCGCCAGCCGGCCCCTGTCCATCACGCCGACGTGCGTGCACAGCGCCTCGACCTCGGTGAGCAGGTGCGAGGAGAGCACCACCGTCGTCCCGGCCTCGTTCAGCGAGGTCAGGAGCGCGCGCATCTCCTGGATGCCGCGGGGGTCGAGACCGTTGGTGGGCTCGTCGAGCAGCAGCAGCTCGGGTTCGCGGAGCAGCGCGGCGGCGATGCCCAGGCGCTGGCGCATGCCGAGCGAGTAGGCCTTCACCGGACGCCGGTCGACGCCGCCCAGCCCGACCTGCTCCAGCACCGCGTCGACCCGGCGCCGGCGGTGCCGCGCCCGGCCCGGGCCCGCGGCGTCGAGCAGGCGGAGGTTGGCCCGCCCGGACAGGTGGTCCCACGCGGCCGGGCCCTCCACGAGCGCACCGACCCGCGGCAGCACGGCGCGGGCCCGCCGCGGCATCGGCTCGCCCAGCACCTCGATCGAGCCCGACGTCGCGTGGACCAGCCCGAGCAGCATCCGGACCAGCGTGGTCTTGCCGGAGCCGTTGGGGCCCAGCAGCCCGAACCGGACACCGGCCGGGACCTGCAGGGACACCCCGTCGACCGCGGTGACCCGGCCGAACCGCTTGGTGAGCCCGTTCGTCGCGACGATCACGCGCGCCGCCCCGGCAGCTCGCGCACGGCCCGCTCCAGCACCTCGGGCGCGACGGTCCCGGCGAGCAGCACCCCGCCGCGCCGGATCCCGCCCCGCGCGACGACCGACAGCAGCGGCGTGCTCAGCCGCGCCGCCCGGCCGACCGGGACCTCGACGGTGACCCCGCCCGCCGAGGCGGCGCCGTCGATCACCCGGTCGGCGATCCCGCGCGAGGCCGGGACCAGCACGAACCCGGCGACGCCCGCGCCGTAGACGCCGACGCCGGGCAGCCCCGACCCGAGCGGGACCCGCTCGCGGCCGGCCAGGCGCGCGGGCGGTTCGGCGGCGTCGAGCTGGCGGAGGACCCCGGCGAGGTCGGCGGCGTCGGCGGTGACCGACCCGGCGCCGGGCGGCACGGCCGGGGTGAGGGTGCGGTCGTCGGGGGTGGTCAGCGCGACCTCCAGGAACTCGGTGAACAGCAGGGGACGGTCGTCCGACCGCGCGGCCACCTCGACGCGCAGCGGGAGGCCGGACGCGGGGTCGCACCAGACGTCGATCCGCCCGACGGTGGTGTCCGGGTCGGCGGGCGCGACCCGGAACCCGGCCGCGGACCACCCCGCGACCCGGCGCGGCTCCAGCGAGGTGACGGGATCGGCCCGGGTGAGCCCGACGAGCCGGCGGGCCAGCTCGGACGGGACGAGGTCGCCGGCGCGCGGGAGCCGGACCGGGGTCTCGCCGGTGACGGTGGTGAGCTGGTTCGCGCCGAAGTCCCAGAGGAACTCCCGGCCGTCCCGGCGGTAGGTGTCCCGCTCGCCGGCCGGGGTCAGCTCGTCGACCCGCCACAGGTCCGGGCCCGCCACGTACGCCCGCAGCTGCGTGACGCCGGTGAACAGCGCCGTGACCCGTTCCAGCGCCGGGATCTCGGGCAGCCCGAGCCGTCCGGTGCTCTCGGCGTACCCGACGTGCGGCGGGAGCCCGCCCAGCACCCGGCCGCGCAGGGCCTCGGCGGGCTCGTCCGACCCGCCGGGCGGCAGGGTCACCGCGGCCGCGCCGACGACCGCCGCGGTGCCGGCGGCGACCAGCACCCACCGTCGCGTCACCCGGGGACGAGTCATCCCCGTCCAGACTGCCAGCCGCGGGTGAAGCCCGCGTACGTCAGCCGTCCAGGTAACTCCGCCCGCGAGGGCTGAGCCGGTACCCCACCTCCAGGCTCTCCGTGAGGCCCAGCTCCTTGAGCTTCCGGACGTCCCGCTTGAACGGCGCGGTCTCCCGCCCGACGCGGGCGGCCAGGTCGGGGGCCCGGACGCCGGGATTCCCCGCGATCAGGGCGAGGGTCTCGGCGGTCCACGGGTGGTCCCGGTCGAAGCGGGCCAGCCGGGCGTCGAGCTCGGCGCGCTCCTCCGGCGTCACGACCGCCGAGCGCAGCGCGATGCGCGGGTCCGGCCCGTCGAGGTGCAGCGCGACCCGCCAGACGGCGCCGGTGCCGCGGCCAAGCATCGCCCGCAGGTCGTCGAGGGTCTGCCCGGCGGCGGCGGCGTCGTCGGCGGTCACCGCGTCCGGGTCGACCTCGTCGACCGCCGTCACCGCGAGCACGCCGACCGCGGTCCGCAGACGCGTCCCCGGCCGGACCCGCGGCCGCTCCCAGCGGCGGAACGCGCAGGTGATCTCCCCGGCGGCGATGCCGTCGAGCGTGGGGCGGCGGAGCAGCACGGTGAACTCCCTGGTCGGCGATGATCGTGGGTGCCGACCGCCGTTCGGGGCCGTCGGCGCCCACGGGAAGGGTTGAGCGGGGCAGGCGCAGAATCCTGAGCCGGGTCACACCTCGCGTCCGGGCGGCGGGGGGTCGCTTCCGCATAGACTGGACGAACGTCCGGTGACGTGTGCGGGTCAGCAGGGAGGTGTGTGCGGTGAACGCCGACGAACGCCGCTTCGCGGTCCTCCAGGCGATCGTGGCGGACTACGTGGCGACCCAGGAACCCGTGGGCTCCAAGGCTATCGTGGAGCGCCACAACCTCGGGGTCTCCAGCGCCACGGTCCGCAACGACATGGCCGCGCTGGAGGAGGACGGGCTCATCGCCCAGCCGCACACCAGCGCGGGCCGCATCCCGACCGACAAGGGCTACCGGCTGTTCGTCGACCGGCTGGCGCAGGTCAAGCCGCTGTCGGCCGCCGAGCGCAAGGCCGTCCAGAGCTTCCTCGAGGGCGCGCTGGACCTGGACGACGTGCTCCGCCGCAGCGTCCGGCTGCTCGCGCAGCTGACCCGGCAGGTCGCCGTGGTCCAGTACCCGACGCTGACCCGCTCCACGGTGCGGCACCTGGAGGTCGTCCAGCTCACGCCCGCGCGGCTGATGCTGGTGCTGATCACCGACTCCGGCCGGGTGGACCAGCGCATGGTCGACCTGGGCCAGGTCGTCACCGAGGAGAACACCTCCCGGCTGCGCGCCCTGCTCAACCAGGCGCTGGCCGGGCGCCGGCTGGCCGATGCGTCGGCACGGGTCGCCGAGCTGCCGCAGTCGGCCCCGGCCGAGCTGCGCGACGTCGTGCTCACGGTGTCCACGGTTCTGATCGAGACGCTGGTGGAGCACCCCGAGGAGCGGCTGGTCCTGGGCGGCACGGCGAACCTCACGCGCAACTCCGCGGACTTCCCGGGGTCGCTGCGGCAGGTCCTCGAGGCGCTCGAGGAGCAGGTCGTGGTGCTGAAGCTGCTGGCCGCGGCGCAGGACCCGGGCCTGGTCACGGTGCGCATCGGCGAGGAGAACGAGTCTGCCGACCTGCACACGGCCTCGGTCGTGTCGATCGGCTACGGGCCGGGCACGGTCGTGGGCGGAATGGGCGTCGTCGGGCCGACCCGGATGGACTACCCGGGCACGATGGCGGCGGTGCACGCCGTCGCCCGGTACGTGGGTGAGATCCTGGCGGGGCGCTAGGAGTCGCAGGACTCTCACCGGGCTGAGCTGAGCTGTCGAGCACAGAAGGATCATGGGGACTTCGAGGGTGGCACGGGACTACTACGGCATCCTGGGCGTGGAGCCCGGTGCGGATGCCGCCGAACTGAAGCGGGCCTACCGCAAACTGGCCCGGGAGCTGCACCCGGACGTCAACCCGGAACCGGGCGCGCAGGAGCGCTTCCGCGAGGTCAGCACGGCCTACGAGGTCCTCACGGACCCGGAGAAGCGGCGGATCGTCGACCTGGGCGGCGACCCGCTGGACAACGGCCGCGGCGGGGCCGGCGCGGGCGGGGGCGACCCGTTCAGCGCCTTCGGCTTCGGCGACATCATGGACGCGTTCTTCGGCGGTGCCGCGGGCGGCCGCTCGCGGGGTCCGCGCAGCCGGGTGCAGCCCGGGGCGGACGCGCTGATCCGCATGCAGCTCACGCTGGAGGAGTGCGCCACGGGCGTGCAGCGCGAGCTGACCGTCGACACCGCGGTGCTCTGCTCGGAGTGCGGCGGCGACGGCTGCGCGCCGGGCACCCGCCCGCACACCTGCGAGACCTGCGGCGGCCGCGGCGAGGTGCAGAGCGTGCAGCGCTCGTTCCTCGGCCAGGTCGTCACCTCCCGCCCCTGCCCGACGTGCCGGGGCCTCGGCGAGGTCATCCCGGAGCCGTGCCGGCAGTGTGCGGGCGACGGGCGGGTGCGCTCGCGGCGCAGCGTCGGCGTCCGGATCCCGGCCGGCGTGGCCGACGGGATGCGCGTGCGGCTGGCCGGCCAGGGCGAGGTCGGCGCGGGCGGCGGCCCGGCCGGCGACCTGTACGTCGAGGTCGAGGAGATCCCGCACGAGGTCTTCCAGCGCGACGGCGCCGACCTGCACGTCCGGCTGCCGCTGCCGATGACCGCGGCCGCGCTCGGGGCCACGCTCCCGCTGCCGATGCTCGACGGCTCCACCGAGGACCTGCACATCGAGCCGGGCACGCAGGCCGGCACGCTGCGCACGCTGCGCGGGAAGGGCATGCCGCGGCTGCGCTCCACCGGCCGGGTCGACGGCCACGGCGACCTCGTCGTGCACGTCGACGTCACCGTCCCCACCAAGCTCGACAAGGAGCAGACCGAGCTGCTGCGCCAGCTCGCCAAGCTGCGCGGCGAGGAGCAGCCGGACCTGGCCGTCGGCGCCCGCAACGGGCACGGGCTGTTCGCCCGGCTGCGCGACTCCTTCCGGTAACCGGCGTGAGCACCGCCCCGCTGTTCCTGGTCGGGGAGCTGCCGGCGGCCGGGACCGTCGTGCTCGACGGGCCGGAGGGCCGGCACGCCGCCGCGGTCAAGCGGATCCGGGTCGGCGAGGTCGTGCAGCTCGGCGACGGACGCGGGGCCGTCGCGCGGGCGCACGCGGTCGCCGTCGCGAAGGACTCGGTCGAGTTCGCGCTCGACGAGGTGGTGCACCATCCCGCGCCCGCGCCGCGGGTCGTGCTCGCGCAGGCGCTGGTGAAGGGCGACCGCGGCGAGCTGGCCGTCGAGCTGGCCACCGAGGCGGGGGTCGACGCGATCCTGCCGTGGCGGGCGGCGCGGTGCGTCGCACGCTGGGAGCAGGGGCCGCGCGGCGAGAAGGCGCTGGCCCGCTGGCGTTCGACGGTGCGGGAGGCCGCGAAGCAGGCCCGCCGGCCGTGGATCCCCGAGGTGGGCGACCCCGTCACCACCGCGGACCTGGTCGCACGCGGCGGCCCCGCGCTCGTGCTGCACGAGAGCGCCGAGGCCGTGCTCTCCGTCGCCGACCTGCCCCCGGACGGCGAGGTGCTGCTCGTCGTCGGGCCCGAGGGCGGGGTGTCGGACGAGGAGCTCACCGCGCTCACCGCCGCCGGCGCCCGGCCGGTCCGGCTGGGCCCGGAGGTGCTGCGCGCCTCGACCGCCGCGGCGGTCGCGCTCGGGGCGATCGGCGTGCTGACCGAACGCTGGCGTGACCGGGACCACGTGGCGCACACCGCACCGACTGCGTGACCCCGCAACCAACTGGTCTAGTCTCGGAGCCGCTCACCCACCCCCCTGGTGAGCACCCGGTCCCGCAGCCCGTTCACGGCGCCGCGGGAGCCGCCGGCCCCGGCGGCCGCGCCGCGACGATCCTCCCCCCGGTCGTCGCGGCGCGCCTCGAGGCCGTAGGTTCCGGCCCATGGGTGTCCTGCAGGAGCTGCTCTCCGCCTTGTCCTCCCGGCGCGTCGAGGTCGTCGACCTCACCGCCCCGTTGCACTCCGGGACGCCGATCCTGCAGCTGCCGCCGCCGTTCGCGAACACGATCCCGTTCTCGCTGTCGGAGATCAGCCGGTACGACGAGCGCGGCCCGGCCTGGTACTGGAACGACATCCACACCGGCGAGCACAGCGGCACCCACTTCGACGCCCCGGTGCACTGGGTGACCGGGCGGGACGGCGAGGACGTCTCCCAGGTGCCCGCGGCGCGGCTGGTCGCCCCGGCCGCCGTGCTGGACTTCGCGGCCGAGGCCGCCGCTGACCCGGACTTCCTGCTCGAGGTCGACCACGTCAAGACCTGGGAGGCCGAGCACGGCCCGCTGCCCGAGGGCGGCTGGCTGCTCTACCGCACCGGCTGGGACGCCCGCTCCGCCGACGCCGAGGCCTTCCTCAACGCCGACGAGAAGGGCCCGCACACCCCCGGCGTCTCGGTCGAGTGTGCGACCTGGCTGGCGGAGGAGGCGCCGATCATCGGGTTCGGCACCGAGACCGTCGGGACGGACGCCGGCGCCGCGCACTCGTTCGACCCGCCCTTCCCGTGCCACTCGTTCCTGCTGGGCGCGGGCAGGTACGGGCTCACCCAGCTGCAGAACCTCGCGACGCTCCCGCCGACCGGGGCCGTACTGCTCGCCTCGCCGCTGCCGATCGTCGGCGGCTCGGGCTCGCCGGCCCGGGTGCTGGCCCTGGTGGAGAGGTGAGCGTCGCGTGATCGTGTCCGAGCTCGTCGGGCGCACGCTCGCGGAGCTGGGGGTGGGGCACGCGTTCGGGGTCGTCGGGAGCGGGAACTTCCACGTCACGAACGCGCTGCGGGAGGCCGGGGTCCCGTTCACCGCGACCCGCCACGAGGGCGGCGCGGCGACCATGGCCGATGCGTTCGCCCGCATGTCGGGGCGGCCGGCAGTGCTGAGCGTCCACCAGGGCTGCGGCCTGACCAACGGCCTGACCGGCGTCACGGAGGCCGCGAAGAGCCGGACCCCGCTGATCGTCCTCGCCGCCGACACCGCCGGCCCCGCCGTGCGCTCCAACTTCCGGATCGACCAGGACGCGCTGGTCACGGCCGTGGGGGCGGTCGCCGAGCGGGTGCACTCGCCGGAGACCGCGCTCGCCGACACCGTCCGCGCGTACCGGACCGCGGTCGAGCAGCGCCGCACGGTGGTGCTCAACCTGCCGCTCGACGTCCAGGCCGCCCCGACCGAGCCCGGCCCGGCGCCCGCGCTCCCGCCCGTCGCCCCGCCGCGGGCGTCGGCCGAGGGGATCGCGGCCCTGGCCGCCCTGCTCGACGACGCGGAGCGGCCGGTCTTCGTCGCCGGCCGCGGCGCCCGCGGAGCCCGGGAGGAGCTGCGCGCGCTCGCCGAGGAGTCCGGCGCCCTGCTCGCGACCTCGGCGGTCGCCTCGGGGCTGTTCCACGACGACCCGTGGGCGCTCGGGATCTCCGGCGGGTTCGCCTCGCCGCTGACCGCCGAGCTGATCACCGGCGCGGACCTCGTCGTCGCGTGGGGGTGCGCGCTGACGATGTGGACCACCCGGCACGGCCGGCTGATCGGCGAGGGGGCGCGGGTCGCCCAGGTCGACCTGGACGTCGACGCGCTCGGCGCCCACCGGCCCGTCGACCTCGGGGTGGTGGGCGACGTGGCCGCCACGGCCGCGGACCTGCTCGGCGCCGTCGGGCGACGCGCGGGCTACCGGACGCCGGAGGTCCGGGCCGCGATCGCCGGGCGCGGGCGCCTGCGGGACGTTCCCTACACCGATCTCACCGGGCCCGAGGGCATCGACCCGCGCACCCTCACCGTCGCGCTCGACGACCTGCTCCCGGCCGAGCGCGTGGTCGCCGTCGACTCCGGCAACTTCATGGGCTATCCGGCGGCCTACCTGCAGGTTCCCGACGAGTTCGGGTTCTGCTTCACCCAGGGCTTCCAGTCGGTCGGGCTCGGCCTGGCCACGGCGGTCGGCGCGGCGCTGGCTCGCCCGGACCGGCTCGCCGTCGCGGCGCTCGGCGACGGCGGGGCGCTGATGGGCGCGGCCGAGCTGGACACCGTCGCCCGGCTCGGGATCCCGATGGTGGTCGTGGTCTACGACGACCGGGCCTACGGGGCCGAGGTGCACCACTTCACCGGGGCCGACCACGCCACCGTCCGGTTCCCGGAGACCGACATCGCCGCGATCGGGCGAGGCTACGGGCTCGACGCGGTGACCGTCCGGACCCCGGCCGATCTCAAGGGCGTCGAGGACTGGCTGGCCGGACCGCGGAGCCGGGCGCTGCTGGTCGACGCCGAGATCGCCTCCGACGGCGGGTCCTGGTGGCTGCAGGAGGCGTTCCGGGGGCACTAGCGGAGAGCCTCGCCACGGAGAGCCCGGGACGGCCGAATGGCGGGGCGGAGTGTCGGTGCCCGGCGGTAACATCGAACCGCCGACATCGCAGGGCACCCCCGTCACGGGGACCACAGAGCAGCAGGAAGCAGGCGACAAGACCACGTGACGCAGCCGGACCCCGTCCAGTCCCGCATCGCAGTCCCGGACACCGCGCTGCTCGCGCTGCTCGGCTCGAGAGACGAGTCGTTGCGCACCGCAGAGGAGATGCTGGCCGCGGACGTGCACGTCCGGGGCAACGAGCTGACCCTCTCGGGCGAGCCCGCCGACGTGGCGTTCGCCGAGCGGGTGTTCGCCGAGCTGATCACCCTCGCGGAGCGGGGGCAGCAGGTCGGGTCGGACACCGTGCGCCGCACCGTCGAGATGCTCGGCGAGGCCGACCCCGCGGTCGCCGCCGTGCGCGGCGAGTCGCCCGCGGAGGTGCTGAGCCTGGACATCGTCTCCCGCCGGGGCAAGACCATCCGGCCGAAGACGCTGAACCAGAAGCGCTACGTCGACGCGATCGACGCGAACACCATCGTCTTCGGCATCGGCCCCGCCGGTACCGGCAAGACGTACCTGGCGATGGCCAAGGCCGTACAGGCGCTGCAGGCCAAGCAGGTCAACCGGATCATCCTCACCCGCCCGGCCGTCGAGGCGGGGGAGCGGCTCGGCTACCTGCCGGGCACGCTCTACGAGAAGATCGACCCGTACCTGCGCCCGCTGTACGACGCGCTGCACGACATGGTCGACCCCGAGTCGATCCCGAAGCTCATCGCCGCCGGGACGATCGAGATCGCACCGCTGGCGTACATGCGCGGCCGCACGCTGAACGACGCGTTCATCATCCTCGACGAGGCCCAGAACACCACGCCGGAGCAGATGAAGATGTTCCTGACCCGGCTCGGCTTCGGCTCGAAGATCGTGGTCACGGGCGACGTCACGCAGATCGACCTGCCGGGCAGCACCCGGTCGGGCCTGCAGGTCGTCCAGGACATCCTGTTCGGGGTGGACGACGTGGCCTTCCCCGAGCTGACCAGCAGCGACGTCGTGCGGCACCGGTTGGTCAGCGACATCGTCGACGCCTACGCCCGCTTCGACGCCGACCAGGGCCGGGGGCAGCTGCGCAGCGCCGCCCCCCGCACCGGCCCGCCCCAGGACCGCCGCTCCCGCCGCCGCTGACCGGAGGGGCCGCGGCCCTCTGCCCGGTGATCGCCGGTGAGGACGGTTCAGGGCCGCATGTGGCCAGGATCGGTCCGGGAGGGTGATCACGGAGAGGCGGTCGCGGGTCCGCGTGGCGCTCCGCCCGGTGATCGCCGGCCGGGACGGTTCAGGGCCGCAGGTGGCCGGGATCGGTCCGGGACGGTGATCACGGAGAGGCGGTCGCGGGTCCGCGTGGCGCTTCGCCCGGTGATCGCCGCTCGGGACGGTTCACGGCCGCAGGTGGCCGGGATCGGTCCGGGACGGTGATCACGGAGAGGCGGTCGCGGGTCCGCGTGGCGCTCTGCCCGGTGATCGCCGCTCGGGACGGTTCAGGGCCGCATGTGGCCAGGATCGGTCCGGGACGGTGATCATGGGGCGGCTCGACCCTGCAGGCGGTCAGCCCCTTCCTTCCATGATCGCCGAGCACGATCGCCGAGCCGGGCCGTTCCGCGCCGCCGGCGGCCGGGAAGAGTCCGCACCGGCGATCATGATCGCCGCCTGAACCCCCCGGCCGTCACAAGGTCGTGCCGGTCGGGGCAGTGATCAGGAGGCCGCCTCGTCCCGTCCCTCGGCGACGGGCGGCCAGGACGCGGCGCCGAGCTCGCGGGAGACCGCGCGGGCCGTGTGGCGCAGGGCGTCGGGGGCACCGGGCGGCAGCGGCCACTCCCCGGCCGGCACCACGAGCCCGATGGCGCCCGCGACCACGCCGTCGACCGTGGCGACGGGGGCGGCGAGCCCGCACTCGCCCAGCACCGCCTCCTCCACCTCGGTGGCGAGGCCGGTGCGGCGCACCGCGGCCAGCTGGGCCTCGAGCTCCCGCGGCTCGGTCACGGTCTCGCCGGTCATCCGGTGCGGCCGGTCCGCCGGCTCGCAGGCGCCGTAGGCCAGCAGCGCCTTGCCGACCGCGCAGGCGTGCGCCGGCACCACGATGCCGACCTCGGTCATCTGCCGGCTGCCGTCCGGCCTGGGCTCGTGGCCGACCACGATCGCGTCGCGCTGCAGGGCCACCGCCACCCGCACCGCGCACCCCGTGCGGCGGGCCAGGTCCTCCGCCCACGGCTGGGCGCGGGCGCGCAGCTCGAGGTTGTCGAGGTAGACGTTGCCGAGCCTCAGCGTCGCCGGGCCGAGCCGGTAGAGGCCCGAGTCCCGCTCCTGCACCACCATCCCGTGGGCGAGCAGCGTGCGGACGAGCCCGTGCACCGTCGACGGTGCGAGCCCGCAGACCGACGCGATCTCGCCGAGGCTCCGCCGCCGGGCGCCCTGCAGCACCGCCAGCACCCGCAGGGCCCGGTCCACGGACTGGATCACCGTTCGCTCCTTGTGTCGTGGGCCAGGTCACAGTAGCGTCCGACAGGTCTTCGGCATAGCCGAACGGGCTTCGGGTGCGACGGAGGACCCCATGAAGAAGCTGATCAACGACCCGGCCGACGTCGTCGTCGAGGCGCTGCGCGGCATGGCCGCGGCGCATCCGGGCCTGCGTGTCGACCTCGAGAACCGGGTCGTCTTCCGCGCCGACGCCCCCGTCCGGGGGAAGGTCGGGCTGGTCTCGGGCGGCGGCTCGGGCCACGAGCCGATGCACGGCGGGTTCGTCGGCCGCGGGATGCTCGACGCCGCGTGCGCCGGCGAGGTCTTCACCTCGCCCGTGCCGGACCAGATGGTCGCCGCGACGGAGGGCGTCGACGGCGGCGCCGGCGTGCTGCACATCGTGAAGAACTACACGGGCGACGTCATGAACTTCGACATGGCGGCCGAGCTGACCAGCGCGAAGACGGGCGTCGAGGTCCAGGCCGTGGTGGTCGACGACGACGTGGCCGTCCAGGACAGCCTGTACACCGCCGGTCGCCGCGGCGTCGGCACCACCGTGCTGCTGGAGAAGATCGTCGGGGCCGCGGCCGAGCAGGGCCGCAGCCTCGCCGAGGTCGCGGGCGTGGCGCGCAAGGTCAACGAGCGCGGCCGCAGCATGGGCATGGCGCTGACCTCCTGCACCGTGCCCGCGGCGGGCCGCCCGACCTTCGACCTCCCCGACGACGAGATGGAGATCGGCATCGGCATCCACGGCGAGCCGGGCCGCCGCCGGGTGCCGATCGCCCCGGCGAAGGACATCGCGGAGATGCTGGTCGAGCCGATCCTGGCCGACGCGGACTTCACCGCCGAGCCGGTGATCTGCTTCGTCAACGGCATGGGCGCGACCCCGCTGCTGGAGCTGTACCTCATGTACGGCGAGGTCGCGGGCCTGCTCGAGAAGGCCGGGGTCCGGATCGCGCGGTCGCTGGTCGGTCCGTACATCACGAGCCTGGACATGGCCGGCTGCTCGGTCACCCTGCTGCGTGCGGACGACGACCTGCTCGGGCTCTGGGACGCCCCGGTCGACACCCCGGGACTGCGGTGGGGCGCATGACCACACAGCAGGAGCTGCTGGCCTGGGTCCGCGAGTTCGCCC
>JADMIO010970574.1_pt1 | contig 20446 bp, 17 predicted proteins | sample 8958161 | NCBI WGS metagenome assembly JADMIO01 (sample SAMN16585339, study PRJNA669376) | soil metagenome | isolation source: Crop rotation soil | place: USA: Cullars Rotation, Alabama | collected 2011 | reverse complement strand
CGCGACAACTTGTCCACGTGGAATTCTAAGCTTAGGATCCCAATGTGCTGGAAAGACCGTGGTGCCCTTCACCAGCGCCGCCACCACGCGGACGTGCGACCTCAAGAAGCTGGAAACGTCTGAAGACGTACTCGGCACCGCATCGCTGCCGGCGGGGCACTACACCCAGGTGCGTCTCGTCGTGCAGAGCGCGACGCTGTTCTTCGACAACGCGTCGAGTGGATCGCCCTGTGCATCGGGGATCACGCCGCCGGCCGGCGCGAACGCGCCGCTCGAGATCCCGTCGGGTGAAGTGAAGCTCAATCGTGGATTCGACGTCACGAGCAGTTCCACGATGACGATGCTGCTCGACTTCGACGGCGATCAGTCGATTCGGCAGATCGGGAACGGCCGCTACATGATGAGCCCCGTCATCACCATCATGAGCGTCAACTGAGGGACGTCATGAAATGGATCCCAGCGGTCGTCGTGGCCAGCATCGTGGCGGTGACGGGCGCGGCCTGCGGGGACGATTCGCCGTCGTCTCCGTCGTCGACCGGCAGCCGGTTCGTGCTGCGCCTGTCGAGCAGTGCATTCGGAAGCGCGCCGGCGGTGCTCGTCACCTTCAGCCGCGTCCGCGCCCTCCATTCGTCGGGTGGATGGGTGGACGTGGCGTTGCCCGGCGGCGGATCGCAGTTCACCTGCGATCTGCGGAAGCTGCAGACGAGCGACGGTGAGATCGCCGTCGGCGGCCTGCCAGCCGGCAGCTACTCGGAAGTCCGCGTGACGATTCAAAACGCCACGTTGTATCTGGACACCACATCGAACACGACGTGCGCGGCCGATTTTCGCGCACCGGCCGGACGTTCGACGCCGGTCAGCGGAACGCCGAACGAGATGGCGCTGACGTCGTCGTTCCAGATGAATGCCGCCACCGATACCACGATGCGAATCGCTCTGAACAGCGAGGCATCGATTCGTTCGACCGGTGGCGGAGCCTACACGCTCCAGCCGGTGGTCACCGTGCTCAGCGTCACCTAGTTCCAGGAGGTCCTCCCATGCGTATCGTGTCCCCGCGTTCCGTCTCTTTCATCGCGCTGGCAGCGCTGGCGCTGCTGGCTGCCACAGTCACGCCCGTGTTCGCACAGGCGAACGAACAGAAACGGGTCACCGACTCGTCGGCCGTCCTCGAAACGCTGGTGCGCGCACCGGACCAGGGGATTCCGCAGCACATTCTCGAGCGCGCCGAAGCGATTGTCGTCATCCCGTCGCTCGTGAAAGGCGGCTTCATCGTGGGCGCGCAGCACGGCCGCGGCGTGATGAGCGTGCGCAACCGCGAAAGCAACACGTGGAGCGCGCCCGGCTTCATCGCGCTGACCGGCGGCAGCATCGGCTGGCAGATTGGCCTGCAGTCGGTCGATCTCGTCCTGCTGGTCATGAACAAGGAAGGTGTGAAGGACCTGCTCGACAACGAATTCAAGCTCGGCGCCAACGCATCTGTCGCGGCTGGTCCGGTGGGGCGTCAAGGTGAAGCGTCGACCGACGCGTCGCTCTCGGCGCAGATCCTCGCCTACTCGCGCGCGAAAGGGCTCTTCGCGGGCCTGTCGCTCGAGGGCGCGTCGCTGCGCATCGACAAGGACGCGAACAAGGACTTCTACGGCACAGCAGTCTCCACCGACGAGATGGTCCGCGGCATCGCGAAGACCACGCCCGCGGGCAGTCAGTGGACGGCCACGCTGTCGCGTCTCGTGCCCGCGCCCGCGACGCGCTGAGCGACGCAGCTTCTACACGACACGCCTGCACGGATCGGGTGGCGCGCGTGGCAACGCGCCGCCCGCCGACGCACGCTCTCATCCATTTCGAGGTACGTGGCTTGCACTTTCATCGCATCGTGCGCGGGGTCGATCTGCGCGCACACTTCACCTCGTTGTGATGCGGGAGTACAGACCATGGACAAACACTACGGTTGGCAGGAAGGCCGCGGGCCGCAGGGACAGGGGCGGCAGCAGAACGGTCAGCGATGGAACGAGCGCTACCGGGACGACGATCGCGACATGCGCGGCGCTCGTGGCAGCGAGTTCGGCGGCGGATCGGATCAGGACGAACGTCGGTGGGCCTCGTCGGGGGCTGACTTCGACCGTGAAGACTACGTGAGCGAAGACGAAGAGTATGGCGGCCGGTCGCGCGGCGGCTTCGGCTCGCGCGGGCAGGGGCGCTGGTCACAGAGCGGGTCGAACCGCGGGCAGTTCGGCGGCACTCAGTTCGGCGGCAGCCCGTCGCGTAGCGAAGGCTATCGCGACAACCAGGGCTACGGCGGCAGCCAGGGGTTCTCGGGCGGGCACTACGGCGGCTTTGCCAACGAAGGGTATCCAGGCCAGGGCAACTACGGAGGCAACCGCGGCTTCTCGAACCAGGGCTACTCGGGGCAGCGCGTCAATCAGGGCTCGAGCGGTCAGGGCCGTGGCCAGAACTGGGGGCAGACGTTCGGCCAGGGCTACGCCGGTTCCGAGTATGGCCAGGGCTTCACGAGCCAGGGCTCCGAACGCAACCAGGCGTATGGCAGCGAGGGATACCGTGGCGGCCAGAACTTCGGCAACCGCGGCTCGTATCAGGGGCGCGGGTTTTCCGGTCGCGGCCCCAAGGGCTATCAGCGGTCCGACGAGCGAATCAAGGAACAGCTGTCGGATCGTCTGATGGACGACGACGACATCGACGCGACCGAGATCTCCGTCGAGGTGAAGGGCGGCGAGGTCACGCTCACCGGCACCGTCAGCTCCCGCGAGGAGAAACGCGCGGCCGAGGACATCGCCGAACAGTCGCCGGGCGTGCGTGAGGTGCAGAACCACCTGCGTGTGAGCCAGGAGATGTCGTCGAGCCAGTCCGGCCAGTCGGGGCGTACGACGCCGTCGTCCTCATCGGGCGGAATGGGATCCACGTCGAGTCAGTCGAAGTCACGCAGTACCGAGCGCGAGTAAGTGCCGCGCCTGAGGCTCGGCGCCGCGATCTGGCTCGAGAACGGCCCCGCCGCTCTCGAGCCCGCGGCGCCGCGTCTCACCAGCCACCTCACCACGGATGTCGTCATCGTCGGCGGCGGCCTGACCGGCGCCGTCATCGCGCACGAGTGCGTCTCGCGCGGACTCTCCACGGTCGTGCTCGAGGCGGGACACCTGGGAGCCGGCAGCACCAGCGCCAACACCGGACTGCTCGTCTACGAGCCCGACGAACAGCTCTCCTCTCTGGCCAAGCGTTACAGTCCTGCCGTCGCGACGCGCGTATGGGATCGCTCGCGAGAGGCCGCTTCGAGCTTCGCAGACACGCTTCGCCGCTTGCGCGTGCCATGCGGGCTCGCGCCGCGCGCGTCGGTGTACGTCGCGAGGACACGCCAGGCGGCGCGCCGCCTCGACGACGAATACCAGTTCCGCCACGACAACGGTGTAAGCAGCCGGTGGCTCGATACCGCACCGCTGAAGCGCCGTGCCGCCGTGCACGGCGTGGCCGCGATCGAAACGCGCGGGCACGCACAGCTCGATCCGTATCGCGCCTGCCTCGGTCTGCTCGCAGCCGCAATCCGCCGCGGCGCGTGTGTGTACCGCCACTCGCGCGTGACGCGCATCGAACGCGGTACGCGCGGCGTGCGTGTGCACACCGCGGCCGGGAGCGTTCGCGCGCGGCGGGTCATCATCGCCACCGGCTATGCGACGCGCGAGTTCCGGCCGCTGACCGGCGGTTTCGCGCTGACGCACACCTACGCGATGTGCACCGCTCCCCTGCCGGCTGCGGTGCGAAAGCGTATCGGGGTCCCGAACGTCCTGGTGTGGAGCGCCGAGCGGCCGTACTACTACCTGCGCTGGGGACCGCATCATCGCCTGATCGTCGGCGGCGCGGACCGTCCGCTGGTCCCCGAGGCGCAACGCGTGGCGGCGTTCACGCAGGGCCGCCGCCGGCTCGCTCGGGAGATCCGCGCGCTCGTGCCGGGGCTGCGCGGCGTGCCGTTCGAGCGCGCGTGGGAAGGGTTGTTTGCCGTCACGCCCGACGGGCTGCCGTACCTGGGGCCGCACCCGCGCTATCCCCATCACCTCTTCGCGCTCGGGTACGGCGGCAACGGGATGGTCTATGCGTGGCTTGCCGCGCGCATGCTGACCCGCGCCATCACCGGCACGCCAGACCGCGATCTGAAGCTGTTCTCGTTCGAGCGGCTGGGGCGAGCCGTCACCTGACGAATTCAGGAACTCTTCAGGCGCACGCACAGCGGACGCGTGTTACCGTTTCGCGCGGGGCCGCGTCTCTTGAACTGGTCGTCGGGTCTATCACCAGGTACACGTCTGAAGGCACTCTCGGCGCGATGGATGCACCGGCCGCAACAGGTCTGGCTGCGACGCGCGTTGTTCCAGATCCACCTCTGGCTCGGTCTGGCGCTGGGCCTCTACGTCGCAGTCCTGAGTATTTCGGGCAGCGTTCTGGTCTACCGCATCGAGTTGAACCGCTGGGTGTCGGCGCCACGCGCCACGCTGAGGACGGACGTCACGCCGATGAGCGCGGACCAGATCCGCGAGGCTGCGGCGCGGGCCTATCCCGGATGGACGATCACGGGTGTGTTCGAGGGGCGCTACACGGCACGTCGCGGCCGCGGCGGGGGTCGCGGGTTTCCACCCGATCCGACCGCATCGGTCGATCTCGTGCGCGACGGCGTAAAGAAGGATCGCCTCTTCGACCCTTATACAGGTGCCGATCTCGGCGACAACTTCACGCCGGGGCAGTCTGCCGTCCTCTGGGTGGTCAGGCTGCACGACGAACTGCTGCTGGATCGACGGAATGGCTCGTGGTGGAACGGCGCGTTGAGCCTCGTGTTCACGCTGGTCGTCTTGACCGGGTTCGTGGTGTGGTGGCCTGGGGTGACTCGTTGGACACGGAGCCTTCGTATCAGCGCGAAGAGCGGATGGCGCCGCTTCAACTGGGATGTCCACAGCGCGCTCGGCTTCTGGCTGCTCCTGTTCATGCTGATGTGGGGCGTGTCGGGGTGGTATCTCGGAATACCCGAACCGCTCACGGCATTCGCCGAACGCTTCGCGGACCCCGACGCCGAGGTGGGTGAGAGACCGAGCGACGTGGTCCTCGCGTGGCTGGCAAGTCTGCACTTCGGACGTTGGCGCGATCCGACGTGGGGACCGTGGCTGCAGGCGCTGTGGGCGGCGGTCGGACTGACTCCCGCGATCATGTTCGTCACCGGAGCGATCATGTGGTGGAGCCGCGTCGTTCGACGGCGAGTCGCCGGCGGCACCCGAGGCTGAACGCCTCGGGCTAAGAAATGGTCGGGATGGCGGGATTCGAACCCACGGCCCTTGCCCCAGCTCGTCGAACGGTCTGCGGATTAGGGCGACTTTCTCACTCCTCGCGGGAACGCGAAGATCAGGCATTCGCTTCGGTGCCGTTCGTGGCCGCTCGCGGCCGTTCAGCCCCCTGAAAGACACGCGATGTGTCTGCGCCATCTAGGATGGCTTCGAGGGGCCTCACGCCCGCCCCGCGCATGGCGAGCAGGAAGTTGGTAGTAGGCCTTCTCGGTCTCCCGAATCGAACGGCGTGTTTCGCGCTGACCCTTGCTCGGTCGTTCCGCAAGGCCACTTTCAAACCGACGTATCGCGGCGATGGATGTCAAGCGTTCACGAGCGGCGACCTGGCACGTCAAGATGCGACAGCGCAATGACTCGGGAAGACAGTCGCCGCGTGCTACTTTCTTAGGCGCTTTCCACCCACAACAAGGAGAACGCGACGGTGCCCTGGAACAACGGAGTGCGGGGACGGCAGGTGCTCCCCCTCATCAACGACGATGCGCCCACGATCTCGGTCGAAGCCGGCCCCGGCACTGGCAAGACCTTCGGCCTCGTGCGCCGCGTGCATCGATTGCTGCATCCACGTGGCGAGGCCCTTCGGGGTGATGACGTGCTCGTCGTCGCGTTTAACCGCGTCATCGCGCAGCAGCTACGCCGAGACATCACAGACGAACTCACCCGGTTCCCTCACGATGGCGCTCCGGTCATCCGAACGATCCACGCCCTCTGCGTCGAGGTGATCGGCGGGACGCTGCGATTGCTGTTGCCGCACGAGCGCGACGCAATGATCCATGACATCCGTGAGCAGTTCCCTGCGCTGCGAGAACGGTATGGTCGACCGAATGATGCCGACCAGGCGCTGAAGGATCACGAAGCTCGAAACGCCGACCACCTCGAATTGTGGCAGGCCGCTCGACGCTGGTTGAACCGTCATCAGGCACACCTCGTGAGCGACCTGCCGGGGCTGCTCCTGGACCGCCTTCGGGGTGGTGACTTCCGCCAACACACCTACCAGCACGTCATCGTTGACGAGTTCCAGGATCTGACGCCCGGCGAGCAGCAGTTAGTGTTCAGGCTGCGGCGTCCGACCGGACACCTCATTGCGCTCGGCGATCCCCGACAGTCGATCTACCGGTTCCGCGGCAACGACCGCCTCGGCCTGGGGAACCTCGCCCAGCTGGCGGGCGGACCGGTCACACCGATCACCATGAACGAATGCCAGCGATGCCCCGGCCCGATAGTGACGGCCGCGAATCGTCTGATGGCGCTCGTGCCGGCCGAGGCGATGGTCTCGGCCAACGCCGGCCTGGCGAATCTCCACGTGGTCGTGTGGGACGATCCCGCGGCGGAGGCCGCCGGCATGGCGCAGGCCATCCTCGACAACATGCGGGCGCATCCACAGGACCGCCACCTCGTGATGGCGACGCGACGGCAGTTCGGGTATGCATTGCGGACCCAACTGATGGCGCTCGACCCGAACGTCCAAGTCGATCTGAGCTTTTCGGAAGGCGTGCTGGAAACCTGGGCGGCCCGTGAAGCGTTTCTGCTGTTCTGTCTGCTCGTAGATCCGGATCGCGCGACGTGGCGCGCGTGGTTCGCGTATCGGAATTCGGACACGGGGCGTGACTTCAGCGCACCGAACCGGAATGCCGGGGCCTACTTGCGGCTGCTCGACGGTGCCAACGACCAGATCACTGCCGCGACGGTGGAAGCCCTCGCGGCCGAACCTCGCAACCAGCAGCGTGGCGCCGGAGGCACCGCGCTCTGGGATCGTGCGCAGAGGTTCCTTGAGCTACGTCGACGATTTGTAATCGATCCGCAAGCCGATGCGGCCGTCGCGTTGGTCGCGATCTTCAACGCCGACGCGTGGGTGCCCGACGGGTCAGCCGATGCCGAGATCGCACGACTGGACATCGAACTGCTGCTCGACAAGACCGCGATCTCGCTGACAGACGAAGTCGACCGTCACCCCACCGCGACGCCGCTGGAGCATCTGCGCGAAATCGCCAAACGCTTGCGGCAGCAGATCGCGACGCGCGAGCCGATTGCGGAGAACAACGCGACGCAGTTGCAGGTGGCCACGCTCTGGGGCGCCAAGGGCGTCACGGCGGAGCACGTCTACATCCTCGGCGTGTGCGAGGAAGGCATTCCGGGTGAGCGGCGTGAGGAGTATCCAGGGACGGAGGCCGACTACATCGAGGAACAGCGGCGGCTGTTCTACGTGTCGATCACTCGCTCGAAACAGACCCTGGTGATCTCACGGGCCGCACGCATTCGGACGGGCGAGGCGCAGCGGCTTGGGTTGTCAGTGGGCAATGGCCGCTTCTGGTCGACGTTGCGGATGTCGCCGTTCCTGCGTGACATCATGAACCTGCTGCCTGATGCCGTGCCGGGTGATCAATGGGGCGGCTGCGTGTAGGATCGTAGCGTGGCCAAGCGCACATCTGCAGCAGACCGCCGACGCGACGCTCTCAACGAGGAGCGCGACGCGTTCCGAGCGTTCTGCGAGGGTCTCGATCAGTTGGACTCGTTGGCCGCGATCCACGCTGCCGTGAACACGCCGGAGCGATTCGGACCGAACATCGAAGGCTTCCTGTCGAACCTCGGGTATTTCCTCGGCTACAACTTCGCGGTACCGGGCAGTGCGACGCGGAAGGAACTCGGCCTCTACGAACGTCTCATTGAGCGGTTGGGCGGCGCGCTTCCGCAACGCGACCAGATCATCGCGCGACTCCAGGAGGCTCGTCAGGAACCCAGTCGCAGGTTGTGAGGCCTCAGAGCAGCGCGTTCACGGCCTTGAAGGCCGCCTCAAAACGATCTAGAGTCGCGCCGTCGATCTTCGGACCAAGCGTGGCGACCTGCTGCGCGAGGTAGCGCGCGGGAGCGAAGTGGTTGAAGCTCGCACCGGCCTTGAGCGGATGCTGGTTAAAATACTCCCCCAAACGGATGAGGATGCGCGGGTGATGGCTGGTGAGGGCAGCGGCCGTAATCGGTCCGTTCGACAGATCGTTCGCGTAGGCGCCGTTCACCAACTCCAGGTACAAGTCGAGCGCGAACATGTCCTCGATGTCCGCTTCTTTCGTGCCCGTGAAATCGGCGAACGTGAGCACCTGTTTCTTCTTCAGCAGCTTCTTCTTGTAGAGATTCTCGATCTTCTGAGCGTCCGACTTCTGAATATCGATGAGCGTCGCGACGTTGAGCTTCTGCGCGCCAAGGAGCGACACAAACGTCTGCACCTTGTCGGAGCCGCCGACCGGCGTCAGGGTCCACCGCGGGTCGAGGGCGACCTTCTTGGCGGACGCTACGAGGTCCGACATCAGCGGCAGGTAGATCAAGTCCGACGCCCCCTCGATGACGAGCGAGTTGGGGCCGATGAACAGCGTCTGGATAATGTCGTAGCCGAGGGCGCCCTGCAGCGGGAATAGCGAGTCAGGATCAGCCTCCAGGACGTCGCTGAAAACCTTCGTGCCGGCCTGCTCCCTTGGCAGAGGATCGTCTTCCTCCATCGTCCGGTCACGAACGATCCGGACCCGATCGAAATTCTTCACGTCGACCATGAACGGCGAGTGCGTCGTGAATAGCACCTGGTGGTGCGGCTTGAGTTCGGTCTCGATGTAGCGCAGCAAATCGGCCTGCGCGCTGGCGTGCAGCACAAGCCCTGGCTCGTCGAGCAGCAATATCAGCGGAACTCCGCGGCGCTGCTGCTGAGAGAACCACGCGAGGAACGAGAAGAACCACACGAACCCGCGTGACCGTGTCCCGAGGCGCACGGTCGCGCCGTGGGCCGAGTCATACACCTCTCCCCACAGGTTCGTAGTGCCGACAACGTTCATCTCGGGCGCGGGATCACCGGCCAACGCGGGGCGCACGTCGAAGCGGACGTGGAGGTGCTTGTTCTGTGACCAGTATTGGAGAATCTTCTTCGATAGAGTGTTCGACGCCCCCTCAAGTTTGTTCTTTAGCGCCTGGGTGTTCTTGGGGTCGATCAGGTTGTCGAGATTGAGACGAGCCAACTCGACCAACCCCAGCATCGGATGGTCTGAGTGAAGCAACTGGTTCGCGGCCTGACGTTCCTTCAACTTCTGAACGTTGACCTGGCCGGTCATCTGGTAGTACTCGTCGAAATACAGGAACTGCGGGAAATATTTCGCGAGGTAGTGTTCCCAGACATACAAGCCGAACGTCTTCTTGATCTCTGGGAGATTTCCGCGCAGCGTCTTCGCCTCGGCAGACTCTTGTAGTTCTGCGGCCTTCGCCAGGGCGGCGGCTTTCTCGTCAGCATTCTCGAGCGCGTTTGCCTTCCCCACAGCGGCCTGGTGGGCTTGCTGCTTCGTCGCGCCATCTGCATTCAGGTACGTCTTGAGGTTCGTGAAACCGGTGCGCTTCGCCGCCTCCTGCGCGATGGCGGCGGGAAGATTTGCCGCCGCGGTCACAGCCTTGACGGCAGCGTGCTCGTCCACGTCCACGCTGACCCAGAGCCCGCCTTCGTCGTATCCACGAGACAACGTGACTTCGTTGCCGTGAAACACGTCGTTGCCAAAGGCATCCTTGACGGGCTGCATCTCCGCGTCCGTGAGCACGAAGGTCGCCGCGATCGCCTCGGTCTGTTTCTCGCGCTTGCCGGCTGCTACGTCGTGCTCGTAGTCGTCGACGTCGAGCCGTGGGTAGTCCTCTGTGACATCGAACTCGGTATCGTTGTCGATGACGGGATTCAGTCGGTAGAGAGCTTGCAGGATGGACGTCTTTCCTGCCTCGTTCTTCCCGACCAAACACGTGACGTCGCTGACGTCGAACTCCTGCGAATCCCACACCGACCTGAACTCGCGAACCCGCACTCTGGCCAAGCGCATGAACGTTCCTCTTCAGTTGTGGGGAAAAACGATCGAGGAACGAAATCCTAGCACGGCGGTAGCCGGCGTCGAATCGCCTCGGGGCACGACGTTGCGAGAGGTCCTTGCGGGCAAAACGCGCGGACACAAAACGGATACGCGGCCACAGAAAACGAAACGGCCGGTCTGGGGGACCGGCCGGAGGTGATTGACTCGATTCTTGATGTTTGGTCGGGATGGCGGGATTCGAACCCACGGCCCCTTGACCCCCAGTCAAGTGCGCTACCAGGCTGCGCTACATCCCGATCTTGTTGCAGGCGGACCTGAAGGTCCGCCTCTACGACTGCGCTGCTATGCGCTCGCGCGGCGTTTCGGCTTGCCCGCGGACTTGGCCGACGCCTTCATTGTAGCGGGCTTGGGCCGCCCCGCGCCCGCGCTCTTGGGAGCCGATCGGGCCTCCCGCGACGGCGGCGATGGCTTTCCTTTCCGCTGCGGCATCGTGCGGACCGACGCCGTGGCACCCCGTGCCGGACGCGACGCGCCGTTGCCGGCCCGCTCGTCGTCCACCACCACCACCGTGCCCGGAGCGTTCGACAGCAGCTGCAGAATCGATCGCAGCCCGTCGCGCACGTAGGCGATGCGGGTCCGCGCATCCGACGCCAGCGCGTCGAGCACTTCCGCGACGTCGTGATCGACCTCCGCCGCCGTCCGCGGTGCCGATTCCTCGAGCCTGCGGCGCGCGCCCGCCAGCGTGAGCCCCTCGTTGAACACGAGCCGCTTGATCAGCAGCACCTGATCGAGATCGGCCTGGCGATACAGCCGCTGGCTGTCGTCGGACTTCTGGACCCCGATGCCCGGAAACTCCTTTTCCCAGGAGCGCAGGACGTACGGCTGCACCTGTGCGAGCTCGCACACGTCCTGGGCCCGATAGAGCTTCGGTGTCATCGGCGCCCCAGTATAACAGGGCGTCTCCCCCACGACGCCCCTAGCTGCGGGCAGCCTCGCTGGCCTTGCGCCGCCGGGACCGGACCTGGATCCGGATCGGCGTTCCCTCGAAGCCGAACGCCTCGCGGAGCTGGTTGAGCAGGTAGCGCTCGTACGAAAAGTGGAAGCTCGTGGCCACGTTGGTGAAGAAGACGAACGTCGGGGGCGCCACATTGGTCTGCGCCGCGTAGAGGATGCGGACGTGACGCCTCCCGGGACTCTGCGGCGGATGCGTCGCGACGATCTTTTCCACCAGCGTGTTCAGCTGGTGCGTCTTGACGCGCGCCCGGCGCGACGCCGCCACGCGGTCGATCGACTCGAGCAGCTTGGGGGCGCGCTCCCCAGTGGCCGCCGACACGTGCAGGATGGGGGCGTAGTCGAGAAACTTCAGCTGCCGCCGCAGCTGCTCGTCGAAGAGCTTCACGAAGTCGGAGCCCTGCCCCTTCATGAGATCCCACTTGTTGGCGACGATGATGACGCCCTTGCCCTGGCGGTCCGCCTCGCCGGCAATCGCGGCGTCCTGATCGGTGGCCCCGGCAGTCGCGTCCACCACCAGCACCACGATGTCCGCCGACTCGATCGAGCGCTTGGCCAGCAGCACGCTGACCGACTCGACCTGGCCCGACGAGGCCACTCGACCGGGCCGCCGGATGCCCGCCGTATCGACGATGCGGAATTGGCGCTTGTGCCAGGTGAGCACGGTGTCCACCGAGTCGCGGGTCGTCCCCGGCATCTCGCTGACGATCATGCGCTCCTCGCGCAGCAACCGGTTGACCAGCGACGACTTGCCGGCGTTGGGGCGGCCGATGATCGCAATGCCGACCTCGTCGGGCGTGCGCGACGACCGCTCGGGTTGCACCGCGCCTTCGCCTCCCGCTTCGGGCTCGCCTTTGGCCTCGTCCTCGTGGGTGGCGGCGGGCGCATCCGGCAGCGCTTCGAGAATCCCGTCGAACAGATCGCCCACGCCTTCGCCGTGCTCGGCGCTGATCTCGAACACCGGATCGATGCCGAGCTGGTAGAAATCCAGCGCGCCGGCGCGCGCCCGGCGGTCGTCCATCTTGTTGATGGCCAGCAACAACGGGCGATTGGCCTCACGCGCGTTGCGCGCGATCTCGCGGTCGCCAGGCACGAGCCCTTCGCGCCCATCCACCACGAGCACGAGCAGATCGGCCTCGGCCAACGCACGCTGGCCGCGCTCGAAGACGAGCGCGTGCAACGGGTCCTCACTGGCGCCGAACATCCCTCCCGTATCAACGAGTTGGAAGCGGCGGCCGCGCCATTCGGCCTCCTGGGCGATGACGTCGCGCGTCGTGCCCGGGATGGCCGTCACGATGGCGCGCCGAGTCCGGGTGAGCCGGTTGAACAGCGTGGATTTGCCGACGTTTGGTCGGCCGACGAGCACGATGGCTGGGAGGCGAATGGGCATTTAGCGGGGGGAATCCTGGCGAAATTGACAGGCTAAGTCGCTATCTGTATATTGTTTACGGTCATCCGCCAGCGAGGGCTCGTGATTAAGGTCGACATCGTCAACGAAGTCTCGAAGATCGCCGACATTACCAAAGTGAAGGCTGAGGTGGCGGTCGATGCCGTGTTCGACGCCATGCGGCTGTCGATGCAGCGCGGCGATCGCATCGAGCTTCGAGGCTTCGGCGTCTTCCAGGTCAAGCCGCGCAAGCGGGGCATCGGCCGCAACCCCCGGACCGGCAAGGAAGTGCGCATCCCGCCCGGCCGGACCATCCGGTTCAAACCGGGTAAAGACCTCCAGAACATCGGCTAGGCGCACTGGTCGAACGCCCGCGCTGTTCCTGAAAAAGCATGGGCTCTCCCTCGTCCGATCCTCTGGGGCCTGCCCGTCCGACGCCCGGCTACGCCGCGTTCGAGCGGGACTACGTACCGCCGCCGCCCGAGCCTGACATCCGCCGTCAACCGATTGTCCGTCATCTGGTGCTGTTTGCAGCCACGCTACTGATGACGACCTACGTCGGCGCGGCGCACTATTACGGATTCGTAGCGGACTTCACGGATCGCCTGCCGAACCTGTCCGGCTGGACGGCCTATCTGAACGGGCTTTGGTACAGCGCGGCCATCCTGGGCATCCTGGGCGCGCACGAGATGGGGCACTACATCGCGTGCCGCTACTACCGCGTGGACGCGTCGCTCCCCTACTTCCTGCCCGCGCCGTTCCTGCTCACCGGCACGCTCGGCGCCTTCATCCGGATCCGCCAGCCGATTCCGAACAAGCGCGAGCTCTTCGACATCGGCATCGCGGGACCGATCGCGGGCTTCCTGGTGGCGCTGCCGGTGCTCGTCATCGGCGTCAGCCTGTCGCGTGTGGTGCGCATCCCCGAGGGGTTCCAGGGGCTCGAGCTCGGCGAGCCGCTGCTGCTCAAGGCGCTGATGTGGCTGCACTTCGGTTCACCGCCCCAGGGCTTTTCGGTGAACCTGCACCCGACGGCGTTCGCCGGGTGGTTCGGGCTGCTCGCGACGGCGCTCAACCTCTTTCCGCTGGGACAGCTCGATGGCGGCCATATCTCGTACGCCGTGCTCGGCCGCCGCAGCACGCAGGTCACCTACGCCACGCTCCTCTGCCTGATCGGGTTGTCGTTCGTGTCGTCGTCGTGGATCGTGTGGACGGTGCTCACCGCCGGCATGCTGTTCACGTTCGGCCCGCGGCACCCGCGGACTTACGACGAAGACATGCCGCTCGACACCGGCCGCAAATGGCTGGCGGTGTTTGCGGTGCTGATGTTCGTGCTCTGCTTCACGCCCGCCCCGATCTCGACGCTGGATCTGGTCACGGGGAAGTGACGCGGCGGGGCTGAAGCCCCGCCCTACGGCCGGCGCGGCTAAAGCCGCGCCCTACGTCTACAACACCCTACGTCTACAACACGCTCAGCGGATCGACGTCGACCACAACGCGGCGGCGCACGTCGGGCAGCGCCGCCAGCGCCGTGCGCATCGCCTGGCGCATCTTCTCGCGCCGGCTCCCCTTCAAGAAGATCTGCACCCGGTGCTCGCCGCGCAGTTTGGTGAGCGGCGCGGGCGCGGGGCCGAGCACCACGAAGCCGCCGGCCTGCGCCTGGCTCGCCAGCGCCGTCGCGAGGTCCTGCGCCATCCGCATGGCCTCGTCGAACGTGCGGCCGCGGACCACCGCATTGACCAGCGCCACGAACGGCGGATACCGCAGCCCCTTGCGATACTCGACCTCGCGCTCGAAGAACGCGGGATAGTCCTGCCGGCACGCCAGCTTCACGCTGTAGTGCGCCGGGTAGAGCGTCTGCACGATCGCCTCGCCCGTCCGCTCACCACGCCCGGCGCGGCCGGCCACCTGCGTCAGCAGCTGGAAGGTGCGCTCGCCGGCGCGGAAGTCGGCCAGCCCGAGGCCGACGTCGGCCGAGACCACGCCGACGAGCGTGACGCGCGGAAAGTCGTGCCCCTTCGCGATCATCTGCGTGCCCACGAGCACGTCGAGCTCGCCGGCGGCAAATCGCGACAGAAGCGACGTCAGGGCGCCCTTGCGCCGCACGGAGTCACGATCGACCCGCCCCACGCGTGCCTGCGGAAAGAGCGCCGCGATCTGCTGTTCGACCTTCTCGGTGCCGAAGCCGGCGTGCTCGAGATACGGCGCCGCGCACTTGCGGCACGTCTTCGGCACCGTCACCGAGTAGTTGCAGTAGTGGCAACGCGCACGCCAGCCGTTGCGCGCGGTGTGGACGGTGAGCGAGATGCTGCAGTTGGGGCACTCGAAGGTGTCGCCGCACTGCCGGCAGAACACCGCCGTCGCATAGCCGCGCCGGTTCAGCAGCACCAGCACCTGCTCCTTGCGCGCCAGCCGCTGGTCGATCGCCTCGGCGAGCGCCCGGCTCACGACGACGTCCGGCCCTTCGGACGCGTACTCCTCGCGCATGTCCACCACGCGCACGTCCGCGAGCGGCCGATCCAGCACGCGGCGCATCAACGCCACGCGCGCGTATTTGCCGGTCTCGGCGTGCTGGTAGGTTTCCATCGACGGCGTCGCCGAGCCCAGGACGACCAGCGCGCCCTCGCGCTGGCCGCGGACGACGGCCACGTCGCGCCCGTGATAGCGGGGCGCTTCCTCCTGCTTGTAGGAGGAGTCGTGCTCTTCGTCCACGATGATCAGCCCCAGCCGATCGAGCGGCGCGAAGACGGCCGAGCGCGTGCCGACCACCACGTCCACGTCGCCGCGGCGGATGCGCTGCCACTGGTCGTGGCGCTCGCCGTCCGAGAGCGAGCTGTGCTGGATGGCCACGCGATCGCCAAACGCGCCGCGCACCAGCGCCGACACCGACGGCGTGAGCGCGATCTCCGGCACGAGCAGCAGCGCCTGGCGGCCCGCGTCGCGCACCGCGCGCGCGAGGCGCAGGTAGACCTCGGTCTTGCCGCTGCCGGTCACGCCGTGCAGCAGCGCCACCTTGAATCCGCCGCCGGCGGCAAGCGCCGTCAGCGTGTCGCACGCGGCGGTCTGCTCCGGCGTCAGCACCCGCGCGGGGTCGTAGGCCACGGTTTCCATCACCGCCCGCGCGAATGGATCGCGCTCGTCGGGCGCGTCGTGCGCGGCCACGAGCTGCCGCGCCGTCAGCTTGGAGAGCACGGCGGCCGTGACGCCGCGCTCTTTCAGTTCTTTGAGCGACAGCCCCGTCGACCCGGCGAGAGCTCGGAGACCAGCCAACTGTTTCGGTGTGACGGAATCGCCGGCGGGGCTGAAGCCCCGCCCTACGTCGGACGCCTCGAGCGCCGCCAATCCGTGCGCGGTCAGCGACACCATCCGTCGCGTCTTGTAGCCCGACGCGCGCGCCTTGGCGCCGGGCGGCAGCGCCACGGCCACGGCGTCGCCCAGTCCAGCCATGTAGTACTCGGCCACCCACGCGCACAGCTCCATCACGGCCGGCGGGATGAAGGGCGTGTCGTCGAGCACTTCCTGCAGCGGTTTGGCCTCGACGTCAGATCCCGCGTCAGCGGCCCGCCCGCGATCTTGTTGATAAGTTCGCGCATATCCTTGCGCTCACCGCGAACCTTGGGCGCGAGGGCGAGGAGGGGCTCGGGGCGAGTCACAGCCAGAGAGATAGCGCCCCGGCCGTCCCGGCGCACGCTGCGCAGCGCCAAACCCGATTTCCCGTCCTGGCTTGTTGGACCGGGCGGCGAAACTGATTATATCCGCGCCCTCCAATGGATGAGAGACGCAAGCGGCTCCGCTTCCGCGCCTGGCGGCGGGGGTTCCGCGAGATTGATCTGATCCTCGGCCCGTTCGCCGATCGGCGCGTCGAGGAGATGAGCGAGATAGCCCTCGCTGAGTTCGAAGCCCTTCTCGAGGCGCCGGACCAGGATGTCTACGCCTGGATCACGGGCGCAGCGCCCACCCCGCCGCAATACGACACGCCCACCATGGACGCGATCAAGGCGTTCCGCTTTTTCATGCAAGGCAATCCGTGACGCCGCTGTTTCCGAACGCCCTCATCGAAGCCGTCGTCACAACGACCGGCGCGCTCACGATCGAAAGCGCGCCCGACGGCTCGGACGCGCCGCTGCTCGCCGAAGCCACGCGCCGCCGCGGCGGCGTCACGCTCTACGTCGCGCGCGACGAAGGCATGGCGGCGACGTTCGAAGCCGCCGTCTCCTTCTTCGCACCAAACTTGCCGACGCTGCGTCTGCCCGCATGGGACAATCCCCCATACGACCGCATCTCGCCCGCGCCGCAGATCGCCGCGCAGCGTTGCGCAGCACTCGCAACGCTCGCACGACGCAAGCCCGGCGATGGCCCGCTCATGGTCATCACCACCGCAAGCTCCGCAGCCCAACGCGTCCCGCCGCGCGCGCGGATGCTGGCGGCAGTGTTCGCAGCGAAAACCAGCCAGCACATCGGCATGCAGGTGCTGGAAGACTACCTCAATGTGAACGGCTACTCGCGCTCGTCGGTCGTGCGCACCTCCGGCGAGTTCGCCGTGCGCGGCGGCCTCATCGACGTCTTCCCGCCAAATCAGACCGAGCCGCTCCGCTTCGATTTCTTCGGCGACGTGGTGGAGAGCATCCGCGCCTTCGATCCCGAAACCCAGCGCACCACCACGCGCCTCAAGGAAACGACTCTCGCGCCCGTCAGCGAGATCATTCTCGACGATCAAAGCGTGCCGCGCTTTCGCAAGATGTTCACGCAGGCGTTCGGGACGGTCACGGACCCGGTCTACGACTCCATCAGCGCGCGCATCCGCCGCCAAGGCGTCGAACAATGGCTGCCGTACTTCTACGACCACCTCGAAACCGTCTTCTCCTACGCCGGCCCCGACGCGCTGATCGCGTTCGAAGCGCTGGCGCTGAACGCAATCCACGAGCGCGTCGACGCAGCCAAGGACCACTACGAAACCCGCAAAGCCGCCCCGACGCCGCGCGGCGCCATCCCATTCCGCGCCCCGCCGCCTGAGAGCCTCTATCTGGAAGACGCCGCCCTGCGCGAACTGCTGAGCGGCCGCCCGGTACGAAAATTCTCGCCGTTCAAGAGCGAAGACGCCCGCACGCTTTCAATGGGCGCAGCCGTTGGCCGCAACTTCTCCGCCGAACGTCAGGCCGCGGAAGCCAACGTGTTCGACGCCGCCACGCAGCACGTCAAAGCGCTCATCAAGAGCGGCAAGCGCGTGCTCTTCGCAGCGTGGAGCGACGGCTCCGCCGAACGTCTCGCCGGCGTGCTGATCGATCACGGCATGCCCGAGCCGACGCATGTGAAATCATGGCAGGAAGCCTCCGCGCTTCCGATTGCGCGTCCCGTAGTCGCCGTGCTCCCGGTGGAGCACGGCTTCGAGACGGACAATCTCGCCATCCTCTCCGAACAGGATCTGCTCGGCGATCGTCTCGCGCGCCCGCGCAAGCGCCGCAAGGCGAGCGCGTTCATCGCCGAAGCCGCGGCGCTCTCGCCCGGCGACTATGTCGTCCACCAGGAGCACGGCATTGCGCGCTATGACGGGCTGAAGACGATCACGGTGCAGGATGCGCCGCACGACTGTCTCGACCTTCTCTATGCCGACAACGCCAAGCTCTACCTGCCCGTCGAAAACATCGAACTCGTCAGCCGCTACGGCTCCGAAGAAGCGGACGTTCAGCTCGACAAGCTTGGCGGCGTCGCCTGGCAGAGCCGCAAGGCGCGCGCCAAGCAGCGCCTACGCGATATGGCGGAAGAACTCATCCGCATCGCGGCGCAGCGCGCGGCGAAGACGGCCGAAGAAGTGCTGCCGCCGGAAGGCCTCTACGACGAATTCTGCGCACGCTTCCCATACGAAGAGACAGACGATCAGCTCAACGCGATTGAGGACGTGCTGAACGATCTCGCCGCCGGCCGCCCGATGGATCGCCTGATCTGCGGCGACGTCGGCTTCGGCAAAACGGAAGTCGCGCTGCGCGCCGCGTTCCTCATGGCGATGACGGGCCGCCAGGTGGCGGTGGTCGCGCCAACAACTCTGCTGGCGCGCCAACACTTCAAGACGTTCACAGAGCGCTTCCACGGCCTGCCAGTGCGCGTGCGCCAACTCTCCCGCCTCGTCTCCGGCAAAGAAGCGACCGAGACGAAGAAGGGGCTGACCGACGGCCAAGTCGACATTCTCGTCGGCACGCACGCGGTGCTCGCCAAGGGCATTTCGTTCAAAGACCTCGGCCTGATGATCATCGACGAAGAGCAGCACTTCGGCGTGAAACACAAAGAGCGCCTGAAAGAACTGAAGGCCGACGTGCACGTGCTGACCCTGTCTGCCACACCCATCCCGCGCACGCTGCAGATGGCGCTCGCCGGCATCCGCGAAATGTCGATCATCGCGACACCTCCGATCGACCGCATGGCGGTGCGCACCTATGTGAGCCCCTTTGATCCGATCACCATTCGCGAAGCGCTGCTGAAAGAGCGCTATCGGGGAGGGCAGATCTTCTACGTCACGCCGCGCATCTCCGATCTGGAAGAGATCGCCGATTTCCTGCGCAAGCAGGTGCCCGAAGTGACATTCGCCACCGCGCACGGCCAGATGCCGCCCACGCAGCTCGATGAAATCATGAGCGGCTTCTACGACGCCAAGTACGACGTGCTGCTCTCCACCACGATTGTGGAATCCGGCCTCGATATTCCCCGCGCCAACACGCTCATCATCAACCGCGCCGATATGTTCGGCCTCGCGCAGCTGCACCAGCTGCGCGGCCGCGTCGGCCGCTCCAAAGTGCGCGCGTTCGCGTATCTGACGACGCCTGAGCAGCAGAAGATCACCGACAGCGCGGAAAAGCGCCTGCGCATTCTCTCGTCGCTCGACAATCTGGGCGCCGGCTTCACGCTGGCGAGCCACGATCTCGACATGCGCGGCGGCGGCAACCTACTGGGCGAAGAGCAATCCGGTCAGATCCGCGAAGTCGGCGTCGAGCTTTATCAGACCATGCTCGAGGAAGCCGTGATGGCGCTCAAGGAAGGCAAGGACGAAGTCGTTTCCGAGCGTTCCTGGTCGCCGCAGATCAATGTCGGCGTCTCCGTGCTCATTCCGGAAGACTATGTGCAGGACCTGACGGTGCGCCTCGCGCTCTACCGCCGCCTCGCCGATCTCGACACGGATCAGGAGCGCGAAGGGTTCGCCGCGGAAATGATCGATCGTTTCGGCAAGCTGCCGGAAGAAGCCGAGCATCTGATCTCGGTCGCCGCGCTCAAAGCGCTCTGCCGCCGTTGCGCGATTGCGAAGCTCGATGCAGGCCCGAAGGGCGCTGTGCTTACGTTCCGCGAGACCGGCTATCCCGATCCGATGGCGCTCGTTCAGTATGTGCAAAAGCGCGCCGCCGATTTCCGCATGCGTCCCGACGGCAAGCTGGTTCTGATGGGCGAATGGCCCGATCCTGCGTTGCGCCTGAAGGCGATGCGCGTGGGGCTCGAAGGGCTCTCGAACTTGTTGAACCGGAAGGCGGCGTGAACAGGCCGTATCGGCTTGACTTGACGCAGCGGGGAGCGCTTCCTCCCGGCCAAATATTCACATTCCAGCCAGGAATGCGGCCCCGTCCGCATGCGGCGCGTTTGGATAGGATTGTATGAGCAAAGAAGACTTGATCGAGTTCGAAGGCGTCGTCGCTGAAGTGCTGCCCGAAGGCCGTTTCCGTGTGACGCTCGATAGCGGGCATGACGTGCTGGCCTACACCGGTGGGCGCATGAAGCGGAACAAGATCCGCACGCTCGCCGGTGATCGCGTTACGGTGGAGATGACGCCGTACGATCTTGAGAAGGGCCGCATCGTGTTCCGTCACAAGACAGACTTTCCAGCACAGTGGGATCCGAAGCTTGGAATTCACGTGACTTGAAGTCGCGGC
>JADMIO011621125.1_pt1 | contig 20448 bp, 15 predicted proteins | sample 8958161 | NCBI WGS metagenome assembly JADMIO01 (sample SAMN16585339, study PRJNA669376) | soil metagenome | isolation source: Crop rotation soil | place: USA: Cullars Rotation, Alabama | collected 2011 | reverse complement strand
CGCGACAACTTGTCCACGTGGAATTCTAAGCTTAGGATCCCAATGTGCTGGAAAGGGCTTCGGCCGGGTCGTGGAGGAACTGGCGAGCGAGAGCGAGCGCATCGGCAACATGCAGCTCGACCGGCCGGTCGAGGTGCGCACGGAAGTGCGGGAGTTCGCGACCCTGGTCGGCGCGCAGGAGCGCATGCGCGCCATGCTGCTCGAAGCCACGCACGGGCTGGAAGCCAAGGTCGCCGAGCGCACCGCCCAGCTTGCCGAGCGCGAGGCGTTCTCGAGAACGCTCATGGAGTCCGCTTCGGCCGGGTTGGTCCTAGCGCACGCGGGCGGGTCCGTTCACTACGTGAGTTCGCGCTGGACCGAAATCGTCGGGTTCACGCTCGAAGATCTGCGAGGCGTGGCCACCGAGAGCCTCTATGCCGACCCGGCCGAGCGGCAGCGGTTCCTGGAGGCGCTGGAGCACCACGGCGAGGTGCGCAACTTCGAAACCCGGTTCCTGCGCAAGGACGGCTCGGAGTTCTGGGGCCTGCTCAGCTCGTCGAAGGTGACGATCGGCGGTGAGCCGATGGTGGCCTCGTGGGTGCTGGATGTGACCGAGCAGCACGCGATGAACGGGCGCATCCGCGCGCTGGCCGACGAGCAGGAGCTGCTGCTCAACAACGTCCAGGTCGGCGTCCTCTTCACCGGCGATGCGCGCATGCTTCGCGCCAATCCGAAGTTCGCCGAGCTGTTCGGGTTCGAGGGGCCGGAGGCGGTCGTCGACGTGGAGACCGGCGTCCTGTTCGCGGACCCCGGGGAATTCGCCAAGTTCGCGGCTGCGGCCGCGCCCGTGCTGTCGAAAGGCCAGACTTTCGAAGCCGAATGGATGGCGAAGCGGCAGGACGGCAGCCAGTTCCTCGGCCATGCGCGCGCCCGCCCGATCGTGGTGCCGGGGTACCGGTTCGCGACGATCTGGATCGTCGACGACATCACCGAGCGCAAGGCCGCTGAGCGGGCTCTCAGCCAGGCCCTCGAGCGCCAGAACGCGATCTTTGCCGCCTCGCCGTACGGGATCGCGATCTACGAGCAGCGCCGTTTCGTGCTCGCCAACCCGAGTTTCCATCGCATTTTCGGCTACTCGCCCGCCGATCTGGAAGGCCAGTCGACTCGCATCCTGTTTGCGACCGATGAGGAGTACGAGGCCGCGGGACGGGAGATGCGGGAGGCGACCTCGCGCGGCGAAGTTTATTTCTACGAGAAGCAGCTGCCGCGCAAGGACGGGAGCCTGTTCTGGTGCCGCGTGTCTTCGGCGGCGTTGTCGGGCGGCGACGGGATGAAAGGACTGATGGCGCTCTACCAGGACGTGACCGAGGAGCACGAGGCGGCCGACGCACTGAAACGGGCGAACGACCAGCAGAAGGCGATCTTCGAATCTGCCACGATGGGCATTGCGCTCATCAAGAACCGCCGGATCTTCGATTGCAACGGGCGGCTGGGCGAACTGTTTGGCCGCACCACCGACGAATTCATTGGCCAGTCCACGCGATTGTGGTATCCGGACGCCGAGGCGTTCGCGGCCGGGGGCGACAAGGTGTACGAGGAGCTTTCGCAGGGCAAAACCCATCGCCGCGAGCAGCTCCTGCAACGCAAGGACGGCGGCATCTTCTGGTGCCGTCTCGTGGGCCGCGCGATCGAGGCTTCGGACCCTTCGAAGGGTTCGGTCTGGATGCTCGAGGACGTGACGGAGGAGCATGCCGCAGCCGAAGCGCTTCGCTTGGCCAAGGAGATCGCCGAGGAGGCGACCAAGTCCAAGAGCATGTTCCTCGCCAACATGAGCCACGAGATCCGCACGCCGATGAACGCAATCATCGGCATGGCCCACCTTGCGCTTCGCACCAACCTCGACGCGCGGCAACGGGACTACGTGCAGAAAGTGCACAACGCAGGGACCTCGCTGCTGGGCATCATCAACGACATCCTCGACTTCTCGAAGATCGAGGCCGGCAAGCTCGACATGGAAACGGTCGAGTTCGAGCTCGACGAGGTGCTCTCCAACCTCACGACGCTGGTCGGCCAGAAAATCGCGGACAAGGGCCTCGAGCTGCTCTTCGACGTGCCCGCCGACGTTCCGCAGAGCCTGCTCGGCGATCCGCTGCGCCTGGGCCAGATCGTGATCAACCTGCTGAACAACGCGGTCAAGTTCACCGACCAGGGCGAGATCCGGCTGCGCATCCGGCTGCTCGAGCGCACCGGCGAGAAGGCGAAGCTCGAATTCGTGGTGAGCGACACCGGCATCGGCATGACGCCGGAGCAGTCGGCCAGGCTATTCACCGCCTTCCAGCAGGCCGACGGCTCGACCACGCGCAAGTACGGCGGCACGGGACTGGGCCTCACGATCTGCAAGCGACTGGTGGAAATGATGGGCGGATCGATCTGGGTCGAAAGCGAGGCCGGCAAGGGCAGCCGGTTCGTGTTCAATGCCTGGTTCGGCCTCGGGGCGCAGCGCGCGCGCCGGCGCCGCGCGATCCAGGACCTCGCCGCATTGCGCATCCTCGTGGTGGACGACAATCCGTCCGCGCGCGAGGTGCTGTTGAGCCACCTCGCGAACCTGTCGAACGTCCGGGTAGACCAGGCCGCCAGTGCCGAAAAGGCGCTCGACGACGTCCACCGCGAAGCCTCGGCCGACCCCTACGACCTCGTGCTGATGGACTGGCGCATGGGCGCCATGGACGGCATCGAGGGCGCAAGGCGCATCAAGACCGACGCGACGCTGCGCAAGGTGCCCGCCGTGGTGATCGTCACCGCGTTCGGGCGCGAGGACCTGCGCGACCAGGCCGCCGGCGCGGACCTCGACGGGTTCCTAGTGAAGCCCGTCAACGCCTCTACGCTTTTCGACCTGATCGTGAGGATATTCGGGCCGCACGACGAAGCGGTGGCGGAAGAACCGGGCCAGGGCGCGATTCACCGCGACGTCCGCGGCATGCGGGTCCTGCTCACCGAGGACAACGAGGTCAACCAGCAGATCGCGGTCGAGCTCATGGAGTCGATCGGCGTCACGGTGGTGGTCGCGAACCACGGCGGCGAGGCGCTCGAAAAAATCGAAGCCGCCCCCGACGGACATTACGACGTCGTTTTCATGGACCTGCAAATGCCCGTCATGGACGGTCTCACCGCAACGCGAAAGATGCGGGCCCAGGCGCGGTTCAAGGACGTGCCGATCATTGCGATGACCGCGCACGCCATGGTGGAAGAGCGCGAGCGCTGCCTCGAGGCGGGCATGAACGACCATGTCACCAAGCCCGTGGATCCAGAAGTGCTTTACGCAACGCTCGCGCGCTGGTTCAAGCGCGCTCCGGAGGCGGGCGAGGGCACGGCCCGGGTGGCCAAGCCGGCGGCCTTGGTGGCGCCGCCGCAGGAGCAGGTGCCCGTCATCCAGGGCCTCGACACCGCCAACGCGCTGCGCCGGGTGTCCGGGAACCGCAAGCTTTACGTGAAGCTGCTGCGACAGTTCGTCGAAGGCCAGGCAGACGCGGTCGCGCGCATCCGCGCCGCGCTCGATGCGGACGACCGCCCGCTCGCCGAACGCATCGCGCACACCGTGAAGGGCGTGGGCGGCAGCATCGGCGCCGGCACGGTGCAAGCCGCAGCCGACCGCGTCGAGCTGGCGATCAAGAAGGGCGAAGCCGCGCCCGAACTCGTTGCGGCGCTCGAGAAGGCGCTCGACGCCCTGGTGAAGCGGCTGAGAGATTCGCTCGGTGCCGACCCGGTCGCGGCCGCGGCGCCTGCGGTGGCGCTGGACAGGGCGGCATCTGGCGAGGCCGCGCGCCAGATCGCGGCGCTGCTCGGCGAAAGCGACGGCGATGCGGTCGACTTCGCGCTCGACCATGCCGCCCGCCTGCGGCCCCTGTTTCAGCCCGCCGGATATGCCGCCTTCGAGAAGGCAGTAAACTCGTTCGATTTCGAAGCCGCCCTTGCCCAGCTGCGCGCGGCGGCCGAGGCCCACCAATTGACGATCGAAGGATGACGATGGCCGACCCCCTGGACTTCACCGACAAGCACACGATCCTCATCGTCGACGACACGCCCGAGAACCTCACGCTGATGAACGGGCTGCTGAAAGACGAGTACAAGACCAAGATCGCCAACAGCGGCGAGCGCGCGCTCAAGCTCCTCGAGGCCGACCCGAAGCCGGACCTGATCCTGCTCGACATCATGATGCCGGGGATCGACGGCTACGAGGTCTGCCGGCAGCTGAAGGAGAACGAAGCCACCCACGACATCCCGGTGATCTTCCTGACGGCGAAAACGCAGGTCGAGGACGAGCAGATGGGGTTCGACGTGGGCTGCGTGGACTACATCACCAAGCCGATCTCGCCGCCTATCGTGATGGCGCGCGTCAAGACCCAGCTCACGCTCAAGGCCGCCGCCGACTTCCTCAAGGACAAGAGCGAGTACCTGGAGAGCCAGGTGCTGCGCCGCACTCGCGAAGTGCAGATGGTCCAGGACGTGACCATCATGGCGATGGCGTCGCTGGCCGAGACCCGCGACAACGAGACCGGCAACCACCTGCGGCGCACCCAGAACTACGTCAAGGCCCTGGCGCTCAAGCTCCAGGCCTATCCGAAGTACGGGCGGTACCTGGACAACGGGACGATCGAGATGCTGTACAAGTCCGCGCCGCTGCACGACATCGGCAAGGTGGGCATCCCCGATGCGATCCTGCTCAAGCCGGGAAAGCTCACGCCGGAAGAGTTCGAAATCATGAAAACCCACACCACGCTCGGCCGCGACACGATCGCGGAGGCCGAGAAGCTCATCAACGAGCCCAGCACCTTCCTGCGCCTGGCGCGGGAAATCGCGCATTCGCACCAGGAGAAGTGGGACGGCTCGGGCTATCCGCAGGCGCTGGCCGGCGAGACGATCCCGATTTCGGCCAGGCTGATGGCCATTGCGGACGTCTACGACGCGCTCATCTCACGCCGCCCCTACAAGGAGCCGTTCACGCACGAGAAGGCGGTGGAAATCATCACGATGGGGCGCGACAAGCACTTCGACCCGACGATGGTGGATGCCTTCCTGCTGATTCAGGACGATTTCAGGGCGATCGCCCTGAAGTACGAGGATTCCCACGAGGAAGTGATGGCGAAGGCGCGCGCCTAGGCTGCGACGGCCGTCGCCGGCACCCAAGCCGGCTCCACATGCAGGTGGCACGCCACCGCGCGATCGGTCCCGATCGAGGTGAGTATCGGGTCCAGCGTCCTGCATTTGTCCATTGCCGACGGGCAGCGCGTGTGGAAGCGGCATCCCGAAGGCGGATTCAGCGCGCTCGGCACCTCGCCCGACACGATCGTGCGCTTGCGCGAGGCTTCGACCGCGGCATCGGCCACCGGCACCGCGGAGAGCAGCGCCAGCGTGTAGGGATGCAGCGGGTTCTTGTACAGCTCGTCGCGCGAGGCGATTTCGACGATGCGTCCCAAGTACATGACCGCGACGCGGTCGCTGATGTGCCGCACTACAGCGAGGTCGTGGGCGATGAAGAGGTAGGCGAGGCCCAGCCGCTCCTGCAGCTCCATGAAGAGATTGATCACCTGCGCCTGGATCGACACGTCGAGCGCCGAGACCGGCTCGTCACAGACGATCAGGCTGGGGTCGAGCGCGAGCGAGCGCGCGATGCCGATGCGCTGGCGCTGCCCGCCCGAGAACTCGTGCGGGTAGCGGCTCGCCATGTCGGGCAGGAGGCCGACCATCGCGAGCAGCGAGGCTACTCGCTCCCGGTAGGCCGCCTTGTCGCCGGCGAGGCCATGCACCTCGAGCGGTTCTCCGACGATGTCGCGCACGGTCATGCGGGGGTTCAGCGAGCCGTACGGATCCTGGTAGACCATCTGCATGCGCCGCCGGAGCTTGCGCATGTGGTCCTCGTCGTGCCCCGCGATGTCCTCGCCCTCGAACACGATGCGTCCGGCGGTGGGCTTCAGCATGCGGATCACCGCCAGGCCGGTCGTCGATTTCCCGCAGCCGGATTCGCCCACCAGGCCGAGCGTCTCGCCGCGCGCAAGCGAGAAAGACACGCCGTCGACCGCCTTGACGGTGGCGACCTGTTTCTGGATCACCACGCCGCGCATCACCGGGAAGTGGACGCTGAGGTTCTCGACCCTGAGGAGCGGCTCGCCGGAATCAGAGGGCGACATGGCAGGCGCGCAGGTGGTTGTCCGCCAGCGGCAACAGCGGCGGGCGGTCAGTCAGGCAGGCGGTTTCGGCATGCTTGCAGCGCGGCGCGAAAGCGCAGCCCGCAGGCAGCGCGGCGAGGTTCGGCGGCTGGCCGTCGATCGGCACCAGCGGCACGCCGGCATCGCCGTCCAGGCGCGGCACCGAGGCCATCAGGCCGCGCGTATACGGATGGCGGGGACGTGCATAGAGCTCGCGGGCCGGCGCGGTCTCGACGATACGTCCGGCATACATCACCGCGACGCGGTCGGCGTAGCGCGCCACGACGCCGAGGTCGTGCGTGATCAGGATCAGGGCCGACTGCGTTTCGCGGGTCAGTTCCTTGAGGAGGTCGAGAATCTGCGCCTGAACGGTCACGTCGAGGGCGGTGGTCGGCTCGTCGGCAATGATGAGTCGCGGCTTGCAGGCCAGGGCCATCGCGATCATCACGCGCTGGCGCATCCCGCCGGAGTATTGGTGCGGATATGAGCCCAGGCGCGCGGCGGCGTCCGGGATGCGGACGCGGGAAATGAGTTCCTTGGCCTGCGCCAGCGCCTCCGACCACGCCGAGCCGCGGTGCACGTTGATCGGCTCGGCGACCTGCATGCCCACGGTGAGCGCCGGGTTCAGCGAAGACATCGGCTCCTGGAAGATCATCGCGATCTTGTTGCCGCGGATCGCGCGGATGCCGGCGTCGTCCACCTTGAGGAGGTCGCGGTCCTCGAAGATCACTTCGCCCGACTCGATGCGCCCGGGCGGGTTGGGAATCAGGCGCAGGAGCGAGAGCGCGGTGACGCTCTTCCCCGAGCCCGACTCGCCGACGATCGCGAGCGTCTCGCCCGCCGCGACGTCGAACGAGACGCCGTCCACTGCGGTGACCGTGCCGAGCTCGGTGCGAAAGCGGGTGGTGAGGTTGCGGACCTGCAGTAAAGGCTCGGCCATGCGCCAGTCCTAGTACCCCATCTTCTTCTTCATTTCCTGGTCGACCCAGATGCGCGCGTAAATCGGGCCCGGGCGGACCGCGCCGGCGCGCAGCTCGCCGTTGTAGTTCTTCACCCACGGCCACCACGCGCTGTAGATGTAGGCGGTGGGCAGGAAGATGTACGGCGCCTTGTCGATGATCTCGCGCGTCATCTCCTTCAGCATCGCCTGGCGCTTGCCTTCGTCTCGCTCGGCGTACGCCACCGCCATCTTCTTGTCGTACTCCGGGTCGGTCCACTGCGACGGGTTCCAGACCTGGCCTTTCACGAAGCTCTTGCGGATCGTGGTGGTCGGATTGGTGTGGCCGTTGTTCATGAAATAGCCGGGCGCGTTGGTCTTCGAGGTCATTGCCGAGAGGAACGCGCCGTACTCCATCGGCTGGATTTCGAGCTTGACCCCGACCTTCTCGAGGTAGGCCGCGACCAGGGGAATCAGGTCCATGTGGTCCGGCACGCAAGTGCAGACCTGGACCTTGAAGCTGAAGCCCTTCGGGTAACCGGCCTCGGCGAGCAGCTTCCTCGCCTTGTCCGGGTTGTAGGTATAGAGCTCCTTGATCGAGTCGGGCATCGCCTCGAGCGGCTCGTAGTACCCGGTGTAGTCCGGATGCTGCGGGTACGAGAACAGCTCGGCGTTGCCGTTGTAGAACGCCTTGACGATCTCCTGCTTGTTGACCGCCATGTTGAGCGCGCGTCGCACGCGGATGTCGTCGAACGGCTTGGTGTCGACGCGCATGGAGAGGAACTGCCCGCTGGTGGCCAGCCACTTCGACCACTTGAGCTGGGGCGCGCTCTTCTTCAGCTCGTCGACCGAGCTCCAGCGGATGTACTCGAGCATGTCGAGCTTGGCGGTGCGGAGCGCCGAGATCTGCGCCGCCTCGTCGCGGATCGTGCGAAAAGTGACCTTGTCGACGAAGGGCAGCTTGTACTCCTGGGCGCCGATCTTCTCCTTGTCCCAGTAGAGCGGGTTCTTCTGGTAGGTGTTCGAGTTGCCCTGCACGAAGTCGGTGAGCCGGAACGGCCCGGTGCCGTTCACGTTCTTCCAGTTGGCCGCGCCGGCGTCGGCGACTTCCTTGGGCATGATCCCGGAGTAGTAGCCCCAGCCGAAGCGGTAGTCCCACTCGGCGTTGAATTCCTTCATCGTGAAGAGGACGGTGTACTTGTCGGGCGCCTCGACCTTCTCGATATGGTCGAAATAGCCGGCGATCTTCTTCGGGCTCTTGTCCTGGCGGTTGAAGCTGAAGAGCACGTCCTGCGAGGTCAGCTCGCGGGCGGCCATCACGCCGGGCTTTTCGGGGAACATCACGCCCTTGCGCAGCTTCACTTCGAGCCGCAGCGGCTTGTCCATCCACTTCCACGATTCGGCCAGCTCGCCGCGGATCGCGTCCGAGGGCAGCCAGGCATCCGGGTAGAACGTGTGCTTGCCGCCGTTGCGCTTCGATTTGGTGAGGTCGGCCGCGAACAGCTGCTCGTAGAACTGCCCGGTGTCGTGGTTCTGCTTCCAGTTCCAGTCGGCAAGGTCCCAGGACAGCGCCGACAGCGTCACGTACACGGTGCCGATCTCGAGGCTGCCGCCGTACTGCGGCTTCTCGGCCTGCGCGGCGGCGGTTCCGGCGCAAATCGCGAAGGCGAGGGCGGTGGCGATCGGGGAAAGGCGTGCGGTCGTCTTCATCTCAGTACCCCATCTTCTTCTTCAATTCCTGGTCGACCCACATGCGCGCGTAGATCGGTCCCGGGCGCATTGCGCCGACGCGAAGCTCGCCGCCGTAGTTCTTCACCCACGGCCACCAGGCTGCGTAGACATAGGGCGTCGGCAGCCAGATGTACGGCGACTTGTCGAGGATCTCCCGGGTCATGGCTTTCAGCATCACCTTGCGCTTGGCTTCGTCGCGCTCGAGGAAGACCGCGTTCATCTTCTTGTCGTACTCGGCGTCCCCGTACTGAGAGGGATTCCAGGTCTGGCCTTTGACGAAGCTCTTGCGGATCGTGGTCGTCGGGTTGTTGTGGCTGTTGTTCATCATGTAGCCCGGCGCATTCGTCTTGGAGGTCATCGCCGACAGGAACGCGCCGTATTCCATCGGCTGGATCTCCATCTTCACGCCGACCTTCTCGAGGTAGGCGGCCACCAGCGGGATCAGGTCCATGTGGTCCGGCGAACAGGAGCAGACCTGGGTCTTGAAGGTGAAGCCTTTCGGGTAGCCGGCTTCGGCGAGCAGCTTTTTCGCCTTCTCCGGGTCGTAGACGAACAATTCCTTGACCGACGCCGGCATCGCCTCGAACGGCTCGAAGTAGCCGGCATAGTCCGGGTGCTGGGGGTAGGAGAACAGCTCCGCGTTGCCGTTGTAGAAGGCCTTGACGATCTCCTGCTTGTTGACCGCGTAGTTGAGCGCCCGGCGCACGCGGATGTCGTCGAATGGTTTCGTATCCACGCGCAGCGCGACGAACTGCCCCAGGTGGGAGAGGTAGCGGTTCCACTTGAGCTGAGGCGCGTTCTTCTTCAGCTCGTCCACCGCGCTCCAGCGGATCGCCTCCATGATGTCGATCTTGGCGGTGCGCAGCGCCGTGTACGCGGTCGCCTCGTCGCGGATCGTGCGGTACACGACCTTGTCCATGAAGGGCAGCTTGTATTCCTGCCCGCCGATCTTCTCCTTGTCCCAGTAGATCGGGTTCTTCACGTAGGTGTTCGAATTGCCCTGCACGAAGTCGGTCAGCATGAACGGGCCGGTGCCGTTGGCGTTCTTCCAGTTCGCGGCGCCGGCATCGACCACCTCCTTGGGGATGATCCCGGAGTAGTAGCCCCAGCCGAAGCGGTAGTCCCATTCGGCGTTGTATTCCTTGAACTGGAACACCACGGTGTACTTGTCGGTCGCGACGACCCTCTCGATGTGGTCGAAATAGCCGGGGACCTTTTTCGGGCTCTTGTCCTGGCGGTTGTAGTTGAACACCACGTCGTCGGCCACCAACTCGCGGGCCTGCATCACGCCGGCCTTGGCCGGGAACATGACCCCCTTGCGCAATTTCACCTCGACGCGCATCGGGTTTTCCTTGAACTGCCAGCTCTCGGCGAGTTCGCCGCGGATCGCGTCGGAGGGCAGGTAGGCGTCGGAAATGAAGGGGTGCCTGCCGCCGTTGCGGCGCGATTTCGACAGGTCGCCGGCGAACAGCTGCTCGTAGAACTGGCCCATGTCGTGGTTCTGCTTCCAGTTCCAGTCGGCCGGATCCCACGACAGCGCGGTGAGCGTGTAGAACACCGTGGCGATTTCCACGCCGCCTCCGTACTGCGGTTTCTCCACCTGCGCCGCGGCGGTGCCGGCGCACAGGGCCGCCGCGAGCGGCAGCGCGCGAAGCGCTTTTGCGAATGCGTATTTCATGACTCCTCCCTTTATCGTGAACCGCGCATGCGTGGATCGAGCAGGTCCCGCAATGCGTCGCCGAACATGTTGGTTGCGTACACCACCACCGTGAGGCAAAGTCCGGGCGCGAGCGCGAGCCACGGCCCCTGGAACATGAAGGTGCGGCCGGCCCCGGAGAGCATGCCGCCCCAGGTTGGCGCCGGCGGCGGCACGCCCAGGCCGAGGAACGAAAGGCCGGATTCCGCGAGGATCACAGTGCCTACGCGGGTGGTGAACAGCACGATGATCGGCGGCAGCACGTTCGGCAGGATGTGCTTCCACAAGATGCGCGCGGTCGACGCGCCGGTGCTTTGCGCCGCATGCACGTACATGTTCTCGCGTACCGAGACGACCGCGCTGCGGATGATGCGCGAGCCGGCGATGCCGAGGAGCAATCCCAGCGTGACGATGATCTGCGGCATGCCGGGCCCGACCACCGACACCACCACGATCAGGATGATCAGGTCCGGGAAGCTCATCCACGCGTCGACGAACCGCTGCACGACGAGGTCGAACTTGCCGCCGAGATAGCCGGTCAGGATGCCGATCAGCACCGAGACAGCGGTCGCGAAGGAGGCCGCCGAGATGCCGATGATCACCGACAGCTGCGCGCCGTAGAGGCAGCGCGAGAGCATGTCGCGGCCGAGGTTGTCGGTGCCGAACCAGTGGGCCATCGACGGCGGCTTGAGGCGCTCGATCGGGCTGATCTGGTTCATGCCGTAGGGCGCAAGCCAATCCGCGAAGATGCCGCAGAACAGGAACACCACGAAGATCACCCCGCCCGCGGCACCGAGCGGCTTGTCGCGGAACAATCGCTTCAGGAACCCCGCCGGTTTCACCGGTGCCGCGGCGAGCGGGGCGGGCATCGCGATCGCGGCCATGGCTAGCGGTACCTCACCTTGGGATCCAGGAGGCCGTAGCTGAGGTCGACGGCGAGGTTGATCATCATCACCGAAACCCCGACCACGAGGAACACGCCGGTGATGATCGGGTAGTCGCGCTGGTTCACGGCGTCCAGCAGCAGGAGGCCCATGCCGGGAATCACGAAGATCTGCTCGAGGATCACCGCGCCGCCGATGAGCAGCGGCGCCTGCAAGCCGACCAGCGTAACGACCGGGATCAGCGCGTTTCGAAGCGCGTGGCGGGTCACGACGAGCCGCTCGGTCAGGCCCTTGGCCCAGGCGGTGCGGATGTAGTCCTGCCGCAGCACCTCGAGCATCATCGTGCGCGTGAGCCGCATGGTGACCGCCGAGAGCGCGGTGCCAAGGATCAGCGCGGGCACGATCATGCGCTTGATGCTCTCCCAGGGGTTGTCGGTGAAATGCACGAACTTCACCTCGGGCGACCAGCCCCACCAGATCGAGGGGAACACCATCACCATCGTGCCGACCCAGAAGCTGGGTACGGAGAGCGCGAGGATCGAAAACGAGCGCGCCGCGTAGTCGCCGCCGGTGTCCTGGCGGATCGCCGAATACACGCCGATCGGGATCGCGATGGCGAGCGCCACGACGAGGCCCATGAGCCCCAGCTCGAAGGTCACCGGCAGCCGCGCGGCGAGCAATTCGGAGACCGGGTTGTTCTGCCACAGCGACCGGCCGAAATCGCCGTGGAAGAGGATCCGTGCGACCCAGTGGAAGTACTGTTCGATGAGCGGGCGGTCGAGGCCGAGGGCCTGCACCAGCTGGTCGCGGCTTTTCTTGTCGGCGCCGATGTCGTTCTGCGACAGCATCAGGTCGATGATGTCGCCCGGGATCAGGCGCACCGTGACGAAGACAATGACGCTTGCGAGGAACAGGGTGGGGATCAGGGCCAGCAGGCGTCGGGCGATGTAGGCTTGCATCGTCTTTCTGGGAGGACTGAAACACGCCGCTGGGAGACCGGATTACCCTAACATAGAAGCCTGTGAACAATGCGTTTTGCGCATTGCGCAGCACAGCAAAGGAGCCGCATGAGCCGTACCGAAGCGATCACCGCAATCGAAAGCTATTTCGACAATGGCGGGTTCGCCGCCGACCTCGCGCGCCGCGTGGCGATTCCCACGGAGAGCCAGAACCCGGAGCGCGGCGCCGCGCTGAACGCCTACCTCGGCGAGGAGATGCGGCCCTGGCTCGAGCGCCACGGCTTCGGGTGCACGATCCTGCCGAACCCTTCCGCGAAATACGGCCCGTTCCTGGTGGCCGAGCGCATCGAGGATCCGAAGCTGCCGACGGTGCTCACGTACGGGCATGGCGACGTGATCCGCGGCCAGGAGGAGCAGTGGCGCAGCGGCCTCGACCCCTGGAAGGTCACCCGCGAAGGCGACCGGTTCTATGGCCGCGGCACCGCGGACAACAAGGGCCAGCACACGATCAACCTCGCGGCCATCGAAACCGTGCTCGCCAAGCGCGGCAAGCTCGGCTTCAACCTCAAGGTGCTGGTCGAGACCGGCGAGGAAGTCGGCTCACCCGGCCTCAAGGCGTTCTGCGAGCTTCACAAGGCGAAGCTGAAGGCCGACGTGCTGATTGCCTCGGACGGGCCGCGACTGCAGCCCCAGAAGCCGACGATCTACCTCGGCACGCGGGGCGCATTCAATTTCGACCTCACGCTCGACCTGAGGAAGGGCGGGCACCACTCGGGCAACTGGGGCGGCCTGCTGCGGAATCCGGGCATCGTGCTCGCGCATGCGCTTGCTTCCATCACCGACGTCAACGGTTCGATCCGAGTTCCCGAGTGGAGGCCCGATTCGCTGACCCCCTCGGTGCGCCGCGCACTCGAAGGACTGCAGGTGGAGGGCGGCGCCGACGGTCCGCAGATCGACGCCGACTGGGGCGAGCCGGGCCTGACGCCTGCCGAGCGGGTCTTCGGCTGGTGCAGCTTCGAGGTGCTTGCCTTCGTGACCGGCAATCCGGACAAGCCGGTCAATGCGATCCCGCCCCGCGCCAGCGCGCATTGCCAGCTGCGCTACGTGGTCGGGGTCGACCCGGCCGGCATCCTGCCCGCGCTCAGGAAGCATCTCGATGCGCATGGCTTCCAGGCGATACAGCTCTCGCCTTCACGCGAGGGTTTCTTTCCCGCAACGCGGCTGGATCCCGAGCACCCTTGGGTCAAATGGACCGCGGCCTCGGTAGAGCGCACCACGGGCGCGAAGCCCGTGATCCTGCCGAACCTCGGCGGCTCGCTGCCGAACGACGTCTTCGCCGACACGCTCGGCCTGCCGACTGTCTGGATCCCGCACTCCTACGCGGCCTGCTCGCAGCACGCGCCGAACGAGCACCTGCTCGCGCCGGTGGCGCGCGAAGGGCTACGCATCATGACCGGGGTGTTCTGGGACCTCGGCGAGAAAGGCGCGGTGCCGCAATGAGCCTCGCCCGGGAACTCCACGCCGCCCTTAAGCCACGCACCGCCGAGATGCTTGCCTTCGTCAAGGAACTGGTGACCATCGAGGCAGGCTCCTACGACGCGTCGCAAGTCGAGAAAGTCGGCGAAGCCTACGGCGCGCGCTGGAAGGCGCTCGGTTTCACCGAGAAGCGCCAGCCGTTGGAAGGTCGCGGGCCGCAACGTTCCTTCCACCTCAACGGCAAAGGCAAGGGCAACCTCGTGATCCTCGGCCACGCGGATACGGTGTGGCCCGCCGGCAGCCAGCCCGACTGGGGCTTCAGCGAGGACGGCACGCACGCCTACGGCCCCGGGGTGGGCGACATGAAAGGCGGCCTGGCGATGGCGTGGTTCGCGGTCGACCAGTTGATCAAGCAAAAGCAACCGTTGCCGGGCGAACTGACTGTGGTGCTGGTCCCGGACGAGGAGATCGGCTCGGTCGGCTCGCGCGGCTGGATCGAGGGTCACGTGCGCGATGCCGATGCGGTTCTCGTGCTCGAGCCAACGCGCCCCGGAGGTGGCGTGGTCACCGGCCGTCGCGCGGTCGGCGCGATCAAGGCGTTCTACACCGGCCGCTCGGCGCATGCCGCCGTCAATGCGGCGGAAGGCGCAAGCGCGTTACGCGCGGCTTCGCGGGCGGTGCTCGCGCTCGAAGCGCTGACGAAGCTCGATCGCGAACTGGTCGTCAACGTGGGCATCCTCAAGTCGGGCGCCGCGAGGCAGGTTGTGCCGCACGAAGCCGAAATGCACGTCGACCTGCGCGCCGCCTACCCGGAAGACATCCCGAAGCTCGAAGCCGACGTGCGGCGCATCGTTGCAGACACCGGCGACCCGCGCGTGACGGTCAGGATCGAAGGCGGGTGGTCGCGGCCCCTGTTCCCGGAAAGCTCGAGCCGGAAGCTGTATGCCCTTGCGGAGGGTTTCGCGAGCGACCTCGACGCGCCGATCCGCCCGGTGGTGTCCAGCGGCGGATCCGACGGAAGCTTTGCCGGCGCGCTGGGCCGGCCGACGCTGGACGGGCTGGGGCCGATCTGCCACGACACCTGCAGCCGGCGGGAAAAGATCGAGATCGCGAGCCTCGCCGAGCGCGGCGCCATTTTTGGCGCGCTGGTGGCTTTCGCGATCGGCTAGCCGCCTACCAGGCGCCGAGGCCTCGCCCGAGGCACGCGACCCCGGCGACCAGCACCACCGCGAGCGTGGCCGCGGTCCCCACGAAGCGGCCGGGCGAAGTGCCGCCGCTCGAGATCAGCCCTTGGGCGTGCCAGACACGCGCGACGACCAGCACCGCACCCAGCGTTGCGAGCAACCAGCGTGGCCCGATCTTGTCGGCCTCCATGAGCGCGATCAGGATCAGCGCCATCGGCACGTACTCGACGAAGTTGGCCTGGGCGCGCATGCGCCGGTGCATTTCGGCGTTGCCGCCGTCGCCGATGCCGATCTTGAAGGTGACGCGGCCGCGAATTGCGTAGGCGCCGAGGAAAAGCAGGAGCAGGCCGAGCAGGCCCGCGGTGAGCATGGTGACAGGCATCTTCTCCCCCGAGTCGAATGTCGCTACTGACAATCTACAGCAAAACCCCGCGCCAGTCGGGCCTCTCCGGGCGACTTCCTGACATTGGGGCGGTCAGCCGGGGGCCTTCTCCGGCGTGCGCGCGGGCGGGCTTGCGAAGAGCGACGAAGCCGAGCTGGCGGTGGCCAGCTCGGCGGCAATTGCCACGAGGTCCGGGCCAAGGCTCGCCATGCGCTCGGGGGTGAGGCGCATCATCGGACCGGCGATCGTAATCACGCCGATGGCCGGCTCCCCGCGGCGCTGGACCGGGGCGGACATGGCCGTCATGCCCGGCGCGTACATCTCGACGATCATCGAGAAGCCGCGCTTGCGGTCCTCCTGCAGGATTTTCAGCAGGGCCCGGATCGTGGTCGGCGCCTTGGGCCCGAAATGGCGCGGGTCGCCGAAGCCTTGCCGCGTGACCAGCTCGATGGCCCGCTCGTCCGAAAGCGTCATCAGCCACGCATGGCCGCCGGCGCTGCACGACAGGCGCACGTCGATGCCCATGTCCGGGTCGTAGCGCAGCCCGGATTTCGCGCCTTGGGCCTTGGCGACGAAAGTGAGCCGGTCGCCGTCGACGATCGCAAGGCGCACGAGCTCGCCCGACAACGCCGCGACCCGGTCGATGAGGGGCTGGGCGATGTCCACCACGCCCGATTCGCTGAGGAAGCTCAGGCCGATCGCCGCGACCTTGGTGGTCAGGGCGTAGTCGCCGTACTCGCGGACCTGCCGCACGTAGCCGCAGCGCATGAGCTCGGCCAGCAGCCGGTGGCAGGCGCTGCGGGGCAGGGCGAGGTCCTGCGCGATGTCCGCGAGGGTCATGCCCTGCGGGTAGCGCGCCAGGTATTCGATGATCGCGAGCGACCGTTCGAGGGTGGAAGCCATGCCGGATTATTACCCAGTCGGGGCATTGATTTGTGAAACGATATCCTAAAGTGGAATTTAATTCCAGAAATAGCGTATGATCCCGCCGGGCCGAACTACCGCCCCACAAAGGAGAAAACGCCATGCACCCGCTCGCCCGGAGCGCCCTCGCGCTCGCAGTCCTCGCCTTCGCACTCCCGTCCGCCGCGGCGGACCTCCAGGACCGCACCATCAAGTTCGGCCACCTCAACAACACCGACCACCCGGTCAGCCTGGGCGTCAGGAAATTCGCCGAGCTGGTCGCGGCCAAGAGCGGCGGCAAGATGAAAGTGCAGGAATTCCCGGCCTCCCAGCTGGGCAACGAGCTCCAGCAGCAATCCGCATTGCAGGGCGGGGTGCAGGAGATGACGGCCCCCGCGACCACGTCGCTGGCCGGCATCGTCAAGGAGTTCGGCCTGATCGACTTCCCGTTCTCGGTAGCCAACTTCGCGCAGGCCGACGCGCTGCTCGACGGCCCGTTCGGCCAGACCCTGATCTCCAAGCTCGCGGAGAAGAACCTCACCGCGCTGGGCTACTGGGACCTCGGCTTTCGCAACGTGACCAACAGCAAGCACGCGATCACCAGGCCCGAGGACCTCAAGGGCCTCAAGATCCGCGTGATCCCGAACCCGGTGTTCCTCGAGACGTTCAAGGCTTTCGACGCCAACCCGGTGCCGATGCCTTTCGCGGAACTGTATGGCGCCCTCGAGTCCAAGGCCGTCGACGGCCAGGAGAACCCGTTCTCGGTGATCCTCTCGAACAAGTTCTTCGAGGTGCAGAAGTTCGTGAGCGCAACCAACCACGTCTACGCCGCGAACATCGTACTGGTCAGCAAGCGCTTCTGGGACCGCCTCTCCGCCGACGAAAAGAAGATCATGACCGACGCCGCCAACGAAGGGCGCGCCTTCCAGCGCCAGGCGAGCCGCGCGGCCGCGGCCAGGGCCGTCTCGGAGCTGCAAGCCAAGGGCATGCAGTTCAACGAGATGAGCGCCGCCGAGCAGGGACGCATGCGCCAGGTCGCCAAGCCCGTCACCGACAAGTTCGCGGCCACCTACGATCCGGCGATCGTGAAGCTCTACAACAGCGAACTGGCGCGGATCGGCAAGTGAGAATCCTTGTCCTGCACGGGCCGAACCTGAACCTGTTCGGCCGGCGCGAGCCGCACATCTACGGCACGACCACGCTCGCCGAGATCGACGCGATGCTCGCGGGCCTGGCCAGGGAACTCGGCGTCGAGCTCGCTACGATCCAGTCCAACCACGAAGGCGCGCTGATCGACTTCCTGCACGAGAACATCGACAGCGCACAGGGCGCGATCGTCAATCCGGCGGGCCTCACGCAGCACGGCGTGCCGCTGCACGACGCGATCAAGGCGATGCCTTTCCCGACGCTCGAGATCCACCTATCGAACATCGCGGCGCGCGAATCGTGGCGCACGCATTCGATCATCTCGCCGGCGGTGAGGGGCACGATCCAGGGCCTCGGCCCGAACTCCTACCTGCTCGGCCTGCGCGGCGTGGTCGCGATGGCCAAGGCCGCGACCGCGTAGCAAAGTCCGGCCGTGGCCGCCTTCCTCGACCGCCTTTGCCGGGGGCTCGAATTCGCGGTCGCGCTCGCGCTGGCCGGCATGGTCCTGCTGGTGTTCGGCAACGTAGTGCTGCGCTACGGGTTCAACTCGGGCATCACGGTGTCCGAAGAGGTCTCGCGCTGGCTCTTCATCTGGGGCACTTTCCTCGGCGCGGTGCTGGCGATGCGCGAGCACGCGCACCTCGGAATGGACCTGGTCGTCGCGCGGCTGCCCGCATGGGGTCGCAAGGCCTGCCTCGTCGCCAGCCAGGCGATCATGCTCGCGATCCTCGGCCTGCTCTTCAAGGGCGGCTGGGAGCAGGCGAAGATCAACTGGGAGGTCACCGCGCCGACCACGGGCGCGCCCATGGCGATCGTTTATGCCGCGATCCTCGCGTTCGCGGCGCTGGCTGCGCTCATGCTGCTGGTCGACTTCGCCAGGGTCGTCGCCGGCCGCGTGACGGCCGACGAGCTCGTGATGGTGCAGGGCTCCGAAGAAGACGCGCAGGCCCGCAAGATCCTCGCCGGGACTGGAGAAAAGCCGTGACGATCGCCGTCTTCCTCGGCTCGCTGCTGGCCGCAATGGCGATCGGGATGCCGATCTCGTTCGCGCTGCTCGCAAGCGGCGTGGCGCTGATGTGGCACCTCGACCTCTTCGATGCGCAGATCCTCGCGCAGAACCTGGTCGGCGGCGCCGACAGCTTCCCGCTGCTCGCAGTGCCGTTCTTCCTGCTGGCCGGCGGGATCATGAACGCCGGCGGGCTTTCCCGGCGCATCGTCGATCTCGCGCTGGCGCTGGTCGGCCACGTGAAAGGCGGGCTCGGCTACGTGACGATCCTGGCCGGCTGCCTGCTGTCGGCGCTGTCCGGCTCGGCGGTGGCCGATGCGGCCGCGCTCTGCGCGCTGCTCCTGCCGATGATGGTCAAGGCGGGCCACGACAAGGCCCGCGCGGGCGGGCTCATCGCCGCGACCGGCGTGATCGGCCCGGTGATCCCGCCGAGCATCGGCCTGGTGATCTTCGGCGTGGCCGCCAACGTCTCGATCGCCAAGCTGTTCCTCGCGGCAATCGTCCCGGGCCTCCTGATCGGCGCGGCGCTCTGGCTCACCTGGGCGTGGCTCGTTCGGCGCGACGCCATCGTGCCGCCGCCGAGGAAGTCGCGCACCGAGGTGCTGCGCGCCCTGCGCGAAGCTTCGTGGGCGCTGGTCCTGCCGGTCATCATCCTCGTGGGCTTGCGGATGGGCGTCTTCACGCCGACCGAAGCCGCCGTGGTGGCCGCGGTCTACGCGCTGCTCGTCTCGGCCCTCGTCTACCGCGAGCTCAAGCTCCGCGACCTGTACGGCATCTTCGTCACCGCCGCGAAGACCAGCGCGGTCGTCATGTTCCTGATCGCGGCCGCAATGGTGAGCGCATGGCTGATCACCGTGGCCAGCCTTCCGGCGAAAGTGGTCGAGCTGCTGCAGCCGCTGCTCGGCAGTCCGATCCTGCTGATGGCCGCGATCATGGTGGTGGTGATGCTGGTGGGCACCGCGATGGACATGACGCCGACGATCCTCATCCTCACGCCGGTGCTGATGCCGCTGGTCAAGGCCGCGGGCATCGACCCGGTCTATTTCGGCGTGCTCTTCATCATCAACAACTCGATCGGCCTGATCACGCCGCCGGTCGGCGTGGTGCTGAACGTGGTGGCCGGGGTGGGGCGCATGAAGATGGACGACGTCACGCGCGGCGTGATCCCCTTCATGGTCGCGGAGTTCGCGGTGATGTTCCTGATGGTCGCTTTTCCGTGGCTCGTCACCGGTCCGGCGCGCTGGCTCTACAACTAGCCCCCTACGGTGCGGCCGGCGCGACGATCGCGTCGAGCGTGTCCATGACGATGCGCACCGTTCGACCCTCGCGGTCTCGCGAAGGATTGTATTCGGAGACCTCGATCCCCGCGAGCCTGGGGTGGGAGGCGATGCCGTGCATCGCGGCCTGGAACCCCGCAGCGTCCATGCCCTTCGCCGCCGGCGTCCCGACGCCGGGCGCCTCGAGCGGGTCGATGGCGTCGATGTCGAACGAGATCCCGAACGCGGCCGTTTCGGCCTGCACGATCTCGAGCGCGTCGCCGAGCACCGCGGCGATGCCTCGCCGGCGCACCTCGTCCATGTAGAAAACGCGCACGCCGAGGTCGTCGAGGAATTTCTTCTCCTCGGACTCGAAGCTTCGCGCGCCGACGATGCAGACATCCTCCGGCAGCAGCTTGGCGCCTTCGCCGCCGCAGTCGGTGAGCGCGGTCTCGCCCTGGCCGAGCAGCGCCGCGAGCGGCATGCCGTGGATCATTCCCGTGTGGCTCGTCTGCGGGGTGTGCGCGTCGAGGTGCGCGTCGACCCAGACAAGGCCGAGGCGCCCGCGGGGACGCACGGCGCGGCTGATGCCGGCCCAGATGCCGACCGCGCACGAGTGGTCGCCGGAGAGCACGAGGGGCAGGGCGCCGGCCTCCACCGCGGCCGAGGTCTCGTCGGCCACGCGCGGGCAAAGCTCGGCTACCGC
>JADMIO011432817.1_pt1 | contig 20448 bp, 18 predicted proteins | sample 8958161 | NCBI WGS metagenome assembly JADMIO01 (sample SAMN16585339, study PRJNA669376) | soil metagenome | isolation source: Crop rotation soil | place: USA: Cullars Rotation, Alabama | collected 2011 | reverse complement strand
GTCAGTGCGGCCGCGACTTCAAGTCACGTGAATTCCAAGCTTCGGATCCCACTGAGCTGGAAAGCTTTGCCGATGACGTGAATATCCGCCGGCCAGTACTTTTTATAATGCTCGGAATTCGTATCCGGATAGCCAACGCCGGTAAGGTAGTTCGTCAGCGCGTCGACCCAAACATACATTACATGTCCGGCCGCATCCGGCACGGGCACGCCCCATGTTAGCGTCGTTCGCGAAATCGATAAATCTTGTAAGCCTGCTTTGACGAAGCTTTCGACTTCGTTGCGCCGCGTCTCCGGCATGATGAAGTCCGGATGCTTTTTATAATGAGCAAGCAACTTTTCGCCGTAAGCGGATAACTTGAAGAAATACGTCTTCTCTTCGGTCCACTCGACCGGCGTACCTTGCGGTCCGCGGCGGACCTTGTCTTCGCCAACGACAGTTTCGGATTCAGCGTAGAAAGCCTCGTCTCGGACCGAATACCAGCCGGCATAAGTGCCGACATAGATGTCGCCGTTCTCCTGCATCTTCTTCCAGATCGTCTGACTCGCCTCGTAGTGTGCAGGCTCGGTCGTTCGGATGAAGCGGCTGTAAGAAATATTCAGTTTATCGCACATCGCTTTGAACAGCGGTGCGTTCCGGTCGGCTAACTCCCGAGGCTTTAGGCCCTGCGCAGCCGCGGTCTGCGTCATTTTCAAGCCGTGCTCGTCGACGCCCGTTAAAAAGAAAACATCATAACCATCGAGGCGCTTGAAGCGCGCAATCGCGTCGGTCGCAATCGCTTCATATGCGTGACCGATGTGCGGCGCGCCGTTCGGATAGGAAATCGCCGTCGTGATGTAGAAGCGCGGCTGCTCAGCCATCGAAAGTACTTCCTCGCTCGCCGAACGGATTTAGCCGCGGGCCGCCTGGGAGAGCATCGTAAAAACCTGAAACACCAAGGGCTTGCGATCAAGATTATAAATCTCGGCGGTCGCCGTGGCGCGGCGGACCTTGTCCCATGCCTCGGCAAACTGTGCAAGACGCGCGGGTTCGCCATCGCCCGTGGCTGCGTCCGCTAGCCAGTCCTCAACGGCCTCGGCAAATACCCCGAGATTGTCGCCGCGAAGCTTATCGCCGAGTGCTGCAACTGAACCGGATTCAACCGAAGGCAACTTTGCGAGCATCTCGCGTGTGAGCTGAAGAACCTCTAGGCCGTCCTCACCCCCAAGTAACAGTGACAACGCCCGCCCCACGCTGCCCTGACCAGCTTCTGCCGCGCTTTCGATCTGCGATTGATCGAGTTCGGGCAAGTCTGCGGCGAGCGCGGCCAGCGCTTGGGAAACCTCGCCGCTGGCAAGCGCTTTCATATCGATCCTACGGCAACGCGAGCGAATCGTCGGCAACAATCTGCCGGGCGTATGCGAGATCAAAATGAAAAGCGACCGCGCCGGCGGCTCTTCGAGGAGTTTCAAAATCGCATTCGAACTTGCAGCATTCATTTCCTCGACGGCGTCGACGATACAAACGCGCCATCCGCCGTAAGCCGATGTCGAGCCGAAAAACGATGTGATGCGCCTCGTGTCTTCGACGCGAATAACCTGCGAGATGTTTTTTTGCTCTTCGCCTTTCACGCGGCGCAGAACTAGTAAATCGGGATGTGAAAGCGATGCGACTTGCCGCGACACGGGGTGATCAGGGCTTACCGAAAGATCACTGGCGTTCTCGCTTCCTCCGGAGAGTACAAAACGCGTAAGCCGATAAGCGAGCGTTGCTTTGCCGATGCCTTGCGGTCCACCCAACAAGATAGCATGTGGCAGCCGGTTGGCTTTCCATGCCGTGAGTAGCGCTTCTTCAACATCTTTGTGACCAACTAGATCAAAGCGCTCGCGCGGATGCGGACTGCCAGCAAGGCGGTCGCCTTCTACCGGATCTGAGATCAACTCGCGGCCCTCGGCGCCGACACGGCATTTTTCAGGAAGCGCTCGACGACGGCGAACCAAATTCGCGCTGCAATGGTGTCGACCGATTGTGCAGCGTCGATGACCACACAGCGTTGCGGCTCATTGCGTGCAATATCGAGAAATGCCTCGCGTAGTTGAACGTGAAACTCGATTTCCTCGGATTCAAAACGATCTCTTGTCTGACCGCGGTTCGCAACGCGCGCAAAGCCGACTTCGACCGGCACATCGAGGACGAAGGTTAGATCAGGCATGGTCTGGCCGACCGTTGCGCGCTCCAAGGCACGAATGATCCGCCGGTCAACGTTGCCAAGGGAACCCTGATAGACGCGCGTGGAGTCGATAAACCGATCGCAGATCACCCAAGCGCCGCGCTCTAACGCGGGTTGAATTGTCGCCTGAACGTGGTCGTCCCGCGCGGCTGCAAAGATCATGGTTTCGGCAGTGGGGCCAAGAGGCTTCACGACGCCGTTCAGAAGCAAAAGGCGCATTGCTTCCGCGCCCGGCGAGCCTCCGGGTTCGCGCGTCGTTACGACCTCGATGTCGCGCACACGAAGTCGCTCGGCGAGCCGTGCAACTTGCGTTGACTTTCCCGAACCCTCGCCGCCCTCGAATGTGATGAATTTTCCGCGGATCATGACTTTCGCGTAAGAACCCTGCTCATTGCCGCGCGGAGGAGTCCCGCCGTAAACTCGTACGCCGAATCGTAGGCGCGCCCAATCAAGCTTCCGACCCCGACGTCTTCGGCCGCGTAAAGCGGAACTTCTAGCGCGATCTGGTCGCCGCGATAAATGCGTAGCTTGGCAACTTCGGTTCCCTTCGTGACAGGTGCGCGCAAGGGGCCTTCGTAATGCACACGCGCTGCGAAGCGCTCGGTCGTGCTTTGCAAAGATAAGATGTGAATGTCGGTCCGACCAACAAGCGGAACAGTCCCCTTCTCGCCGCCGTAAACGCTTGCGTAGGCAATCTGGTTTTGACCCGTGAAAAGCAAGCGGTCACCAAATGAACGAAAGCCCCAGTCCAATAGGCGGCGGGCGTCTTCAACACGATCCTTCTCGGATTTTGCTCCGTGCACGACGGCGATTAATCGCTGTCCGTTTTGGAGCGCAGAGACGACGATACCGAAGCCGGACTCCTTGGTTGAGCCCGTTGCGAGTCCGTCTACACCAAGATTGGAGCCAAGCATGGGATTGCGGTTTGTCTGCTTGATCTTGCTCCAGGTCAGATCGGGAACGGAGAAATACTTGTAATAATCCGGATAGGTCGCAACGATGTGCGAGGCGAGCTTCATCAGGTCGCGCGAGGAAATGCGCTGCTCGGGGTTCTGCGCGCCTGTCGGGTTTCTGAAGCGTGCACTCGTCAGACCGATCTCGGCGGCATAAGCGTTCATCCGTGCGGCGAACGCTTGTTCGCTACCGCTGATGCCTTCCGCGAGCACGATGCAGGCATCATTCGCAGAAAGTGCCGCCGCGCCGATCAGCAAATCTTCTACGCGAATGCGGCTGCGGACCGCCGCAAACATCGTTGAGGTGCCTGAGGGCGCGCCACCCGTGCGCCAGGCGTGATTGCTCACCGGAAATTCGGTGTCGAGCGTGATTTTTCCCGTTTTGAGTTCGCGAAACACGACGGCGATCGTCATGAGCTTGGCCAAGCTCGCAGGAAAAAGCGCTTCGTCCGCGCCGCGCGAGAACAGGACGCTGCCGGTCTTGTGATCCATCAAGACGACGCTGGGCGCCGTCACGTTGATCGATTGCGCGGGGGCCGCTGTGCTGCAAGAGAGTGAAAGGGTGAGCGCGAATATGCGCGTCACCACGGCTAGGCCAAAATTTGTTATCGTTGGGCGGTGTGTACGAAGCATTGTCACGCGAAGGCTTACTCGCGTGGCTCCTGCCAATCAACGTCTCACAGATTTAGTAGAGCCCGCGGCCTGTAACGGAGGCCGGTGAGAAGGCTTTTGGAGCCTGCGGCGTCGGGGCCGGCTGCATTTGCGGGCTAGCCGCTGCCACCTGCGGGGCCTGGCGGCGAAGAACTTGGGGCGTCTCCGGCTGTTGGACGAAGGGGCGCTGTTGGGCAACGCGGAGTTGCGCGGGTCCATCGTGGCGAAGGGTCGCCGCGAGTTGCTGGTCGTCCGAGCCTTCAAGCTTTGCACGTCCTACATACTCGACCCGAACGCGCGCAGTGCCCTGCTGCTTGAAACCGAGGAGGTCGGCCGCGCGGACCGATACGTCGATCACGCGGTTTGCGTGGAAAGGTCCACGATCGTTTACGCGCACAACGAGCGAACGACCGTTCGCGACATTGGTCACGCGAACATAGCTTGGCAGCGGGAGCGTTGGATGAGCCGCAGTGATCGAGCGCATATCGAACACTTCACCATTCGATGTGAGGCGCCCGTGGAACGCGTCGCCGTACCAGGAGGCAGTGCCTTCAGCGCGATAATTCGGGTTTTCTTGCGGTACGTAAGTGACGCCCGCGATCACGTAGGGCTTTCCAACATGATAACGGCCGTTCCCGCGCGGGATTTCGTCACCGTCCTGGTACATACGCGGGCTCGCCGTGACGCCGTACTTCGGGTCAAAGCCGCTATTGGTTGTCGTCTGGCAGTTGGCAAGCGACAGCGCCGCAGCGGCAATGAATGCCGCGCGTCCGCACGTCGTCGCTGTTTGGGAATACTTCCGCCCCATCCGCCGCAGATCACGCAATACAAACGGGGCTTTCCTGCCCCTTCCGTCCCTTATCGCGCGAAAATGGCTACGAAATCGGGGCGGGTTTCATGCGATCGGAAAGTTTGGTTAAGAATTTCCAATAGGCTTGCGCAGCCTGCGCCAATCGCTCATTTGTGGCGCAATGGAGAGGTGGCCGAGTGGTTTAAGGCAGCGGTCTTGAAAACCGCCGTACGTGAAAGCGTACCGTGGGTTCGAATCCCACCCTCTCCGCCAAACAAAAAAGCCCGGCATTACTGCCGGGCTTTGTCGTTCGACGAACGGGTGAGGCCTGTCAGATGCCGCGGCCCCAGTACCCACACCAACGGTGGATGTTCCATTCGATGTTGGCTTCGTATCCCTGCAGCGTGCCGTATTTCGGTAAGCGCACTTCTTTGCTCGCGGGATCAAAACACTTACCCGCTTCAGACGCCTTTTTCACTTCTGCGGACAGATCGGTCAAAAACGCGAGTTGCTCTTCCATATCCTTCCGCGTGCCCAGGCGCCCGTTTGGCCCCGGATGACCTGGGATCATTTTGTCCCAACCGAGCGCGAGGGTGCGTTTCAGCGAGGCCTGCCACTCTTCAGGATAAGAGTCATTCACCGCGAGACGCGACGGGATTGCGCCAAGTGAATTGAAGTCGACCGCGAAGATCACTTTCTCCTTCGGCAGAAACATCACGAGCGAAGAGTCGGAGTGATTGCGGCCTGTATACACAAGGTCGAGACGCGTAGTTCCGAGTACGATCGTGCGCTGTCCATCGACGATTTGGTCTGGTAGCGACACGTCAGCGTTCCGACGCTGGAATAAGCGCTCATACGCCCGGCGGTGCGCGATAATCACGGCGCCCTCCTTCTTGAAGAGTGCTCCTCCTGCAATGTGGTCGTCGTGATGGTGGCTGTAGATCAGATAGCGGATCGGGGCTTTCGTAATCTTTCTGATTTCATCGATGTACGCTTTCGCCGCTTGCGGGCGGCCGTAACTGATCGGGTCGGTCGCGATCACGCCGGCTGTCGTCACGACGAACATCGCTTGATGATTTTGATAGCGGAAGATGTAAACGTTGTCGGTGCCTTCCACTTTGGTGGTTGCGAAAAGCGGCGGCGTTGGTGCTTGGGCCGACGCAAAACCGATACTTAAAATTACAAACACGAAGACTGAAATTGCTTTGCGTAACATCTGGCGTTCCTTCGGAGCAGTTCTTTGCTGCGTTGCGTTAGTTGCTACGCGATCATTCAAGCACGTTGACGAAAAAGTTACAGCGCTAACGCGCATGCAATCTGAAAAAGTGGAAAGGCGGCAGCGCAAGAACGGGCGACACGGCACCCTTGATGACCTCGGACACCAATTTATCGCGCGACTATCGCGCTATTAAAAACCTGCCGAAGAAATTCGAGAGTTCAGCTTCCGCGGTCAGCGGGAAGACGGCGGAGACGAATTGATCGGGTCGTACCACAACAATACAGCCCTTCTCCCGATCGATGCCGCGCATCTCGAAAATATCACGGCCGTCTGACAGGTCCGAACAGAATACCTTCTCGTAATCCCGTAGTTCGAGGCGCCCTTTCTGCGGCCACAGAAGTGAGGGCATCGTATTCAAGTCCAAATCGCGGTGGCTTTGCTGAAATACTGCGCGGACATCGATCACTGAATCGATGTCGCTGCCTTCCGGCGTGTACTGTTTCAGCGGCGACTTAGGCGACTGTAGGGAATCACACAGCCTGCTCACGCGTTCGCTGGGACCGCTCTTGCTGCCGCGATCCGAGAAAATGAAAAGACGCCAACGCCCATCCGCTTTCACTGTGTGTCCGAGCGATATTTTCTTTGCATCGGCCAGCCGGATGACCGGCGCCGAATGAAAACGCGTGCCGACCACGAACCCTTTGGCAAGATCTTGGTCAGAACTTCCGCTGGTCAAAATTGACGGGGCATACTTCGTTGCTGTGCCCGCGGTATAGCGGCCATGACGGACGAAATAAGATCGCACTTCTTCTGGATCGACACCGTTTGGATTACTCGGAGATTTCAGCGGCGCGCTAATCATCTTCGCCCATTCGCGGTCGAATTCGATCAGTTCTTTCGCAATTGCTTGCCGCTCGGACGAGTACGTGTGCAAAAAGTCCGGTGCACACCGACCTTGCAACACGGCAGCAAGTTTCCATCCGAGATTGAACGCGTCTTGCATCGAAACATTCATGCCCTGCCCGGCTTTAGGACTGTGCGTGTGGCAGGCGTCGCCGGCAATAAACACGCGCGGCACGCGCGTCTTCATTTCTTCGATAAGTACATCGTCGAACTTGTCGCAAAGGCGTTGGCCAATTTCGTAGACGGACCACCAGGCCACTTCTTTCACTTCGAAATTGTGCGGCTTCAAAATCCGCTGCGTCGCACCGATCAAATGATCGACGGAGATGTTTTTACTCGATACGCGCTCGTTCGCGTTCAGCTTATCCATCTCGACGTAGATACGGATGAGATAACCGCCTTCGCGCGGAATAAGAACGATGCTGCCTTCGCTGGCCGATTGGATCAGCGCCTTGTAGCGAATGTCGGGGAAATTAGTGACGGCAAGAACATCCATCACGCCCCATGCCTGGTTGGCAGCGTCGCCGTGCAACGCGCGCCCCAATGACTGGCGAACATTGCTTCGCGCGCCGTCACAGCCGACGACGTAGCGCGCCTTTACTGTTTCGATAGTTTTGGCGCCATTCGGAGACTCGTATTCGAGCGAGACAGATACAGGATGCGAAACGCCTTCGTTTTTATTTATTTCAAGACCCAGGAAGCGGCGTGAGTAATCCGGCACCAGCCGCCGCGGAGAGTTTCGCATGACATCGAGGTAGAAGTCGTGCACCCGCGCCTGGTTCAAGATCATGTGCGGAAATTCAGAGAGACCGTCTTCCACGTCCTGAACGCGATCATAGCGCACGATCTTCGTGGGATCGGCAGTGTCGGGGCGCCAGAACGTGGTTTCGTTGACCCAGTAGCCTTCTCGTTCGACGCGCTCGCTGAAACCAAACGCTTCAAACATCTCCATGGATCGGCAGGCGATGCCGTCCGCCTGCCCTAGTTTCAAGGGCCCCGCCTTCTGCTCGACGATCTTCGTCTTGATGTCCGGAAAAGCCGAGAGTTGTGCCGCAAGTGTCAGCCCCGCGGGTCCGCACCCGACGATCAGTACGTCAACTTCATTCGAAGCGCTGCCCGGGAAGTCGGTGGCTTCCTCCGCGACGTGGGGATTGCCGGTCTTGAAGCCGTTGAGATGGAATTGCATGCAAGAATTGCCGTAGAGACGCTCTTCAAAAGACTATCCCGGATTCAGATCGTACCGCCAATGAAAGAAAAGTCTGCAAGAGTTTCGCAGATCGAAAAGACCCGATCAGGCGGCTTCCTTGTGAAGCCAGAGCAACCGGTTGATGAAGTCTGCGGTTGCAGCAAGCGTATCTTCAGGCTTTTCGCGGTGCGGTGCGTGAGCGGCACCCTTGATGACGATAAGTTCGACCGGGCAATAACACTCGCGCTCGGCAAGCCACACCTGCTCCATTGTGGCGTAAGGGTCGTTCTCACCCTTCACGATCAAAATCGGCACACGAATGTGCGTCAGCTCTTCGCGCAGATCGAGCACGCGATCGAAGCCCGGATTGAGCCAGGCACCGCTCCAGCCAAGGAACGCGTTGTCGGGATCATTGTGATGGCGGCTTAGCTTTTCGCGCAGATCGCTCGTCTTATATTCCGCCGTGATCTTGCGGATCGATTTCAGATTGAATTCTTCGACGAAGAAGTGCGGTTCGATCAGCACAACGCCGCGCACGCGGTGGTCCTGCACGCTGCCGGCATAAGCAGCGGCAATCGAGCCGCCGTCGCTGTGGCCGACAAGTATGCCGCGGCGAAAACCTATTTTGTCGAGCAGCTTCGGCAAAACATTCTTCGCTTCGCGTTGCATGAAATCGAGCGGGCGCGGCAATTTTACCAAATCTGATTTTCCGTAGCCCGCGCGAGAGTACGCAAAGATCCGGGTCTTCGTCGCTTTCGCGAGCGATGCCGGGAAGTCACGCCAGATCGAGATGGACCCAAGACCCTCATGCAGCATCACGATTGTCGGCGCGTCGTGCGGCGCGTCTCCGAACCACGCGCATTCCAGCTTCACCCCGTCTATTTCGACAAATTCCGTCATCGCCGGGCTCGTCCGAGATCGTTGATAATTTCGCGTGCCGCGTTGTGACCCGGCGCTCCCGTTACGCCGCCGCCGGGATGTGTACCGGAGCCGCACATGTAGAGCCCCGGTATAGGCCCGCGATAATTTGCGTTGCCGAGCGCGGGACGTGCGGAGAACATTTGCCCGAGATCGAGCGCACCATGAAAGATGTCACCACCGACCAGACCGAAGGTGCGCTCCAGATCGAGCGGCGACATGATCTGCCGTCCAAGCACCGAAGCTTTGAAATTCGGCGCATAGCTGTTCACGGTGTCGATCATTAAGTCTGCGACCTCTACGCGATGAGCGTCCCATGACTTTCCGCCAGGTAACTGCGGGGCGACATGCTGACAGAAGAGGCTCGCGACATGCTGGCCCTTTGGCGCGAGTGACTCGTCGAGGGTTGAGGAGATCACAAGCTCCACAATCGGCTGCCTCGACCAGCCGTGCGTGCGCGCGTCGAAATAGGCCTGCTCCATGTAACGCAAGCTCGGCGCCATGATGATTCCGGCTGTGTGGTGCTCGGCAAGGTCTTTTCCCGGCAGACATGTAAAGTCCGGAAGTTCAGAGAGCGCAACATTCATGCGGAAGGTGCCGGAGCCGACGCGCCAATTTTCCATGCGATGACGAAATTCTGCAGGGAGCTCGTTCGCCGCAATCAGTTTCAGATAAAGAAGTTTTGGATTGAGATTGGAAACAACGGCGCGGCCGCGGAAAACCGTTCCGTTCTCCGTCACTGCGCCGACGGCCTTGCCCTTCTCTACGAGGACTTCTTTCACCGGCGACGAGAGACTAATTTCCGCGCCGCTTGCCATAGCGGACTTCGCCATAGCTTGCGTAATCGCACCCATGCCGCCGATGGCGTGACCCCACACGCCCTTCTTCCCGTTCACCTCGCCAAAGCAGTGATGCAGGAGCACGTAAGCGGAGCCGGGCGTGTATGGGCTCGCGTAATTGCCGACGATACCGTCGAAGCCGAGCACCGCTTTGATGGGATCGCTTTCGAACCAGCCGTCGAGAAAGTCGCCCGCCGAATTTGTGAATAGATCGAGCAGCGAGCGCTGGCTTTCAAGACTGAGTTTACGCATGCGGTTGGCAAGCGCACCAGCGCGGATCAGTTCCGGAATTGCGGATAGCATACTTCTTGAGACAACATTCGGCGGCGTCTGCAGAACAAGTTCTCGCAAAACATCCGCGACAGCGTTTAGCTCGGTGTCGTAGGCCGGAAGGCGCGCCGCATCCTTTTTTGAGAACTTTGCGACCTCTTCGGCTGTTTTGCCGCCACCCGTCTTCAAGTACCGGCCATCGGGTAACGGTAGGAAGTTCGAGACTTTACGCTCTACGATTTTCAGTCCGTATGCGGCGAGATCGAGATCGCGGATTACTTTCGGGTTGAGCAGTGAAACCGTGTAGGCGGCGACTGAATTTCGAAAACCCGGATGGAACTCCTCCGTGACGGCGGCGCCTCCAGCCACTGCGCGCTGCTCCAGCACCACGACCTTGAGGCCTGCCTTCGCGAGATAGGCCGCGCAGACGAGACCGTTATGCCCGCCCCCGATGATTACGGCGTCATAGCCAGTTTGCGCGCTCAAAATTCACCCGGAATTTGCATTTCATGGCCTGAATAGGCCACAAAGCCCTCCCATGTGAACCCTGCGCGCGGCCAGCGGAGCCAGCAGCGCTTAGAACCCAACGAGAATGAGCGAAAACCCTTCCCCACGCGTGAGCTTCGTATCGCTCGGCTGCCCCAAGGCGCTGGTCGATTCCGAACGCATCGTGACCCGGCTCCGCGCCGAAGGTTATGAGCTCTCGCGCGAGCATGAGGGTGCGGACGTCGTGCTGGTGAACACCTGCGGCTTCCTCGACAGCGCCAAGGCCGAAAGCCTCGCTGCGATCGGTGATGCGCTGGCAAAGAACGGCAAGGTGATCGTCACGGGCTGCATGGGCGCGGAACCCGAGAGCATCACTGCCGTGCATCCGTCCGTTCTCGCAGTGACGGGCCCCCAGCAATATGAGGCCGTGGTTTCCGCCGTGCACGAAGCTGTGCCGCCAAAGCACGATCCGTTTCTCGATCTCGTGCCCGAACAAGGCATCAAGCTGACGCCCCGGCACTACGCCTATTTGAAGATTTCAGAAGGCTGCAACAATCGCTGCACCTTCTGCATCATTCCGAAGTTGCGCGGCGATCTCGTCAGCCGTCCTGCCGCCGATGTCCTTCGCGAAGCAGAGCGCCTTGTGAAAGCGGGCGTGAAGGAACTGCTCGTCATCTCGCAGGATACGTCGGCTTACGGCGTTGATGTGAAATACGCCGAGAGCAAGTTTCACGACCGTGACGTGCGCGCAAAGTTCGTCGATCTTGCGCGCGAGCTTGGCGAACTCGGCGCATGGGTACGCCTTCATTATGTTTATCCCTACCCGCACGTCGACGACGTGATGCCGTTGATGGCAGAGGGAAAAGTGCTGCCCTATCTCGATATCCCGATGCAGCACGGCAGTCCGTCGGTCTTGAAGCGCATGCGCCGGCCTGCCTCGCAGGAAAAGCAGCTCGCGCGCATTCAGAAATGGCGCGAGGAAGTGCCGAACCTCACTTTACGCTCGACATTCATCGTTGGCTTTCCGGGCGAGACCGACGAAGAATTCAACGAGCTGCTTGCCTTCCTCGAGGAGGCGCAGCTCGACCGCGTCGGTTGTTTCAAGTTTGAGCCGGTGCGTGGTGCGCCTGCCAACGATCTGGACAATCCCGTTGCGGAAGACGTGAAGACGCAGCGCTACGCTCGCTTCATGGAAACGCAGCAAAAGATCAGCGCGAAGCGACTACGCGCCAAAGTCGGGAAACGCGAACCTGTAATCATCGATAGTGTTTCGGGCGGCACGGCCATTGGCCGCACGCGTGGCGATGCGCCTGAGATCGACGGCGTCGTGCATTTGGCAAGCCGCCGGCCGCTCAAGGTCGGTGAAATCGCGACGGTAAAGATCGAAAGCGCGGAAGCTTACGATCTGCGCGGGACTGTCGCTGGCTTTTAGCTAATCTTGTAACCGGCGCGGAATGCGCCCCAGTGACGGCCGAGCACGCGGATCGGCGCCACGATTTCCCACATCATGAAGATATGTCCGCCGCCCATATCGCGCGGGTAATACTGAATCATGTAAGGCCGCGTGTTGCGCGCAGCAGAGAGCCCCGCACGGTCATCGAAGATGCGCTTATTTCGGGAATTCGCTGTATTCCACTCAACTTCACCGGGCCTCTGCGGATGCGAATATTTCTTGTTGTGCACCGGCAGGTAGGCGTTTCGATCGACCGCACCACAGAAAACCATTCTGGGGTCGGCAGCGAGAATTGGCTCTTGTATCGGCCAGAGCTCCTTCTCGAGCGCTGACACATACGGCTTGTCGTATTGCGGCGGGTTCGTTCCTGGAATGGGTTCGTACTTGTTATCGAACATCATCTCCGCAGTGACTTTGCCGGATTTGATAAGCCGCTCAATCGCTGCGCCGACCTTATTTGCGGTCGCGATTGCAAGATCGATGAATTCCTTGTTGTCGGTTCTGATCTTATCGAGCTTGCCCTTCAGCGCGGTCGCGCTCTCCGGTGCCATGTCGAAAAAAGCGCAATGGATGCCAAGGTCGGTGCGGTTGACGACACGAGCCGCGACATTTCCGACGCCTGCGATGTCGACGTGAATATTTTCGCCGATGCGCAAGTTGAGCGCGTCGCTCGATTTCAAAAGAACGCCGCCCTCGCTGAGGTCAACCGTCATCGTTCCGGCTTTTACGCCGGCGGCTGTAACCGTGACGCCCCAGTCGCTAGGCAAGCGATCTGACTGGCGACGATCGCCGATTTCGGTCGCACGAAGGAAGATGCTGAGGCGTTTGCGAAGCGTTGTCGCAAGATCGGAAGCCGTGTGCGCGGAAACGTCGATCTGCTGGCTTTCGCCGCGCGCGTTTTCGGCAGCATCGCGTATCTTCTGCACGCGCTGCGTGACGGTACCGATAAAATTCGAGTTGTCAGACGCGTTGACGGAAAGCTCGGCGGTCGTTGCGACCTGCTGCTCTACCGAAGACGAGACGGTTGCAAACAACGGGCGGATTTCTTCGATGACACGCGCAATCCTTGCGAGCATCGCCATTGACTCGTCGGCGTCCTTGCGGAGCGCATCGATCTTCGAGGTGATTTCTGAAATTGCCTGTTGGGTTTCAGCCGAAAGCGCTTTCACTTCATTGGCGACAACCGCGAAGCCGCGTCCCGCATCGCCTGCACGCGCCGCCTCGATTGAGGCGTTGAGAGCTAGTAGATGAGTTTGTTTTGCAATCGTCGAGATGAAGGTGACAACTTTGCCGATGTCGGCAGAGGATGCCTGTAATCGCTCGACCTGCTTTCCGGTTGCGCTTGCCGCTTCGCTCGCTTCGCCTGCGAGATCGTTCGCTTTGTGGATCTGTGTGCTGATCAACGTTGACGATTGCGCGAGCTGCTCGGTAGCAGTCGCAAATGCGTTGACGTTGGTTTCAGCGACTGAAACCTGCTCTGACAGGTCGACAGCGGAGGATGTGATCGCTTCGAGCGAGTGGCTCGCGTTGCCGACGCGATCGTGAACGCTCTTCGCCGCGTCACCCACCTTCAGCATCAAGACGCCAAGGTCTGCCTCGAGAAGATCGAGCGACTCCCGGACCCGGTGCAGTGCGCTCTCGCCGGCCGTGGAAGCCGCAGGCGGCGTCGCGCCGGCCGCAGCTTGATCGCTGCCGCCGGCGGCTTTGCCGCCGCCGTCCGATTTCCAGATCGCCTGCGCCACGGGTTGGCCGCTTTCCTATCCCGGCGGCAAGATAGGCTGATTCTCCGCCTGCCCAGTGGCCTTTCGCTCTACCGCAAAGAAAAAGTGCGCGCCTTCAGGGCAACAATACCGTCTGGCCGGTCGTATTGCGGGCTTCCAGATCGCGGTGGGCCTTCTGCACATCCTTGAGCGGATAGGTCTGGTTGACCTGGATTTTGACCTTGCCCTTCTCGACGACCTTTAGGAGGTCCTTCGCGCCCTTCTCGAGTTCTTTCCGGGTAGCGAAGTAATGCACCATGGTCGGGCGGGTTACGATCAGCGAACCCTTGGTCGCAAGAATGCCGAGGTTCACACCTTCCACCGGGCCCGAGGCGTTGCCGTAGGTTGCGAGCATGCCGCGCGGCTTCAAGCTGTCGAGCGAACTCATGAAGGTGGTCTTGCCGACGCCGTCATAGACTACGTCGCACTTCTTGCCCTTCGTGATTTCGGCAACGCGCTTCGCAACATCTTCGTCGCGATAAAGGATCACGTGATGCGCGCCAAGCTTCTTGGCGAGCGCGGCTTTATCCTTTGAGCCAACGGTTGCGATCACGGTTGCACCGAGCGCGCGCGCCCACTGTGTCAGAATTTGTCCTACACCGCCGGCGGCAGCATGGACGAGAACCGTGTGGCCCTTCTTCACTTTGAAGAGCGAGCGAAGCAGATACTGCGCGGTGAGTCCCTTGAGCATCATCGCCGCGGCCACTTTGTCGCTCACTTTCTTCGGCAACTTGATCGCCTTGTCTGCCGGTACGTTGCGCTCGGTCGCGTAAGAGCCCTGCACAGTGCCATAGGCTACGCGATCGCCCTTCTTGAAACCCTTTACGCCCTTACCGATCGCGGTGACGACGCCCGCACCTTCGTTACCTGGCACGAACGGATAAGCCGCCGGCTTGTAGAGACCGGTGCGGAAATAGGTATCGATGAAGTTGAGGCCAATCGCAGTCTGTTTAATGCGCAGCTCGCCCGGACCCGGATCCGGCAGCGTGACTTCTTCGTACTTCAGAACTTCCGGACCGCCATGCGTGTGAACGCGAACTGCAAACGCCATTTCTTCCTCCACAAATCGCCGCCTAAAGCGGCCGTTGTTCTAGCTTTTCTGTTTGTCACATACGAGAGCGCAGAGGCGCAAATTTGGCCGCGCTAGCGCCCACCCGAGATCCGCATGATCGTGCCTGTCACGTAGCTCGCCTGATCTGACAGCAAATAGAGAATTGCATCCGCGACTTCAGCGGCTGCCCCGGGCCTGCCCATTGGAATCGCGGAGCGAAGCCGCTCAACGCGGTCAGGCTGGCCTCCGGAAGCGTGGATGTCCGTTGCAATCAATCCGGGCGCCACGGCATTCACACGGATGCCCTCACCCGCGACCTCTTTCGACAAGCCAATGGTGAGTGTGTCGATCGCGCCTTTGCTCGCAGCGTACCAGACATACTCTCCGGGAGCGCCAAGAAATGAAGCCATCGAGCCGAGGTTGACGATCGTGCCGCCTTTGCCGCCGCGCGCAGTCGACATGCGGCGCACGGCTTCTTGCGCAACGATCATCGCGCCCGTGACGTTTACATCGACAACGCGGCGCATCATCTCGACCGAAGCATCGGCAAACTTTCCCGCAGTGCCTATTATGCCGGCGTTGTTCACAACGTGGCTAAGCCTGCCGAACTTGTCGACGGCTTCGAACATCTTAAGGATGTCCTTTTCATTCGCCATGTCGGCCTTGATGGCGATTCCGCGCGCGTTGCTCTTTTCTATATCTGCAACGACTTCGTTCGCCGCCTTTTCGTTGCCGACGTAATTGATCGCAACATCAAATCCCTGACGCGCGGCGAGGCGTGCAGTCGCGGCGCCGATACCGCGGCTACCGCCGGTGATAAGCAGGATTTTCTTTTCCATTGCCGATCAAGTCACTTTCTCTTCTTTGTCTTACGAGCGACCGCAGCCGCTGCCCTCGCCTTTTTCACGTTTCTGCGCATCGCAATGTTGACGCCTTCGACGAGGCCGGCGAATGCCATCGAGAAGTAGATGTAGCCGCGCGGGATTTTGAATCCGAGGCCATCAGCGACAAGCGCAATACCGATAAGCAGCAAGAACGCGAGCGCGAGAATTTTCGTGGTCGGGTGGCGCGTAATGAAATCGGAAATCCATCCTGAAGCGGCGTACATAATTACAATCGCAATCAGAACCGCGATCACCATGATCTCGATGTCGTCGGCAAGGCCGATCGCCGTGATGATCGAGTCCACGGAGAAGACAATGTCGATCAGGATGATCTGGAAAATGATTGCCCAGAAAGCGCCTCGGGCGATTGTCGCCTTTGCGGCTTTTTTGGAGCCTTCAATTTCGTGATGCAATTCCTGAACGGCTTTCACGATCAGGAAAACGCCGCCCGCAAAGAGAACGATGTCGCGCCACGAGAAATCACGACCAAACATCGTGAAGACGGGATGCTTCAGCGCAATGATCCACGAGAGCAAGAACAGAAGGCCGATACGAAAAACCAGAGCGAGGCTTAGACCGATCTGCCTAGCGCGCTTGGCCGCTTCCTTGCCGAGCCGCTGCACGAGCAACGAGATGAAAATTACGTTGTCGATGCCGAGAACGATTTCGAGCACGGTCAATGTGACGAGCGCCACCCATGCAGATGGATCGAAAATCCAGTCGAATACCGGAATGCTCATGTGTGACGGGTCCGAAGGAATCCTGCGGCGAGAAAATACAACGCTATCACCAACAGCGCCGCGGTCACATAGCCTGGCGGAGATAGGTCATATGCGAGTGCAAATCCTGCAAGAACGATCCAGATAGTCAGTAGCGCTAGCGATAGCCATCGCAACCGGCGGACCCTTACGGGATGTAGGAACGGAATCGGGACGAAGGTGAAGGCACACAAGAGCGCGACAGCGACCATCGAGATTTCCGGCGCTGGCTTTACGACAAAAATATAAAACACAACGACATTCCAGACCGCGGGAAAGCCGCGGAAATATGCGTCTTCAGTTTTCATGCGGAGATCGGCGAAATAGAGCGCACCGGTGACCGCGATCGCCATCCCGCCGGCATAGGCCCATGGCATGGGAATGAGGCCGCTCAAGACCAGCGCATAGGCCGGCACCATGACGTAATTCAAATAGTCGACGACAAGATCCAGCACCTCGCCTGACCAGTGCGGGAGCACATCCTTGACCTTCAGGTATCGCGCGAGAGGCCCATCGACCCCGTCGACTGCCAACGCGATCCCGAGCCAAAGAAACATCTCGCTGAACCGCCGCTCATGCGCAGCCAGCAGGGCTAGCAGTCCGAAACCGACACCGGACGCTGTCAGTACGTGGACAAGAAAAGCTCGAGACCTCGTGCCAAGGCTATATTCGACTGCTTTCACCACGGCGCTTTTCTAAACCATTCCCGGCGGTTCGCCATACGGCCGCCCTGGGATAGACTAGAGCCATGGAAAGAAGTGATCGCGATGTAATCGTTGTCGGCGGCGGGCCCGCTGGGCTGATCGCGGCGATCGCACTCGCGCACCGCGGCGTTCGGACCACGCTTCTCGCGCCGAAACCGCCGCATCCAGACCGACGCACAACTGCGCTTCTCGGGCGTTCCGTCGAAATCCTGCAGGAGCTGAACGTCTGGGACGGCATCTCCCGCGATAGTGCGCCCTTGCGCAAGCTTCGTCTCGTCGATGGCACTCGCCGATTGATCCGGTCGCCTGAGGTGCTCTTCGAGGCGAAAGAAGTCGACCTCGACGCTTTCGGCTACAATGTCGACAACGAGAGTCTGCTTAGCGTACTCCGCAGTGCACTCACCCAATTCCCGGCGCTTGAGCTCATCGAGCAGCCCGCTGTGCATGTTGAAATCGACTCTGACCGCGCAGCTGTTCGGCTGAGCAATGGCGAACTGTCTGCAAAACTTCTCGTCGCGGCAGACGGACGAAACTCGCTCTGTCGAGCGGCGGCGGACATTCGAACGACAAAGCGTTCACTGCCGCAAATTGCGATCGCACTCAGTTTCTCGCATTCGCGCCCGCATCGCGACACTTCCACCGAATTTCATACTGAAGGCGGGCCCTTCACGCTGGTGCCCCTTGCCGGTCTGCGATCCAGTCTTGTCTGGGTTTGCACCAGCGAGAATGCAGATAGAATTCGCGGGTTATCGGATGTGGAACTGTCGCGCGAAATAGAGATCGCGTCGCACTCCATCCTCGGCCAAATCGCAGTCGATGGTCCGCGCGGAATTTTCCCGCTCGGGGTCGAGATTGCAGAGCACTTCGCAGCAAGCCGAGTGGCTCTCGTCGGTGAGGCCGGTCACGTGCTGCCGCCGATCGGTGCCCAAGGTCTTAATCTCGGAATTCGTGATGCGGATTCGATTGCCCGTATTGTGTCGGAAGCGATGAAGGTGGGAGGCGATCCCGGCTCCGAAGCAACTCTCGCCACCTATGACGAGGAACGCCGCGGCGACATCCGCTCCCGAACAGCGGCAGTCGAACTTCTGGGCCGATCGCTGATAACAGATTTCCTGCCTGTACATTTTGTACGCGGCCTGGGCTTGGAAATCGCGTCCCGAATACCATTTTTACGCCGCGGATTGATGCGCGGCGGCCTCGGCGGACGCGCCGATGGGTCCAAAACGACAGAATTCGCGTAAATTTTCGAACCGAGGGTCCCATGTTCAGGAACCATTCGCGCATCCGTGAGTCGTATTCTGGGTTTATCTCATCAAATTGTGATTACTCGTCGCCCGAGAAAGCGGCGAAACTGAAATAACCGACGACCTCATCGCGCCCCGACCCAAAGGCCTCGCCATGACCGTGCCGGCTGCAATGCCTTCTACCGAACATCTGCTCAGCGAATACCGGCGCGTACGCGGCGATACCGAGAAGCTCGCGGAGCCTCTCTCTCCGGAAGATCAGATATTGCAGTCAATGCCGGATGCCAGTCCCGCCAAGTGGCACCGCGCGCACACGACCTGGTTCTTCGAAGCATTCATCCTCAAGCAATTCGACCCTGAATATCGGCCGTTCGATGAGCGCTTTAATTTTCTCTATAATTCTTATTACGAAGCGATGGGTGCGCGTCACCCTCGCCCGCAACGCGGTCTTTTAAGCCGCCCGTCCGTTGGAGAGGTCGGTGACTATCGCGCGCACGTCGACGCTGCGATGGAAAAGCTGATTGCGCGCGACGCCGGAAACAAGCAAAGCGAATTGTCTTCGCTGATCGTGCTCGGATGCCACCATGAACAGCAGCATCAGGAATTGCTGCTGACCGATATGTTGCATCACCTGTCGTGTAATCCGATCAAGCCGGCTTATATCGAGCGCGAAGCGGACCAGCCGGGCAAAGCTTCTCCCGCAAAGTTCGTGAGCTTTCCTGGCGGCCTCATCGAAGTCGGATATGACGGCGACGCGTTTTTCTACGACAACGAAGGTCCGCGCCACAAAACCTACTTGCGTCCATTCGCAATCGCAGACCGCGCGGTGACCAACGGCGAATGGATCGAGTTTATAGAGGATGGCGGCTACGGTAACGTCACGCTCTGGCTTTCGGACGGTTGGTACAAATGCGGCGAAGAAAACTGGCGCGCTCCGCTCTATTGGGAAGAGCGCGACGGGCAATGGCATTCAATGACGCTTGGCGGCCTGCAGCCCATCAATCCTGCCGCGCCCGTCACGCACATCAGTTACTATGAGGCCGATGCGTTCGCGCGCTGGGCCGGAAAGCGTCTCCCGCTCGAAGCGGAGTGGGAAATTGCGTCTGCCGGACTGCCTGTAAAAGGCAACACGGTCGGTACGCGTGAATTGCGACCGCTACCCGCGAAGCCAAACGGCGTCGCCCTTCATCAGATGTTCGGCGATGTCTGGGAATGGACCGCAAGCCCCTATCAGCCGTACCCGGGATTCCGCGCGGTCCCCGGCGCGGTCGGCGAATACAACGGCAAGTTTATGGTCAATCAGTTTGTATTGCGCGGCGGCTCCTGCGCGACGCCGGAAGGCCACATCCGTCCGACATACCGTAATTTCTTTTATCCTCATCAGCGCTGGCAGTTTACGGGTCTGCGCCTTGCCCATGATCTGGAGGGCTAAACCTTGCTCGACAGGACTACAGACAAATCATTTCATGACGATGTCGTTGCGGGTCTCTCGCTCCCGCAGAAATCTATTCCGCCAAAGTATTTTTATGACGAGCGTGGTTCGCAACTGTTCGACGCAATCTGCGAGGTGCCGGAATATTATCCGACGCGCACGGAAGCCGCGTTGCTGGCGCGGATCGCGCCAGAGCTCGCAAAGCGGCTGGAAGATTTCGATCATCTCGTTGAATATGGAAGCGGCGCGAGCAAGAAGACCCGTATCGTGCTCGACGCGCTTACATCACTGAAATCCTATGTGCCTATGGATATTAGTGAGGAGTTCTTGCTCTCTGTTGCCGACAGGCTGACGGCTGATTACGGACGACTGAACATCGTTCCTCTAGTTGGTGATTTCACCACCGACCTTACTTTGCCTTCCGAAGTTCGTAGCGGGCGGAAAATCGGATTTTTCCCCGGCTCCACCATCGGCAATCTGGGGCCGGAAGGCGGCAGGGATTTTCTGGCGCGTGCGCGCAAACTCCTCGGAGACAACGCTGCGTTTGTGCTTGGCGCGGATCTAGTGAAAGACGCCGATACGTTGCGCGCGGCTTACAATGATCGCGCTGGCGTCACCGCGCAGTTCAATCTCAATCTGCTTTCGCGGATCAATCGCGAACTCGGCGCCAATTTCGACGAAGATCTTTCCAGCACATTGGGATCCTAAGCTTAGAATTCCACGTGGACAAGTTGTCGC
>JADMIO012763354.1_pt1 | contig 20449 bp, 17 predicted proteins | sample 8958161 | NCBI WGS metagenome assembly JADMIO01 (sample SAMN16585339, study PRJNA669376) | soil metagenome | isolation source: Crop rotation soil | place: USA: Cullars Rotation, Alabama | collected 2011 | reverse complement strand
TTTCCGCGGAAACGTCGCGGTGATGTGCGTTGAGCCTCGGCATGGACTACAGCCTCGCCACCGAAGTACTGCTCGCCCAGGCGCATCGGGCATCGCGCTTTGTGCCGGTGGGTGAGGACGTTTCCGCGGAAACGTCGCGGTGATGTGCGTTGAGCCTCGGCACCTCCGGCATGCACGCGAAGAGGCCCTCAATCGCCGGGCGGCTAAAAAGAAGCCTCAATCGCTGGTGACTAAGAAGAAGCCCCAATCACCGGCAAGCTAAGAAGAAGCCCTCAATCGTCGGGTGACCAAGAAGAGGCGCTCGATCACCGGCAAGCTAAGAAGAAGCGCTCGATCACCGGCAAGCTAAGAAGAAGCCCCCAATCGCTGGGCGACGAAGAAGAGGCCCCTCAATCGCCGGGCGGCTAAGAGGCAGTGCGCCGGGTCGTGCGCGCGGCAGCGGACAACTTCTTACCTGCCGGCCTCACAGGGGCCACGGCACGCCAAGTCGCGCCGTCCCCGCCCGGGCCGCTCACCTCGCAAAACTTTCTACCGCACCGGGACGCACGATTACCTGGCAGCCAGTTCACCCACCGCGCGGTGGGCTTCATCGATCGCCGAGTGCGCGTACGCCGACCAGGCCGCGTCAGATCCGGCGATGGAGATGCGGCCCACTCGCTTCTGCGCGACGACATTCACCTCGGGATCGTGCTCTTCGTCGTACAGGGAGTTCAAACCGTATGAGTATCCGTGGCCCCACCGATTCACGGTGATCGCACGGATGTCGTTCGCCGCATTGAACCCGCCGGCGCCCATCATTCGCGTGAGCTCATCGCGGATGTGCTTTTCGAAATCTTCGAATGTCGCGGCATAAAGCTGGGCCCGCGCCGCGCGCCAAGCGGTTCGCTGATCGACTGCGCTGCCGGGCGGCAACGTGGGCACGTGCACGAGGTGCAGCACCATCGGCTCATCGGGCCTGGATGGGAAGCGGTAGTCGCCGAGACTCACGGGGTAGTCCAGCTTCACGCGCGAGAAGAACCCCATCGGGTTGGTGATCTCGTGCACGCCCTGCTCGACCCAAGGTCGCCAATTGCGCACGGCGACGTTCACGTAGACCAACGGCGCCTTCACGCCAGCGGCGAGAGCCGTTCTCTGCGTGGTATCGATGTCGGGGCAGATGTACGGCAACATCATTCCGTAGCCCGCATAGATGACGTTCGCTGCCTGCACACGATGCAAAGCGCCGTCGCGCACGTAGCCGACGTCCACCTTCCCATAGCTGCGATTTCGCAGTGTCGCGACCGTGCTGCCAAGTCGCACGCGAACTGGTGAAGTCGGCAGATCGAGCTTCGCGTAGTCGAAGCGCGCCGTGACGATGTCGTCCATGCCCTTGCCTGGAGCGACGGATGGAACGAGCCGCCGTACGAGCAGCCGCGCGATCGACGCGTTGCCATCGGGGAAGTGATAGATGTACGGATCGTCGAGCTCCGCCTGCGATTGCGCGCTACGCGGAATGCCCAAACCCTGAAAACCCGGATAACCCGTGTCCATCGCATCCGAGGCCGGCACGCCGTCCACACCGATCGCGAAGAAATCATTGCTGCGTCCCTGGAACGTGTTCGCCGCGGTGTCATCGAGGCCCCAATACTTCTTGATGAAGTCCCGGTAGCTGATCTTCGCGAGCAACTCCTGCTTCTGCTCCAGCGACTTCCCCGGCAGTACAGCGCGCTTCTCGGAGAACAGCGCGACGAGCTTGGCCTTTTGTTCTGCTGCGAGCGGATAGTCCGCGATGAACTGCGCAAGCGGACGCGCGTTCATGCGATCCGCCGGGATGTCGTCCGCAACCATGCGCATCGGGTCGCCGCGCACGAGCTTGTCGGTGCCGAACGCCTCGCGCGTGAAGAACACGCCGCGCGACAACCCAAGCCCCGGATACAGCGACCGATCGAACGCCCGTTCGAACCGGTCGACATCGACGTTCAGCGCTTTCAGCAGCCCGAGCGCCGCCTCGCTCCACTCGCTCTTCGGCGACTGGATCGCTTCACTGCCGCCGTATCCAATGAGCAGCCGCCCATCGACGGTGAACTCGTTGCGCCGTGCGTGCCCGCCGAACTCGTCGTGATTCTCCAGTACGAGCACTCGCGCGTTTGGATGCGTCTGCCGATAGAAGAATGCCGCTGCCAAGCCGCTGATGCCCGCACCGACGACGATGAGGTCGTACGTTTCTTCCACCGGCAGCTTGCCGATGGCGTACCGCTTGCCATCACGCACACCGTGCGCAATCTCATACGCCGCCGGGGTGCCGCCGCGCCACCCCGTGAGCGCGGGCGGATACGCTGCGCCACCCGATGCCCCTTGCGCGAACAACTTCGCCGGTGAGAGCCCCGCCCCGATGGCGAGTGCGACGCCGTCAAGGAAATCCCGTCGATTCATAGTTGAATCTTGGAGAAGGAGTAGGCCCCCAACGCAAGAAACCCGATCGCTACGCCGCAGAGCACGAGTGCATCGAGCCCCATGCCGAAATGCGTCGTGCCGATGAGCGCGCCGCGTAGTCCATCCACGCCGTACGACAGCGGGTTGAGGTTCGTGACGATCTTGAACGCCCCCGGCAATCCGTCGAGCGGGTAGAGCGCGCCGGACAGGAAGAACAGCGGCATCAGCATGAAGTTCATCACGAGCGGGAAGGCCTGCATGCTTTCCATGCGGCTGCCGATGGCGGTGCCGAACGCGCAGAACACGATCGCGATGAGCGCCATCATCGGCAAAGCCAGCGCGGCCTGCGCGAGGTTCGGGCGAAAGCCGCCGATGATGCACACGATGAGCACGAGCAGGCCTTGCAGGATCGCCGTCGTCGCGCCGCCGAGCGTGCGGCCGATCATCACGTAGAGTCGCGGCACCGGCGCGACCAGTGTCTCCTTGAGAAAGCCGAACTGCCGGTCCCACAGCAGGCCGATGCCACCGAATGCCGCGGAGAACAGCACCGTCATGCCGATGACGCCCGGCGCGAGAAACTGCAGATAGCTGCCCTGGCCTGCTTTCTGAAACACCGGCCCGAGTCCGACACCCAGCGCGAGCAGGTACAGAACCGGCTGCCCGAGACCGCCGACGATTTGCGCCTTCGAGCGGAAGTAGCGCTTCAGCTCGCGCAGCCACAGGATGTAGATGGCGCTCATCGCTTCTGATTCCTCCATGCCTGCATCATCTGGCGCATCTGATCTGCGCTCGAGGCCTGTTCGTCGCGCAATGCGGAGCCGGTGAGCGCAAGGAACGCGGCTTCGAGAGATTCGGTTCTGGTTTGAGCCTTCAGCTCCTGTGCCGTACCCATCGCGACGATCTTGCCGTGATCGATGATGGCAATGCGCTGTGCGACGCGCTCCGCCTCGTCCATGTAGTGGGTCGTCAGGAAGACGGTGACCTGCTCGGATTCGTTGAGCGACTTCACCGTCGTCCAGAGCTGGTTGCGGCTTTGCGGATCGAGGCCGAGCGTCGGCTCATCGAGGAACAGGATCTTCGGCGTGTGCAGGAAGCCGCGCGCGATCTCTAGCCGCCGCTTCATGCCGCCGGAATAGAGCTTCGTCGGCTGATCGCGCCGATCCCACAGCTCGAAGAGTTTCATCAGCCGTTCGATGCGCTCGGCACGCACCTTGCGCGGCACGCTGTAGAGCACGGCGTGCAGCTCGAGGTTCTCGTACGCCGTGAGCTCCGAGTCGAGGCTCGGATCCTGGAACACGATGCCGAAGAGCTTGCGCACCTCGTGCTGATGCTTCGCGGGGTCGAGGCCGTTCACGCGAATGCTGCCGCTCGTCGGTGCGAGCAGCGTGGTCAGCATCTTGATGGTGGTCGTCTTGCCCGCACCGTTCGGCCCGAGAAATGCGAAGAGCTCCCCGGGCTGCACTTCGAAGGAAATATCCTTCACCGCCTGGAACTCGCCGAACGAGCGGACGAGGTGGTCGACTTTGATCATGAGGTGGACGTCGTTGTAGTGTGTGTCCGGCGCGGACGATACCATCGCGCTTCGCCGATCACACTGTGACCCTTGGGTCCGATTCACGAGGCGCCGACTGTCATGCTCTACGCGATCCTTTGTTACAACAACGAAGCCGAGACAACCTCCTGGTCGAAGGAGAAGGACGCGGCGGTCATGGTCAAACTCGGCGCCGTGCAGGACCAGCTGCGCAAGGCGCACCGCCTCGGCCCGGTCGCGCGCCTCATGCCGACGACGGCCGCGACCACCGTTCGCAAGGACCGCGAGCCGCCGCTGGTGCTCGATGGGCCGTTCGCGGAGACGAAAGAGCAGCTGCTCGGCTTCTATCTCGTCGAATGCGCGACGCGCGAGGAAGCGGTGGACGTGGCAAAGGATCTGGGGCAGGCCAATCCGGGCGGGTCGTATGAGCTGCGGCCGGTGGCCGTGTTCTATCCGAACGAAGTGCCGTCGCCGCGCTAGGCGCGACTCACGAAGCGCTCGAGCTCACGCGCGAACGCGGCCGGCTCTTCTTCGGGCCACATGTGGCCGGCACCGGGAATCGCTGCGTGGAATGCACCACCGATGCAGCGCGCCGCGGCTCGCGCCACCACACCGAAGAATGGGCGTGTGCGTTCGCCCCACGTCATGGCGACTGGCATGGGCAGTGAGGCGAGTTGTGCGCACGTGAGCGCCGGCGGCGGCGGTTGCGACAGTAGCAGCGCCATGACACGCGCGTTCTCGAGCTGAATCTTGCGGCGCTCGGCGGGCTGCGAGTCGAAATATCCGGCGCGCTCGCCCGAGCCGTCGAGCAACACGCGTACGGCGCCCCCGGTGTCGCCCGCCTGCACGGCTGCGAACACGGGCCCGAACAGGCGGCTGGCATCGTTCGCGATTTCGGTGAGCTCGCTTGCGTCGGTCACGTAAGTGGGCGTGCCGGGCTCGTATACAAAGAGCGTTCGGAACAGCGCGGGCTGCTCAACCGCCGCGGTCAACGCGACATGCCCGCCGTAGGACCAGGCCACGACATGCGCCGGCTCGCCCAGGCTCCGCAGCAGCGCGACGAGATCGTCCGCATGCACACGCATGCTGAACGGCGGCCACTCGGGGCTCCACGGCGCGGCGCCGAAGTAGCGCTGCGAATAGCTGATCGTGCGGAACGCGCCGGCGAGCTGCGCGCAATGCGGCAGCCACGTGCGATAGTCCGACGGCGCGCCGTGCACGAAGACCATGGGCACGCCCGTACCTTGTTCGAATCGCTGCAATGAGGGGTCGATCATGCCCATACCTTATCTGCGCACCGCGTCCATAGGCCACTCGTCACAAGCAAACGGTGGGCCGGGGGAATACGATGCGGGCCAGCCTGGGAGAAACGCATGAACACTCCATTGCAAATCGGACGCGTCGGCCAGATTTCCCGCTCGGTGCGCGACATCAAGGAGGCGGAGGGCTGGTACGGCGGCGTGCTCGGACTCGAGCACCTGTTCACATTCGGCAAGCTCGCGTTCTTCGATATGGCGGGCACGCGGCTGTATCTCTCGCAGGAGGGCGATGCGCCGAAGGACGAATCGATTCTGTACTTCGCTGTCGGGGACATCGCGGCGATGCATGAGCAGCTGAAGAGTCGCGGCGTCGAGTTCATGCAGGCGCCCCATATGGTTCACAAGCACGGCGACGGCACGGAAGAATGGATGGCGTTCTTCAAGGACCCAGAAGGGCGTCCGCTCGCTCTGATGTCGCAAGTCAAGCGATAAGGCACCACGCGCGCCGCGCGTAGCCTCGCATGCGCTCGGCGCGAGCGCTCAGCGCGTGGCAGCGAGGATTTCTCGCGCCGCGCGCTCTCCCGACTGAAGTGCGCCCGTGACCGTGCCCGCCTCGTCTGGATCGGTCGCCTCGCCGGCGATAAATAACGTGTCCTCGATCGGTGCGGCGAGATCCGCGCGCGCAGTGCCGCCGCCCACTGCGACATAGCTGTAAGCGCCGCGCGAGAAGGGATCACGCTGCCAGTCGTGGCCGTACGCGGCATCGAGTTGGCTCGCCGCATCGGCTGTGGTGCCGAACAGCGCATCGACGGTATCGAGCGCGTAGCGCACGAGTTGCGCATTGCTCGCGCCGCTCATCGCCGCCGCGCGCGGCCCACCAGCCCATGCGATCAACAGCGGCGCGCGTCGGGGGACGGCGCTCCACATCGTCGGGAATCGACAGTTCGGCGCATGAAAGAACGCAGCGTCGCGATAGCGCGCGTGATCGAGATGCTCCCAGAATGCGGTGTGAAATCGCAGCGCGACTTTGACGACCGGCCCCGAGATGACTCCCTTGAGCGCGTTCGCCTTCATGTCGAGGGCCGGAGTGAATCGCACGACCCCCGTGCCTTCCGATTCCTGCAGCACACCGAGCGGCAACGCAACGACGGCGCGACGCGCCTGCACTTCAAACGTGCGTCCGAAAGATTCCGCGATGACGGCGACACTCCCCGGCGACCAGCGCACTTCACGAACGACGGTCTGCAGCTGCAATCGCACTTTGTCAGGAGGCAGCGCGGTGAGCAGCGCCTGCAGCAGCGGCCCATAGCCTTTGTCCGGCCGCGATTGCGGCGCGTCCGTCATCATCTCGCCGGTCCATTCTTCGACGATGGCGCGTGCGCTAGCGCGCGTCGTGTCGGCTGCGTCGAAGCCTTCCGCCATCATGCGCGCGTAGTCGCGCTCGTCGGCAGTGAGCTCGTTCTTGAGTAGCGTGTTGAGCAGGTAGTCCATCGACATGTCGTGCGTCACGCGCTCGATGTTGCGGCTGATGACTTCGTGTACGTGCATGAAGTAGCGGTCGCGATTGCCGAGCGAGCCGCCTTCGAGACGCCAGTGCGTATCCGGCGCTTCGATTGGCGATGCTCCGCCGCGTGCGAGCCAGTCGACATTCACCTGCGCGAACCCGTGGATGTACTCCGCGCCTAGCTCGACGGGTGCCGTGAGCCCGGGCTCGTAGCGCGTATGGATGCGCCCCCCGACGCGATCCCGTGCTTCGAGCACGAGCACCGAGCAGCCGCCCTCGGCCAGGCGCGCGGCCGCGGCGAGCCCGGCAGCACCCGCGCCGATCACGATGACGTCATGCTCTTTCATACCGTAACCTTGAAGCTGGCGCGCGATTGTAGAATGAACCTGTGCCCGCTGCGTTCCCGACAACACTCTCGCTCACCGCGTTCTCGCCCGTCGATCCGAGCCTCGTTCGCTCGCTCGAGGTGCACGTGCTCGACGCGAACGCCAGCGTGCTCGGCCTGCGATACGTGCTCGACGCGCCTTTGGCGCATCTGCGCCTGCCGCCGTCTCGTGAGTCACGTCACGCGGACGATCTCTGGCGCCACACCTGTTTCGAAGCGTTCATGCGCGTGAAAGACAGCACCGCGTACTACGAGCTGAACGCGTCACCTTCCACGGAGTGGGCGCTCTACTCGTTCAGCGACACTCGCAAGGGAATGGCACCGGTCACCGGGGCCGCTGCGCCGGAGCTGCGCATGCAGCGCACGGCAAATCGGTTGCAGATGGACGTACGTCTCGATCTGCGAAGCCTGTCACGCCTCGGGTCGCTCGCTCTGGCGGCGGTGATCGAAGACGAGAATGCTAGGCTCTCGTACTGGGCGCTGAAGCACCCCTCGCCCCAGCCCGACTTCCACCATCTGGACGCCTTCGTACTCGAGCTCGCATGAAATTCGGAATCGATCGCTTCGTTGCGGACGTGGCGCTCCGCAAACCGCTCGCCGGTAAACGCGTCGCGCTACTCGCGCATCCCGCCTCCGTTACCAGTGATCTCACGCACTCACTCGATGCGCTTGCAGCGCTCGGGGACGTGAAGCTCTCCGCCGCGCTCGGCCCGCAGCACGGCCTGCGCGGCGACAAGCAGGACAACATGGTCGAGTCGCCGGACTTCAACGACCCGGTGCTCGGCATTCCGGTGTTCAGCTTGTACGGTACCGTTCGGCGGCCCACTGCCGCGATGATGGACAGCTTCGATGTGCTGCTCGTGGATTTGCAGGACGTGGGCTGCCGCATTTACACCTTCATCACGACGCTGCGCTACGTGCTCGAAGAAGCGGCGAAGACGCGCAAAGCCGTGTGGATTCTCGATCGGCCGAACCCCGCCGGCCGCCCGGTCGAAGGCTTGCGCCTGCAGGCCGGATGGGAAAGCTTCGTCGGCGCCGGCCCGCTGCCGATGCGTCACGGCCTCACGCTCGGCGAGCTCGCGCACTGGTTCGTGCGCACGCTGAAGCTCGACGTGGACTATCGCGTCATCGAAATGGAAGGCTGGCAGCCGCAGAGCGCGCCTGGCTACGGCTGGCCGCTCGGCGAGCGCACCTGGGTGAATCCGAGCCCGAATGCCGCGAATCTGTGGATGGCGCGTGCGTACGCCGGCACCGTGATGATCGAAGGCACGACGCTCTCGGAAGGTCGTGGAACGACGCGCCCGCTCGAGCTCTTCGGCGCGCCCGATATCGATGCCGTCGCGCTGCTGAAGGAAATGCAGGCTCTGGCGCCACAGTGGCTCGCGGGTTGCCGGCTGCGTCCGTGCTGGTTCGAGCCGACGTTTCACAAGCACGTGGGCAAGCTCTGCTCGGGCCTGCAGATCCACGTGGAAGACGGCAGCTACGACCACGCGGCTTTCCGGCCGTGGCGCCTGGTGGCGCTCGCGTTGAAGGCAGTGCGGCGGCTTCGCGCGAATTACGGCATCTGGCGACACTTCGATTACGAGTACGAGCGGAACAAGCTCGCCTTCGACGTCATCAACGGCGGCCCGCGCCTGCGGGAATGGGTGGATGATGCGGCTGCGCGTCCGGCGGATCTCGATGCGCTCACGACCCCGGAGGAGACGCGCTGGGCCGACGAACGTCGACCTTTCATGATTTATGGATGAAACTTGGCCGCGGCCTCGCCGTTCATGACGGGTGATGGACTCACCATGGACATGGGCCGCAAAATACGCACCGAGCCGCTGTCGCGCTTGGCTTTCTTTTCTGATCAGCGAAGCGGCATTCACAATAGTACTGGCGACAATGACTCTCACTACCGGCGCCGCGGCGCCTGCGTCTGCAGCGGATGCGACGCTCATTCCCCGTTCGGCGCTGTTCGGCAATCCCGTTCGCACGCAGGCGCGCCTCAGCCCTGACGGGCAGTTCGTCTCGTTCCTCGCCCCGCTCGAGGGCGTGCTCAACGTATGGCTCGCTCCGTACGGCAAGCTCGGCAGCGCGAAGGCGATCACGCAGGACAAGAAGCGCGGCATTCGCGAGCACTTCTGGGCGGCGGATGGCCGGCACGTGCTCTACGTGCAGGACGAGGCCGGCGATGAGAACTGGCGCGTGCACAGCATCGATGTGGACAGCGGCAAGCAGATCGATCTCACTCCCCTTGCTGGCGTGCAGGCGCAAGTGGTGGGCGTGTCGCACAAGCGGCCGAGCATCGTGCTCGTCGGTCTGAACGATCGCCAGCCCGAGTGGCACGATCTCTACGAGATCGACGTGCGCAGCGGCGATCGCAAGCTCATTGAGAAGAACACCGACGAGTTCGCGGGCTACGTGCCGGATTTCGATCTGGCGCCGCGCCTCGCGGTGAAGACGCTGCCGAGCGGCGGCGGCGAGCTGTTTCGGCGCCATGGCGCGAACGATGGCGGAAAGTGGGAGAAGTTCCTCGAGTACGGCCCTGAGGACAGTCTCACGACCGCGCCGCTCGCGATCGAGGGCGATGGCCATACTGCGTTGCTGCTGAGCGCGGTCGGGCGCGACAAGGCCGCGCTCGTGCGCGTCGATCTTGCGAGCGGCAAGCAATCCGTCATCGGCGAGAGCGGGCAGGCGGACGTCTCGGAAGTGTGGCTCGAGCCGCGTACTCACGTGCCGCAAGCGTATGCGGTGGACTATCTGCACACCGAGATCACGCCACTCACGCCGGATGCTCGCAAGGATGTCGAGCGTCTGCGCAGCGCGGTCGGGCCGCAGTTCACCGTGACCAGCCGAACGCTCGATGATCGCAAGTGGGTGGTCGTCGTGAACGATCCCGTGCACGTGCTCTCGACCTATCTGTACGAGCGCGACGGCGGACGGGTGACGAAGCTCTTCGATCAACGGCCGGAGCTTGCGAATGCGCCGCTGCAGCCGATGTACGCGCGCGAGATCAAATCCCGCGACGGCAAGACGCTCACCGCGTACCTCACGCTGCCGCCGGGTACGGACGAGAAACGCACCGGTGTGCCGAACAAGCCCGTGCCGCTCGTGCTCAACGTGCACGGGGGACCGTGGGCGCGCGACAGCTATGGCTTCGACCCCGAGCACCAATGGCTCGCGAATCGTGGCTACGCGGTGCTGAGCGTGAACTTCCGCGGCTCGACCGGCTTCGGCAAGAGCTTCGTGAACGCTGGCGATCACGAGTGGGGCCGCAAGATGCACGACGACCTGCTCGATGCGGTCGATTGGGCGGTGCGCGAGAAGATCACGACGGCGGACAAGGTCGCGATCTTCGGCGGCTCGTACGGCGGCTACGCGGTGCTCGCGGGGCTCACGTTCACGCCCGAGCGTTTCGCATGCGGCGTCGATATCGTGGGGCCATCGAATCTGCAGACGCTGCTCGGGTCGATTCCGCCGTACTGGAAGGCGTTTTACGAAGATATGGTCAGGCGCATCGGCGATCCGCGCACGGAAGCGGGGCGCAAGCTGCTTGCGGAGCGATCGCCGCTCACCTACGCAGATCGCATCCAGCGGCCGCTGCTCATCGGGCAGGGTGCGAACGACCCGCGCGTGAAACAGGCGGAAGCCGATCAGATCGTGAACGCGATGAAGGCGCGGAAGCTGCCGGTGACCTACGTGCTGTACCCGGACGAGGGCCATGGCTTCGCCCGGCCGCAAAACAGCCTGTCGTTCTTCGCGATTACCGAGGGGTTCCTCGCGCAGTGCCTGGGCGGGCGCTATCAGCCGATTGGGCCGGACTTCGACGGCTCGAGCGTCACGGTGCCGGATGGCGCGAACATCGTTCCAGGGCTTGCCGCAGCGATGCTGGAGCGCAATTCGCAGGGCGCCCGCGAGTAGGAAGCCCTCAATCGCCGGGCGCTCGGACGAACTCGGGTTCTTTTCCGAGCCGCCCGGCGATTGAGGGCCTTTTCACCGGTGTAATATCGCGCCCCCGCATGGACACCGCACGTGACATAACCGCTTACCGTCGCTACTGGGCTGCCCGCTTCGGCACGGCCCCGTTCCTGCCGACGTCGCGCGCCGAAATGGACGCCCTCGGCTGGGACAGCTGCGACGTCATCATCGTCACGGGCGATGCTTACGTCGATCACCCGAGCTTCGGCATGGCGATCATCGGGCGTGTGCTCGAAGCGCAGGGTTTCCGCGTCGGCATCATCGCGCAGCCCGACTGGCAGAGCGCGGAACCGCTGCGCGCGCTCGGCCGCCCGAACCTGTTCTTCGGCATCACTGCCGGCAACATGGATTCGATGGTGAACCGCTACACCTCGGACCGGCGCATGCGTAGCGACGATGCATACACGCCGGGCGGCGAGGGCGGCAAGCGGCCCGATCGCTCCGTGATCGTGTATGCGCAGCGCGCGCGCGAGGCGTTCGGAGATGTGCCGATCGTCATCGGCGGAATCGAAGCCTCGCTGCGACGAATCGCGCACTTCGATTACTGGTCGGAGAAAGTGCGGCGCTCAGTGCTGCTCGATGCGAAGGCGGACCTGCTCGTGTACGGCAATGCCGAGCGCCAGATCTGCGAGCTCGCCCATCGCCTCGCGGCCGGCGAGCGCATCGAGAGCATCACCGACCTGCGCGGCACGGTGTTCACGCGCAAGTCGCTGCCCGAAGGCTGGGTCGAAATCGACTCCACGCACCTCGACGCCCCCGGCCCGGTGAATCCACCGGTCGACCCGTACGCCATGGAGGCTCCAAAAGAAGCGCTTGCGCAAGGCGCCCCCGCTTGCGCGACGAACGCGGCGCCCACTTCAGTTGCGCCTGAAAAGGTCGTTCGCTTCATCCGCCGCGTCAAGAACGCTGATCGCGATCACAGTGTGATTCGCATGCCCTCTTTCGAGCAGGTGAGCAACGACGCCATCCTGTACGCGCACGCTTCGCGAATCCTCCATCTCGAATCCAATCCCGGCAACGCCCGCGCGTTGGTCCAACGCCACGGCAACCTCGATGTCTGGCTGAATCCGCCACCCATCCCGCTCACCACCCAGGAAATGGATTGGGTATACGAGCGCCCCTACCAGCGCAAACCCCATCCCTCGTACGGCAACGCAAATATCCCCGCGTACAAGATGATCCGCTTCTCCATCGCGATCCAGCGCGGATGCTTCGGCGGCTGCACCTTCTGCTCCATCACCGAGCACGAGGGCCGCATCATCCAAAGCCGCTCGGAGGATTCGATCGTTCGCGAAGTGGAGCAGGTGCGCGACAGCGTCCCCGGTTTCACCGGCGTCATCTCCGACCTCGGCGGCCCGACGGCAAACATGTATCGCCTGGCGTGCAAGAGCCGCGAGATCGAGAGCGCGTGTCGCCGTCCGTCGTGCGTCTACCCGGGCATTTGCCCGAACCTCAACACCGATCACGCGCCGCTCATCAAGCTCTATCGGCGCGCGCGGGCGCTGCCGGGCATCAAGAAGGTGCTCGTCGCCTCGGGCGTGCGCTACGACCTCGCGGTCGAATCACCCGAGTACGTCAAGGAGCTCGCGCAGCACCACGTCGGCGGTTATCTCAAGATCGCGCCCGAAGCGCTCGCCGAAGGGCCGCTGTCGAAGATGATGAAGCCGGGCGTCGGCGCGTACTACCGCTTCCGCGAGCTCTTCGATCGCTACTCGAAAGAGGCGGGCAAGGAGCAATACCTCATTCCGTATTTCATCGCCGCGCATCCGGGCACGAGCGATGAGGACATGCTGGAGCTGGCGCTCTGGCTGAAAAAGAACAGCTACCGCGCGGATCAGGTGCAGGCGTTCCTGCCATCGCCCATGGCTACGGCGACGGCGATGTATCACAGTGGGAAGAATCCGTTGCGCCGGGTGACGCGCGCGAGCGAGGACGTGCTGATCCCGAAAGGCCTCAAGGTTCGCCGGCTGCACAAGGCGTTCTTGCGGTATCACGATGCGAACAACTGGCCCGTGCTGCGCGAAGCGCTCCGTCGCATGGGCCGCGCGGATCTCATCGGCAACGGCAAGCATCACCTCGTGCCGGCTTACCAGCCCGCGGGCACCGGCGAGTCTCCCGAAGGCCGCCGCGGCGGCAGCGCGCACCGACCCTTCCGCACCCAGCACATCGGCTTGCCCAGCACCCCGCCGCCGAGGCGTGGCCCGAAAGCCCGCAAACCTTCGCGATAGGCCCGGGCGCCGGGGCCATTCCCGCGCCCTCCCGATCCATTGGCCCCCGTCACCGAACGGGAGTACCGTGACGACGTGCGCGTCTCGGCTCCAACAGGAATTGCAGTTGTCGCGTTCGCGCTAGCAGCGCTCGCGACCCTTGCGCTATCTGCGGCGGCGGAGAATTCAGCCGGCGGCGTGCTGGTATTGGAAATCGATGGCGCGATCGGCCCCGCAACGTCTCGCTACATCCAGCACGGCATCGAAGGCGCGCAGAAGCGCGGCAGCCGCCTCGTCGTGCTCGAGATGGACACACCCGGCGGCCTCGATTCCTCCATGCGCGACATCATTCGCGCCATTCTCGCATCGCCTGTTCCAGTAGCGACGTACGTGTCGCCCTCGGGAGCGCGCGCCGCGAGCGCGGGCACTTACATTCTGTACGCCAGTCATATCGCAGCGATGGCGCCGGCCACGAACCTCGGTGCTGCCACGCCCGTGAACATCGGCGGCGGCGACGAACCCGCTGACAGCGGCGATGACGCTCCCAACGAGAATCCTGAGTCCGGCGCGCCGCCCGCCAAGAACACTGAATCGCCGAGTAGCGCCTCCGGAGCGCCATCCGACAAGAACGACACCACCACGCGTGGCACCGAGGGGCAAAAGGAACGCGACTCCAAGGGCACAGCACCCGCTGACAAGAAGCCCAACGACAGCAACAATCCCTTGCGTCCAAAGCGCGGCTCCGCGATGGAGCGCAAGGTCACCAACGACGCGGTCGCCTACATCCGCGGCCTCGCCGAGCTTCGCAACCGCAACGCCGACTGGGCCGAAGATGCCGTTCGCAACGCCGCGAGCCTCTCCGCCACCGACGCGCTCGCCAAACACGTCACCGATGTCATCGCCCGAGACATCCCCGACCTGCTCGCGCAAATCGACGGCCGCGAAGTCACCGTGGCCAATCACACGCTGAAGCTCTCGACGCGAGGCCTCACCGCCGAACGCCTCGCGCCCGACTGGCGCACCAAGCTGCTCTCCGTCATCACCAACCCAACCATCGCATACGGCCTGCTGCTCATCGGCATCTACGGGCTGATGTTCGAGGGTTACAACCCCGGTGCGGTCCTGCCCGGCGTCGTCGGCGCCATCGCGCTCATCACCGCGCTGTTCGCGTTTCAAATCCTGTCGGTGAACTACGCGGGCCTCGCGCTCATCGGGCTCGGCGTGGGCATGATCGTCGCGGAGTTCTTCGTGCCGAGCTTCGGGGCGCTCGGGCTGGGCGGCCTCGTCGCATTCGTCGTCGGCTCGATCATCCTGCTCGATGCCGATACGCCCGGCCTCAATGTCGCGCGCCCAGTGATCGCCGGCGTCGCGACCGTGGGTGGCGGCGTCATGCTCGCGATCGTCTACACCGCTAGCCGCAACCTGCGCCGCCCCGTCGTGACCGGCAGTGAAGGCATGGTCGGCACGACAGCCGAAGCGCTCGAGGATTTCGCGTCGAAGGGCATCGTTCGCGTAGGTGGCGAGCGATGGAACGCGATCACCAGCGCACCGGTCGCGAAGGGTCAGAGCGTGCGCATCCTGCGTGTCGAAGGCCTGTTGCTCTGGGTCGAGCCGCTGAGCTGACGCAAGAATTCACAAAAAAGGCCGGAAGAAGGAGAAAAGAATGAGCTTCGTCATCGTGGTCGCCGTGCTGCTCGTCATGCTCATCGTGAGCTCGTTCAAAGTGCTGAACGAATACGAGCGCGGCGTCATGTTCTTCCTCGGGCGTCTCGGGCCCCTGAAGGGTCCGGGCATCGTGTGGGTGTGGCCGATCATCCAGCGCATGGTGAAGACCGACCTGCGCGTCATCGTGCTCGATGTGCCGAAGCAGGACGTGATCCTGCGCGACAACGTCTCGGTGAAGGTGAACGCGGTCGTCTACTTCCGCATCGTCGACCCGGCGAAGGCCATTACGCAGGTGGCGAGCCCGTTCGAAGCGACGAGCCAGCTTGCGCAGACGACGCTGCGTTCGGTGCTGGGCCAGCACGAGATGGACGATCTGCTCGCGCAGCGCGACAAGCTGAACGCCGACATCCAGCGCATCCTCGACCAGAGCACCGAGTCCTGGGGCATCAAGGTTGCGAACGTCGAGATCAAGCAGGTCGATCTCGATGAAAGCATGATCCGGGCGATGGCGAAGCAGGCGGAAGCCGAGCGCACGCGCCGTGCGAAGATCATCCATGCCGAAGGCGAGGCGCAGGCCGCGCAGCAGCTCGTCGAAGCCGCGATCGCACTTGCCCGCGACCCGCGCGCGATGCAGCTGCGCTATCTGCAAACGCTGGCGGATATCACGAACGAGCGCACGTCCACCATCGTGTTCCCACTGCCGATCGACTTGATCAAGCCCTTGCTCGATTTGGCAGGCCGCAATTGAGACCCGGAGCCCGCATGACGCTCGCGGTGGCGGGCGTGCTGCTCGCGCTCGGCATCACGGCCGGTGCGCTCGGCACGCACGCGCTGCGCGCACGGCTCACACCCGATCAGCTCGAGATCTTCGAGACCGCCGTGCGCTATCACCTCTACAACGCGCTTGGTTTATTGGGCATCGGTGCGGTGCGCTTGTCCCACGATTCCGGCCTGTTGCGCCTGTCGGGCCTGGCGATCGTCACGGGCATCGTCTTGTTTTCGGGGTCCCTCTACCTCGTGGTCTTCGGCATGGGCGGACCGATTCATTTCGTTACACCGCTGGGCGGCCTCGCGTTGATCGCTGGCTGGTTTCTCTTCGCGTTTGCGATCTGGTCACGATGAGACGAGGCGAGTGACGTGACGGACCGACGCGCTTGCCGCCCGGCGGGGCCGTCACGACAATTGCCAGCATTCATTTCGAGGATCCGACACATGCCGAAAACCTCGTGGGCCGCGGCCGGCGCCGCGCTCGTCATCGCCGCTTGCACGCCAGCCACGCCGCCCGTCAAACCTTCGGAGCCCGCCATGTCCGTGCCCGCCGCCGCCCCGGCACCCCAGACCCCTCCGGCCCGCATCGGCGCGTGGGGCGTCGATCTCACGAGCCGCGATCCGAACGTGAAGCCCGGCGATGACTTCTATCGCTACTCCATCGGGCACTGGCTCGACAGTAACGAGATTCCAGCCGACCGCACCTCGTGGAGCACGTTCGCCGTGCTCGCGGATGAAGCCGAAGGCCAGCTGCGCGGGCTCGTCGAAGCACTGCCGGACAGCTCGCCGCCCGGCAGCAACGCGCAGAAGGTGCACGACATGTACCGCACCTATCTCGATGCCCAGGCGATCGAGAACCTCGGGACCAAGCCCGTGCAGCCGATGCTCGATGCGATTCGCGCTGCACGCACGCACGAAGACCTCGCGAAGCTGCTCGGCCGGCCGGACATGCCGCTGCGCACGCCGATCGGCGAGGGCATCACCATCGACCAGAAGAATCCGGATCGGTACATCGTCGCCGTCACGCAGAGCGGGCTTGGGTTGCCGGAGCGCGACTACTACCTGAAGGACGATCCGACGCTCAAGGACATCCGCACGAAATATCAGGCGCACATCGAACGCATGCTCACGCTCGCCGGCGAGAAGAACGTCGCGGCGCAGGCGAAGTCGATCGTCGAGCTCGAAACGGAAATCGCGAAACTGCACTGGCCGATCGCGAAGCGTCGTCAGCGCGACCTCACGTACAACCTGCGCACGCGCGAGGAGCTGAGGAAGCTCGCGCCCGAATTCCCGTGGCAGGCGCAGCTCGATTCCGCCGGCATCGGCGATCAGAAAGAGTTCGTCGTGCGCGAGCTCGACGCGGTGCAGGGTCTCGGCAAGCTGTTCCGCCGGATTCCCGTCGCGCGCTGGCGCAGCTACATGACCTATCACCTGTTCGAAGGCGCAGCGAACGTGCTGCCGCAGGCGTTCGACGACGAGCGCTTCGATTTCTACGGTCGCACGCTGAACGGCCAGCCGCAGCAACGCGAGCGTTGGAAGCGCGCGCTCGACGCGCTCGACAGCGCGCTCGGCGAAGCCACCGGCGAGATGTACGTCAGCCGCTACTTTCCGCCGGAGTCGAAGGCGAAGATGCAGGCGCTCGTCGAGAACCTGCGCGCCGCGTATGCCGAGCGCGTGAAGCATCTCACCTGGATGAGCGAGGACACGAAGAAAGTGGCGCTCGAGAAGCTCGCCACCTTTCGCCCGAAGATCGGCTATCCCGACCAGTGGCGCGACTATTCCGCGCTCGAGATTCGCCGGGGTGATGCGTTCGGCAATTCCGTTCGCGCCGCCGTGTTCGACTGGCAGCGCGAGGTGAACCGTCTCGGCAAGCCGACGGACCGCGGCGAGTGGGGCATGACGCCGCAAACCGTGAACGCGTACTACAACCCGACGTTCAACGAGATCGTGTTCCCCGCGGCGATTCTGCAGCCGCCGTACTTCGATCCGAATGCCGATGCCGCCGTGAACTATGGGGCGATCGGCGGCGTGATCGGGCACGAGATGGGTCACGGATTCGACGATCAGGGCTCCAAGTCCGACGCGCGCGGCGTGCTGCGTACCTGGTGGGCGCCGGCCGACGAGGAGGCGTTCAAGAAGCTCGTCGATCGTCTCGCCACGCAGTACGACGGCTATACCGCGCTCCCCGGCCTGAATGTCAACGGCCGCCTCACGCTCGGCGAAAACATCGGCGATCTCGGCGGGCTCTCGGTCGCCTACGAGGCGTACCACATTTCGCTGAAGGGCCAGCCCTCACCAGTGCTCGACGGCTTCACGGGCGATCAGCGGTTCTTCCTGTCGTGGGCGCAGGCGTGGCGCTCGCTGATGCGAGACGCGCGGCTGCGCACGCAGGTGATGAGCGATCCGCACAGCCCGCCGAAGTTTCGCGTCAACGGCGTCGTGCGCAACATGGACCAGTGGTACTCCGCGTTCGGCGTGAAGCCGGACGACAAGCTCTACCTCGCGCCCGACGAGCGCGTAAAAATCTGGTAACCCCACGCGCACGGTCATTTAGCACTGAGGCTTGGGATCTACAGATTCCGGCAGGGAGGTCGCCGCGTAGGTTTGCGCGGCGTCGAGGCTCCAATGGACCGCTCTAGCGGCCGGTCCCGAACAGGAGCTGGCGACCCCAAGCCTCAGCGCGCCGCAAACGTGTCGCAATCCTGCACGCGCCCACCATCCAGTCCCCGTTTGAACCAGCTCATACGCTGAGCGGACGTGCCGTGCGTGAACGAGTCGGGTACGACGCGGCCCTGCGCGCGTTTCTGCAGCGTGTCGTCGCCGACGGCCGATGCGGCAGCGAGCGCTTCCTCGACATCGCCTTGTTCGAGGATGTGCCGCGCCGTATCGGCGTTGTGCGCCCATACACCGGCATAGCAATCGGCCTGCAGCTCCATCCGAACCTGGATCTGATTGCGCTCCACCTCGGATGCACGGCCCTGCGCGGCGCGCACTTTCTCTTCGGTGCCGAGCAAGGTCTGCACGTGATGCCCGACTTCATGCGCGAGCACGTATGCCTGCGCAAAATCCCCGGGAGCGCCGAATTTCGCTCGCAACTCGTTGAAGAAGCCGAGATCGAGGTACACGCGCCGGTCTTCCGGGCAATAGAACGGGCCCACGGCCGAGCTGGTGAATCCGCAGCCCGACTGCACTTGATCCGTGTAGAGCACGAGCTTCGGGGCTTCGTAGCGGCTGCCACCGGCCTGGAAGATGGCGCCCCACGTGTCCTCGGTTTCACCGAGCACCGCCGAGATGAACTGCCCCTGCTCATCCTGCGGCACGCCTTCGCGCGCCTGTGGGGCCGGCCCCGAGGGCAGTGACTGCGACAACCCGAGGATCACGCTCGGGTCGATGCCGAGGAAGTATCCGGCGATGAGCGCGACGAGCGTGCCACCGACTCCGAGCTTCAGGCCCGTGCCGCCGAAACGGCTGCCACGATAGTCCTCGACGTTGCTGCTGCGGCGACTGTCTTGCCAACGCATGGTGAAATCTCCGACGGGTCCGACGACAACGGCAGCGAGACCTTTCGGTTCCGCTATGCTGCGCGCCCGATGCGCACCAGCGGACTTCCGATCGACGACGTGCTGCCCGATTTACGCGCGGCGCTCGCGGCCCACCGGAGCGTGGTCCTGCAGGCGCCGCCCGGCGCGGGCAAGAGTACCGTGGTTCCTCTGGCGCTGCTCGACGAACCCTGGATGCGCGCCAAGCGCTTGATCATGCTGGAGCCGCGGCGGCTCGCGGCGCGCGCGGTGGCGCAGCGCATGGCCCGCACGTTGCGCGAGAACGTGGGGCAGACCGTGGGCTATCGCATGCGCCTCGATACGCGAGTCTCGCGGGACACCCGTATCGAAGTTGTGACGGAGGGTGTCCTCACCCGCATGCTCCAGAGCGACCCGTCGTTCGAGAATGTCGCGGCGGTGGTGTTCGATGAGTTCCATGAGCGTAGTTTGCAGGCGGACCTGGGCCTCGCACTGACGCTCGATGCGCGGGACAACCTGGCGCCGGATTTGAAGCTGCTCGTCATGTCCGCGACGCTGGATGGACAGGCAGTGGCGACGCTGCTGCGCGATGCGCCGATCGTCACGGCGCGCGGGCGCGTGTTTCCCGTCGAGACGCGTTACGTGGGGAAAGGCGCGCCGCTGTTGCCGGACCCTGCTGCGCCGCGCGGGCCGGCGGAATCGCCGGAAGGTCTCGTTGCGCAGATCGTGCTCACGGCGCTGCGTGAGGAGACCGGCGACGTGCTCGTGTTCCTTCCGGGTGCGCGCGAAATTCGGCGCGTGCAGACGTTGTTGCGCGACCGTGCGCAGGGAAACGAAGCGTTGCGCGGTGTTTCGATCCTGCCGCTGTTCGGTGAGCTGTCGGCGAATGAACAGGATGAAGCGCTGGCGCCGGCGGGCACGGGTGCACGCAAAGTCGTGCTGGCGACCAACATCGCGGAGACGAGCCTCACGATTCCGGGCGTTCGGGTGGTCGTCGATTCGGGGCTCGTGCGGAGGTCGTTGTTCGATCCCTCAACCGGGATGAGTCGGCTGGAGACGCAGCGCATCTCGCGCGCGTCGGCGGATCAGCGGCAGGGGCGCGCAGGCCGCGTCGAGCCAGGCGTGTGCTACCGCGCCTGGAGCGAGGGCGCGCAGCGAAGTCTCGCGCCGTTCTCGGCGCCTCTTTCCAGCACAGTGGGATCCGAAGCTTGGAATTCACGTGACTTGAAGTCGCGGC
>JADMIO011478707.1_pt1 | contig 20450 bp, 14 predicted proteins | sample 8958161 | NCBI WGS metagenome assembly JADMIO01 (sample SAMN16585339, study PRJNA669376) | soil metagenome | isolation source: Crop rotation soil | place: USA: Cullars Rotation, Alabama | collected 2011 | reverse complement strand
GACAACTTGTCCACGTGGAATTCTAAGCTTAGGATCCCAATGTGCTGGAAAGCAGCATCGTATGGTACCAACTTATACGTTCCAAAAAAGGGATACCTGTTTTGGCAAGATTTGGCGCACCATCTTTTTTTATATATCGCCCGCCATACATGCTGCTGTTTGTGCCAAAGCCTGTATTGTCAACTGAGCGTGCTTTGCTGTTTATGTGTTTTAAAAGTGCCATATCATGTAAAGTTATAGAGGCTGTGTTAACTGTTCAGGTGCTTTACTGTTCCAATGGACAAACGAATTTGCCGCATTGAATTTTTATTTTGTTTTGAGAAGGCATTCATAGTTTCGCTTTAATACTCTCTGGCACAGGCAAAGCAACAAAAGTATTTTTACCTGTCTTGATTTTGTAAAATTTATGGAAAAAAAGCCTGCTATTCTTTGGTTAGCTTCCTGGTATCCCACCCGGCTTGACCCGTTTCCAGGCGATTTTATCCAGCGTCATGCTAAAGCTTTCGCATTATATCATCCGGTACATGTGCTGCATATAGCTAAGGACGAAAAAGGCGAATTGACCAGTGATATTTTAATTGAAGAAAACAGAGAAGGCAATCTTCATGAAACTATTGTGTATTATAAGCCAGCCAGTATTGGTCTCTCTTTGATTGACAGATTGCTGTCGACCGATAAATTTCTACGGATTGGCAAACAGCAGATCCGGAAAGCCATTGCTGATAAGTCTCCGGCTTTCATACATGTTCACGTGGCGATGCGGCATGGATTGCTGGCACATTGGGCAAAAAAGAGATTGGGCATTAATTATGTGATCACAGAACACTGGACTGGCTATGACCGCAAAACCTATCCAGAAAACCTTCGTCCCTCAAAATGGTTTTGGATAGCTACAAAAAAGATATTCCGGGACGCATCTTTTTTTTACCCGGAAGTAAACACAATGGGGAAATTAATAAATGAAACTATTGCGGGTATTGATTTTAAACCAGTTGCTAATTCTGTAGATACCAATCTATTTTACCCGGAAAAAATAAAAACTGACCCTGAAGAAGTTTTTCATTTTATCCACGTCTCAACGCTTTCTCATCAAAAAAATATCGAAGGAATACTGCGGGTGATCAAAAAATGCGCTGAACAAAATAAAAAGCTGCATTTTACTCTCATAGGTCCGGCTAACGAAGATTTAATAAGAGAAGTAGCTTCTTCCCCAGTTCTGAGCAAATCAATTACGATAACTGGGGCCCTGACATATCCCCAGGTTGCAGAGCAAATGCGAAAGGCCCATGCATTGCTTATGTTCAGCCGTTATGAGAACCAACCCTGTGTTATTTTAGAAGCGCTTTGCTGTGGTCTGCCGGTAATATCAACCGATGTTGGTGGTATAGCAGAAGTGATTGATAGCTCCAATGGCCTGCTTATTCAAAGTGAAAAGGAGGACGAGCTGTATAATGCGATAAGCGAAATGGTAAGGAACTATGACCAATTTAACTTAACCGAAATCGCTTCAAAGGCGAAAGCCGCATATTCTTATGAAAAAACGGGCAGTCAGATACTGGAATATTACCGCCACGACCTCCCCGAATTTTTTTAATTATTAGAGTTATAAACAACGCTTTTTAACTAAGGTTTTCAACCTTTAAGTCGCTATTTTTGCCGTCCTATAAAACTTATGGAAGAACAAAACTTGCCTCTCGAAACGAACGACTCAAACCGCATTATCCAGGTAAATATTGAAGAGCAGATGAAGACGGCCTACATTGATTATTCAATGTCCGTTATTGTTGGCCGTGCCCTTCCCGATGTTCGGGATGGTCTTAAGCCTGTACATCGCCGTGTTTTATATGCCATGAACGAACTTGGTCTCGATTATGGCAAGCCGTACAAGAAAAGTGCCCGTATAGTTGGTGAAGTAATGGGTAAATATCACCCACATGGGGATAAATCCATTTACGATACTATGGTGAGGATGGCCCAGGACTGGAGCATGCGGTATATGCTGGTAGACGGGCAGGGTAACTTTGGTAACCAGGATGGTGATCCTCCGGCAGCTATGCGTTATACCGAAGCTCGTCTTCAGCGGGTGGCAGAGGCTATGCTAAGCGATATCGAAAAAGAAACGGTTGACTTCCAGCTAAACTTTGATGACAGCCTTGATGAACCAACCGTTTTGCCTACCCGTATCCCTCAATTATTGGTAAATGGAAGCAGCGGTATTGCCGTAGGCATGGCAACCAATATGATGCCCCACAACCTTAGCGAAGTAATTGATGGTTGCATTGCCTATATTGAAAACAAAGAGATAACAGCAGAAGAACTAATCAAATATATAAAGGGTCCGGACTTTCCAACTGCAGGTGTTATCCATGGGTTTGATGGCATAAAACAGGCATTTCTTACAGGCAGGGGCAGGGTAGTGCTTCGTGGCCGGGCAATGGTGGAGTCTGATGATAAAGGCAAAGACAAGATCATTATTACTGAGGTTCCTTACCAGGTGAACCGGGATATGCTTACCGACAGGATCGGGCAGTTGGTAAATGAAAAACTGATCGAAGGGGTTTCAAATGTAAATAACGAATCGAACCTTAGAGAAGGGACACGTATCGTAATTGATTTAAAACGTGATGGTGTTGCACAATTGATCATCAACCAGTTATATAAATTAACTGAATTACAAACCTCATACGGAATTAATAATGTTGCCTTAGTTAGGGGCAGGCCGCGTACGTTGAATCTTAGGGATCTCATCAGCGAGTTTGTTCATTTCCGTCATGAAGTAGTGGTTCGCCGCACACGCTATGAGCTAAGAAAAGCAGAAGAAAGAGCACATATACTGGAAGGCTACCTGATCGCATTGGATCATCTCGACGAGGTTATCAAGCTCATCAGAGAATCCAGTACGCCAAACATAGCCCAAGAAGGCTTGATGACAAGCTTTGGGATGAGTGAAATACAGGCTAAAGCAGTGCTTGAACTTAGGTTGCAACGCCTTACCGGCATGGAACGGGATAAGATCCGGGACGAGCACACCGAACTGATGAAGCAGATCGATTATCTCAAATCAGTTTTGGATGATGAAGGTCTCCGTTTCCAAATTATCCGTGATGAACTCACAGAAGTAAAAACAAAATATGGCGATGCAAGGCGTACCGAAATTCAATACCTGGCAGATGAAATAAGCCTCGCTGATCTTATCGAGCAGGAAGATGTGGTTATCACCATCAGCCATTTGGGATATATTAAGCGTACATCGGCAGCCGATTTTCGCCAGCAGCGCAGGGGAGGAAGAGGTGCCAAAGCCAGTAATACCCGCGATGAGGATTATATAGACCAACTTTTTGTAGCTAACACGCACCACACCATGCTTTTCTTTACTGAGAAAGGAAGATTGTACTGGCTGAAAGTTTATGAAATACCCGAAGGGGAGAAGAGCGGAAAGGGCAGGGCCATCCAGAATTTGATGCAGATGCCCCAGGATGATAAAATAAGAGCGATTATTGATATTGCTGATATAGAGGACAAGGAATTTGTACAAAGTCATTATATTGTTCTCTGTACCAAAAGAGGGGTTATCAAAAAAACACCGTTAGAAGATTTTAGCCGCCGAAGAACTACCGGCGTCAATGCCATTACGATATTGGAAGGCGATCAATTGCTTGAGGCAAGGCTGACTGATGGAAACAGTGAAATATTGATGGCGGTAAAAAGCGGTCGTGCTATTCGTTTCCCTGAGCAAAAAGTAAGACCAACTGGCAGGGGTGCAATCGGTGTAGGTGGTATTGAAGTTGACGATGAAACCGATGAAGTAGTCGGCATGATTTGTGTAAATAAGGAGCAAATTGAAGACGTCAATGTGTTGGTAGTAAGCGAGAAGGGTTTTGGGAAAAAGACGCCTATAGATGAATACCGTATTACAAATCGTGGTGGTAAAGGTGTTAAAACCATCAATGTCACCGAAAAGACAGGCAAATTGGTAGGGATTTTGGATGTTACCGATTCAAACGACCTGATGATAAGCTGTAAATCCGGGATCACAATCCGTACAGGGGTTGACAGCATACGGGAGGCTGGCAGGGCTACCCAAGGGGTGAAGCTTATAAGAATAGATGAAGATGATGAGATTGCCGCAATAACCCGGTTAGATAAGGAGGATGAGGAAGTAGATATAGCTATAATTGAGGATGCGACATTAACAAGTTCAGAGACAGGATCTGAAAATACCGAAGTTCAGGATGAAGCTCCCGATCTGCCATCGGAAGAAAGTAAAAGCGAAGAATAGACAAAGATTGTAACCATTTGAAAATCAATATTTAAAAAAATGAAAAAAATCACCCTTTCATTTATAGCGATTGCCTGCTCTGCCATAGTTTTTGCACAAAACTATGATGAAGTAAAAAACATGTTATTGATCCGTAATTATGTCAAGGCAAAGGAATTGCTTGATAAAAACTGGAGTAATGCCAAGTTTGTTTCCAAACCCGATGCATACATTCTCAAAGCTGCCGTCTATGCTGGTCTTTCGTTAGACAGCGCAAATGCTGCACAGGCTCCCAAATTGAGAGAAGAGGCACAGGCGGCATTGGATAAATACCGGGAAATGGACCCCAAAATGACCATGCTTCTTGATAAGGATTCATATACAAGCGGTGCACCAATTGGCCTGTACAGCGGCTATTTTAATGAGGGAATTTCTAATTACAACAAGAAAAAATGGCCGGAATCTTATGAAGCGTTTAAAAAAGCCGTTCAAATGTCAGATCTCTTAACAGAATATAAGATCGCTGATATTGCACTTGATACAAACGGTATTCTATTGGCTGGTGCCTCCGCTCAAAACATGAAAAACAATGACGAGGAAGCAGTTAAATATTTCAAGAGGCTTGCAGATATTAAAGTAGGGGGCGATGAAAACGAGTTTTTTTATCAATTCCTGACAAACTACTATTTGCAGAAGGGAGATATGGCCAATTTTAATAAGTACCTGGGCCTTGGAAAGGAAGTATTTCCAAAGAGTAAATATTTTGAGTATGACGATATTGACTTCATACTTAATATGGAAGATGAGGCGAAGAAGATGAAAATGATCGATGACAGGTTAGCAGCAGATCCCAATAATTACAAAATTCAGGCTGCATATGGTGAAATGCTTTTTGGCAGGCTAAATCCCAAAGACACCAGCACTGCACTTCCTGCTAATTACGACGAGATTGAAACAAAAATGGTTGCGGCATTTACAAAGGCATCGGAATTAAAGCCTGAGAATGGGTTATTTATGACGAACCTGGCTAACCATTATATTAATAAGTCGATAAAGACAAATAAACAATTGACTGAACACCAGGAGGTGATGCGTGAAAAAGCAAAGGCTGCAAAGGCCGCACTACCACCGGCCAAGCCAGGAACCAAGCAAGTAGCACCTGCACCCGAAAAAGCCGATCTTGCAAAGAAAGAAGCACTCCTTAAAGAATATGAAACCAATGTAGACCAGGCTGCTTCATATTATGAAAAGGCCATAGCAATTTATAGTAAACTAACCAGCCCAACTGCAATTGAAAAACAGCAGTATAGAAATGCAGTTAGCTACCTGATAGATATTAACCGGGAGAAAAAAGAAAACAGCAGGGGTAAAGTTGCGGACTATGATAAGTATGAGAAAGCAGAGAAGAAGTGGACTGAATTATACAGCAAATTATAAAAGCAGCAGACCAGTCAATTAGGCTGGTTTGTTTTTGAATTCATTACTTAACATAATATTAATTATAAGCAAGAAATTGCGCTGGCAATAGTAGTAATGTGTGGACCGTAGTTAAAAAGTACTTTAGAATTCAATAATTTGAGCAACATAAAATTTACTCATGAACCGCCGGCGATTTATCGGGATATCCAGTCTTGCTGCTCCTTTGCTTGCAATTGCAAACAAAACAATTGCCTCGCCAACATCTGCTGTTCCAATTGTGATAAGCACATGGGAACCTAATATAAAAGCCAATGGCGTTGCCTGGGAAATACTTTCAAAAAATGGCAGCGCACTTGATGCAGTACATAAAGGTGTAATGGTGCCTGAAGCTGACCCTAATGATCAAACTGTTGGCTATGGTGGCCGGCCTGACCGTGACGGTCATGTGACATTGGATGCCTGCATTATGGATGAACTGGGCAACTGTGGTGCAGTAATGGCATTGGAATTTATTAAGCACCCTATATCTGTGGCAAGGTTGGTAATGGAAAAAACACCGTATGTACAAATAGCAGGTGATGGAGCTCTGCAGTTTGCATTGGCCAACGGCTTTGTAAAAGAAAACTTGCTGACAGATAAGAGTAAGAGAGAATGGAAAGATTGGTTGAAGATTTCGAAATATAAACCCACTTCACCAAATACTTTTTTGAAAACTAATAAAACCAATCATGATACCATTGGTATGCTGGCGCTTGATGTCAATGGAAATATAAGTGGCGCCTGCAGCACAAGTGGCTTAGCCTATAAAATGCATGGCAGGGTCGGTGACTCTCCTATCATTGGCGCAGGTCTTTTTGTAGATAACGAAATAGGTGCTGCCGTTGCGACCGGCCAGGGTGAAGAAGTGGTTCGCATAGCAGGCAGCCATACCGTAGTGGAAATGATGAGACAGGGAAAAAATCCAACTGAAGCATGCCGTGAAGCTATTGGCAGAATTGTAAGACTTAAAGACAATAATAAACTAAAAGAAATCCAGGTCGGGTTTATAGCCTTAAATAAAAAAGGGGAATATGGATGTTTTTCATTGAATAAAGATTTTACAATAGCATTGCATACAAGTGAAGGTGGAAAAATAATTCATTCAGAAAGCTGGTTACCGTAAGAAGAAATTATAAGCGTTTGGCAACTTTGATATTATAAAATATGGCCACCGAATTCATACTTGAAATAGCAGCTTTTAGTTTGCAGGGAGCGCTCACTGCACAAGATGCCGGCGGGCACCGCGTTGAATTATGTGAAAACCCTTTGGAAGGCGGCACTACCCCATCCTATGGAATATTGAAGCTGGCCCGAAAAAAAATTGAGATCCCTGTGTTTCCAATTATAAGGGCAAGAGGTGGCGATTTTTTGTATAGTCATGATGAATTTGATGCAATGAAACAGGATGTTTTGCTTTGCAAAAATCTTGGGTATGAAGGTGTTGTGCTTGGTTTGTTGAAGAAGGATGGCAGTATTGATGTAAAAAGAACAACTGAATTAGTTGAATTGGCTTACCCTCTTGAGGTTACGTTTCACAGGGCTTTTGACAGGTGCAATGATCCATGCAAAGGATTGGAAGATGTGATAAATGCGGGCTGCCAGCGTATCCTCACGAGTGGACAGGTTCCTGACGCAATAAATGGTGCAGCATTAATCAGTAAATTGATTGAGCAGGCCGATGGTCGGATTATTATAATGCCAGGCAGCGGTATTAGAAGCAATAATATCTATGAACTGGCAAAAGCAACCGGCGCCGCAGAATTTCACACAAGTGCAAGAATGACTATAAAAGGCGAGATGGATTTTAAAGCTGAGGGAATGAATGAATCACTTAGTTCTGTTTCAGTTGATATTATAGAGGTACGCAACACTCTATCTCAATTAAAAAAAGCTTTTGAAGGATGAAACATATCTTCTTGCTGGTGTTTGTCTTTTATAACCTTCAGGTTGGACTTTCTCAATCTATAAAAACCGAACTGCATACCAATTGGCAGTTTCGAAAAAAAGGTGATGTGAAATGGCTAAAAGCGACTGTGCCGGGTACTGTGCATACAGACCTTATGGCTAATAAGATCATCCCCGACCCCTATTATAGGGATAATGAAAACAAGGTGCAATGGGTAAGCCGGGAAGACTGGGAATATCAAACCAGTTTTAATGTGGAAGAAAAAACACTTTCAAAAAAGCATATCGATATAGTATTTGAAGGGCTGGACACTTATGCTGATGTTTATCTAAATGGCAACAAGATTTTATCAGCAGACAATATGTTTCGCACCTGGCATGTTGATGTAAAGTCGTTGCTAAAAGTAAAAACAAATAACCTGTACATTCTTTTTCACAGCCCTGATAAAATGGTTGATCTTTTGGCAACAGCAGCTTTGCCAATGGTAAGGCCATGTGAGAACAATCGTCATTATGTCCGCAAAGCGCAATATCATTATGGCTGGGATTGGGGACCAAAACTTACAACGAGTGGAATATGGCGGCCAATAAAGATTGCGGCGTATGATAAAGATCCTTCCAAAGCGAAAGACGATCTGCCTGCTTCGGCCATCAAGCCAAAGAACGAAATAAAACTTATCCAGGAAAAAGACAGCTTCGGCACTTCTTTTTATTTTACTGTTGACAGCAAACCTGTTTTTATGAAGGGCGCCAATTGGATACCTGCGGATATGTTTTTGCCACGTATCACCAAAGCAAAATACAGGTCGCTATTAATTGCTGCCAAAGAAGCCAACTTTAATATGTTGCGGGTATGGGGCGGCGGTATTTATGAAGATGATTATTTCTACGATCTCTGCGATTCATTAGGAATTTATGTGTGGCAGGATTTTATGTTTGCCGGCGCCATGTATCCTGCAGATGATAGTTCGCTTGAAAATATAAAGCAGGAAGTGATCGATAACATTATGCGGCTAAGACATCACCCATGCATTGTATTATGGTGTGGCAATAATGAAATTGATGAAGCATGGCACAACTGGGGATGGCAAAAACAGTTTGACATCTCCCCTGCCGATTCGGTTACACTTTGGAATGACTATCGAAAAATATTTCATGAACTGCTGCCCAAACTTGTAAAAGAATATGATGGCAGCAGGCCCTACATAACCACTTCTCCCCTTCTCGGCTGGGGACGTAAAGAAAGCATGACCCAGGGCGACAGTCATTATTGGGGGCTATGGCATGGTATGGAGCCGATTAGTGTGATGAAAGAAAAAGTGTCACGATTTATGAGTGAGTATGGTATGCAGGCGATGCCAAATATTGAAACAGTCAGGAAATATGCATTGCCTGAAGATTATGATACATCATCCGCAGTAATGAAAGTGCATCAGAAACACCGGACAGGTTATCAAAATCTTGCCGGGTATCTTGAAATGGAAAATCTTCATCCAAAAACTTTTGAGGAGTATATAGCAGCAACACAGCAAGTACAAAGCAGGGCTTTGGAAACAGCCATCTCTGCACAAATGAATTCCAGTGGAAAATGTATAGGAACATTGTTCTGGCAATTCAATGACTGCTGGCCGGTATGCAGTTGGAGTGTTTTGGATTATTATGGAGGAAAGAAAAAGGCATATTACACAGTTAAAAAATTGTATGGTCAAACACAGAAATAAAACCTCTCTGTTACTTGTGCCGTATAAGTTTGTATTAAACAAAACCGTTTACTACATATTGGATAATTCTCCGGTCGGTGGGGACACACGACCGGTAACGGACTTTATAGCGGGTGTCCCCACCCGCCAGCGAAAATTTGAGATGCTCTCTTTTCAGAACAACAAACTACAGTTTTATATTACTTTCGAATATTAAAATATGATGATCAGCCGGAAAAAACATTTAATAGTATTATCTTTTATAGCACTTGCTTTTGGCAATTGCCATAAAGTAATTGAAGACAAAAAGCAAAGCCTGCTTATTAACCTTATTACGGATAATGTCTGGATCGTTACTCAATTTTCAATTGATGGCGTCAATAAAAAACCAGACTTTGATACCTATGAATTTCATTTTTATAAAGATGAAACAGTTCATGCGGTATTTATCGGCTCACCAGCTCAGCCTGATATAGTTGGAACATGGGTGGGAAGTGAACCTGATCAGACTATTACATCAATCTTTCCTCCCTCAACCATTTATCCTATTAATAAATTGACCGGTGTTTGGGGCATAACCAATACCGACCTTTCTCCCAAATTGGTTGATGCGCACCGGTTTGAAGGCGCTGTAGAATATAAATTAAGACTGAATGCTAAATAAAAAATCCCGATGCTTTGAAGCATCGGGATTAAATTTTATTTTCTTGTCAAAATTTTTACCAAACACGTCTCGGACAAAAATCACCCCACTTATTGCCAAGCATAAACCCGATAATTAATTCGTGTGTTCCTTTGGAATAGCTCTGAAGTTCAGATGTAGTGTAGTCATAAGCATAACCAATATTAAAAATACTTGAGACGCTTAAACCAATCATTGCAGCAATGCCATCGTTTACGCGGTAAGAGCCACCCAACCAGAGACGGTCGCGGTATTGAACCTTTACATTCAAATCTACGCCTAAAGGAAGCGGATCAACATACCTAAGTACAACAGAAGGCACTATGTCAAAATCTTCGCCAACAAAAAACTTATAGCCGCCGGTAAGAAAAGTATGAGGGTATGATTTGCTTTTTACTTTAAGTGTATCACTTGCAAACTCCAGTCCCTGTGGAATGATCTGCAGTGCAGACAGGCCAGCAAAATAATTAGCTCCATAGAGCCATAAACCCAGGGTTATATCCGGTCTGATCTTATTGATATAGCCACTGCTGGCCACTGCCGGATCAATAGGATTATCAAATATTAGTTTATCTGTATTCAGGCTATTGTCGGTAATACCAACACCTATACCCGCAGCTAAATTTGTTTTCGCTGATAACCCTACGTGGTAAGCATAAGTGCCATACACTGAAAAACGGTTAAGTGGTCCGGTGTTATCATTAATAATTTGCGCACCCCATCCATGATGTGGTTTTGCTGCTTCATATTCTTCCCAATACGATCTGCCTCTTGGGTTCTCCCCCGGTGGTGCAAATGTAGCAACGGTAGTGCGGGTATCGTCTTTTCCAATTGGCCCCTGGATGGTTAAATAAGTTGTCACCGGAGCGTCCTGGATACCTACCCACTGGTGCCTGTGACTTATTTTGATATCGGTATAACTTTCAATGCCGGCCAGTGCAGGATTGATGATATAATTATTAAGAATGTACTGCGTGTAATGAGGCCGCATTTGTGCCTGAACAGAAATGGCCCCCGCAATCAAAACCAAACCAAAAAAAACCTTTTTCATGGCCTAAATATATCGTTTGAAATAAGCAATCGGATAAGTATACAATTCGCTACAGGTAAAGCAGAGTATAAAGGTCAGTATTTGCAGTTAATAAGGTAAAATTTATCTGTGCAAACGTTGTCGGTGTGGTGTTCTGAATAAACGACTCAACAAACAATTTAGTGTGACACAATGCTTAATTTTTAAACAAATACTGTTAGTGCAAAATAGTTACAGAACCGGTAACCGGTCCTTTTCCGTTTTTTGGTTCAATAATATAATAATACACACCAACCGGGAGCAATACTCCATGAGAAGTTCCATCCCATGGTTTGTTGTACCCAATGCTATTGTAAACTACCCTGCCGTACCTGTCAAATACATTTATATTACAGTCGGTGTAACTCTCGAGGTTTTTAATATTCCATACATCATTAATGCCATCGCCATTGGGGCTGAAAGCATTCGGGATAACAGGCGTAAGAAGCAGTTTTACAAAGACATTATCCCAAGCAGTACAGCCACCTTCTCCCGTTACAGTAAGTATATAGGTAATATCATCATGTGGTGAACTAACCGGCTGCAAAATGCTGGTGCTGCTTAGCCATGTAGAAGGCGACCATTCGTACTGATAATTTGTACTGCCTGTAACCTTCGCTCTTAATACTACCTGACCACCTTCCAGTACAGCAAGGTCGGGGCCTGCATTTACTGTGGGAATACGACGGACAAGAACCTGTTTCGTTACGGTATCTGAATAACAGCCCTTTTGTGTGGTATAAAAAAACGTTACATCAAAAATTCCAGACTGAGTATAACGGTGAGTTACATTCTGCTGGTTTGCCTGAGTGCCATCATCAAAATTCCAATTCCATGCAATGACCGTTTCAGATAATGGATTGCTCTTGTCAGTAAAATCTATTGGCTCGCCCAAGCAAACAGCGGCAGGTGAAAAATCATAATTAGCCATTGGTTGTGGGGTTATATTGCTAAGTGTTTTGAATGATGAATTAACACAACCATTTTTTGATGTAACCTGCAGTTTTACGTTATAAGCACCTGTAGCAGTATAGTTGAATACAGGATCTTTTAAAGTGGAACTTGTATTACCCACACCTGATGTCCATAGATAGATAAACTGGCTTTCACTACCATCGGCAATAGTGCTGCGATCTGTGAATTGTGCTTTTCCTGCAGGCAAACAAACAACTGGCGGCAAATCAAAATCTACAACCGGCAATGGATTAATCGTGATTGGTTTAGTCGTGATTGAACTTACACAACCACTATCTGTTGATACCTGCAGTTGAACATCAACACTGCCACCAGTGCTATATGATTTTTGAAAGGGACTACCATTGGTTCTGTTGTCTGTTGTGCCATCACCCAGGATCCAGTTCCATTGAATGACCTTTCCTACAATTGGATTTGAGTTATCGGTAAACGTAACTGGTTTTCCAATACAAGCAGGTGCATCGGCAGTAAAATCTGCTATAGGTTTTTTCCATACGGTAATTTCCTGCGAAGCAGAATCACGGCAACCCGCATTGCTGACAAATAAATAGTTTATAGTGTAGGTCCCCTCTCCTGCTGCAGGGTCGAACAAACCATTTGCTGAAACGTTGCTGCCACTATATTCACCATTACCTGCAAGCCCTCCTAAATTACTTGCCTGCGTAATAAGTCTTGATGCGGCATCAGCACAAATTCCAGGTATTTGCTGAAACAAAACCTGCGGTCTTGCATTAATAACTACATCCTTACTTATTTCATTTACACATACACCACCTGAATAAGCCAAATAATGGATAGTGAACGTTCGGGTGGCGGGGCTTTGAAAATCTGTGTATGTATGCTGGTAAATTTTTCCAGGTACAGGATCATCATCAATAGTGTTTTCTGTTGTTGATGGCCACTCCCAATAGATCTCTGTTTTAGTTATGTTCCCAAAATCCACTGATGATGCATCAGTTATTTCAACAATTGAATTGCTGCATAAGTTATTGGGGTCAGCTATAGTAAAATCAGCTTTTGGTTTTGAACCATTTACAGTAAGACTTTTTACAACTGAAGCTGTGCAGCCATCCTTTGAACTAACCTCTAAGGTCACATTAAAATTACCCGCTGCACTGTAACGGTGCCGTGGCGTTTTTTGTGTGGAAGTATTTGGATTGGAAGCATCCGCATTTGCATCGCCGAAATCCCATTGATAAGTAAATTGTGATTCCGTACCGTCATCAATTGTACTATTGTCGGAAAACTCTGCAAAAGCATCTGAGAGACAAACTTCAGGCAGGCTAAAATCCGGAAGCGGCAATAAATTCACCTGTATTGTTTTTCTTAAGGTATCACTTTTACAACCCTTGTCCGTAGTAACTGCTAATGAAACATTTTGTGAGCCTGTGGCAGTGTAAATATGGCCAAAGGAATTATCACTGCTTTCATCCTGTATTGTGCCATCGCCCAAATTCCAATACCAGCGTACAAGGCTGCCACCGTTAGAAACGCTTTGGCTTGTAAATGTTACTTCCTTGTCTTTACATGCAGAGGCATCGAGAGTAAAAGCCGCAGTTGGTGGCGGATTAATGGTATAAGTTTTTTCAATTGTATCGCTTGGACAACCCTTATCACTGATAGCCCAATGCTTTACCTGGTAAGGAGCAGCAGCAGCATACGATTTTGCGGGGTCTTTATCGGTACTGGTACTGTTATCACCAAAGTTCCAAAAGTATTGAACCAACGATTGGTTGGCAGCAGTGCTCTGATCTTTAAAGTTGGAAATATCGTGGAGACATGCTGTGGAAGGCAGATCAAATTCAGCTTTCGGTTGTGCATAGATGTTGTTTAATATCTTGCTTGTATCCTTAACACAACCACCAGCACTTGTTACTGTAAGTGTTACGGTAATAGGCCCCCCAATAGCGTAAGAATGAGATGGATCAATAGCAGTGCTTGTTCCCCCGTCTCCAAAATCCCACTCATATTTCAACTGGGCCGTTGTACCATCAGAAATTGTACTCAGGTTTTTAAACGATGCCGGCGCTCCCGGTAAACAGATTGCCGACGGCGGTGTAAAATCAGCAACAGGTCCGGGTGTAATAGTTACATCATGCTCAATTAACTGACTGCGGCATCCGCTGTTCGATTCTGCTATCAGTGTTATCTTATAAGTTCCGGCACTTGCATAAGTAGCAAAGACAGGATCGTTAGTCGTAGTAGTATCTTTTTTCCCGTTACCAAAATCCCAATACCGTTTTACAATTGTGCCTGATACTATCGTCGACTTATCTGTGAGCTTGATCTTACCGCCGCAGAATGGAGGAATAATATCAAAGCCGGCAATGGGTGGCGTAGATATTTGAATCGTTGCGCTTGTATCTGCCAAACAGCCAACATCTGTAATAATGCTTTCTTTGATAGTATAAGATCCAGCCTGGGCATATTTTTTTGTGGGATCTTTTAATATGCTTGTGGTATTATCACCAAACTGCCATAACCACCTGTTTACTATTCTTCCAAGCCCGTCAGTAGAATCGGCAAAGCGTACCGAATCGGCTAAACAACCCGAATGTTGCCAGGAGAATTTTGCTTTAGGTTTCTCAAACACCTGCACATCGTAGTCTATCTGCTGTTCTCCGTTACATCCATCGGAAGTGGCATTAGTTGCAATTACCGATACTTTGTAAGTACCTATTGCAGGATAATTATAGCTTTTCGGTAAGCGGTAACGGTTGAGTGTTTTGCCATCCAGCATAAACGTGGAATCGGCAACAGGACTTGCTATATCCTCGTCAGTAAATTTTCCATAGAAGAGCCATTTTAAATGCGTGGCTGCATATGGAAGGACAATACCAAATTGAAATGGCGTGTTGACACAGGTAGCAGGAAAATTGACTGTTGCATTATCATTTTTAATAGTAATGTATTGGTAAAGGTCACGCACATTACAGCCTGCATTATACCCGTAAGATTCTACATTTCCGTAGCCATAAGCAATGGCAGCAAAGCCCGAATCTGCACTGAGTGTCTGGACGGGATTGGTGGCTGAAATTACCGTAACATTTTCCTGCAAATAGGAAAAAGCGGTGCCGGGAATGGCTTGAAAACCAGCCGAAGGTGGTGCACCATTTATTCTGAATGTAGGCGCTGCAATCGTTTTAATAATAATGTTCAGAAAACATTCTGCCACATTGCTTTGGCCTGTGGGTACAAAATTCTGATGCGCTGAAAAAACAGTTATATTATCGAGGGTTTGATCGGTTGAGTTTAGCAGGACCATTTCAGGATCCGCATGAGTGTTGTTCGTATAGCAGCTTTGGCTGGTTATATACTGTACAACAGAAATAGGTTTATCGGCATCTATTTTGTTGGGCCAGCTGGTTTTAAACTCATAAAAACTATTGGCTTGCAATCCTGAAAGAACAGAGGTCGCTCCATTTTCTGTACGCGTAACAACCGTTGAGGGATCAGTAACAAATACCCTGATAATATCATAGTTACGGTGTATAAAAGGAGCAGTGACAAAGCTTTTTCCAAAAGAACGGGTTGGAAATAATTGCTGAAACAAGTTATCGCCACCACTTGCACCCAGGCAATCAAAAGCCGACCAGGTAGAAGCTGAAAACACCCCAATTGGTTTACAGCCGCTTGTTGCCGAAGCAATTGAACGTACCCTTGATCCGGAAATATCAGCATCTTTTTCAAATTGCACCTGATACACATCGCCCGGCTGATCGAGAGTAATAGTGTAAGGAACATCCGGCTGTCTTCCGGTATTAAGACTTTCTGCTTTGGGGGTAATTTCTACTACCGTATTCGCTTCTTTAGCAACAACGGTTATCATTGGTATTCCGCTGTTGGCGCCACTTTGCCCGGCACTGCCATGGCTTGGCACGAGGTATTCTTTACCCCATACCGGGGTAGGAAGTACCAGGGACGCACCCGACCTGGCCTGCTTGATTATATGAGCATATACAACTACTGCTGCGTCGGAAGTGACGTGGATACCTGCGCCGGTGGCAACACCGTCTGACTGGTTCAGGTAAACTGAACTATTAGGGGCATCTCCGCCTGGACCAAGGAAAATTCGTTTTACTGTATTAGGGGTAATGCTAAAGGGAATTGAAATGGCACCAACTTGCACCTGTCCACTGGCTGCTGCGTCAGAAGTAATATAAATGCCCATTACAGCCGTTGTACCATCAACATGGGCAGGAAAAGTGATCCAGAAATCTTTACCCTTATTGGAAAAGTCCTGTGCCCCGGCTATTAAGCAAGCAAACAAACAAACTATTAAACAGCCAGTTTTGACCATGAATTCTCAGCTTAAATTATCAATCTTCACCGATGGCACTATTTGCTCTAAGACAAACACTGCCTTTAGAATGTTGTCTAAGTCCCGGGATATCTTTTTTACAGAAACCCCGGTGGATAAGGCGATTTCAAAAATACAGTCTCGAAAGGCACAGGGAGTTGCAAATTAAGTGTAATAATGCTTCCGAAAGAGTTAATGAAAGGCAGAAAGTCTAGCCACATAGTTACCATCAGGTTTCACATAAGGCACAATAGGGAGGTTTGGCAATGTCCAAAAATGCATTTCACTCATGTGCCTATGTGAAAACCCTATGTCCTTTATGTGGTTAATTGTATTCTGCAGTTTCTCAAATAATCCCCCGACAGCGGCCCAAGGTTAAACAGCAGATCAAGAATGCTGAGGTTGGGTTCGAAGACATTGCCAAAAACCTGCTGGTATGGTGCCGGGGCAAAGTCTTTCCTGTTGGCGGGCAAAAAACGATTCCTGCAATCCATATATCCAGGACCGGGGTCTTTCTGAAACTCTTTTGAATATCCAATGGTTCCCTCCCACCCTAACGTTTGCAGCGACCATTTTAAGGCTGCTTCATCCAGTTCCCAAAGCGTCTCATATTTCCTGAAAAGGATCTCCTTTACCGCATTTCCATAGTGGAGGAAGAAAGGCGATTTGTTGTAGCAGCTCTCCAAAGTTCGCCAATGTTGTACCTGCCATGCCTGGCTGTTGTCTATTCTTATTTCCCTAATAAGGGTCTTTTGATCCCTGCCCCCGACGATCGGAACGGTGAGGTTTATCACTTTACCGGCTCCTAAAATTTGGCAGCGGTTGCGAAAACTCATCTTTTGAAAGGTCTCGCATTGCTCTAAAACCAAATGTTTTGAATCTATTAAATTGATAAAACAGGAAATACACCCAAAATACTGTATTTCAATAAGTTGATTTACCATAATAACCAAAAAAGACATGTTGTCAGGTTGCAGAATTGTGGTAACAAAAAAAGAAATATACACTTCATTTATTTGCCAATTTAACTACCAGTAACAGCTATAACTAGTTGATTTTTAAGTATAAAAATAAAATTAACTTACACCAATAATATTAGTGTATCGCTAATAGTCACTACATGGCCAAAATACTACTGAAATTAGTTGGGAAAACTGACCCGCCGAAATTTTTATTAGGGCTCTTAAAATCCTTAAGACATGAAAATTGTCCATCACTCCTTCCCTGCCCTTGCCGGGCTTTAAAATCGGTTTTTTAGGTTTCAGGGCCAATATAGCAGGAACAGATAAGGGAGTAAAACCATCTGGCCGAAGCAAAATCTTGGAAGGCAAAAAATACTTCAGCTTTCACCAACGGGTTGGATGCAAAACCTCTTACCGTGTTCTACGCTTCTTTTTTTACCAGGTGGTCGCACCTGCCATCCATTGATATCGGTTGGTGGGGACACCAACCGATAGGCCTCCTTCCCCGGTAAAAACTCCGGTGACAAAAAAACCCGCCGGCACGCACCCGACGGATTGTATCCAAAACCCATCTCCCGGTGCTATTTTACTGCCGTCATTTCTTACATCATGTAGTAAGGATGATGTTAACAGGGACGTAGGGGCAAGAGATCAATTAACAACAGCGCAACTGCAGCAAGCGGCGGATAATTTAAGACGTTTGCGTGTGTGGGTAGCAGATTTATATCCTTTGACCATTGAATATGAAAATGTAGTATTTCATGCTTTAGCAGCCACCAAACAAAATGGAAGTTGGACGAACTTTATTGTGGACGTCTTTATTGACATAGCTACTATACTTATAGCATCAGCGGCCGCTGCCACCGGACCCGCAGGGTTTGCGGGGGCTGTGCCGGCACTCGCCGGTCTCTCCTCATTCCTGCACGACTGGGGCATCGGGAAAGATAAACCGACCAACCTGGACGATGTATTTACAGATTTTGAGTATGGGCACAATGTAATGCAGTTTACAATGGAGCAGAAACTAAGTCACCTGGTAGACCCGGCTAATAATTATGGGAACCTGCAAAATGAGTGGAACGATAATTTTGAATTTAATGGTAAAACTTACACCATTGGGGATTTGGCAAGTTCGAATTTCCCCGACCTTGGTGATGACTACAATACATTACAGACAGCTGCGTTCACTACATTTAAAAAACTGCTTTGGAATTTGGTGATAATGAAATGTTGCACGTACTCCAATGATAGTAACTGGGTTATAGACATATATAATGATCAAAATGATCCTACTTATCCCTATCATTCTGTTGTTGAATATGCACAGCAAGTAATGTACCCTGACCCGACTCCCCCGACGAACAAAGGGGCTTACCTGCGGGCCTGTTTAAACACCAGGTACGACACGTACAGCACTTATCATCTGCAGTCCTGGTACTTGGGTATCAACGGTGCACCATTTCCTGATGAGGCCTGTAACATATTATTTATGGATGATACCCCAACTCACATTATAAACCCCGACGGTTTGTTTAATCGCAGTTATGTATTTCAACAATTCGCCCTGACAAAGCCTTTAATGATTCTTGGTGGTGACCCATACGGGCCTGTCTGGCACGAATTGGGACATGACCCGAAGTCTAATTTTTGGCAGGAGGATGACTGGGACTTCACAGGTGGGTGGTTTCCAAAACTAACGCATTAGGCATACAGGAAAACGCTCTTTAATATCTGGGGAGGAGAATTGAGGATCTTAAATTCCTGCCCCGTTGCACTGCTCAACGCCTGCAAAGTGGGTTCGGATCACCATTATTTTCATGAATAAGTACATCAGAAATTTGCAGTTAAGCAAAAGAGTAATTATATTGGCTTAGCATTGGAAAGGAGGTGCAGACAAAAGTGTAAGTGGTTTTTTTTATGGTCCTAAAAGAATTCATACACCAACATATTTTCTCATTTACCTAAACAACTGTTTATGACAGACCACAACAAAAGCGCAGAAAACTTATTTAAAAAAGTAAGCCGCAGATCCTTGTTACGCAGTTCAGCCATTATCGCCTGTCTTGTTTTAGTGTTAGGGTGTTCTAAGATCTGGGATGTTCTTCATGGAGGCGGTGATACAACACCTGGCCCAGACGGATGGATAGGTGGATTCGCCCAGTCAAATACTGCCTTTGCTTATCCCAATCCAGACCTTTCTTCATTGCCATTGCTGGATAATATGGCCAACATTGATTCGCTCAAACGCCAACAGGCAGCGCTGTGGCCCGAGTTTAGCTGGGAAACACAAAAGGGAGCCGCCGATCCTAAGAGATGTTTCCAGATGTTCGCCCCCGACATTTCAAGGCTTGGGTACACTAATGAAGGGAGAATATATTCCATTATATGTCCTCAGCAGGGCATTTGTTCTGATACTTATGGCTGCATGAATGTAGAAGTTTCCGTTACCGGGCAAAGGGGCTGGGTTGACGAGTCTACTAAACTGATGGCAGCCGATATGACCGTTGAAGGTAAGATCTGGTTTAGCCCCAGCGGACTACAAAACCAGTTCATCCAGGAATTACTCGAAGCATTTACAACTGCCAACCTCCCCTTTCCATCCACCAAAGCAAATGCGATCAGGGTCAGCACTCATTTGCCCGGAAATCCCAACCAGCCTGTTTTTCCTGTCAGGAGTGGCCTGAGCAAACTTTTTACAAGCCCTAATTTTACCATCCACCCCCAGGCTTTTACAACTGCATTTATCGACGTGGAGATCGGACCAATCAAATCGACAAATAATCATACCGTCGATGAGTTTAACAAGCTTGTCATGGAGTTTTTCAACCTGGCTTCTGGCAAAATGTTGCAGGAAGGTAATATACTCTCCTGGAACGTGTATTTGGCCACCCCCGACCTGGTGGACCAGCAAGAGTGGAAGACACATGCAGAGCGGTGGCGGCAATCCATCGATGTGGAACATGATCATGGTCCCGGATCAATTGTAAGGTATGCCGATGGTACTCCTTTTAATGCGGAAGAAGCATTAATAGAACAGAAGATCAGCGAACTTATTCAGTGGATATTGGATAATCTTTAATAATATTTAATGGCAAGTGTTCTAACCTGCCATCCGTTGATTTCGGTTTTTAATGGCAGGTG
>JADMIO010928647.1_pt1 | contig 20450 bp, 13 predicted proteins | sample 8958161 | NCBI WGS metagenome assembly JADMIO01 (sample SAMN16585339, study PRJNA669376) | soil metagenome | isolation source: Crop rotation soil | place: USA: Cullars Rotation, Alabama | collected 2011 | reverse complement strand
ATTCACTTTCGCTTTGCCCGCTAAATAATGAGACTCCTTTTCCTCGTCCAGTTGACTTTGCCCTGACGGCAAACAACCGCTCAATCCCAGCCCGAAAACAAGGACTGCCAAGAGCGCGCAGCTAGCCGTCTTAAACTGCATCGGAGGATTTTATTCTATGGCCCGGATTATTCAATGGTCTTTGCATTGCGAAACTCCAATTTTCGTCTCGAAACCTGAGCGTCTGTTTGCTCACGGAAACAGCCCTCTCATTTTCTTTGCTTCCTGGACGCGTTTGATCCCCAGACTCAATGCCGCCCAACGCATTGAAAGTTTTTGTTTTCTGGCAAGGCTGATTGTTTGTGTAAATGCTATCTCTAAAGTTCGAAATAGTTTATCCATTACCTCTGTTTCACCCCAAAAGAAGCTCTGCAAATCCTGCACCCATTCAAAGTAAGAGACGACCACTCCGCCTGCGTTGCAAAGCACGTCTGGTATTACAAAAATTTCCGGCCGTTGTTTTAATATCTCATCCGCCGCGGGAGTGGTCGGCCCATTAGCAGCTTCGGCCAAAATGCGGCATTGTATTTTGGCGGCATTTTTTTCTGTAATTTGTCGTTCGAGGGCAGCCGGCACCAGAATGTCGCAGGGAAGCGTTAGTAATTGCTCATTATCGATTGGCTCTGCTTCCGGAAAACCACGCACGGTTTTATTTTCCGCGTAATGCTGATCCACTGCCCACAGGTTAAGCCCTTTTGAATTATAAATGCCTCCTTGCACATCGCTTAAGGCGATTATCTTCGCGCCATACCGTGCCAGCGAGAGAGCCGCAATTGATCCGACGTTGCCATAACCTTGAACAACTGCGGTCGCATTTGCCATGGAGAGATTGATAGTATCCGAGGCGCGATTAACCAAATACGCCACACCGCGGCCGGTTGCTTCACGACGGCCAAGCGAGCCTCCAAGTCCAACCGGCTTACCGGTCACTATACTGGGCACAGTATAACCTGCGTGAACCGAATAGGTATCCATTACCCAGGCCATCACCTGTTCATTGGTGCCGAGATCAGGTGCCATTACATCGACCTGCGGCCCAATAAACGGAATCATTTCCTGAGTGTAGCGGCGAGTGACGCGCTCCAGTTCAGTTCTTGTCATTTTTGCCGGATCGCAAGCCACTCCTCCTTTGGCCCCCCCGTAAGGCAATCCGGTCAATGCACATTTCCAACTCATCCACATGGCCAGCGCAGCAACCTCCCCAATCGTCACACCCGGATGATATCGCAAACCACCTTTGGTAGGTCCTAATGTCAAATGATGTTGGACCCGGTACCCTGCAAAAACATGCGTTGAGCCGTCATCGAGGTGAATAGGTAGCGCGACAGCCAGCGCGCGTTTCGGATATTTGATGCGATCTCTTTCCGCCAGAGGCATCTGAAGATGGTCCGCCACCAAATCAAATTGATGGCAAGCCATTCGAAAGGTGGGTTGGTCGTAGAATTCCATAGAGCGAAGATAAGCAAAAGCCGTTAAGAGGTGAACCAGGAAAGCAGTTCCCCAATCGAAAAATCGATGACCTGAATCTTCGGGCCCAGGTAGAGCAAGAAGCTGCCAACTCCAGCAATGCTGGCAAATACGACGGAACACACGACCCTGCAGTCGCGGTTTGGAAAGATTAACGAAGACGCCAGTTAGGGCTGCGCGTAGTCAGTAGGTCCTCCTCGGCCGCCCGGAGGCACATTTCCGCTTGTCCCGGGAGTGACGTTTGTAGGGGTCTGGCTTATGGGTATAAAAGGAGGTCCCACAGCCGGACCGCGCGCCAGTGACGGAACTGCTCCGGCAGAGGTTGATTGGGCTACCGCAGGAGTAACTGATGCTAAAGCGTAAGACACAGTAGGCGAAGTGGCGCCCTGGGCCGCCAATACACGCTCAATACCTGTTCTTAATTCGGGGAAAGCTGCTGACAGCGCATTCAAAATGTCTTTGTCCGAGCCGGGGGCCGCCTGAGCTGCCGCTACCGCAACATTTCGATAATCGTTTGGTACAACTCGGCTAACTGCCACTGCGATTTTCCCAGCCTTTGAGGGGGCAGCAGCCGCTGCCGCTTTAGCAATTGCAGCGGCTTGCCTGGGTTGTGCCGAAGCCGCAGTTGCTGCTGCGGTGACCGCCATTTCAGGCATAGCTCGGGAAATCGCGCTTACAATAACAGGTGCTGAGGCTGGATTAAGAGAAAGTGCGGTCTTAACCACGTTCATCGTAACACCTTCGCGGTTACGTGGTTTTGCATCCTTAACTAGTTCCGCTGCTTTGATAGGTAGCTCTGCCGCAGGCACTCGGGACAGGATCTCTTTATAAGACAGGTCCTTTCCATAAGAGTTACCGGCCAAAAAACAAGCCAAACTGAAGCTAATGATAGCAATCCGTTTCATAGTTACAAAATGGTCATTAAGCCAACAACCTCATCAAACTGTGAGATTTTTAACATAATACAGGGTATAAGTCAAGAAATTTGATTAAAAGATATTGCTAATAACCAGTTGAGTTGCTTTACTTTCACTTGGTGGTCCGTGCTTTTTCTACCAATGCAGAATAAACTCTATATGTATCGCTCCGAGGTAGTTAGAGCTGTTCTAATCAGCCTTAAAGTCCTCTCATGAGCCGGATTGCCTGGATCAGCAGTTTGCTCGGGATGGCCACGGTTTTTCTCCTGGTGCCAGCCATTCTATCCTATTGCCGGCGGCTGACTTTGACTCACCGGGCGGGGGACTTGCACCATACGCACAAAGCACCCGTGCCACGCTTAGGGGGCATCGCCCTGGCTGCGTCGTTTGGAATTATTCAGGTTTTGATTGGGCTTTTCTTCCAGGACAAAACCGATCCTCACGATAGATTGGTGCTTTTGGGTTCCTCCATAGCCATGTTTGGTCTCGGTCTATGGGATGATTTAAAACCGTTAGGAGCTCGTAAAAAACTGCTGGGACAACTCTTGATTGCTTCGAGTGTATGCTTTTTGGGGATTGGCATCACCACTTTCAAATTGCCCTGGTCCGGAGAGATTATTGATCTCGGAAAGTGGGGGGCGGTCCTGACTGTGATTTGGTTGGTGAGCATGACCAATCTTATCAACTTAATCGACGGAGTGGATGGACTTGCCAGTGGAATTTGTCTGATGCTCATGGCCCTGCTGGCATATGTCTGCAGTCACAATGGCGGCTTTGGACTTACTGCTGCCGGCATGGCCGGGGCATTGCTTGGCTTTCTTTGGTTTAACTTTCCTCCGGCCCGAATTTATTTAGGCGATGGAGGCGCATATTTTCTAGGTTTTCAAATAGGCTTCCTATCCCTGGTGGCCTCGCAGAAAGGCACTATAGTAGCGGCGCTTGTAGCTCCATTATTTGTGCTGGCATTGCCAATAGTGGATACCCTTCTGGCGATTTTGCGGCGCGGATTGAAAGGACTCCCCATTTTCCGGCCTGATCGGAAACATATCCATCATCGCTTGCTTGAAATGGGTTTTTCTAGAAGAAAAGCCGTCCTTTCTCTCTATGGAATCACAGTCGTGTTTTTGGTGATGGGGTTTATGGCTTTTGTCTCGCGAGGCGAATTAACCGCAACATTGCTTGGAATCATGCTCCTGATTCTGCTCCTTTGCGCGGGTAAATTAAACTTCAGCCGGGAATGGTTTGCCGTTGGACGTGTGCTGGGCAATTCCCTGGAAATGCGGCAGGAAATTCAATACGCCCTGTCTTTGACACATTGGCTTCGTTTGGAAGGAGCCCGGCAGAATTCAATCGAAGCCCTATGGCCAGCTCTGGTGTTTGTTATTCACCGTCTCGGATTTAGCTCCGTGTGTTTAACTCTGGCGGACGGTACGCGAACATGGCAAAGTTCTGAAAAGCTTGGCGCCACTCAACAATGGCGTCATTCACTTCGTTCGGGTCATGCAGGCGTGCTGGAACTCAGGGCCCCTGTCCAGCTCGAGTTTGATTCAAATCCAGAAGATTGTGTTTCGATTTCGGATCCCAAGCTGTTTGACATACTTTGCGAGTTGGTCGCGGAAGGGTGGCTCAAAGCAACACGTGATTGGCCGGAGGATAAAGCCATCAGCTTGAGTTTCAGCTCAAAATCATTGCGTGGAAAGTTAGGCAGCCCCTCACCCATATTGCCTCATTTAACAGATGACCTGCAGATTCCCGCAGGTCCAGTGTAGAGTTCTTCAGCAGGTTCAAGAAACAGTCGAATGGTGGGCCCAGAGGGATTTGAACCCCCGACCAAGCGATTATGAGTCGCCTGCTCTAACCGCTGAGCTATGGGCCCTTTTCTTTTAAGCATTCTACCGTGATTGTTGCTCCACGCAAATAAACAAAGTCCACCCGATCCTGCTATTTCACATAACAATTGATTGCCGAGAGTGGGTGGGGTATAGCAGGATCATGATGGCCAGGGCGAACAATGCACACATTGCTGCCACGGTTCGAACCAAACGAACTGTGTCATCAATTCTTTGGATTTTGCCAGGCCGACGGAATGCCTCAGAAGCCAGCACCACTGATCAGAACTCCGGCTTTTCACTTCTGGAACTTCTCGTGGTCCTCGCCATCACCGTTATCTTAACAACTTTGTATTGGGGTTCGAACTCCGGAAACCGCCAAAAACAAATGCAGGTTCAATGTGAGAGTAATCTTCAAAAGATCTATATCGCTCTCGAGCTTTTTGCCAACGAACATGAACTCAAATTTCCAGAAAAAACCGGAGCGCGGGTCTCGGCTGAGCCGTTGAACAGCTTAGTACCCCATTATACTTCAGACACCTCACTTTTCATTTGTCCTGCCAGCAAAGATGGACCCCTGGGCACAGGCGAGTTGCAAAAGCAAAAGATCAGCTATGCCTATTATATGGGATGGCATTCGAAGGAGCCCGGCGATCCATTAATGAGCGATAAACAAATCAATACTCAGTTCAAAACAATCGGGCAGGCTGTTTTTTCAACCAATGGCCAAGCCCCTGGAAACAATCACGGCAAAAACGGTGGCAATGTTTTGTTTTGTGATGGCCACGTTCAGGCCTCACCTCCTCAGTCCGCATTTTCGCTCACGCCCACACAAAGTGTAGTATTACTGAATCCATAGCATCCCGGCTCTCCGGCCTGATCCTTTATGAAAGTGCAATGTTCCTGCGGGGCCAAAAGCCTGTTCGAGATCACGGAAGAGATGCGGACACATCCAGTTCAATTTTGTTGTCCCGCCTGTGGCCAGGATGCATCGGGCTTTGTGGACAGTTTGATCCGGCAAGCACTGGACCAAAAGACAACACCTGTCGGAAGTGTGGTGCACATTGCTCCTCATTTGGAAAATCCCAGCGCCTCACCTCCTAAACCTGTCCCTGCGCCAAAACCGCAACTGCGCATTTCAAACATTCCGGCGTCAACACCGCCCGACCTGGAACAGAAGGGCCTTCCCCAATCCGACGTTTCGTCCCGCCGAGAAGTTGCCGTTTCCGAAACCGACCCATCATGCCATTGCCCAAAGCATCCTTCGGAAATCGCGCTGGAAAACTGCCGCGTCTGTTCAAAACCCATTTGTCCGCGGTGCATGGAGCTTTTTGGTTTCGTCTGTTCGCCCTTATGTAGAGCCAAGGCGGCTTCTCACGGCATTCAAGTGCCGGTTTACCAGCGACACAAATCCGTAATCGAGCAGCGCCGCTGGCGTAAAATTGTCTGGTTCGGTGGAATTACCGCAACACTCTCTATTGCCGCAATTGGGATTTGGATTTGGTACAGCTGGTTCGGACTGCTGCCCAAACAAGTCCTTTCGATCCGTTTCCCTGAACCATCTTATTCAGGGCAGTCCGCATTTGCCGGCGCGGATCAGCTGATTTTCTTGCATGGGGGCAAGTTGGCCCGTCATGACATGCGTCAAAATAAAGAGATTTGGTCCCGAAACATCATTAACAAAGAAGAGATAAAGGCGGAAGTTAGCAGGGAAATGGAACAAGCAAAAGCCCTGGTATTTAAAGCCAATAATGAGGCATGGCAAAACATGCCAAAAGTGCCCGATCCGGAAAAGCTGAGTCAAAGCCTCGAACGTCAAGCTGCGGCCGCGCTTGGATTGTGGGTTCGTAATCAAAATGTCTGGATTCTTTCTTCCCAAAAACTGACACGTTATGATTGGGCCAGCGGAAGACCAGTCCAGGAGGTGAAGCTTTCAACATACAATGGCGGTTTGATCTGCCGTGGCGACGAATTACTCGCCTTGACCGCCGAGTCCGGGCGATCACAGATGATGAGCGTCAATCTCAACTCCTGCGACTCTCAGACGACCGAGTTGGAGGGTCAGGTAAATTCCACTCAAAAAAATCCGCCGCCTTTCGCCTCAAAGCCGACGGTTAGCCGTAACATCCCGAAGGCGGGCCTGCCCACCGGCGTACCGGGACGTGATGCAGGTAAGCCCATGGACCCGGCAAAAGTCGCGGCTCAAGCACAAAATTTATCGTTGCCTGCTAAAATGGCTCTGCCCGCACTTTTAGCCAACAGTTGGAGCCAGGAAAGGGCGCTTGCAGAACTCGATGAGAATCCACGCCCCAGAAGCCAGACACCATTTCTGCCCCAACCCACTGAGCATTTCACAATTCTTCCAACCAGAGATGGATACATTGAGTTCTCCAGCCATTTGCTGGAGCGCAAAACCATTGCTCATTCTACTCTAAAGCCGGCTCCGGCAAAATCGGTCCTCGAAGGTCCAGTCAATGTTACTCAGAGCGCGGAAGTTGCCAACGAGATCCTGAACGAGATGCAACGAGAACGCGGCGGTGGAGTGATTCAGGAGGATGTCAGCCGGTACGCTGTTAAATTACGACATTCAGCCACTTCCGAGTCCTGGACCGGTGAAGTCGTCGGCGAACCGGCTTTGCTTCCGCTAGAAAGCGTGAATGTGCTCGCCGCTAATAAAACTCTAATCGTGTTCGATAAAGCCAACAGGAAGCTCTGGCAAACAACTCTAAATTTTAACCTGGCTCACGATTTCCAGACCGTCGAGCCAATACCCGCTTACGGGCACGGGCCGTGTGTCGAACACGAGGATACGTTGTATGTATTCGATCCCGGCGTGCTCAGTGCTTTTGATCTGAAAACGGGTAATGCACGCTGGCGTCTGCCTTCGGTTGGCATTACGGGTATTTTCTTCGACGACCAGGGAATGCTGTATATCAATACCACCACCGCCAGTCCCGACCGGATCAAACTGTCCCAACAAATCGACATAAACCAAAAAACCATTTCCGTCATTCTCAAAGTAGCTCCGGCCAATGGCAAAATTCTCTGGAGCTCGCAAACGGCCGGATTGGTTCATTACGTTTCAGGAAAATTCGTTTATACCCTGCAATCGTATGAGCCCGAAGAAGAGGAAGACAATCCTTATCGCCAGGAAACGGGGTTTGAAAAACAACCTTATTTGCGCATTAAACGGCTGAACCCCAGAAACGGACACGAAATGTGGGAGCACTTCCAACAGCGCGCACCTCTGGATGTCCAGTTCGACAAAAATTATATTCGGTTGGTGTTCAAAAAAGAAGTACAAGTGCTGCGAAGCATCACCTGGTAAGGCAAATTTTCCAAAGTACTACTTCATTCCACGCGTTGTTTTTCCTCGAGAAACCCATGCAGTTGGCGCAACCGCGTGGGGTGCCGCATTTTTCGGAGTGCTTTGGCCTCGATTTGTCGAATCCGTTCGCGCGTGACCCGGAATTGTTTACCTACTTCCTCCAGCGTGCGGGCATATCCATCTCCCAACCCGAACCGCAACTCGAGGACTCTGCGTTCGCGCTCGTTCAAGCTTCCAAGCACGTCACCGAGCTTATCTTTGAGCAGGCTGAAACTCGTCACCTCCGAGGGGCTCTCGATTCCTTTATCTTCAATAAAATCTCCAAAGCTGGTATCCTCACTGTCCCCGACAGGGGCATGGAGTGAAATCGACTGTTGAGACATTGTGAGAACCCCACGCACCCGTTCCACTGGGAGTTGCATTTCATCGGCGAGTTCTTCCGCGGTAGGTTCACGACCAAAATCCTGCAACAAACGCTTTTGCATCCGCATCAGTTTGTTGATTGTTTCTATCATGTGCACCGGGATGCGAATGGTCCTGGCCTGATCGGCAATCGAGCGCGTGATGGCCTGGCGAATCCACCAGGTGGCGTATGTGGAAAACTTATAACCACGCCGGTATTCGAATTTTTCGACTGCTTTCATTAAGCCCATGTTTCCTTCTTGAATAAGATCCAGGAAAGAAAGTCCCCGATTGATATATTTCTTGGCAATGGAGATCACCAGGCGCAAATTGGCTTCGACCATCTCGGTTTTGGCTTGCACGGCCATCGAAGAAAAACCTCTTAGCTGAACGTACATTTTGAGATATTCGGCGCAGGGCATTCGCACAAATTCTTCAAGCGCCTCAATCTTGTTCTGTTCTGATTCTTTCACCTCCTGCGGGCCGCTTTGCAGTTGTTGTAATGCCAAAAGACTGCTTTCCAGTTTCGAATGAATGTTTTCCGCCACCAAAGCCATTTCTTCGATAACCTTTTGTTTGAAACAGAATTTGCAAAAAGTGGCTTGGAGCTTTTGGTCAAGCTTGCGAAAGCGGGTCTCCAGAGCACTCCTTTCCCTTTCGGTTTTTGCGTGTCGCCAGTGGCTGAAACTTTCATCCACCGCGAGGTCCAGTTCCCGCACTGTCTTCACCAACTGTCGCAACGTTTTTACATGATTGTCCCGCCCTTCCATCGCGTTTTCCTGGATCACCCGATCAAAACGTTCTTTCGGGGGGTCCGAAATGAGTTTCTCAGCGAGCGCGATATGCTCTTTACCGGTAAACCCCATACTGTAAATAATGCGTTTGATCTCAAGATCCGCATTTTCAATCCTCTTGGAAATCTCCACTTCTTCCTCGCGGGATAAAAGCGCGACCTGCCCCATTTGTTTTAAATACATTCGAACGGGATCATCCAGAACATCCAATCGCGACTTTTCCTCTTCCTCTTCTTTTTCTGGAACTTTTATCTGGTCCACTTCCGCTGCATCGACAATTTCCACCTCTAAGTTTCGCAGTTTGATGTAGACTTCGTCCATTTCCTCGGCCGAAACAATATATTGGGAAAATGCCTCGCTGATATCCGTGTAAGTGAGGCGGCCCTGCTCCTGGGCCAATCTCAAAAGTTCCTTGACCTTTTCGGTGAAATCAACGGTGGTTTTCAACTCAGAACCTGGGGAAGATGAGTTGTCCGACATGGAATGCAAAAGCCCAGCTCCGTTTGCTGTCGAATGGACCGTTGCTGTTGCTCCTAAAGAACTTGCTCCTGGGAGAGGTTGCCACATTGTTCCCGGTACGGAAGGGGATGTATCCTGTTTTTTGCCGGGCGATCGGCCAACTCGTTCCAACGCCTTTCGTTTTGACATGCTTCTAAGATAGCACAAACGCTACCAATCAAAATTGAGAGTTGTAATAATCGAGAGTGAAAAAAAAAACGGTCAAGGGTCGTCAAAACAACGGATGTTGGCCGCGTCTGGGCACGTGGTTAAATAACAACAATTATTTCAAGCCTGGCTGAGCGCCTTTTGATAGACCTCCAAAGTGGCTTCTGCTGTACGTTGCCAATCAAATTTTTTAGCCTGGGCCAAACCAGCGATGCGCAGCCGATTACGATGTTGTTCATTGCTGGCCAGGCAAAGCAACTTTCCAGCCATTTCCTGTTCATCTTCAGGATCGATCAGCTCCGCCGCGCTTCCCACTACTTCACCTAGCGAACCACGTGTGGAACAAATCACGGGACAATTGCAAGCCATTGCCTCGATCGGAGGCAAACCGAAACCCTCGTACAAAGAGGGAAATATAAACGTCTCAGCCGCCCGATAAAGATCGGGCAAAACTGCATCCGATACGAACCCAAGCGGGCGAATATCGGAAGCAAATCTGGAACGCTTGATGGCAGCATGAATGGCCTCCGCGCCATGCCAATCGCTCCCGGCAAAAACAAGAGCCCAGTCAGAATGACTCTCCGTTTTGAACTGTTCAAAAGCGGAAATTAAACGCAGATGATTCTTGGCAGGGTGTTCAAGCCTGGCCACATACAAAACAAAAGGACGGGAAAGCTCAAACTTTTCAAAAACTGTGGCGCGAGCTGCCTCGCGGGAACCAGGAAAAAAACGTTCGTGCTCGATGCCGTTATGAACCACGGAAATTTTGGACGGACTAATATGAAAGAATCTCAGGATATCACTGGCGGTGTTTTGGCTTATGGCAATGATTCGATGTTGACGCCGGGCCAGTCTACGGGCAACGACGCGTCCGTAAATCATGCGTTTCCAATCATATTTGCCGCTCACGTGAAATGGAGCCAGATCGTGAATGGTGGCAACACGCACGCAAGGACTGGGCCAAAGCATCCGCCGATAACTCGGCACGTGCAAAACATCTAAACGGTGCTTAAGGACCAGTTTAGGCAAGTGGGCCTGATGCCAGATGATGTTTTTGATTGGAGAGCGATACTTTTCCGGCACAGTCACGATCTCCATGGAATCTTCAGCGAAGTTGAAAAAGGGCAGGTCTTCTTCCATTACAAAAAGCGTCCACTGATGCTGGTTGGTGTAAGGCCGGCAAGCCCGAAGCAAAGCCAGAACATATTGGGCTACGCCGGTTTTGCCGCGCTGAATTACCGATGTGGAGATGCCAATGCGCATTGAAAAATCGAATCTTCACCGGGACAAAACCAGGCCAGAGGATTGAGCGGTGCGTTTGTTCCGGCTTTGGTTCTTGTTCCTCTTTCCACATTGTAGATCCTGAAGCGGAAATTGGGTTTCCAGCACCGTTTTGTTTCGGAACCAAATTCGAGCGAAAATGCAAAAGGGCGAGTACTGTGCCTGCCCTCCAGGAACTGTTGAACCTGCTCGGTCTTGAGTAATAATGGGCTTGCCACAAATCCAGAAGCAAGCATCGGCGCAGGCGCTTGTGACCTGGTTAAGGGCTTTTCATTATTTTTTTCCCAGAAGGTCAGCCGAATCGTTTCCGGCTTAATGAAGACCTGCTTAATTCGCCCCCACCAGTTAGGTTCGAGGAATATTTCCACCCAGACAAGTCCTTCGATCGTTTGTGGAAGGTTTGTACGTTCATCAATTTGCGCAATTTTTTCCTGCACTAATTTGAGTTCCGCGGGGCTCGCGCTTTCCGATTCCAATAAGAGAAAAGGTTTTTCGCCAAGGACAGGTTTGAAATTGAGCAGCACATGACGAAGCAAGCGGGCATCTTCCAAAGGGGGAAATCGGTGATCTTCAGCGTTCAATTCAAAAAGCAGAAAGCGCGGCGCTCCTGGAGACAGAAAATATTGTTCGTTCAAACAAGTGAGTCGCTGGTTGAAAGCCAGGTAACTTTGGAAAACCGGACGGCAGCGATAATTGAAGTTATTAAAAATGGCGTAGCATTGATGCTGCCCAAAAACATCTACGCTCGATGCACCAATCACCTGACCAATACGTGATAGCTGAGCGGCTTTGCGAGCCTGCTGGTACTGTTTCCGTTCGCGCTGTTCATCCTCCCAGGGCTGCAACAAAGCGAGGGCATTCCCGCGCAGGCCTGTGAAAGGTTGAACCAGTGAAGAGCGGAAGGAGGAAAAGAATAATCCGTTTAGAGTAAACACGGTAAGCAGACAACTAGCCACGGCTACAACTTGAGAGCAAATTCGCGTTCCCGTGCTCGGGCATGGCATTACTTCCAATGACAAAACCAGGAGGGGCATCAAGCCGAAGAAAAAACCCATGTGATACAAATCAGCCCGCACGAACCCATGCTTCCATACAACGAAAATTAATAGCAGCAGCCAAACCGTAATCGCCGCGGTATGCCACCTCACGCGAGAAATTGGAACCCCATCGCTCCAGGGACCCGCTCCAAGAACTCGGAGCACGACGGCGGCCGCTCCCAATACCACAACAAAGAACCCGCGCTTTTCGAAAGTACTGGGGCCATTCAATCCTACAATTTGATCGTACCCTGCAATAATGGACCAGGTGTTTGTAAAAAATGCAGGGAGATCCGAAAGTATCTGGCCCGACATCAGCCAGACCGTCGTAAATAGAGCGCTCAGTCCGATAGGAATTCCCACAGCGACACCGACCCTGCCCTTTAAGAGACTATCCGTCATTATGACTGCGGCGCTGAAAATGGACACGATGAGGAAATTGGCCTTCACCATAACACCGAAGACCGCAGCTAAAACGAAACAGCAAGCGCAAAAAAGCAAACGCCCCCCACGGGTGACCATGCAGAGCCATGCCCAGCAAAAAATAGCGGAATAGAGGACAAGATCTGCCCTGGGATCAATATTAGCGGTCAGATAAATGAAAAAGGCTATGAACAAAATCCTCCAAAATAACTTCATCTGCCATCCGAGCAGACATGCCCCAAGAGCGGTGAGAAAACTCAAACCGGTTAATACCGCGATTTGCCAACCGTGCTGATGCGGAAAGTAGTGGCGGCTGACTAGATAACCCCAGGGTCCATAAGTAAAAACAATGTCCTTTCCATAATGCCATCCCTGTTCATGGGCATAACTCAAGACCGCCTTCTCAGAAAGTGAATCATCCAAGAGGAATGGCTGTCGTGGGAAAGGCACAAATGCCAAACTTGCCAGCAAGGCAGTCAGCAAGGGTGCAACCCAGGCGTTACGCAAACTACGAGCGATGGCAGTTAGATCCACTCTGAGGTGCAATAAAAAATGAAATGGGGGTCTCTCGCAAACTGTTTCTCACCTTGACAGTCGCGATCAAGAGCCTATTCGGACGTGCCCGAGCAGGAAATCCTCCAACCTCGATAGGTGCAGTACGTTCAGCACCGCAGGTTGTGGTTTTATAAAAACCAGTTTTGTCCCATGTCGTTGCGCCAGCCTTTTTATTTTAACCATCACTCCCAACCCCGAGCTGTCAATGAAGCGAACCGCGGATAGATCGATGATCAGCTCAACCTGGGAGCTTTCCGCTGCATGCCTCAAACGACTTTGGCAATCCGCCCAAACTTCCTCAGCGTTAACGGCGGTAATCTCACCTTGCCATCGGAGAAAGGAGGACGAAACAGCCGCATCCGAGGCCACAGCCGTGACGGTCTCTAAAGAGCGGAGGCGCAGCAACTGTGTTGCCGAAGCCACATCTTTAGCTTTGGTAAAAAAATCGTCGAGGTGTAGCAGTTTAAGCAAGTTTTCGGCCATTGCTCCGGGCGACAGCAAAACCAAGTTGTTGCCCCTCGATTTTAAGCGTTTTTGCAAGTGGATCAGCACTCCAATCCCAGTACTATCAATGAACTCCACGCGATCCATTTGCAAAAGGCATGGGCGGCCATCATTCAGAATCTCATCTACAGGCAAGTCACCCTTCCAGGCAGCTTCCAAGTCAAATCGGACCGGCATGCGTCGGAGTTGAAACTCACTTTCTTGAATATCCAGACAAGGCAGGGTTAGCTCTTCGCTCTGTTGGTTGCGCAAGCGGGACGCTCGTCGCAAACGCCACCACTGAAGCAAAAGCCCTCGTCCGAATACCCACAGATCTTTGGCGTAGCGTTTAAACAATCTCCGGGGTTCCTGCGCCAGACGGAATACCCATTCGGTTCCCGTACGCTGCATCCAAACTGGAGCACGCTTGACCTGTCCCGCCAGGAAATCAATGGTTGCTCCGACCCCGATCGCAACCGGGACCCCCAATGATCGATAATGCATCGCGATCCATTTTTCCTGCTTGGGACAACCAAACGAAACAAAAAGCAGATCCGGACATGCATTCTCGATCCGGGCCTTGATCTCATCATGATCCATCTCCAGAAGTTTTCCAAAGGGCGGAGAATAATGGCCTGCGATGATCAAATTCGAGTAACACCGCTTTAGATTGTTTACCGCTGCTTGTGATGATTCAGGGCTTGCCCCCAAAAAAAACACTCGGTACTTGCGCCTTTGCGCTACCTCGATTAGCAACGGGACAAGATCAGCGCCTGCGACTCGTTCCACAAGAGGATTACCCAGAAGTCTCGATGCCCAAAGCAATGGCGTTCCGTCGCAAACCACCAGATGCGCGTCATATAAGATGCGGCGCAATTCAACGTCGGTCTGGGCCTGCACCAGAAAATCCACATTTGCGGTAACAAGGTAATGCGGACACTTCGAAGCTATCATTTCTTCTATTGCTGAGACAGCTTCGGCAGTGGAAATGTTGTCGAAGGGAACCCCCAAAATGGCAATGGGAGGCTGCCTTGATGCAGCCGTAAGGCGGCCGTTAAGCGGGACAACCGGATCGGCTGCCAAATTTTGTTTTGCGAGCGACAGCATGAGAGTCGATATAAATAGGGTTACCTTTTGTCACACCAATGCGAGCGGCTAATGCGTGGTTCTGTCACAGGTACGGCCAGGGCCCCTTTCAACCCACACCCCGGATCCAAATCCTGTAACGACCATTTATGCGCCGGTAGAAATCCTTCCGGCAATTTCAACAAACGCACGTTTTCTCCAGGTAAAAAGGAAACTTCCACTTCCTTCAGATATTGCGATATCCCCTGCCCTGTTGCTTTTAACCAGGCTTCCTTCCGTGTCCAAAGATTGAAAAAAACGGATAATTGTTGCTCCCGCTGTAATTGTTCAAAAATTGAACTTTCGCGTTGTGAAAAAAAGCGTTTCACAAGGTCCCCCATATCTGCCAAAGGTCTAACACACTCGATATCCAGACCAAGCGGCCTCGCGCGAGTCACGCCTGCCACTGCAATTGAATCAGAATGAGAAAGATTGAACTCGAGCCCCCCATGCGCGGATTGCCCGGACAATGCCGGTTTGCCATGGGTACCGTAATCGAAAGTTATGTTCTGGGGAGCGACATTCAGATAGGCGCTCAAGAGCTCCCGCAACCATCCTCGACCGGCAATATAGCGGTTTCGGTGTTGTTCAAAATGAAACCGGCTCGCGCGTTCTCGTTCATCCAGGGAAAGCCAGGATCCAAACCTTGTCAGGCAGGCGGGCGACACCTCGAGGTGAAAAGACCAAACGTGCACGTCCAAATCATCTAACTCAGAAGGGGTGGATGACTGTGGCCAGGTCAATTGGATCGGGCTTTCAGGGGCCAGGCTAACGGATTTGTGGAAAGTGGGCCTCGATTCAGAGCAGCGCAAAAATTCGTTGTGTGCACGAGATTCCAGACCAACTACTGTGACGCTCCGTTGCTCTTTGTAAATGACCTTATCCATAGCGGGCCCAAAGTTTTTTGTAAGCAGTCACCAACCCGTTCCAATCAGCAGCATCAGTGACCAATTGTGTTTGCAAGTGCCGGATAATTCCAGACTCCCGGGCGACTTCTCCATTCCAAAGCAATAATGAAAGCGCGTTAAGCAAGCGCTCACGGGGATACCGGAATGAAAGCGGGGCCAGCGCCGCTTTAGCTCCAAAGCTGCGCAAGCTTAAGAGATAGTTCTGCCAGGCTGAAGTACCGTGGCATTTCACTCTTGAATTCAAAGCATATTCGCGTATCGATTCGAACTTCGATCCGAGTCTCCGGTTTTCCAGCCAGAGCCAAACTTTCATCGCCAGAGCTCCCAATTCGCAATGTTCTGTCTCGAATTGACTGAGAGGCTTCGAGACTCTAAGTGGTTCCAATTTAAATGTCGCCCCTGCCTCGTAGTGCGTTTGAACCGCCTCAAACCACTCCAATTCTTGATCCGGAACTAACACGCGCAGCCGACGCACTCGTTCAATACAGCTCCAATTATATTGGCCAAACGCGACCAAAACACTATCTCCCAGGGACAACTGAGCTTTGGCAAGATTGCGGCCAATAAAATCAGCTTCATCAGAGCTTAATTCCAAAAAACTCTTCGAAATGGGAGAGTCAGCCTGTTGAGGCGATGAATTCCTGGTTTCGACTGTGTGATCCAGAGCGGCCCTGGTTAAGATCTCTCTCGCAAGCAATAAACCGCTGCAACGGTTTAATAACAGGCGCGAAGCTTCGGAAAGAGGAATCGCGCTGGAATCTAAATGATTTCGGCAACCTTCAAATAACGCTTCGCTCCCGAAGATAACTTTGTGTCCCGATACGAGATCATAGCTGAATATTGAAACGGAACTTCGTTCCAATCGAGGTATGGAATCAATTTTAAATTCGACATGGAGCCCAGCCTCGGGTGAAAGTCGCTCTCCCAATTGGCGCAACTTTTGTCCATAAATCCGCTCATTCCAAAGGCGGTTACCAGTCATGAACACATAAAACTCGAGGTCATTATAAGGCTCATCCCCCAATTTGGTCCGCAACACACCGCCTTCGCCACGTCCATACCCTCCCCCCAGCACCAATCCTTCCAGTTTATTTCTGGGGACCACCCTGAGCATCTCTGCTAAGATGCGCTGGCATGTCTGGAGTAGGCGAGCTTCCAAAGTGGGACTGCCATTCTTAGTAAAAGGTTTGTTATTCAAGTTACTCCCGGGCTCCGGTAGAAATTCCAACCTTCCTTAAAACCAGCCAGCTTTGCTCTGCGTTGTTGCCATCGAATTTGTGCGGCGTGAGGAACTTCCCTGAGCCTGCGCTGCCGGATGCAATACAAGAGATCCCGTCGAACATCATTGAGCCAACCTATCAGCACGGTTTTTGGCCAGTTGATCTCGCCCGGAACCCCTTTCCAAATCGCAGCCAAAGCCCGGGCCTCTCCAAAACTGCGACGGTACGCCTGGCCGGGCGTGTAATTGTGAGAGTGCATCACAACTGACTCGGGGCAATACACTACATCGTAACCTTGCGCTCGGCACCACCGTGTGTATTCGTCATCCTCTGAATACTGCATTTTTTCCAGAAAGCCGCGTTTGCTCCAAATGTCCTTGCGCAGTCCACTGCTGACCATGCTAAAAAAATGTTCCCATGATGCGGATTCCCGGTCTGAACCAAAACAGCGCTCGTAATCGTGAGCATAAACGGCCGGGCAACCTGGGCGGGGTATTTGCCGTCCAAAAACGGCAGCGGTGGCGGAGTCTTGCAATCTCATGACTAATGGCCGCAACCAATCGACTCCCTGAGGCGTGGCGTCCGCATTTAAGAAGATCCCGAAGTCGCCCCGGGCCAAAGCCATGCCCTGGTTCATTACCCGGCTCGGATTGTAAGTTCCTGGCTCAATTTGAATGAAATGAGCCGGCTTTGCCGCGCGGATGAGCTCGAGGGAACCGTCCGTCGACCCGGAGTCGATGACGATCAATTCCCAGTTCCGATATTCCTGCGCCTGAACCGCAGGCAGGGTTTCGCGCAAAGCCCAACCTTCGTTAAATGAGCGCAGAATAATGCTCACCACAGGGTCACTCATGATAGAAAGGGTGCGAGCAGAAGTGCATTCATGCAATCCGTTGAATACCCCAGGGGAACAATGCAGCTTACTTAATGAACGCTGAGGAATTTATCAGACTGGCATGCAGCTAGTATCGTACGCGATCCAGCTTTCCTCATTCCACAGTAGTGATTATGAAATCATCAAACTGTACCCGCGTTCCGGAGAATGGACTGGCAAAAACCGATGTTCGTCCCGTGCTCGGCGATTCAGTTTCTTCCGCACTGAGCATCCATTGCTGTGGCTCAGAACTTCCTTCCTCCCAGGCTTTGGCTTCCACTTTCCACTGACCCTCTTTCAACTTGCGAAGCTGCAACCGGAGTTTTGTCCATTGTCCCGACTTCCATTCGTAAGCAATTGATTTTTTCACTTCCTGATCTCGAAGAAGTTCCAAGGCTTTCTTTGCGGGGGAAACCTGAAGCCGGTAACCGGCCGAACCATTTATTCCCACACCAAAAGTGGGATAGCGTCGTCCTTTAACCGTTCCATTGATCCGGACCGAAACGGCCATGTTATCCGTTTGGGAGGGTCCAAACTGGACCGCAAAACTGTCCAACGGAGTGCCGGGCAACTCGAGAAACTTGTTGCCATTCTCCTCTTTAACGACGAATCCACCGTCCAGCACCAGAAACTCAGATGGGGTTTGGCCAACGGTCTCTTTTTCAAAGTGATTTTCATACAGCGTTTTGTCTTCCGCTCGAGCCGTCAGGCAGAACGAAAAAATGATGCATCGGTAGAAAATCTGTTTCATGGTTCTAAGTTCCACCCGTATTGCTTTTTCATTCGCGCTGGTATGCGCATTTGAGTTTCCCTTTTATTTCCTACGCGTGGAACAAGTGATTTATTCAATTCATTCATTTCTTAAGCTCTCGAGCAAATCACCCCGCACAGCCCAACGGGTTGCCAGCCACGTCCAGAGTACGCCATTCAGCATAACCGCGCTCAAAGTGATTATTAATGAAAGGTAAGGCAAATGACCGCCAGGCGAAAGCAGGGCTGGCAAAACGGCCACCGCCGCGGCGAGAATGCCCGTACCCAGTCCGAACGCAAGCAGGGCTCCATGTTCAACCAGGATCATCTTTTGCACCCAGACTCGTCGAAAACCTACTGCCAGCAGCAATCCCAACTCGCCTCTCCTTTCCAGCACGTTCCGCAAAACCACCACCCCCAGTCCTGCGCTGCCGAGCAACAAGCCTAATCCACCCAAAACTTGAAAGGTGCCTAAATAGGTATTCTGAACCGCATTGAAAGCGTCCAGCCTTTGGAACGTGGAGGTCAGTTCCAGACCCTTATCTTCTAGCGCGCGAGATAGAACATGGGATACCTCTGAGACTCGGTTTGATGGAACATCCAGCAGAAAAAACTGGTAACCACTGACGCCGGGGAAACGCTTCACAAACTGTGCTTCATCGATGATGAGATTTCCCTGCAAAATGGAATTCGCCACGGCGCCCACCAGCCGCAACCTGAAGGTGCGGCCCTGTTCGTCAATATAATCCAGGGTTTCTCCCATTTTCTTCCCCAACGCCCATTGAATTGAATTTGCGTCACCAATAGCTGGGATCTCGTCTGCTGAATTTGTGGAAGTCCCATCTTGAGTTTTTAGCAGATCCCATTTTTTATTGATTTCTAAACCGGTGGCAGTTTTGGCAAAGGTAAATCTGTTTTTCAGCAATTCAGGTTTTACACCCAGAAGTCGCGGCTTTTGAGCCCGGCTTAAATTCAGACAACTGGCTTCATCCCCCTCACGAACACGCATGGGAACAACAGTTACCGCTGCAAGTTCCTCGGCGGACAATCCGAAGGCCTCACGTCCTGAGTGGCTGTTCAAATCCTGGGTTACCGGCAAAGTAGACCGGCCCAGCAGACCAAATCCGCCTGTGCCCGAGTCCAACCGGCCGGCGTCACGCGCTGCCTCCAGGCGAAACGCACTGATAGCAGATATAACAAAACATCCGCTGGCCAGTAGCGCCATTGTCGTGATGCTTCGCTTCCGTCGTCGGGCGCAATTTCGCAAGGCCAATCCTGACAGGGAGAGTTTATTAGCCGAAACTTTCCGTTCAAGATGCGCCAGCACTGCGGCGGCGGTCCCGAGGCCACTCGCAAGAAGCAAAGACCCAGCGCCAAAAAAGATTTCAGCATTGGAACTTTCCTGTTTCCAAAGCGCCCAGCCAATCAGGAAGAAGGCAGCCAATCCCGCGAGGGCAGCTGACCAAACAGAATAACTTCGGCCTTTCTTCGCGGTTGGAAGCTTTCCCGCCAGCAATTCATGTGCAGGCTGTTTAGCCTGCTTGCGCAAAGTAAGCCAGATAGTAAAACAGGCGACTAAGCTGCTGGCAGCAAGCCCAATCAGCAAAGTGCTCGGGGTACAATGAAATTTCAATGATGCACCGCTAATGGCGCTGTGCCAGACAGTGGTCAATCCCCATAACATCCCGCGCGCGTACCCCAATCCTCCCAAGGCGCCCAAGACTCCGCCAATCAACGAAAGTGCTGCTCCTTCGAACAATAGCAACCGGCGTACCTGCCGCGGAGTAAATCCAAGTGCGAGCAATGTGCCGATTTCAGCAGCGCGTTGTTCCAGGGCAAATTGGAAAAGTAAACCCATCAATAGCAGCGCAGAAACAACCACAAAAATGCTGAACCCGAGGAATAGGCCTCCAAAGTCCTCCGATTGCTCTGCGGCTTTGAGCGCTCGTGCTCGAACTGGCTCGAATTGGAATCCAAGTTCTGCCGGAGTTAGCGTGGCAAGGAGCTTATTGGCAAGACTTCTCATTTCGGTTTGGCTGTCTGAGGATGAAGGCTCCCGAAAGCGCATCGCGGTGACATCGCCAAAACGGTTGGCCCACATCCTTTGTCCAGCAGCCAGCGTTATGAAAGCCTTTGGAGTACCTCGATACTTTTTCCAATAATCCTCATCCTTCGGACGAATTTTGTGGACCAATGGGAAGCCTGCATTCCAGTCGCGCGGGTTTTCTGCTTTTTCAATACCCGGAAAATCGGGCATTAACGATTGATCCGCCCAGGGCAATTCCATCGGCACAAACGAACGGACTCGAAACGCATTCGTCTTTTCCACTAATTTTGCGCCCGATTCCGGAT